>SXGQ01553048.1_pt1 | contig 17080 bp, 17 predicted proteins | sample 3178371 | NCBI WGS metagenome assembly SXGQ01 (sample SAMN11356859, study PRJNA531348) | freshwater metagenome | isolation source: freshwater sample F1-20 | place: China: Fuxian Lake, Yuxi | collected 2017-12-25
AAGTGGGATCGAATGTTTTTTGGTCATCAAAAAACAGGATTAATCCTCGGCATCGCGATCATCATGGTGGCAGTCGGGCCATGGACCGGTTTACTTGCTGCGTTCCTGCAAGCAAACTTCTATCTCGCCGCCAATGCTGCCGTGAACGCACTCGGTCATCATTTCGGTCGTCGTCCCTACGCCAACAACGCCACAAATCTGCAATGGTTGGCGTTTTGCACAATGGGTGAAGGACTGCACAATAATCACCATGCTGCGCCATCATCTCCGCGGCTTTCGCACAAGTGGAACCAGATAGATCCGGGTTGGTGGGTCATACGAACTCTGTCAGTACTGAGGCTCGCCAAGGTGCGTTTCAGTGACATACGGTTGACATCGAGTGCTAAGACCACCGCCCACTAGCCACCTATAACATTGCTCTAGTCATGAACACATTTACGACTGAGCACTTCTTTGATGGCGAAATGCTGCACGGCGCTCACATCATCACCGTTGATGACGACGGAACTGTCCTCACAATTAATCCATACAAAGGTGTTGCCGAATACGCGTACGTTGTTCCCGGATATGTCGATCTACAGATGAACGGATTCAAGGAATGGGACGTTGCAGGATCATCCACAGACCAGTTGGTTGCACTCGATGAATCTTTAGCTAGAAAAGGCACCACATCGTGGTTGGCTACCATTGTTAGTGGCCCGCTCGACAAAATGTCGGCCACCATTGCGCAACTTGTGTCATCAATGCCATATTTGCGTGGCTGTATCGGGATACATGTGGAAGGCCCTTTTCTTGGAACAGCACCTGGTGCCCACGACACCCGATTCATCATTGATGCTGACATTGAATGGCTAAACCAGTTACCACGTGAGGTTCGTCTTGTGACCATCGCTGCAGAAAACAAAACAGCAAAGGAAGCAATCACATCCCTCACCGCAAAAGGAATTGTCGTTTCACTTGGCCACTCGCAACCCACTGCCACTCAAAGCACCGATGCCATACGTACTGGGGCAAAGATGGTGACACACCTGTTTAATGGCATGAGTGGAGTGCATCACCGAAATCATGGGTTAGCCCTCGAAGCCCTCACCAACGATGACGTATATGCAGGACTCATTGCAGATCTAGTTCACGTGCAACCAGCTGCAATCACATTGGCGTTTGCTGCAAAAACATCAAGCCGAATCTGCCTCGTGTCTGACTCAATCGCATGGGAGGCGAAGTGGGCTTCCTCTCATGGAGTGCACATTTCTGAGGGCGCTCCGCGGTTATCTGATGGCACGTTGGCTGGCTCTTGCACGCCGCTAGCCGAATGCGTACAAAACACGGTGAACCATTGCCGGGTGTCACCCGAGGACGCGTTCCGAGCAGCGACTGGCTCACCTGCGCACCTCCTCAATTTGCCAACGGTCGGACACATAAAGGTCGGCCAAAGAGCAGATCTCAATGGACTCGATTCCACGCTTCGTGTGGTGAAGACCCTTCGCCGATTACAGTCGGTACGTGCCTAGCAATTTGACTCCAGAACAAGACTCATTAGCAATCTCGGTAATCCGAGGTTTAGCAATGGATGCCCCACTCGCTGCCAACAGTGGCCATCAAGGAACTGCAATGTCTCTTGCTCCACTCGCCCATGTTCTGTATAGCCGCGTTATGAATCACGATCCGCTTTCATCGCAGTGGTTAAATCGCGATCGATTCATCTTGTCAAACGGTCACGCGTCAATCCTCCAATACTCCATGCTTTTTCTGAGTGGATACGGTCTCACGCTTTCTGATTTACAGAATTTTCGCCAATGGGGTTCTGCAACACCGGGACATCCTGAAGTAGGTCATACGGCAGGAGTCGAAGTAACAACAGGTCCACTTGGTCAAGGTTTTGCCAATGCTGTGGGCATGGCAATCGCAGAGTCACACTTACGTGAAGTGCACGGACCTTCAGTTGTTAACCATCACACGTACGTGGTCGCAGGTGATGGCTGTCTCATGGAAGGTGTAAGTCACGAGGCTGCATCTCTTGCTGGTCACTTAAAACTTGATCATCTCGTGTGCATTTTTGACGACAACAAGATCACGATTGACGGTTCTCTCGATCTCACATGTAGCGACGACGTCGCAGCACGGTTTGGCTCATACGGTTGGAACGTCATCGAAGCCGGTGAAATTGCCAATGACTGCGATGCGCTTGAAAAGGTTTTACTTCAAGCAAAGAATCATGTCGGTGCCCCAACTCTTATTGTGCTTCGTACACATATCGGCTTTCCATCACCTGAGATGACCGACAAGCATGAAGCTCATGGAAACCCCTTCAACGCAGAACTCACAGCCAGTGCTAAGTCTGTTATGGGAATTCCCGATGAACCCTTTTATGCACCGACAGATTTAGTCGATGCGTATCGAGCTCATGTTGCCGCTCGCGGAGCTCTTGCCCGCCAAGAATGGGAAAAGAGTTGTGGCGGGAACATCTCGTGGTTTGCATCTGCACAATCACCAGATAGCGCATCAATCGCTAAGGCATTACCCGTCTTCGACGAGTCCACAAAGCTGGCAACACGACAGGCGTTTCAGAAAGTTCTTGAAGCTACTGGCCCTGTCATGCCTTATGTTCTTTCAGGTGCGGCCGACCTCACAGGAAACACAGGGTCCAAGTTGTCGGGAACGGTTCCCTTCTCTGCTTCACACCGTGAGGGCAAGCAGATTTATTACGGAATTCGTGAACACGCAATGGGTGCGGCAATGGTCGGCATGGCACTGCACGGTGGAGTCCTCCCCGTCGGCGGCACTTTCTTTGTTTTTGCCGATTACATGCGACCATCAATCCGCCTCGCTGCCCTATCGAAGGCACGATGCGTTTTCGTCTTTAGTCATGACTCAGTCGGTGTAGGTGAGGATGGACCTACACATCAACCCGTTGAACATTTAGCATCGCTTCGCGCTATTCCCGGGTTACAGGTCGTTCGACCTACTGACGCGAACGAAACAGCGCAGGCCTGGCTGATAGCGGCAACTCACGATGGACCTACCGCCATCATCTTGTCTCGTCAGACTGTTCCGGCAATCACTGACGGTTCTGCCGTTGCTCCTGGCGCGGGACTTCTTCGTTCAGTTGCGACTCCACAGGTTGTCATCATTGGTACGGGTAGTGAAACATCTGTTGCGCTTGAGGCGAGTGACGTTTTGGCTACAGAAGGTATCCAGGCAAATGTTGTCTCTATGCCTTCATGGGATCGTTTCGCGCGCCTTCCAGCAACTGAACAAGAGCGAATACTTCCGAAGCATGTGCCACGCATCAGTGTTGAAGCGGCTTCAACATTTGGCTGGGCTCGTTATGCCACACACAGTGTCGGCATCGACACATTTGGAGCGAGTGCGCCAGGAAATGTTGTCATGGAGAAGTACGGAATCACCGCTGAGAATGTGGCGCGGGTGGCACGTGAGGCCGTTTCACAATGACCGACCTGCTGCGTCGTCTCTTTAGCGAACAAGGACAGAGTCCGTGGTTGGACAATTTGCAGCGCAGCTACATTACGTCTGGCGAGTTGTCTGCCTTGGTAAATAATGGAGTGCGAGGACTCACATCTAATCCCACCATTTTCCAAAAGGCAATCCAAGGCAGCAGTGATTACGATGCGCAATTTGCCGAGGAACTTGCAAAGGGTTGCACACCACTCGAGGCCTATTGGGAGATGGTCATTTCAGACATCAACGGTGCTGCAGACGTTTTTCAGCAATTGTTTGAATCGTCTACAGGTGGTGACGGCTTTGTCAGTGTTGAAGTAGATCCACGTTTGGCCCACGATGGGTCAGGAACTTTGGCGGCAGCTCGCCGTCTGCACGAGGTTGTGAATCGTTCGAATGTAATGATCAAGATTCCAGCCACTCAGGAAGGAATACCTGCGATTCAAGAGATGATTGCTGAAGGACGAAATGTCAACGTAACTCTCATCTTTAGTTTGTCGCGATACCAAGATGTCATGGATGCCTACATTGAAGGTTTGGAGCAGCGGATTGCTTCAGGGCTTTCACCCGCAGGTATTGCCAGCGTTGCTAGCTTTTTCATCAGTCGCGTTGATAACGAGGTTGACAAGCGTCTTACTGCCCTAGGTACATCAGATGCCTTGTCACTTCGCGGAACGGCAGCCGTGAATCAAGCCAGATTGGCGTACGCGCTGTTCCAAAAAACATTTAGTGGACCTCGCTGGGAGCAATTGCAAGCCGCCGGCGCACAAGTGCAGCGTCCACTATGGGCATCAACGTCCACGAAGAACCCTGATTATCCAGATACGAAATATGTTGATGAGCTCATTGGTCCACATACAGTCAACACACTGCCCGAACCTACGCTTCACGCTTTCGCTGACCACGGCACGATTGCATCCACAATCGAAAAGGATTTATCTGTTTCACGCAGGCAGTGGGCACAGTTGGCAATGAACCAAATTGATGTTGACGACGTTGCAGATCAGTTAGACCGAGAAGGCGTCGCTTCGTTTAAGCAAAGTTTCGAAGAACTGATTGAAGCGCTTGAAGAAAAGGCCGAGACGCTCTAATGGCTGCAACCGGTGATTCAAGAGAACGAATCCTTGAACGCCTCGAATCCGTTCTTGCGTCATCCACAAGAAGCAAATCTGATATTCGTTTCTTGTTAAAGATTCTGTCGACAACCGCCGACCTAGTTGAAGGCAATTCGTCATCCCTCGACGTGAAGATTGCATCATCTGCAATCACTGAAATGGCGAGGGCTTTTGAGATGTTTGCACCCTATAGAGACGCAAAGAAGGTGAGCATCTTTGGTTCTGCTCGCACCACAACTGACAATCCCATTTACTCCGTAACCGCACAGACTGCCGCTGCGTTAGCAGAACAGGGATACATGGTTGTCACAGGAGCAGGTCCCGGAATCATGGAGGCAGGCATGGTCGGTGCTGGTCGCGCGAATTCAATCGGTGTATCCATCCGTTTGCCATTTGAGACCGGAGCCAATTCAGTCATCGAAGGTGACGAGAAATACGTCAGCATGCGGTATTTCTTCACTCGCAAGTTGATGCTCGTGAAGGAGTCTCACGCTTTTCTATGTCTTCCGGGCGGCTTCGGTACCCTCGATGAAACGTTTGAACTGTTAACTCTCGCTCAAACAGCAAAGTCGGTTCCGGTTCCCATCGTTTTTCTCGAGGTTCCTGGTGCGCCGTTCTGGACACCGCTCATGAGTTCCATTGAACCGTTATTGATTGATCATGGTTTGATTTCACCATCAGACACTTCTTTGTACACGATTACGAGCAGTGTCTCAGAGGCTGTCTCAATCATTACTGGCTTCTACCGCAACTATCACTCAATTCGCTTTGTGGATGATGAACTCATTATTCGAATGAACCGCCCTATTCCAGAAAAAGCATTTCATGCCATCTGCGAAGAGTTTGCCTGGATTGCAGAAAACGGAATCATCAGGCAGTTGGCTGCTACACCACAAGAAGCGCAGGACAACGATGTGGTGTCCATGGCGCGTATCGGGCTGCGTTACACGCCGAAGGGGTTTGCAGATTTACGTGGCCTCATAGACGCCATCAACGTCTTCTAACCGTGGCGTAAGTGCTGCAGTGCCTTCTCGACTGATCGTCGAGCCTGAGAAATCCGCTTTTCCAATGGCGGCCGCTCTGTGTGTCCTTCACGGATGGCTTCTGAGAGCAAAGTCATAGCGCAATCATTCAAAGATTCACTAATCGACTCCAGTTGACTGATGATTTCATCCACAGTTTCCATGTTGCTCCTTGGTTGCCAATAGGTAAACAGAATGCCACAGACGAGGCAATGCGATGTTGCACCACCTCTATGGCGTAGCGTTGTCTCCGTGCCTAGAGAAGAACAACCCCACGAATGGATCAGCTTTGAAGATCCTGATGAACTACGAACCTGGATGATTGACGCAACTTTCTTGCGTTCAAGTTACAAATGCATCTACGGTCAAGGATGTCAGGGTGTTCATGATGACCCAACACCGGAATTGATGCAGGGTTGCTGCTCTTTCGGTGCGCACTTTCTTGATGAGAAAGATTTGAAGAGTGTCAAGAAGTATGTGAAGCGGTTGTCGAGTAAGCATTGGAAGAACAAATCCAAAGCAAAAGACAAGGGCTGGTTCTCAACGAACAAGGACGGAGAATCAAAGACGCGTGTTGTCAATGGCGCATGTATCTTCCATAACCCTCCAGGCTTTGAAGGCGGAACAGGCTGCGCGTTCCATATCGCTGCTGAAGAAGCCGGTGAACGCCATATGGACTGGAAACCAGATGTGTGCTGGCAGGTTCCTGTACGTCTCGAAGAACATGTTGAAGACGGTGGCTATGTTGTGTCCACAATTAGAGAATGGAAACGACGCGACTGGGGCGAAGGCGGCGACGACTTCCATTGGTGGTGCACCGAATCCAGCGATTCATTCGTAGGCAAAGACCCAACGTATACGTTCTTCTCAGATGAACTCACCGAGATTATGGGTAAGAAGTCGTACGCGATTCTTGTAAAGATGTTGTCCGCGCCAGTTGGGGTTCCGTTGCCTCACCCCGCACTTCGCAAAAAGGTCTAGCCCTTCTTCGCGGCTCGTCTACGATCTTCGAGCGCAAGACCACGCTTACGGATTCGAATACTCTTTGGCGTGACTTCAACGAGTTCGTCGTCGCCGATCCATTCGATAGCTGTCTCGAGCGTGTGTACAACTGGGGCAGCAAGCTTTGGACCATCGTCGTGGCTGTGCGTACGAATGTTGGTCTTTTCTTTAGCGCGAACACAGTTCACAACCATCTCTTCACCACGTGCGGATTCACCGATGATCATTCCTTCGTACACCTCTACGCCTGGGTCAACGAATAGTTCACCGCGGAGTTGAAGGTTGTCGAGGGCGTAACCAGTTGTAGAACCAATACGGTCAGCGATCATTGCGCCACCTGTACGGTGCGGCAACTCTCCTACCCAAGCGGTCCAACCAGCATGTGTTTGATGCAAGAGCGCAGTACCACGAGTAGAACTCATCAACATCGAACGAAAACCAATGAGTCCTCGTGAAGGAGCCTCGAAAGACACAATGGTTCGACCAGGGTCACCAGGACGTAAGTCCGTAACACGACCCTTTCGTGGGGCCAGTGCCTGCGTGATGGTGCCCACGTGCTCGTCGGGAACGTCACAAGTACCAGATTCAAGTGGTTCGTGCTTCTTGCCGTTGATCTCTTTGGTAATTACCTCAGGTCGACCCACTTGCAACTCAAATCCTTCGCGACGCATGTTCTCAATGAGCACAGCAAGCTGCAACTCACCACGACCAGCAACACTCGTGACATCAGGAGAATCAGTATCGGAGATCTTGATGGACACGTTTCCAAGAATTTCCTTATTGAGACGATCTTTGAGGTGTCGACTAGTGACAAACTTTCCGTCACGTCCGGCATAAGGAGATGTATTTACGCCAAAAGCCATCCGAATGACTGGTTCGTCTACTTCAAGACGTGGCAGTGGAGCATTCACATCAGTTCCAGAAATTGTGTCGCCAACTTCAACTTCGGAGATGCCAGCCAAAACGAAAAGGTCTCCGGCTGAAATTGAATCGACTTCGGTTCTGCCAATGCCATCAAAGACGCTCAACTGAGCGATACGACGCTTCAGCGGATTTCCGTCGGTGTCCTTGCCCCACAATGCAACAGTTTGACCCTTCGTCATTACTCCGCTGTGCACGCGTCCGATTGCGAGACGACCGAGGTAGTCGGACGCGTCAAGGTTGGTCACAAGAGCAGTGAGTGGAGCTGTGGGGTCACCCTTTGGTGCTGGAACAGTCTCAAGAATGGTGTTAAGGAGACATGAAAGGTCTGCATCGGGCGCAGGCATTCCGATTCCCATCATGGCGCGACCTTCGCGTGCAACAGCTGAAATAACTGGGAAACCGAGTTGATCATCTGAACTGGCGAGGTCAAGGAACAACTGTTCTACCTCTTCAAGAACCTCATCAGGACGAGCGTCACCGCGATCGACCTTGTTGATCACAAGGATGACCGGAAGGCCTAGCCCTAGAGCCTTTGAAAGTACATAGCGAGTCTGTGGCAATGGACCCTCAGCGGCATCAACAAGCAAAACGATGCCGTCAACAAGAGCCAACGCACGCTCTACTTCGCCACCAAAGTCAGCGTGGCCTGGTGTATCGACGAGATTGATCAGTGTGTCACCCCAGTTGATGCGAGCAGCCTTGGCAAGAATGGTGATACCACGCTCGCGTTCTTGATCGTCTGAGTCCATGACTCGGTCAACGAGAGCCTGGTGAGCAGCAAAGGCTCCTGTGGAACGAAGAAGTGTGTCTACGAGTGTGGTTTTGCCGTGATCGACATGCGCCACTAGGGCAACGTTACGTAATTGATTAGTCATGGGGGTATTTCTCAGTTCGGCTTTCCGAACTAGTCGAGGTCGTCTTCGGTTTCTTCGTCCTCTTCGTCGAAGCGCACCCCATAGCGCTCTGCGATGGCTGCGTATTCGTCGTCTTCAGAAGAGTTATCGCGTGAAGATTCACCCAGACCGAGGTCTGCGGCACTAGGGCCAGCTTGCTTCAATTTCCGCGCTTCTTCGAACCGGCGATGTCGACCCTTTTTCACGGTCGGTCTCCGAACAGTGTGTGGCACAAGTGCCGTATGGACAATTAACCAAATTCTACACGGAAATGAGACAAAAAGACGGTTATTGCCTCACGGCTCAGAGATTGATACAAGTCGGAGTCCAGCACCGTCGTCTGGGCTAAAGGTGAGGGCTTTTCTACCCGCAACGAGGTCCTCGATGTCATTTCCCACAATCTCTGCTCTCCAACCATGTCGAAGACGAGCGGTGTCAGATTTGTTGAGAAGGTCCGTGATGTCTTTTCTGGTGCCAAGAAGTCCCGCATCTAGATCAGATTGTCGAGCCAGTTCTGTTATCCATGCCGATACCAATGTGGCGGCTGGACGAAGCGACTTATCAACGTCGTCTCCATCAGACGAAGGAAAGGACAGGTCTCCCTCTGTTGATCTCTTCAGTCCCTCACTGATGGCTTCCAAGATTGCTCGTCCCTGTGCACCGTTGGCGTGGCGGTTGTCAACTCCCCTGCTTTGTAGGAGATCTTCAGTTGTGCGAGGCGTGCGCTGGGAAACACCCAGGATTGCTATATCGGACAGAACATGACGTGGTGGCAAATCGAGATCCATGGCTCTCTCTTCCCGCCAATGCGCTACGGCCTGAGCCACCCAACGTGATTTCCCTTTCAGCGTGCGGACGTCTTTGACTCGCAACCAAGCATCTTGCGGAGCATGCGGACCCGTGGGGCGCGTACGTAATTCTTCGCACGCATCGCGAGCCCACTGCATGCGACCGCGTTCTTCCAATTCATCAAAAATCAACTTGCTCAGTTCTGCGAGATATGCAACGTCTGAAGCGGCATATCGCAGTTGGTCTTTTGTTAACGGACGACGCAACCAGTCGGTCAATCTGTCGCCCTTTGGCACGTCAATCTTTAACTTTGCTTGCAATAGCGACGCAAGAGACGGTTGTGAGTAACCAATAAAACCCGCACACAATTGGGTGTCGAGCATTTGCGATGGAATGAATCCAATCGATTGAGTCAGTACATCTAGATCTTGTTGGCCGGCGTGAAGGATGCACATATGTGGCCCTTCAAGTAGTGGGCGCAATAATTTTGCGTCAGTTGAAATTGGGTCAATGACTGCAATACGACCAGCAGACGCAATCTGAATGAGTGCTAACTGTGGGTAGTACGTCTTCTCGCGATGAAATTCGGTATCTAAATAATACTCGTAGGTCTGCAGTGCAAACTGAACGAACTCTTCGAGTTCATGATTTGTGCAGATCCAGTCGTAGTGAATCTCAGACGGGGTCGACACCGACAACGACTTTCCTATCTTCGGCAATCCACACGCCTGTGCCACCCAAGACATTGATAAACGAAATGTTCTGAAGTGCTGTCTGCTGCGACAGATGTTCGCAAGCACGTGCGCTACGTCCACCGGCTTGGCAAATTACATAGACAGCATCGCCGAGGTTGCACTCGTCTTCCCTGCCCACTAATTCAGACAAAGGAATGTTGATTGCGCCAGGAACATGACCCGAGACATATTCGTCTACTTCACGAACATCAATGACTACAGGAGTCGACACATCGGCTAATTCAGTTGTGGTTACTGATAAAGACATCACTACACCGTAGTCCCGTCGTCTGTGACATCAAGATCTGCGGGAGTGTTGATGTTGCGTACAGCCATGGCTGGTACTGGTACTTCGGCAACATCTAAGAGGACTGCGGCACGATGCACTGCGCGCTCATTGCGCTTCCATACAGACTGCAAAGTCGTTAAGCACTCTTCCTTCGACCATGCAGCGCACAGCCAATTAAGTCGATCAGTGCGTCCAACAGTGGCCTGCGCGTCGCTTAATCCGTGAACAAGACTTTGGATGACGGCCGGGGTAATAAAAGGCATGTCACACGACAGAACTACGACTGCATCATTAGTTGCAGCTTTCAAGGAGGTGATGACGCCACCTAAAGGGCCTTCGCCAGGGAATGAATCTTTTTTCCACACCGCATCGATTCCTTTTGCTCGAGACTGCGGTCCGCCAATGAGAAGTACTTGAGAGGCTCCGGCATCATGCGCGGCTCGCACAACCCGCGAGGCCATAGAGGAACCGTCTACTTCAAAGGTCGCCTTATCGGTTCCCATACGAGAACTGTCTCCCCCAATGAGAACGGCAACAGAGAAATCCTGTCCAGACATAGTGTCAAGGCTAAGGGGTTCTGGGCATCTATGGTGGAGCCATGAGCGCAATATGGGCAACAACAACAAACGGATTCGACATTGAGACCATCAAAACAGCAGCTTTAGGCATTTCTGGAGCGTCTCTCATCATTGGTTTGATTCTGATGAAGGTTGTATCAAACGTGGTTGGCAAGGTGGTTTCACTCGTGGTCTTCGTAGCCATTGCGCTCGCGGGATACTCCCAACGCGCTTCAATCGTGGATTGCGCCAACAAAGTGCAAGCAGAGGCCACTACAGCGAGTATTGAAGCCCCTCAAGCGACGTGCACTTTCTTTGGTCAAGAAATAACTCTCAAGATTCCTCAAACTTCTAAGTGAGGTCGCACCAGCAGACGTGCGAACTCTGCTGAATGTGTCATATGTGCATTGTGGCCTGCACCATCTATGCATTTCAATGAAGCTTTTGAAATGTGGTCCGTTAGCCAACGCGCTCCGTCTGCATGATGTGCTGATCCTTTAGAGCCAAATCCACAGATAACGGTTGTCGTTATAGACGAGGCTTCCCATGGAGCAAGAGACCGCAGTGCTGCCAACTCACCTACTAACGCTGTGCCTTCCCTGCGACGTTCGTTCTTAGTCCGTTCTGGAAGTGCATTCCAGCGTTCTTGACCAATTAAACGAATCATGAATGCTTGCGCGGCATCATCAACATGTGAAGCAACTCCTATGGCTCCTGCGGTAGTACCTGGCCACCAGTCGAACCAAGACAACGGCGTTTCGTATGTAGTGACTCCAGTGATTTGATCGCCCAAGACTTGCGCAGCAGCAAGAGCTACATTTCCGCCGTAACTGTGTCCAACAAGCACTGCAGAACGACCCTGTAGCAAGTGCTTCAGATCTTCCACTTGGTCAGCCACAGTGAAAGGCCCCTCGTGAGGCCATGATTTCGCATACCCCCGACGGTCATATCGAAGAATGCGAGCAACATCGTGCAGTTGTCGCGAAAGCCTGATCATCCCTGCACTTCGGTCCAAACTGCCATGGATAAGAGCCACTAACGGACCGGCCGAAAGCCCTGCCTCCTCTGAAAACAACAGATGCCCATCAGATGAATGATGTTGAGCACCTGGCATTCTCTTATCATTCCATACCAATGGAATTAATACTTGTTCGTCATGGATTGCCTATTCGTCGGGAGAACACCGATGGGCCTGCAGACCCGGTGTTGTCACCAGAAGGTCTCGAACAAGCGCGTCTCTTTGGTGAATACATGCGTGTTGAACACATAGATGGTTTGTATACGAGTCCACTTCAACGTGCGAAACAAACAGCAGAACCTCTAGCTGGCTTTACAGGTATGACGCCCGAAGTTGTGGCGGGAGTCGCTGAATGGGATCAGCATTCAAATGAATACATCCCCGTTGAAGAATTGAAGGCGGCAAATGATCCGCGCTGGCGCGAAATCATGGAAGGCGGATGGTCGTCTGAAGAAGTTCCAGAGGAATTTCACGAACGCGTCATGGATTCTCTTGAAATGATTATCTCTCGTCACAAGGGCGGCACAGCTGTCGTGACATGCCATGGTGGTGTCATTAATGATTACCTGTCTCATGTGTTGGGGCTTGAAACAAATCAATTCTTTTATCCGAACTACACCTCGATTCACCGTATAGCAGCGTCATCTTCTGGTCATCGAAGCATCTTGTCGATCAACGAAACGCCTCACTTGCGTGGTAGTGGATTACCAATCGGACTGTTCAATGGCTGACATCACAGTGCAAGGTCTCATGGAGTGGCTTGATAAAAGCCCAACACCGTTCCATGTCGTCAAGCAAGCACACAACACTCTGACAACGGCCGGCTATACAGCCACTACGTCACTCACTGCAGAACTGCCTGTGAAGGGATGTCTCTCGCTTGACGGTGCACTCGTCGCTTGGCACATTGGAAGTTCCTCGGGAGCGCTACGCATTATTGGTGCACACACAGATTCACCCAATCTCAGAGTGCGCCCGAACCCCGATGTGGTTTCTGCCGGCTGGTCTCAATTAGGTGTCGAGATATATGGCGGCGTGTTGTTGAACTCATGGCTCGATCGAGACCTGGGTATTGCAGGTCGTGTCATTGATGCAGATGGCGATGCACATTTGTTCTCCGTCTCATCACCACTTGCCCGAATACCTCAATTGGCAATTCATCTCGACCGTGAAATCTCAGAACGCGGATTGCTCCTCGACAGACAGCAACACATGAATCCAGTGTGGGGGCTCGGTACTCAATCGTTTCAAGAATGGCTACGTTCTGTCACAGGTATTGAAGCCGTGGCATTTGATGCTCACCTATTTGACATCACATCAGCTCAACTGGTGGGCACCAAACGTGACTTCTTGGCAAGTGCGCGACTAGATAATCAAGTTTCGTGCTGGGCAGCCGTAGAGGCTCTTGTTGCAACTGCACCATCTGAACACACATACATCATTGTTCTCAACGATCACGAAGAAGTTGGTTCTGAAAGCAGCCGCGGAGCCGCAGGGCCACTGTTAGCAAATGTCATCTCGCGTATCGCAGACCAACATTCACTCACGGGTGGCGCCCGTTTTGATCGCGCCGAGAAATCCTGGTGCTTATCAGCAGATAACGCTCACGCCATTCATCCGAACTACACAGAGCGTCATGAGCCTCAACACGCTCCACGCCCCAATGCGGGCCCTGCTGTAAAACTAAATGGAAACCAGCGCTACGCCACATCTGCCCGGGGCGCAGCGCACCTCACATCTATTGCTCGTACTAATGGGCTTGCGTTGCAGACGTTCGTATCGAGAAACAACATGCCGTGCGGCTCCACAATCGGGCCGATTACTGCGACCAATCTTGGTATCGAAGCAATTGATATTGGAATTCCCCAATTATCAATGCACTCAGCACGCGAGATGTGTGGATCAGAGGATCCAGTCACCCTGGCTGCGCTCATGCAACACTTCCTAGCGACTTAGCAAGACTTAGTCGTTCGGACTTCCTGCGAGCCGTTGAGCCTCGTCAAACAGTCTCTGCAAATCTTTGTACAGATGCGCCGTCACGTCTTTCACTGCAGACCTAGGCACACGACCGGACTCATCAATTGGTGCGACTATCGGTTCGCCCACGACCAAAACACATTTGCGCGGGTAAATCATCTTTGAGCCCTTGGGCATAACACGTTCTGAGCCGCCAATGCCAACAGGAATAATCGGTACACCCGCCTTCACTGCAACATACGCAGCGCCATCAAATAGTGGCTGAACGACAGGCCCTGATTGCCGTGTGCCTTCAGGGAACAACACTAAAGGCTCACCTTTCTCCAACACAGAAATACAACGCTTCAAAGCTTCGCGGTCAGCGCTACCTCGTGTAACGGGAAATGCACCGAGAGCAGACAAGACCCAACCGATCGGAGCGTATTTCCATATGGAATCCTTCCCCATAAATCGAAGTCGCCTGGATGTAACAAATGCAGCTAACGGCGTATCAATATTCGAACGATGGATAGGTGCTAACAAAAAAGCACCAGAAGTCGGGATGTTGTGTTTACCAACAACCGACGTGCGCGTGTAACACACTGAAAGACCTACAACAATGAATCGAATAACAGAATAAAACACACGACTAAATCGAGAATCTCCTGCCATGTGGGTATCAACTTCAGCCATCGCTATCTCCCGTCTCTCTCTTGAAAGAGTCGCACAATCTCTTCAACCACCTCGTGTACCGGCAGAGTGCTTGAGTCAAGCGACACTGCATCTTCTGCTGGTTTCAAGGGCGAATCAGAACGAGTTGAATCAATATGGTCTCGCTCAGAGATATTCTTCACAACTTCGTCAAAGTTGTCACCAGTTTGATCAACTCGTCTTTGAGCGCGCACTTCAGGTGAAGCCCAAAGAAAGACTTTGAGAACAGCGTCGGGGAAAACAACAGTTCCAATATCGCGGCCTTCAACTACGCCGCCACCGTTTGCTTCGATCCATTGTCGCTGTTGAAGTCTCATTGCATCGCGAACTGGCGTGTGAGCGGCGATGACAGACACTGTGTCTGAAATCTCGGTAGTACGAATCAAAGTCGAAACGTCTTCCCCATTGAAAAACGCTTCGCGACCACGAACATCAATTGAACTCGACCTTGCGATGGTGCCGACTGCGTCTGCATCACGTGGATCAATATGGGAACGTAGTGTGGCCAAAGCAACACATCGATACATCGCTCCGGTATCTAGATATTCAAGACCAGTTGCCTGCGCTACTTCTCTCGCGACTGTTGATTTACCTGCTCCTGCAGGTCCATCAATGGCGATGACTCGCACAATTACCAACTAGTGCCGAGAGGTCGACCTTCGTCGTATCCCGCTGAACTCTGCACGCCCACAACGGCGCGTTCGTGGAACTGTTCAATGTCGGCAGCACCCGCATAAGTGCACGAAGAACGAAGACCAGCGACAATTTGATCGATGATGTCTTCGACTCCGGGGCGAACGGGATCGAGATACATACGAGATGTACTAATACCCTCTTCGAACAATTCCTTGCGCGCGCGTTCGACAGCAGTTTCACTGCGTGTGCGGTTCTTTACTGCACGATTGGACGCCATGCCGAAGCTTTCCTTGTACAAGCGACCTTCGGTATCTCGCAAGGTATCTGCAGCAGATTCATACGTACCAGCAAGCCATGATCCAAACATTACGTTTGCTGCTCCAGCAGCGATTGCAAGTGCAACGTCGCGCGGATATCGGACACCACCGTCTGCCCACACATGCTTGCCCATTGAGCGCGCTTGTTCTGCGCTTTCCAACACTGCACTGAACTGCGGACGTCCAACTCCTGTCATCATGCGCGTCGTGCACATGGCGCCTGGTCCAACTCCAACTTTGACAATGTCTGCTCCGGCATTGATGAGGTCGCGAGTGCCTTCTTTGGTCACAACGTTTCCAGCAACAACAATTGCCTTCGGGGCAACCTTGCGCACAGCTTCAATTGCTTGCAACATTCGCTGCTGGTGACCATGAGCTGTGTCAATAACCAAAACATCAACACCAAGATCAACAAGGGCCTTAGCGCGACCTGCTGGATCTGCGTTAATACCTACAGCAACAGAGGTAAGGAATTGCCCCTGCGAATCGAGCGCCGGACTATAGATGGTGCTGCGTAATGCGCCCTTACGAGTAATTGCTCCGAGCAGAATCCCCGAAGAATTAACAACAGGTGCAAAGTTCAATCGTTGTTCAATTAATGAATCATGCATCTGCTCTACAGATTGTTTTTCAGTAAACAACACCATGTCTGGGTTCATCACGTTCTTCAACTGCGTAAACCGGTCGTAACCCGCCGCGTCGTGTTCAGTGAAAATACCAAGAGGGCGATTCCCACTATCAACAACGATCACTGCGCCGTGAGAGCGTTTATGAATCAGACTCAAGGCCTCGCCCACCGTGTCCTCAGGACCCAAAGTGATGGGGGTTTCAAAGATTGGGTGACGCGACTTTACGTGGCGCACAACCATCTCGATGATGTCCATAGGAATATCTTGAGGAAGAACTACCAAGCCACCTCGTCGAGCGACAGTCTCTGCCATGCGTCGCCCAGCTACGGCTGTCATATTCGCCACGATGATGGGGATATTCGTGCCGATCTTGTCGGGCGTACGAAGGTCTACATCGAATCGAGATGGCACAGAAGAAGCAGACGGGACCATAAATACGTCGTTATACGTCAGGTCGTGTGCGGGGAGATCATGTAGGAACCGCATAGGGCGTTGCAAGACTACCGTGTTGGCATGGCATCTTCAGAGAACTCCCCCGTAGTCCTTATCCACGGATGGGGCGGCAACTTCGTTGACACGTGGCAGAAGCCCGGAATCGACGCCCTACTCAACGATGTAGGCCGCCAGGTCATAGGCATCAACCTTCTGGGACACGGAGAGGAAGACAAGCCCCACGACCCAATGGCGTATGCCGACCTATCGTCATGGCTTCTTGAACGACTGCCTTCGAATGGACCCGTAGACGTGGTGGGGTTCTCGCTCGGTGCGCTCACGACACTGCGCGCCTTGATTGATGCACCACACCGGTTCGGAAAGGTCGTCCTCGCCGGGATCGGAGACGGAGTCTTCCAGCAGTCAGCTCCCGATTCTCATAAACGAATCATTGATGCCCTAGAAGGACGAGCCCCTGAGACAGACACATTTGCTCGTATGTTCGCTCATTACGGCAATCAGACAGGCAACGATGTGCTTGCTCTCACCGCGATTATGAAGCGGCCCCCACTGACTCCCATCAAGCCAGAAGAACTC
>SXGQ01344425.1_pt1 | contig 17078 bp, 17 predicted proteins | sample 3178371 | NCBI WGS metagenome assembly SXGQ01 (sample SAMN11356859, study PRJNA531348) | freshwater metagenome | isolation source: freshwater sample F1-20 | place: China: Fuxian Lake, Yuxi | collected 2017-12-25
CGCTACATCGCCAGCAGCGTCGACTGGGACTCGGTCGATGTGGGTGACGAGGATGCGGAGGCAGTCCGGCTGGGGAAACTGGGCGACAACACCCGGAACTTCGGCCGATTCATGGTCCGCGGGGGACTCATCGCCGCATTCGGGCTGATCGGCTTGACCGTACTAATGGGAGTGTGGAGGATGTTGGGCCCGTGAGCCGGATTCGGACAACCGCTCTGAGTGTGATCGCCGCCACTGGGATCTTCTGGCTCGGCGGCTGCGGATACTCCATCGCCGGGCGGGTGACCGAGGCGCTTTCCAGCAATGCCTCGGTGGTGGCCGGCGAACCGGAAGGTGAGGGGATAAGCGGCGCGCGCATTCAACTGTTTCGCGATCCGGACAAGCTGAGCCGGGAACTGGTCGCTGAGACAACCTCGGCGTCGGACGGCTCGTTCATTCTGGACATCGCCGCCACCGGTGCCGGGTGGCTGGACGAGCGTTGGCGGTTGCGCGCGTCACGCGGCGGCTACGGCGGCTGCGAGGTGGACATCATTCTGCCGCCGCAGGCCAAGGCGCGCTGGCTGGCGATCGAGTTGGCCCCGGGGGCCGAGGGCCGGTTCCCCAGCCAGGACGACGCCGACCGGCTGCACAAGCAGGCGCAGGAGTTCGGGGTCTCACCAACCGGCCGCTGAGTGCTGCGGCGTACACTCCCGACCATGCCGGCCAATAGATCGCGGACCACCGAGTGGCGCCGCAGCATGCAACAGGTTTTCGAGCGCGGTGGCACGCTGGAGATTGCCGTGGCGCGGCAGGGGGCCAGCGGCCATGATCCGGCCGAGCATGTCAGCAGCGCCGACCTTGTGTTCCGTCTGCGCATCGTCTCGCTGCTCGAGGACTGCGTGGTGGTGGAAGCGCCATCGGCGCTGGGTCGGACCATTCACATCGAAGACGGCGCGCCGCTGGTTGGCGCCATCACCATCGGTCAGAACCGCTGGAAGTTTCGGTCGTGCAAACTCTCCGGCGAGCCAGCCGGGCGAGTCGAGGCCATGCGCCTCGAGTTGCCCGACGAGGTGGAGCGTTGTTTGCGGCGCTTCACTCGTTTCGAAGTCGGCGGGCTGAATCTGCCGGAGGTCGAGGTCTACCCGCTCTTGGACGCCAAGTCGGTGGCCCGCGTTGAAGAGTGGAATGACGCAGCATTTGCCGCTGCGGAGGCCGGGCGAACGGCCCCGCCGGGCACGCAGCCATTGCCGACAGTTGGCCCGAAGTTCACTGCCACGCTGATGAATGTCGGCGGCGGTGGCATCGGCATCCGGGTTGAGCCGGTGGATGCCAGCGCCCTCACCCGGCACCGCATGTTCTGGTTCTGCATTCCGCTTGAGAAGTCGGATCCGCTGCCAGTGGTGGCCACCGGCAAGGTGGTGCATACGCACCTCGACAGCACCCAGCGGACCTACGCCGGCGTGTCATTCGATTTTTCGTTCCGCCCGGCTCACCAGAAGACGGTGGTCGAGCAGGTGGTGCGGCACATGGAGCGATCGCAGCAGCGCCCGACTTGAGCGACTTCGCGCCGCACTCAGGGCATATCGTCGATCTGCTTCTGGATCGCCTTGTCGCGCTCTTTCATCTTGTCGACGGTGCGGCTGACCGCGTCGCGCGCCTTGCCGGGAACCGAACTGCTGCCGCCAGTGGGCACATCCAGAATCCCGGAGCGCTCCGGGCCGGAGGGCTTGCCAGCTTCTGGGGCGGGGGCGGTTGGTGTGTTCTTGGTTACCGTCGGGTGGTCGGCGGAGTCGTCCTCGCAGCCGATCATCACCAAGGCAACCAGCACGATCCCGACCCGCAGCATGGTTGGGATGAGTTTCATGGCTGAACTGCGCTAAATAGTAACTGCAGCTGGAGTCGCATCCAAGGTCTAACGCCCGCCCAGGAGGTTTTTCGGGTTCAGCCCCTTCAGGTCGGGGGCGATGAATTCGCCGTCGCGCCGGATCACCGTGCCGTCGAAGGAGATGGTTCCGCCGCCGTGATCCGGCCGCTGGATGGCCACCAGATCCCAGTGCACTCGGCTGCGATTGCCGTTGTCAGCTTCCTCGTAGGCATTGCCAGGAGTGAAATGGAAACTGCCGGCGATCTTCTCGTCGAACAGGATGTCTTTCATCGGCTCGTGGATGTGTGGGTTGAAGCCGATGGCAAACTCGCCGACATACCTCGCCCCAGCGTCGCTGTCGAAGATGGCCCGCAGGGCTGCCGGATCTCCCTGATCGGCGGTCGCCTCCACCACCTTGCCGCGGCGGAACACCAGACGCACGCCAGTGAAACTCGACCCGTTGTAGATGGTCGGCGTGTTGTAGTGCACCACGCCCTCCACGCTGTCGCGTACCGGAGCGGTGTAGACCTCGCCGTCAGGAATATTGCGGTCGCCGCAGCAGGGGACCACACCGATGCCCTTGATGGAGAAGCGCAGGTCGGTGTCGCCGGGTCCGAGGATGTGCACCGCGCGGGTGCGCTTCATGCGCCGCACCAGCGCCATGGCCTGACGGCGCATGCGCCCGTAGTCGAGGTTGCAGACATCGAAGTAGAAGCGCTCGAAGGCCTCGGTGGACTGATTGGCCAACTGCGCCATCGAAGGCGATGGCCAGCGCAGCACGCACCAGCGAGTGTGATTCACCCGCTGCTGGAAGTGAACGGGAGTGGCGTAGTGTTGACCCATGGCCTTGGCATCCGCGGCTGAAACGTCGGAAAGCTCGGCGGCATTGTTCGCCCCACGGATGGCGATGTAGCAGTCCATACGCTTCATGCGGTCAAGGTCTGATGCCGCCCACTGCTTGAGTTGGTCGGCGCCGGCGCCGCGCTGCAGGGCGCGCATGACTTTGCTGCGGCGCAGGGCGACATGCGGGTGGCCGCCGACGGCGCGGGCAGCTTCGATGAGCGCCAGCGTCACTTCATCTGGGCAGTCGAAGGTCTCAATGAGCAGGTGCTCGGCGCGTTTCAAGCTGACTGAACGGCGAACCAGGTTGCGGGCCAAGAGCCGAAGGCGTTCGTCCATCATGGGGGACGAATCGTACTCACCTCGCGGCGGCGACCTGACTCAGAACGTCCGCCGCCTGATCGATCGCCGCGCTTGAGACATCGAGGTGGGTGACCGCTCGGACTCGATCCGGTCCCATGCCGATCAGGCGGACCCCGGCGCGTTCAGCGGCGGCGCAGAATGCTTCGGCATCGCCGAGGGCTGGGGCGACGCGAAAGAAGACCATGTTGGTGGGGGTCAGTTCGGGGGCGCGCTCGATGGTCAGGCCCTGGATCTTGGCGATGTGAGCGGCCAAGCGGCGGGCATTGGCGTGGTCATCCTTCAGCCGGATGATGTTGTGGTCGAGGGCGTAGATGGCCGCCCCGGCGAGCAATCCACTCTGGCGCATGGCCCCGCCAAGCATCTTGCGGAATCGTCTGGCGCGCTTCATGAGCGCCGCGGTGCCACAAAGCGCGCTGCCGACCGGGCAGCCCAGCCCCTTGGAGAAGCACACGCTCACCGAATCAGCGTGGGTGGCAAACTCGGCACCGGAGTATCCCAATGCCCCGCAGGCGTTGAACAGGCGGGCCCCATCGACATGGATGTGCAGGTTGTGCCGGCGTGACTCAGTAGCCACCGCCGTGAAGGCTGCCAGCGACCACGGCGTTCCGCCGCCGCGATTGTGAGTGTTCTCCACGATCACCATGCGCACTGGCGGGAAGTGCACATCGCCGGGATGAATCGCCCGGCGAACGGCTTCGGCATCGAAGATGCCTCCCTCGCCTTCGAGGGTCTGGATCATGCAGCCGGAGATCGCCGCGGGCGCCCCAGTTTCGTAGTGAATGACATGGCCGTCGCGGTGCACCAGGATTTCGTCGCCGGGCTCGGTGGCGCAACGGATGGCCAGTTGATTTGCCAGAGTTCCGCTGGGCACGAACAGCGTCGCCTCCTTCCCCAGCAGCGCGGCCACCTTGCGCTCCAGCGCCTGCACGGTCGGTTCATCACCCAGCACATCGTCGCCTAGTTCCGCAGCGCGCATCGCCTCCCACATCGCGGCCGTGGGTTTGGTGACCGTGTCGCTGCGCAGATCAATGAGGTTCATGGGGAGTCGCCTAGAAAACGCCACGACGCGGCACGCTGCCCATCAGCGAGCGGAAGAGGATACGGCGGATTAGCCATGAATCGTCCGGCTGGCGCTGCACTTCAATGATCCAGCGACTGGAGATTGGCCCGGCGCTGGATGTGGTCGAGGTGCGGCAGGTCACATCAATGCGGCCGAGATCGTCGCTGATGGTCTGTGCCTCGAAGGCGGTCACCTGATTCTCCTCAACGCGGTGCTGTTCGCCCATCGAGTCAAGCGCCCGGTCGATCTCGCTGCGCGGGCGATCATCGTGGCCGTCGCTGCCGTAGCCGAAGGTGGCCTGACTCTCTACCAGTGATCTGGCCAGCGACAGATTGGCCTGCTCACAGGCCTGAACAAACTGCAGGACAGTCTCCGCGGCTCGCTCGCCGGGGGTGAGTACCGAGCGAGACCAGAGCACCACCACCACGGCCCCGGCTAGGAAGGCTCCCGCCAGCCCCAGTCGCTGAGTTGAGCCCCTCTGGAGTGACAGACCGGCCAGCAGCAGACCCAGCACAGCCATGCCGATGGCCAGCGGCCACGGGTTTTCCATGACGGCAGTCACAGTGTGCAGGGTAGCCACGCCGATCTAGCATTCCGGCGTGCCCTTTTCGGTGCAGATCGACTTCTCACGGCCGGTGCCGCTGATTGTTGGGCCCGCCTCCGTGCTGATGCCGCACTCCGAGTTGCAGTTGCTGGTGCACGATGCCGCCACCCGGCAGATCACCGGCGCCCTGCGGGCCACTGCATCGGGCCGCGCGGCGCCGCCTCTGGTGGTGGCCACCGCCACGGTCGCCGGGCAGGGGCAGCGCCGGGCCCAGCCGCGGCTGCGCGGAACGGTTTGCGTCGGACTGGTAATGGAGAGACACGAAGTCGGCAACGCCCTGCAACGCGTCCTGCTGCATGGCGTCTGCCGTGGAATCATCCGTTCAATCATCGAGCCTTCGGGGGGCCGGGCATACCGCAGCGCACTGCTCGAGCCGCTGGAAACCGTCGGGGACAGCAAGCGCATCGTGCGGCGAGCGGTCGAATCGGCGCTGGAGATACTGGACACCGAGCCGATGCAGCACATGCGCGCGGCGCGTGGCATGCGCCGGGCCGTCGCCAAAGTGTCCCGTGCCTGGGCAGTGGATGTGCTGGCGTCACAGTTCGTGCTGGAGCCCGAGGCGCGCTACCGCCTGCTGGAGGAGCCCGAGACTGCGGTGCGCGCCCGGCTCATGCTGGAGCATGTCCGGCGGCTGGGGTGTTTCTTCTCACAGGCGCATCTCCAGTCATGGTCGCAGTGGCCCAAGGGATTGAGTTGGAACTGAGCGGCAGTGCCGCAGACCGTTACCTTGGCGAGTAATGGGACTGGTGATCTTCGACATCGACGGAACGCTCACGGCCACGCAGGAGGTGGACGAGAGTCACTACGCCGAGGCCATCCGTCAGGTGCTGGGTATCACCGACATCTCGACTGACTGGGGCGCCTACCCGCACTCCACCGACGAAGCCATTTGCAGTCACCTGATTCAGGAGCGACTGGGCCGCTCCGCCACGCGCGCCGATTTGGATCTGGTGCGCAGGCGGTTCGGGGCGCTCCTAGAGCAGGCGCCGCAGGACCAGTTCCGTCAGATCCCCGGAGCGATCACGGCAATCGCTGCGCTGGTTCGCGGGGGTTGGACTGTGGCGATCGCTTCGGGGGGTTGGAGTCCGACCGCCTGCCTGAAACTTGAGCGGGGGGGGTTCACTTGGGATTCGCCGCCGGTTCTGAAGGAGTGCGGCAGAGTGAGTGAGCAGGTACGGCCGACGGGAGTGCGCGCCTGCGCCTTCGCCGAGGATGCGCACGCCCGCGAGGAGATTATTCGCATTGCCGCAACTCGGTTGCCCGTCGGCCTGGTTGCTCCGACGCCGGATGCCCGCGGCTTGCCACGCCGTGGCGTCTATGTCGGTGATGGCGCCTGGGATGTCGACGCGGCCCGCAAGGTCGGGTACGGTTTTGTCGGTCTGGGCGTCGGTGCGCGCGCCAAGACGCTCCGACGGGCAGGCGCGAGTGCGGTGTTTCCCGACTACCTGAGTCTGGACTCCTTCCTCGATGCCGTGGAGTCACAGTCGCGCACAGAAGGGATCTGCCCATGACCGGCCTCTGGTTGCTTGGTGGATTGATCTGCGCGGGAGCGGTTGTGGCGATCGTGGTGGTGGCTTGGGCCATCGGCCTTTACAACAGCCTTCAGCGGCTGCGGATCGCCTGCGATACCGCCTTCAGCGCCATCGACATTCAACTGAAGCGGCGGCATGATCTAGTGCCCAACCTGGTTGAGACGGTGAAGGGTTACGCCGCGCACGAACGGGGCACCCTCGAAGCCGTCATCGCCGCGCGCGCCGCAGCGGTCGCCGCCGGCACGCCAGGCGAGCGAATCGGCGCCGAGCAGCAGTTGACCGGCGCGCTGGGCCGGTTGATGGCTGTGGCCGAGGCCTACCCGGAACTCAAAGCCAACACCAACTTCATGCACCTGCAGGAAACGCTCAGTTCAACTGAGTCCGGGATCGCCGCCACCCGCGGCGGCTACAACGGTGCCGCTCAGGAATACAACACCACCATCGCGGTGTTCCCAGCCAATCTGCTGGTGGGAATGTTTGGCTTCACCAAGCGACCGTTCTTCGAGGTCGGCGAGGAAGAACGCGCCACGCCCAAGGTGAAGTTCTAGGAACCAGATGGCCCGCGAAAGAGTTGTGTCCGCGCAGTCGGAGCCACCAGAGGCCGAGGCCGCCAACCACGCCCTGCGCCCACTGCGCATGGCGGAGTATGTTGGTCAGCCGCGGCTGCGCGAGCGACTGCAGATTGCCCTCGAGGCGGTCCGCGGCCGCAGCGAACCCATGGAGCATGTGCTGCTGCATGGTCCGCCGGGCCTTGGGAAGACAACTCTGGCTCATGTGATTGCCAACGAGATGGCTACGCGGGCCCATGTGACCAGCGGTCCGGCGCTTACCCGCGCCGGTGATATGGTCGGCATGCTGTCGCGTCTTGAGGAGCGCGATGTCCTCTTAATCGACGCGATTCATCGGTTGCCAGCGGCGGTGGAGGAATACATCTACCCGGCAATGGAGGATTTCAAGATCGACTTCACGGTCGAGAGTGGACAGCACGCCCGCACCGTAACGCTGGGAGTGAAGCCGTTCACCCTGATCGGGGCGACCACCCGCCCCGGACTGCTCACCCACGCGCTGCGCACCCGATTCGGCATTGCCCAGCATGTCTCGTTCTATGACGAGGCGGAGCTGCGGGCAATTCTCGGTCGAGCCGCAACCATGCTGGAGATGGCCCGGCCGACTGCGGACGCGCTGACAGTGATCGCCGCGCGCAGCCGCGGCACGCCGCGCGTGGCGCTGCGACTCTTGCGCCGGGTGCGCGACTTCGCTGAGGTGCGCTGTGGTGGGCGATTCGATCGCTCCACCGTTGACGAGGCTCTGGCGCTGGAAGGTGTCGATGCCATGGGGCTCGATGAACTGGATCGCGCCTACCTGCGCACCTTGGGCACCGTTTACGGCGGAGGCCCGGCGGGTATCGAGGCGATCGCCGCCTCAATGGGGGAAGATGGCGGCACTCTGGAAGATGTGGTCGAGCCGTTCCTGTTGCAGATCGGCTTCGTGGCCCGCACGCGGCAAGGCCGGTGTGTGACGCAGACCGGAGCCAGTCACTGCGGTGTGGCCTGCGGAGTCACCCCCGGGATTGAGCCAGCCCCAGACTCGGCCAGATTGTTCGAAGACTGAGAACTCAGGAGCCGCCGGGGCCGAAGGCGCCGAAGGTTGCCGAACTGTCCGACAGGGCCTGCGCTTCATCGCCCACCCCGTGCAGGCGGATGCTCAGCCCAAAGAAGGCCTCGTCGACGATGGAGTCATAACTGCCGGAGAAGCGCAGATCGAAGTCGGGGAACTCGCGGGTCAGGCTCCCGGAGATGGCCCGGAAGTCGCTGGCTATCAGGTCCCACTGTGGAGCCACGGTGATCAGGTAGGTCTTGGACACTTGATAGGTGAATCCGGCCTGCAGGAACTCATCGGCCGGGTAAGTGCCAGTGGGATCGAAGGTGTTCACGTAGCGATACTCGAGGAAGGTGGTCACATCGGGCGACTGGCGGACGGATGTGCCGATGGTGCCGCGCGCCAGCCCGTCCAGCCCGAATGAATTGATGCTGTTCTCGCGGTCGCTCTGTAGCAAGTAGGTGCCAGACCCGTAGATGCTCATGGCGTCGGACGCCTCCAGCAGCAGCCGCGCCGCCAGATGGTCGCCCCACTGCGAATACTCCGGTCGCCAGGAATAAAACTGCGGCGCCGGACTCTGGGCGTAGCGCAGTGAGGCCGGCAGTGAGGAGTTGTTGGCTTGGAACGAATTGCCGTTGGAATCGAAGGCCGCAGAGAGGTCAAGGGTGGCGAAGTCCACCGACCGCCAAGCGCCGGGTCCCCCGCGCATGGTCTGCAGTTTCTGGGTGATGCCGATCTGCGCCGCCGCAGCGCCAGAGATCGCTTCGACTTCCTGGTCGTACACCGGCTGGCCGAGCGGAGTCCCCGAGTCCCAGCCGTACCACAGCGTGCCGTATGGCTGCACCAGATGCCGCAGGCGGTGCAGGTCGAACATGGTGCTGGTGAAGTCGGCTAGTTCCTGGCTGAACTCGGCACTGGCCCGCACCCCGCCGCTGAGCAGGCAGCGCAGGCTCTCCGCCTGGGTGCTGTAGTCCTGGAAGTTGGTGATATAGCCGGTGGCGGTGCCGGTGACGAACGGGGTGATGGCGCCGCCGCGGAAAGAGATCGGTGAGGCGAGTTCCTGCCGCGTGTAGAGCCGACCGTGGAAGTCGCTGTCGTATCCGGCGGCGTAGTACTCGGTGTTGACCGAGTCCGTTCCGGTCATCAGGGGTGAGAACGCCAAGGGCGAAATGCCGAGTTGGTCCGGCGTCCCCGAGGTCGCCTTCAACCGCATCATGGTGGCGCTGTACTCACTCGACCAGGTGATCGAGTCGCCGAACAGGCTGTCGCCGTAGCGGCCGTAGGACAACTCCGGTGCCTTGTCGACGCTGTAGGGCCGGGCGGCCAGCATGGCCGAGTTGGAGACGAAGTCGTTCAAGTTGTACTTGCCCAACAGGGTGAGCATGGTGTGCCCACTCTCAATGCTCAGGCGAGCACTGCTGGTGTACTCGCGGCGCTCGGCGAAGTCGTCCCAGCGGAAGGTGTTGATGAAGGTGTTGTCACTGATCCAGGAGAGGTCGGCCTGAAAGAGCAGATCGGGTGAGAGGCGATTGGTCCAGTCGCCCAGCAGGTAGCCGCGCGCGCTCTCCGATGAAGTGATGGTGCGGCCGCTGGAAGTAAGTTCCGGGTTGCCGAAATCGCTGAACCCCAGACCCTCGAGGTGGCCGGTGCCGTCGCCGGTGGAGGTGAGGCGCGCTCCGAAACCGATGCCGTTGCTGGTGTACGCCTCTTGAAGCAGGCTCAGTTCGGTTCCCGGCGGCGAGTCGAGGCCGAGCAGATCGAGGATGTCCCACTCGCTCTTGACCGCCACTCCGGTGGAATTGGCGAAGCCCATCTGCAGGCTCTTGAGTGGAATCTTCTCCGGGCTTCCGGCCATGCGCGGCCACCACATGATCGGCGCACCCTGGGCGCGCAGGGTGACATCCTCAGCTTCCACCAACGAACCGCCATCGGCCTGCCGCTCTACGCGCAGTCGCTCCACGCCCATGGACAGGTGCGGCTCAAAGAACTGGCTGAGGGAGACCGAAGCGTGCGTGGCTCGCCACTCATCGGCCGAGATCTGCTGGATCTCGCGGGCTCGGGCGACCACCGGCTGCCCGTTGCGCAGATGCGTGCGCAGAACTGCATCAAGTACCACCGCCCGGTTCAGGGGCAGGTCGTAGTAGACGCGGTTGCCGCGCATGGTGTATTCGAAGTCGGTGGCCACCACGCCACCTTCGAGGTAGATGCCGATCACTTGGCCGGCATCGATCAGCCCACTGCGCTCACGCAGCGATTGAATCGTTCCCGGCTTGAGGAAGATCACGGCCCGTTCGGCGGTCAGTTGTAGTTCGCGTTCGCGCTGCAGTGAGCGGTACTCCACTGCCACCCCGCCCATCACGGTTACCGCGTCACCGGCCTCGTCAATCTCGATGTTCTCGCCGAAGAACGAGAGCACGCCGTCGGGGGTGAAGATCGGATCAGCAGAGGCCGTGGCCGTACCGCCCGATGAAATGGCGTCGTCTACCGCCTGACGGACCGAACCACCCACTTCCAGTGGCGGCTCGGGGGCAATCGTGGTCGCCTCCAGCGTGGGGCGCAGGGCCAGCGCTGGCGGATTGGATTCCAGCCGCTGCAGGTAGCGGGCCAGACGAGCTTCGCCCTTGGTAACGGTCGCATTGCGGGGCGGGGGCGAGTCGCGGCGCTCGACCACATCCAGCTGGATGTTGCCGCGCGCGGCTCCCGTAACCAGCAGGTTGCGGCCACCCGCGGCCAATCCAGCCCGTCGCGTCGGCTCATCGGTCATCGGGAAGTAGAAGGCGAACTGGTTGATCAATCCATCGGCCGATGGGATGCGGTCAATCCAGACCACCACCTCCTCGGCGGCGAAGTTGTAGGCACCGGCGATGACCTGCACATCGCCCTTGAGGTAGAGGCGGGTGGTGTCATCGACCGTCCAACTCCAGGCCTGTACCGCCTCCAGCCGGAGGTCCGTTTCCACCGGGAGTGTTGGCAGGACATATCCCCCCAGACTTCGGCCGTCGATCGGCACCGCCGCGACCGCGTCCCCAGCGCCGGGGCCAGCGTCCGGCGTCGGACACCCCGCGCTCATGGGTGAACTCAACGCGCCGAGCACGGCGGCGCAGATGGAAAGTGCCGATCGCCCAATCACGCGGCGCATCCTAATCGGGCCCGAAATCCGCCGCCCGCCGCGCGGTTCAGCCGCGCCAGGAGATGCGGCCGAATGCATCGACGGCGGCGCCGCGGGCCAGACTGGCCACCAGCAGTGCGATGGCCGCGAAGGCGGCAATGGCCGCTGCTTCCGTAATGAGCCCGGCGCCCACGAGCCAAGCCGCCGCGTATGTCGACTGCCAAAGCGCTCCGTAGCGCAGCAGGCGCGCTGCGGCAGCCGGGCCACTGGTGTTGCGGAACTTGAAGATGGCTAGGGCGGTGAATCCAATCACCGCGATCACCACCGGGGCGAGAACCTGCGCCGGTGATCGGGGGAACCATCCGGCGCCGCCATCGGGCCAGCTGCCAGCATCGCGCCAGATGCCTCCGCCAACCAAGAGCACGGAGAACGCCAGCCATCCGCAGACGGCGATGACCGTCGCGCGCGGCGTGAGTTCCGGACGCGCCTGACGCAGGCGGCGCGCCGCCTCGGCCACCACGATGGCATGAGTCATGGCCAGCCACACCGGCAGTGTGAAGGTGAACTCGGCGTTGGGGATCATCATGGTGGTGGCATGAACCAGTCCTAGCACCACCAGCCCTACCCCCGGCATGTGCTTAGCTGCGGCATCGAAGAGGACGATGCCTGTGGCGGCTCCGATGGCCAGCAGAACTGCGGCGCGGTCGAGCATCACGCTGGCCAGCAGCGCCACCAGCAGTGCGCACAGGGCGATCACTAGGACTTGCGGAGGTCGGAGCTGTCCGGCAGGGATCGCCCGGTGAGGACTGAAGGCGCGGTCGTGCCGCGAGTCGAGGAAGTCGTTCAGGGCTGCGCCGAAGGCAAAGAGGCCGATGGCAGCGGCGGCGGTGCAGGCCAGCGCTGCCATGATCGGCAGGTCGGCCACACGCAGATAGCTGTAGCGCGGGTCAGCGCGGGTCAGCAGCAGCACCAGCCAGACTTCGCTGACGATTCCGGCGACCATCCCGAGGCGGGTGGTCTCTAGTGCGGCTCGCAGACTCGCGCGCAGTTGCGCCACGGTCGCGAGGGTAGCATTCCCGCCCCGATGCACGCCACGCCCGAGCCACCCGGCAGCGCCGCCCCAACTGAGATTGCGGGCAATCACGGCCTGCGCGTGGGTGTGGTGACCAGCAGCTACCACGGAACAATCACGGCGGCGCTGCGCTCCGGGGCGCTGGCGGCGTTTCGTCAGAGCGGGGGTGATGAGAAGTCATTGCAGATGGCAACGGCTCCGGGCACCTATGAACTGGTGGCACTGTCGCTGGCTTTGGCGCAGCGGGGCGATGTCGACGCGGTGGTGGCTCTGGGGCTGGTGCTTACTGGCGAGACCAGTCACGATCGATACATCTGCGACGCGGTGGCTGGCGGGCTGTTGGAGGTCACCCTCAAGACCGGTGTGCCAGTGACCTTCGGTGTGCTCACCTGTCAGACGCTGGAGCAGGCTCAGGCGCGCTCTGGCGGCAGCCGTGGCAACAAGGGAATCGAGGCCATGAACGCCGCATTGATCGCCGCGCTGGAAGTGCGCCGCATTCGCCGGATGAAACCTAGCGGGGACGCCCGCCCATGAGCGCCGCCCGTGAGTTCCGCCGCGTCGCCCTGCAGGCCCTCTATCAGTTCGATGCCGGCGCCGCCGACCGCGTTGAGGATGTCCGCGCCGGGATCACCGAGCACTGCAGCGATGAGGCGGCAATGAAGCGCGGCTTCGAACTGGCTGGGCGCGCCTGGGAACAGCGGCAGGAGGCCGACCAGAAGGTCGCCTTGCTGGCGCCGGATTGGCCGACGCATCGACAGCCGATGATTGATCGCAACATCCTTCGTCTGGCTTGGTACGAGATGCGCCACGCCGGACTGCCCTGGAAAGTTGCCATCACCGAGGCGGTGGAACTGGCCAAGGAGTTTGGCGGTAACGACAGCGCGCGATTTGTGAATGGCGTGCTCGATCGCCTGGCCCGGCAGGCGTTCCCAGACGGCGGCGGTGAGGCGTCGGCCTGACCCATGGCGCTGCGGTTTCTGAAGGATGCCTTCACCCGCGGGTTGGCGCGGACCGCCGCGGCGATCGGTGCGCCGCTCCGGGCGCTGCTGGTTGGCCGGAGGCTGGACGAGGCCACGATCGCCGAGCTCGAGGAGCGACTGATCTCGGCCGATGTTGGGGTTGGCGCGGCGCGCGAGATCGTTGCCCAGTTGCGCGAGGAGTTTCGCGCCGGACGAGTTGAGAAGGGCGAAGACGCTTTGGAGTTTCTCCGCCGGGCGCTCAAGGCGCGCTGTGCACGCGTGGCGCCGAGTGGCAGCGGTGAATCGGCGCTGGCTTGCACCAGCACCAAGCCCCGGGTGATCCTGGTTACCGGTGTCAATGGCGCGGGCAAGACCACCAGCGTGGCCAAGATCGCCGCCCTGCTCCGCCGCGAGGGTCGCACAGTTCTGCTGGCGGCCGCCGACACCTTTCGGGCTGGGGCGGTTGAGCAGTTGTCGATCTGGGGCCAGCGCTTGGGCGTGGAGGTGATTCGCGGCGCGGCCCGCGGCGATCCGGCGGCAGTGGCCTTCGATGCCGCCGAAGCGGCGGTGGCCCGTGGCGTGGATGTGCTGCTGGTCGACACCGCTGGCCGACTGCACACGCAGCAGGACCTGATGCGCCAACTTAGCAAGATCCGCGATGTGGTCGGTCGACGAATTCCCGGTGCGCCACACGAGACTCTGCTGGTGCTTGACGCCACTGCGGGCCAGAACGCTCTCGCTCAGGCCCGGGCCTTCGCGGCCGCGGCTCCGGTTACCGGGATCTTCCTAGCCAAAGTTGATGGCACCGCCAAGGGCGGAATCATCGTGGCCATCGCCGATGAACTGGGGATTCCGGTGCGGCTGCTGGGCACCGGCGAGACTCCGGACGATGTTCAGCCATTCGACGCCGACGCTTTCATCGATGAAATGATTCCCGCCGCCTGATTCACCCGGATACGATTCAGCGCCATGCAGCCGCGGCGCCATGACGGTTTCACCATCGTTGAACTTCTGGTGGTGATCGGGCTGATCGGGCTGCTCAGCGGGCTGATCGTGCCGTCACTGAACGGCATTCGCCAGAAGGCGCTCGACACCAAGTGTCTGAGCAACTTGCGCAACGACTTCGTGGCCATCGAAGCTTGGATGCAGAAGCGGCGCGGCCAGTTGCCGATGTGCGAGTTCCTGCCGGTGGCTACAGATACCGGACCGGTGGGGGGGCTGCCGGAACTTCTCAAGGGTCACCTGCCCGACAACTGCGAGACTTGGCGCTGCCCCAACGACCACGATGACGATTCGCTGGCCACCGGCACCAGCTACCTCTATCTGCCCGGGCTGCTGCGCTGGGCGCCCAATGTGCAGATGAGCGTCGCCCAGATGCTCATCGCTCTCCCCGCCGACACCTCGCAGCAGGAGCGCGATCGCATTCGCGCCGAAGCCGAGGGGCGCGAGGTGCGGGCCTTTCTGGAGCACGATTCGAGCAAGAATTTCCCACTGCTGATGGACAGTCAGGACCGGCACGCTCACGGAACGCGCGCCCCGCGCAATGGCGTGTTCCTCGACGGCAGTACCCGCGAAGCAAAACTGGAGCTTGATGATGTCCCGTCTGGATGACTTGCGACATGCGGAGATTTCCGACCTGGCCTCCTGGCTTGGCGAGCGGCGGCAGGCGATCAGTCGTGGGCTGGCCTCGCTGGCGCTAGTGGCGCTGCTACTGGTCGGCGGCTACTGGTGGTTCGTGGTGCGCTGGCGTCCGCCGCCGAGCATCTTCGATTCACCAGTCGACAATGTGCTGGGCTACTTGGCCATGGATGACTTCAGTCGGTTGCCGCTGAAGGATCGGCTGGAGTTCCTGATGGGGTTCGCCGATCGCTTTCGTTCCATGGCCGCATCCGACTCGGCGCTGGCGGCGGCGTTCTTGGCCGGCCTTGGCGGACCCGCCAAGGAACAGTTGCGGCAGAACGACCGCTTCCTCGCCCGCGACATTCTGCTTGAGGGCGCTGGCGCATATGTGAACCTGCCCGCAGACCAGAAGGGCAAGTTCATCGATGACTGGGTGCTCGGCTGGATGAAGAAGGCCGAGTTGATGGCCACCGGCAAGGAGCGAGACGAGTCTGACAAGGAACGCCTGGCCGACCTGAAGGGACAATCGTCCCGGCAGGAGAAGCGAATGGCCGAGCGGCCGCAGACGATTCCTGGATTGGATTCCGGAACTGCGCTGCGCTTCCTTGACTTCTGCAACGAAGAGGTCGGACAGACCACCTCACCCAAGGAGCAGGGACAGATCGCTCGGTTCCTTGACGATGTGCGCAGCCGCTTCTCCGGCGCCTTCTGATCAAGCGTCCTACCCGGTCCTCGCGGTTGGCCCGGCGCTACTGGCAGCGATGGATCGCGCCCCGTGCGTGGCCCTGAGTGCGCCAACCGGCAGCGGCAAGACCACTCAGGTGCCGCGCCTGATTCACAGTGCTGGCCGCGGCGGCAAGACTGTTGTGCTGCAACCGCGGCGGCTGGCGGCGCGAGCGGTAGCTCGCCGTGTTGCTGCTGAGATGGGAGTGGAACTGGGTGGTCTGGTTGGCTTCCAGACGCGACATGAACGCTGCCTGAGCGCGTCTACTGAGATCGTGTTCGTGACCGACGGGTTGTTCCTGCGGCAGATGCTCGCGCCGCGAGCGCTGGCGGGGATCGACACGGTGGTGCTCGATGAGTTTCACGAACGGAACATCGCCATGGATCTGGTGGCTGGGCTGGTGCGCCGCGGGCAGGTGAACGGCAGCAAGGTCCGGCTGCTGGCGATGAGCGCCACCCTCGACGCCTCGGCAGTGGCTGAAGCGCTGGACGCTCCTCTGGTGGAAGCATCGGGGCGGCAGTACGAAGTGGAGGTCCGCTACGCCGGCGACGGCGCAGCCAACGGCCCGCCAGTGTGGGAGCGCGCTGCCGCGGCGCTGGGAGAGGAGTGGGGCGCTGGCACCGAGGGCGATGCGCTCATCTTCATGCCGGGCAAGGGGGAGATTGAGCGATGCATGGAATGCTGTCGCGGGGCGCTGGCCCAGCGTCGCATCGACGCCGACATACTGCCACTGCATGGCTCGCTCGAGGCAGAGCAGCAGGACCGGGCCATCGCACTCTCGCGGCGCCGCAAGGTGATCGTGGCCACCAACATTGCCGAGGCCAGCATCACCGTGCCGGGAATCCGCCTGGTCATTGATGGCGGACTGGCCCGGGTGGCGCGCTTCGATTCGCAACGAGATCTGAACGCTCTGCGGCTGGAACCAATCAGCGTGGCCAACGCCACCCAGCGCGCCGGGCGCGCTGGCCGCACTGCCAGTGGCCGTTGCGTGCGTCTCTGGAGCGAGTCAGCGCAGGCGCGAATGGTCGCCCATGAGCCGCCGGAGATCGTGCGCACCGAACTGGCCGAGGCGCTGCTCATACTGCGTGGCTGCGGAGTCGTTCGGGCCGAGTTGTTTCCATGGATCACCGATCCGCCCGCTCTGGCGCTGGAGCGGGCCGAGCAGACGCTGCGGCAGATCGGCGCGACTCAAGCCGATGGCACCTTGACCGCCGTGGGCCGCGCCATGCTGCGGGTGGGGGCTCATCCGCGACTGGCGCGGGCGCTCTACGCCGCCACCGATGCTCAGCGCGGCCGGGTGGCCCGCTGGTGCGCGATGATGTCCGGGCGCGACATCGTGCGCCCGGGGGCCAATCTCAAGGCGGTGCTTGAACGCGACGATCCTTCCTGCGACATGGTGGCCCGGGAACGGATGCTGGAAGCATTCGACTCCGGTCGCCGGGTGGATGGGCTGGACGCCGACGCGGCCCGTGAGGCGCTGCGCACCGCGCGCGAACTGACCGCCAGCACCCGCGACTGGACCAGCCCGGAGCCCAATGACGCCGCTCAAACTAGCGATCCGGCACAGGCTTTCCTCAGCGCCTACCCCGACCGGGTGGCCTGGCGCCCCGAGGCGCTGCGCGATGCCGCGCTCATGAACGGCCGGAAGAAACTGGTGCTTGATCGCACTTCAATCGCCCGCGCCGCCGGGCCGGTTCTGGCGCTGGAAGTGCGCGAGTCGGCTGGTGGAGATCGTTCCACCTCGCTGATCAGC
>SXGQ01788430.1_pt1 | contig 17078 bp, 17 predicted proteins | sample 3178371 | NCBI WGS metagenome assembly SXGQ01 (sample SAMN11356859, study PRJNA531348) | freshwater metagenome | isolation source: freshwater sample F1-20 | place: China: Fuxian Lake, Yuxi | collected 2017-12-25
CCCGAACCGAGCCGTCCACTTGCGCTCGTAGTCCATCTTGGCAAAGTGCTCGACCATGAAGTCGATGAAGGTGCGCACCTTGGCCGACAGATGCTTGCGGCTCGGGTAGGCCAGATTGATGGCCAGACGCGGCAGGTCCCAGTCGTCGAGCAACGGCACCAGACGACCGGCGACGATGTCGTCGTAGACGATGTAGGTTGGCTGCACCAGGATGCCCAGGCCGTCGAGCGCAGCGGCGCGCAAGATCTGCCCATCGTTCGATTCCAGCAATCCCTTGACCGTCACCGTGCTGCTCACGCCGTCTTTTGAAAAGCGCAGTTCGTTCGGATTGTTGGAGTGGGTGTAGATCAGCATTTTGTGCCGGGGCAACTCTTCCAGGCTGCGCGGGGTTCCGTGCCGGGTCAGGTAATCGGGCGATGCTGCGAGCAGGCGCCGGGTTTCGGCCATACGTCGGATGGTGATGTTGGAGTCCGGCTCCGACTCACGGTTGCGGATGGCCACATCGATGTTGTTGTCGATGATGTCCATGTACCGATTGGCCGCTTCCAGATGCACCTGCACGTTGGGGTAGCGCTGGGTGTATTGGCGCAGCAGGGGGGCCACGTGGTGCATGGCAAATGAGAGCGATGCACTTACCCTCAGCACGCCCGTGGGGTTGAGCGCCGTGGCGTTGACGGCCGCTTCGGCATCGCGCAGGTCGGCCACGATGGTGCGGGCGCGGCTGAGGAATTCGCGTCCGGTATCGGTCAAAAACAGGCGACGCGTGTTGCGCTCGACCAGACGCGCGCCCAGGCGCGATTCCAGCGCGGCCAAGTGCCGGCTCGCGGCGGCGTTTGACAACTGCAGCGTCTCGGCGGCGCGGCTCAGGCTGCCGGTTTCAGCCACCTGCACAAAGAGTTCGATTTCGGTCCAGCGGTCCATGGGTTCAGAGTTTCTGCCAGGTCTGGGGGCCGGCAATTGCGATCCGCCTATGGTAGCGATTTGCGCGATGTGCGTTGGCTTTGTTCCGTTTTTCGGAAAAGTCATTTGCTCCAATGCTATTTTTCTTCAGCTTTTGAAAATCTATAGTCTGGCCAACCAAAAAACCAATGCAGGGCAGTGTGAAGCATTCTTCGATCCCGGGTCGTTCAAGCGGTGGCCGGGCAGACCCCTGTCCAGGAAAAGCTGTGGTCTTCGCGTGTGGCGCGGGCCTCAATGGGGAGAGACTTTGATCAAGCACATCGTCATGTGGAATTTGCGCGGTGAAACCGCGCAGGCCAAATCGCAGGCTGTGAGCCTGCTCAAATCGAGCTTCGAGTCTCTGCGCGGTCGAATTCCGGGCTTGCTGCACCTGGAGGTCGGTGTCGATTCGAGCCGCATCGACTATGCCTGCGACGTGGTGCTGTATTCCGAATTCGAGTCGCAAGCGGCGCTCGACGCCTATGCGTCTCACCCCGAGCACCTGCGGGTCAAGCAGGAGTTGTCGGATATGCGCATTGCCCGCCACCAGGTCGATTACCTGGCTGAGCCCCGTTGAATTGGAGGAGACCCTGATGATGTCCCCAGCATTGCGCGACGAGTTGGAAATCCGGCAAATGGTTGAGCGCTGGGCCGTTTGGCGAGATGCCGGTGATTGGGAGCGTTTTGCCACCGTTTGGCATCCCGACGGGGTGATGATGGCCACCTGGTTCCAGGGTCCGTTCAAGGACTTCATCCGCGTCACCCAGGAGGGCTGGGCCAAGGGTGTGAGCATTTTGCATTTTCTCGGTGGCAGCGCCGTGGAGGTGGTCGGTGATCGGGCGATCGCTCAGACCAAGATGACCATCTCCCAGCGCGGCATGGTTGAAGGGGTGGACGGCCCCGTGCTGTGCGACGTGGTGTGCACCGGGCGCTTTTATGACTTTGTGACCCGCCATGAGGGCCCGTGGAAACTGCTGCACCGTCAGCCGATTTAGGAGAAGGATCAGATCGATCCGGTCGATCCGAGCGCCGCCCTGAAGCTCGATCAGCAGGCTTTGGCCGGGTTTCCTGAAGGGTATCGGCATTTGGCCTACATTCAGACCCGCATCGGCTACAAGGTCAAGATGGACATGCCCATGCTCAAGGGCGAGGGCGTTCAGGAGTTGTACCGCCGCGGCAGTCGCTGGCTCTCGGGCGCTCCCCTGGAGCGCTGAGCCGGCCGGTGTGCGATCTGGAAAACAGCAGGAGATGAGAATGAACAAGCGTTCCTTTGTGGCGGCCATGGCTTTGGGCGGGCTTTCGGCCTTGGGCTTGGGCTTGGGCGGATCTGCCTGGGCTCAGGCATTTCCCAGCAAGCCTTTGCGCGTGGTGGTACCGCAGCCGCCCAGTGGCGGCTTTGATGTGGTGGGTCGGTTGTTGGCCGACCGGCTGGGCAAAGCCCTGGGTCAGGGCGCGGTGGTGGAAAACCGGCCTGGCTCTGGCACGCTGGTTGGCACCGACCTGGTGGCCAAGGCCGCGCCCGATGGCTACACCCTGCTGGTGGGATCTGTGTCCAACTTGGCGCTCAATCCGGGGCTGTACCCCAATATTCCGTACGACAGCCTGCGAGACTTTGAGCCGGTGGGGCTGGCCGTGGCCTACAGCTACACCCTGGTGGCGCGCAAAGACCTGCCTTTTGCCAACTTGCGAGAGTTGATCGCCCACGCCAAAGCCAATCCCAAAAAATTAACCTATGCCTCCGGTGGCAGTGGATCGGGTCAGCATGTGTTGGCCGCCGCTTTGTGGAATCTGGCCGGCGTTGAGTTGGTCCATGTGCCTTACCGTGGTGCCCAGGCGGCCTATCAGGACTTGCTCGGCGGCCGCGTTGATGTGTTCTTTGACCTCTCGCCCACGGCCCGGCCGCAGGTCGAGGCGGGCAACCTCAGGGCGTTGGTCGTCTCGGGCAGTGGCCGCCTGCCTTTTCACCCCGAAGTGCCCACCATTTTGGAAACCGGTGTGGCCAACCTGGATCTGGAGTCCTGGTTTGGTCTTTTCGTGCCCAGCAAAACGCCCGCCGACGTACAGGATCGCCTGCGCAGCGAGCTTTCGCGCGTCATTCAGGGACCTGACCTGGTTGAAACGTTCCGCAAGGCCGGCGGCAAGCCGCTGGCATTGACCGGCGATCAGGCGCGTGCACTGGTCAAGCGCGATGTTGATCGGTGGTCCAAGATCACCCGCGATTTGGGCATCAAGGCCGAATAAGCGCTGCGGCCTGTCGCCAGGTTTTTTGCAGTGCGCGCAGCCAGTGTGTCCATGAAGGGATAAGCTCTCCCTTTTTTCAACCCTTACACGAAGTTTTCACCATGCCTATTTCCGACGCCAGCCTCGACCAACTTTTTCGCCAGGCCCGCACCGCCAACGGTTTCATCGACAAGCCCGTTTCCGCCGATTTGCTGCGCAGGGTCTACGAACTGGCCGCCATGGCACCGACCTCAATGAACACGCAGCCCACCCGCTACGTTTTTCTGACGACGGCTGCTGCCAAAGAGCGTGTCATCCCCGCGCTCTCGCCGACCAATGTGGACAAGACCCGATCGGCCCCGGTCTGCGTGATCGTGGCCACCGACACCCGTTTCTACGAACACATGCCCACCATCTGGCACAACCCCGGCGCCAAGGAAATGTTTGAAGGCAACGCTGCCATGGCCAGCGGCACGGCCACCCGCAATGGCACGCTCGGCGGGGCCTATTTCATTTTGGCCGCCCGTGCGCTGGATCTGGACTGCGGCCCGATGAGTGGCGTCGACCTGGCCAAGGTCAATGCGGAATTCTTCCCCGATGGTCGGCTGCAGGCCAACTTTCTGATCAACCTGGGCTACATGGACAAGTCCAAGTTGTTCAATCGCAATCCGCGTTTGAGTTTCGAGCAGGCCTGCCAGATGCTCTGAGTCGTCCCTCGGTCCTGGCCAGCCGGCCGCGCATCCAAGCCCTTCATCACCCGGAGCCAAGAAGTGAAAATCGGAAAAAGCATCGTTCCACACACTGCCATCAGCACGTCCAGCGAGCAGCGCATCGTCGTTCGCGGCCATGATCTGGCGCGCGACCTGATCGGTCAGATCAACTTTGGCGATTACTTCTTCTTGTTGCTGACCGGAAAGATGCCCGATGTTGCAGCCAGCGCCTTGGTCAATGCCACCATGGTGGCCATTGCAGAACACGGTCTGGTGCCCAGCAACCAGGCCGCGCGCATGACGCTTGCGGCCGCACCCGACGCGATGCAAGGCGCGGTAGCGGCCGGCATCCTGGGTGCCGGCTCGGTGGTCCTGGGGGCATCAGAGACGGCGGGTAAATTGTTTTTGCGCATCGAGGCCGAGGCTGCTGCAAGCCATGGTGGCGACCTGCGCGCCGCAGCCAAGGCGGTGGTCACCGATTTGCGTTCGAAAAAGCAGATCGTGCCCGGCTACGGCCATCCAGAGCACAAGAGCGCTGACCCCCGTGTGGGCGCACTGTTTGCGCTGTCGGCTCGGGTCGGTGGCGGGCAGAAATATGTGCAGTTGGCTCGCACCATCGAATCGGTGATTCCCGAGGTTACGGGCAAGGACCTGCCCATGAACGTCTCGGGCGCCATTCCTGCGGTGCTCATGGGCGTCGATTTTCCGGTTGGAGCCCTCAAGGGCGTGCCCATGCTCGCACGCGTGGCCAGCCTGATTGCCCACCTTAATGAAGAAATGTCCGACCCGATCGGTTTTGCGCTGGCCAACCATGCGGTGGCCCAGCAGCAGTACACCGGCACGCCAGTGAAGGATTGACCATGGCTCAGGTTCTCAAAGACATCAAGGTCGTCGAGCACGGCACCTTCATCACTGGCCCGTTCGCGGGCATGATGCTGGCAGACTTGGGCGCCGACGTGGTCAAGGTCGAGCTGCCCGGCACGGGCGATCCTTTCCGCGCCTATCGGGGCGAGCTCTACAGCCCGCACTTTCAGTCGGTCAATCGCAACAAGCGCGCAATCACCCTGAACACCAAAGACGCGGCCGACCTGGCGCGCTTTGACGAGATGATCGCGCAGGCCGATGTGTACATTCAGAATTTCCGCCCGGGCGTGGCTGAAAAGCTCGGCGCTGGCTTCGAGCGTCTGAAAAAGATCAATCCGCGCCTGATCTACTGTGCCATCAGTGGTTTTGGGCCCGACGGTCCCTACAGCGATCGGCCGAGCTACGACTCGGTTGCTCAGGCCTACAGTGGCTTTTTGGGCCTGCTGGTCAACCCCAATGACCCGCGGGTTGTTGGTCCGGCCGTGGCCGACGCGATGACCGGGTTTTACTCGGCCTACGGCATTTTGGGCGCGCTGCACGAGCGCAACCGCACCGGTCGGGGGCGTCTGGTGGAGGTCTCCATGATCGAGGCCATGACGCACTTCAATCTCGACTCTTTCACCCACCTCTTTACCATCGGCCAGGTGGTTGACCCCTTCAGTCGGGCCCGGGTTTCTCAGTCTTATGTGCTCGAGTGCTCCGACGGCAAGTGGGTCGCCCTGCACATGTCATCGCCGCCCAAGTTCTGGGAGGGCCTGGCCAAGGCCATGGAAAAGCCCGACATCTTTGACGATCCGCGTTTTGCCACCCGCGAAGCGCGCACCGACAATCAGGAAGCCATGATCGAGGTGCTCCAGGCGGTATTCAAGCACCGCACCCGCACCGAGTGGTGCAACCGGTTGCTGGCCGAGGACGTGCCGCATGCCCCGATGTACAACTCGGCCGAGGTGCCTGAGGATCCGCAGATCAAGCACCTGCAGATGTTCGTGGAGGCCCCATCTCCGCGAGGCGGCACTTTCAAGACGGTGCGCTCGCCGGTGACCTTTGACCATGAGCGCTCTCTCACGGTCACGGCTCCGCCGGTGCTTGGGCAGCACAACGAGGAATTCAAGAACGGCTGGCCGGCTCGGCCCGCCCAATGAGGATAGGATCTGTGATGAAGCTCAACGGACGTCGCCGGGCCTTGGCTTGGGCACTGGGCGTTTTGACCGCCTCCGCTGCGGTGCAGGCGCAAGAGTTCCCGGTCAAGCCGGTGCGCATGGTGGTGCCTTTCGGGGCTGGGACCACCACGGACATTGTGGCCAGGGTGGTTGCCGAGGGCATGTCCCGCGTATTGGGTCAAGCGGTGGTGGTGGAAAACCGTGCAGGGGCCGGTGGTGGCATCGGTTCGGACCTGGTGGCCAAGGCGCCAGCCGATGGTTACACCATCGTCATGGGCACCGTGGGCACGCATGCCATCAATGCCACGCTCTACAAGCGTCTGCCCTACGACCCGCAGCGCGACTTTGCTCCGGTTTCCTTCACCGGCTACACGCCCACGCTGTTGGTGGTGCCGGGAAACTCCCCGCTCAAGTCGATCAAGGACCTGGCCGAGCAGGCCAAGCGAGCCGACGCCCGGGTGAGTTTTGCTTCGGCGGGCAACGGCACGTCGGGTCACCTCGCCGGTGAGTTGCTCAAAGCGCGTCTGGGCGGCGAGATGACGCACGTGCCCTACAAAGAGGGCGGCTTGGCACTCTCGGATGTCATGAGCGGTCAGGTGCAGTTCATGTTCTATCACCCGGCGGCGGTGCTGCCCCATATCAAGAGCGGCAAATTGCGCGCGCTCGGGGCTTCAAGCGCCAAGCGCAGCAGCGCAGCGCCTGAGGTTCCGGCCATTGCCGAGTCTGGTTTTGATTTTGACCTGGTGGCCTGGTTCATGGTCTACGCTCCGGCCGCTACGCCGGCGCCGGTGCTCGCCCGCCTGCGTGAGGCGGCCGCCCAGACCATGGCCAATGCCGAGATCTCCGGCAAGCTCAAGGCTCAGGGCCTCGAGCTCAATGCCATGCGCGCTGAAGAAATGGCTGCCTTTGGACGCGCAGAACTGCTCAAGTGGGCCGAGCTGGTCAAGCGATCAGGCGCGCAGGTGGATTGATGTTTTTAAACCCGTTTTTCAAACCGCAACAGGAGACTCAAGCATGAAAAAAATTGACCGTCGATCGGTACTGGCGGCCACTGCCGCCGGGGCAGCCCTGGTCATGTCGCAGGGCGTTCACGCCCAGGGTGCGCCCATACGTATTGGCAGCACGCTGGCTCTGACTGGCCCCTTGTCGGCCACCGGTCTGACCCACAAGCTCGTTGGCGAAATTTACGTTGAACAGCTCAATGCCCGCGGTGGTTTGCTTGGTCGCAAGGTGGAGTGGGTGGTCAAGGACGACCAGTCCAAGCCCGATCTGGCCCGCACGCTCTATGAGCAATTGATCACCACCGACAAGGTCGAACTGCTCATGGGGCCTTATGCCACCGGCGCCATCTTGTCGGCCATGGGTGTGGCCCAGCGCTACAACAAGGTGCTGATCCATCACACCTTTGGCATTCCCTCGCTGGCCAAGTACGACATGCACTTCCCGGCCTGGTCCCTCGGCCCCACGCCGCAGACCACGGTGCCCAACACGCTGTTTGACATGCTGGCCGCTTCGCCCAAGCCGCCCAAGACCATCGCCATCGTCACCAGCAAGTTCCCCTCCATCCACTTCCTCTCGCTCGGTGGCCGTGAAGTGGCCAAGAAACGCGGACTGCAGGAGGTGCTCTTCCTCGAGTGGGAATTTGGCAACCGCGATTTCGGACCGATCGCGGCGCGCATCAAAGACTCCAAGCCCGACCTGGTGTGGATCGGTGACATTGGCCTGGAGGGCAACATGCTGCTCGACGCCATGAAGAAAATCGATTACAGCCCGCCGATGAACTTCCACCTCTACCCTGCCCCAGGGCCGATGTCCAAGTCCCCCGAAGGTCGCGGCGCCATGTCTCTGACCATCTTTGAAGAGCATCAGCCCTTCCTGAGCAACCAGGCCGGCGCCCAATTCGTCAAAGTGTTCAACGATCGCGCGACCAAGGCCAATCTGGCTGACACCAGCGTGGAGACCCAGGCGGCAGCCTCGTTCTCTGCTTGGCAGATCCTGGAGGCGGGAGTCAAAGGCGCCAACAGCCTGGACGACAAAGCCATTGCTGCCTTCATCAAGGGCAACCGCATCGACACCATCCATGGCCGTTTGCGTTTTGATGGGCCGAATAACTACGGTGACGACCTGATGAAGATCAAGCAGGTGCAAAACGGCAAGTGGCAAGTGGTTTGGCCGCAGCAGTTTGCTGCCCCCGGCACCAAGCTGCAAATCAAGTAATCCCCGGTTGACGGGTATTTTGCGCAACGAGACAGGCCGCCCATGACGCTCCCGAGTTTGAATTTATTGATGCAATCCATACTCTCGGGAGTCTTCATAGGCGCCCTGTACGGACTCATAGGCCTGGGCCTGGGCCTGACCTGGGGGCTGCTGCGGCAGATCAATCTGTCGCATTTTGGGCAGGTGTTCTTGGCGGCCTACCTGAGCTACCAAATGGCTGCAGTGGGTCGTATGGACCCGATGTGGTCCCTGCTGATCTTGCCGCCGGCCTTTTTTCTGTTTGGCGCTGGCATGCAGTGGGTGCTGTCGAAATTTGCGATCACGCCCTTCAACTCCTTGCTGGCCACCTTCGGGCTGACCGTGGTGTTCGAGGCGGTGATCCAGGGCATCTGGACCGCCGACTTCCGGCGTCTGGAGTCGGGCTACAACGACATGAAGTTCAAGGTCTTTGGCCTTTTCGTGCCTGTGCCCGAGCTGATCACGTTTGGGCTGTCGGTCGGTATCGCCGTGGCGATCTGGGGCGTCATGCGCTATACGGACCTGGGCAAGGCCTTGCGCGCGATGGCTGAGGATGGTCCGATCGCTGCGGCCTTTGGCATCAATCAGCGGGGCTTGTCGCTCATCCTTGCCGGCCTGTGCGCAGCGCTTGCTGCCATCGCCGGGGTATGCCTGGCGCTGACCTTCACCTTGGCCCCGTCCCAGATCTTTGCCTGGGTGGGGGTGGTCTTTGCCGCGGTCATGCTCGGCGGCCTGGGCAGCCCGCTCGGCCCCTTGGTGGCGGGCATCATCATCGGGGTCAGCGAGGCCATCACCATGGCTGTGGCCTCTCCGTCCTGGGCGCCGATTGTGTCTTTCTCCCTGTTGATCTTCATGCTGCTGCTGCGGCCCGGGAAGGGCTGATCGCCATGAACAAGACGATTTCCGGCATTTTGATTGCGGGGGCACTGCTTGCGGTGGTGCCCTGGCTGGGCCTGCCCGCTTTCTACGAGTCGTTTCTCTACCTGATCTGTCACTGGATGATCTTGGCCTTGTCCTGGAACATCTTGTCCGGCTATTCGGGCTATTTCTCCTTCGGACACGGCGTGTTTTTCGGTGTGGGCATGTACACCACAGCCGGCTTGGCGGGCAAACTCGATTGGCCCTTTTTGTCCACGCTGCCCCTGGCCATTTTGATTCCGGCCACCTTGGGCGTTCTGCTCGGTGCGGTGGTGTTTCGGGTCAAGGCGGTGCGTGGTGAGCTGTTCGCCTTGCTCACTTTGGCCGTGACTTTTGTGGTGGCCACCATCATCATCAACACGCCGATCGACGGTGGGCCCGGTGTTTATTTGATGTCGGTGCAAGTGCCCAAGATCGGCCCGTCGCCTTCGTCCTCGCTCTACCTGATGGCCCTTATGGGTACGGTGCTGACCGCATTGATTGCGTACAAATTGCAGCAGTCCAAATTGGGCGTGGGCCTTTCGGCCATCCATGATGACGAAGACGTGGCCGAGGTGATGGGCGTGCCCACTTATGGCTACAAATTGCTCGCTTTTGCCGTCTCCAGTGGACTGGCCGGGCTGGCCGGCGGCATCCATGCGCTGTTCGTTCAGTACGTCACGGTGGGCGAGACCTTTAACATCACGGTGCCGCTGACCGTGGTGCTCATGAGCTGCCTGGGCGGCTCGCGCCATTGGGCCGGGCCGGCTGTCGGCGCTGCACTGATTACCACCATGCTTTACTTCTCGACTGCCGGCAATCACCCGGTGTTGGGCAAGGCCATGGTCGGCGTCGTGCTGATCGTGGTGATTTTGTTCATGCCCAACGGTGTGATGGGCTTTTTCATGAAGCGGCGTGCCCAGGCCGCTGCCCGACGCAGCCGGGAGATCGAGCAGAGCCAGGGTGCGGCAGTCCATGTGAACTTGCCGACCGATCCGGTTGCGCCGCGGCCGTTAGCGGGCGCAGGCGAAGTTTTGCTCCAGGCCCGGGGCTTGTCCAAAGCGTTCAAGGGTGTTCAAGCGCTCAGCGAGGTTGACCTGCAGGTTCACAAGGGCGAGATTTTGGGTCTGCTCGGTCCCAACGGTTCGGGCAAGTCGACCTTCATCAATGTGGTCAGCGGCCACTACGCAGCCACCGGCGGCACCTATGCCTTTGAGGGGCGCGAGCTGGCGGGCAAGGCTGCCCATGAGGTGGCGCAGGCGGGCATTGCCCGCACCTATCAGATCCCCCGGCCTTTCATGCACATGACGGTGCTCGAGAACGTGATCTTGTCTGCCATGTTTGGCGGGGCAGCCATGACCCGCCAGCAAGCCAGCGAGGAGGCCCGGCGCTGCCTGGAATTCACAGGCCTGGCCCACAAAGCCGAGAGCTTGCCCGATGACTTGAACCTGCACCAGCGCAAGTTCCTGGAATTGGCGCGGGCGCTGGCTGCACGCCCGAGACTGGTGTTGCTCGATGAGGTGCTCTCGGGCATGACGCCCAGCGAAATTGACGAGGCGATCGTGCTCATACGTCGCATCCGTGATCAGGGGGCAACCATCGTTTTTGTGGAGCACGTGATGCGCGCCGTGATGGCCTTATGCGACCGGGTGGCCGTGCTCAACCATGGCAAGTTGCTTGCTGTTGGGCCTGCCAAGCAGGTGATGAGCGATCCGCAAGTGGTCAGTGCTTACCTGGGGAAGCCCCATGCTTGAAGTCAAAGAGATCTCGGTCAACTATGGCGCAGCGCCGGCGCTGTGGGACATCTCCATTGATTGTGGCGACAAGGAACTCGTGTGCGTGGTCGGCCCCAATGGCGCTGGCAAGACCACCCTGATCAATGCGATTGCCGGTCTGCATGGCGTCAAAAGCGGCAACCTGGTTTTTGGCGGTCAGGACATCACGCGTTTGCCCAGTCACCGGTACTGTGAAGTGGGCATTGCCATCGTGCCTGAGGGGCGCAGGCTGTTTACCCAGATGAGTGTGCTGGAAAACCTTGAACTCGGCAGCTTCATCCCCAGCGCCAAGGTCCACCGCGCCAAACGGCTGGAATATGTGCTCTCTCTTTTTCCGGTGCTCAAGGTCAAGCTCCACAGCCTGGCCGGCTCGCTGTCGGGTGGTCAGCAGCAGAGGGTGGCCATTGGCCGCGCGCTGATGGCTGGGCCCACCTTGTTGCTGCTCGATGAGCCGTCTTTGGGCTTGGCACCCTCGATCGTGCTCGACATGTTTGCCGCCATCCGGCAGATCAATCGAGAGGGGACGGCGGTTTTGATGGTCGAACAAAACGTCTCCATGGCACTGGAGACGGCCCACCGCGCCTACGTGATGGAAGAGGGGCGCATCGTGGCCCAGGGCCAGGCCAGTGAGATGATCAATCGACCTGAAATCCAGAAGGCCTATCTGGGCGTTGACGCCCACTGAGCGGACCGGCTTGGTTGCAGGGCGGATAATCTGTCCCTGACATGTCCTTGCCCCTGATCACCGACCCATTTTTTTACGCGGTCGCCATTCCTTCGGTGCTGCTGATGGGTGTGAGCAAGAGTGGATTTGGCACAGGCTTCGGTTCCCTGGCGGTGCCGCTCATGGCGCTGGCTGTGACGGTGCCAGAGGCCGCTGCCATCATGATGCCGGTGCTCTTTCTGACCGACATTCTTGGGCTGTTTTTTTTGCGCAGCCATCTGGACTGGCGTCTGCTCAGATTCTTGGTGCCATGCGGGCTGGTGGGCACGCTGCTGGGCTATTTTTTGTTTCGCGCGCTTTCACCGAACGTGGTGGCCGCCATGGTGGGGGGCTTTACCCTGCTGTTTCTGGCCCAGCGCCTTTTGTTCAAGCCCAAGCCCGATGCGCCGCCCCCGCCACGCTGGGTTGGAGCTTTGCTGACCATGACCTCAGGCTTTACCAGCTTCATTGCACACGCCGGTGGACCCCCGATCACGGCCTATGTCATACCGCTGCGGCTGAGCCCGCTGCTGTTCACATCGACCATGGCGTTTTTCTTCTTCATCATCAACCTGTCGAAGTGGATCCCCTACGGCATGCTTGGACTGCTGGACATGCGCAACATGCTCACTTCGCTGACGCTGCTGCCGCTGGTCCCCGTGGGAGTGTGGATCGGCGTGCGCATGGCCAGGCGGATCGAGCCCGAGCTGTTTTACAAGTTCATCTATGCCGGCATGTTTTTGACCGGTCTCAAGCTCTTGTGGGATGGGCTGCGCTGAGTTTGCCGACTCAGACCGGTTGGGCGCCGTCAAAGCCGCATTGGCGCCAGGCCTCGAATACGGTCACGGCCACAGCGTTGGACAGGTTCAAGCTGCGTTGACCGGCGCGCAGGGGCAGGCGCAGTCGCTGATCGGGCGCAAAACTCTCTCGCAGATCGGGCGGCAGGCCTGCGGTTTCCGAGCCAAACACCAGCCAGTCGCCGGCGGCAAACCCGAGGTCGTGGGCAGGCCGTGAACCGCGGGTGGTCAGAGCGAACATGCGCTGGCGGGCCGGGTTTTCCAGCTCCAGCAGGGCCTGCCAGCTTTTGTGCCGGCGCACTGTGGCGTACTCGTGATAGTCCAGGCCGGCCCGGCGCAGTTGCCGATCGTCCATGTCAAAACCCAAGGGCTCGACCAGGTGGAGCTGGCAGCCCGTGTTGGCGGCCAGTCGTATGACGTTGCCCGTATTGGGCGGAATTTCGGGATGAACCAGCACGATATTGAACATGGGCGCGATTATGCGCAGCCCGGCCGCATGCTCGCCGCCAATGGCTCAGGCCGGTGTTCGCGCCACCACAATGGCCCGCACGCTGGCTGCACCCGCTTGGCGCAGGGCCTGCGCGGCCGAGGCCAGCGATGCACCGCTGGTCATCACGTCATCGATCAGCACAACCTGTCGACCCTGCACCTGGCGCGCCATGAGCGGATCGACCAGAAAAGCCCCGCGCACATTGGCCAGCCTGTCTTGACGCGGCAGACGGCTTTGTGCTTCGGTGTGGCGCAGGCGCAGCAGCAACCGCGCATGCGAAGCGGCGGGGCTACGGCTTTGGAGGTGCAGGGCTTGTGCCAGCTCCCAGGCCTGATTGAAGCCGCGTTCGGCCAAGCGCTGGGGCGACAGGGGCAGGGGCAGCAGCCAGTCTTCTGGGTTCAGGGCCGCCAGGCACGGGCCTACAGCCAAATCTCGCAGCAGCAACTGGGCAAACAGATCGGCGTAGCCGGTTTGCTTTTGAAACTTGAAGCGGGTCAGCAAGTCGCTCCAAGGATAGGCGTAGTCCACTGCAGCAAAGCAGGCGTCCAATGGCCAGGATTGGCCCTGGCATTGTGGGCAGCCGGACTGACCCGCGCCCACAGTCAGGACCAGTGCGCAGCGCGCGCAGCGCGGCCGCGGGCTGGCAAAACGCGACAGGCAGGCCTGGCACAGCCGTTGGCTCGGCCAGCTGCGACAGACCGCGCACTGGCTGGGCAGGCGCATCGGGTGGTTGGATCCAAACAGGGACAACATGGGGCCATATACTGGCCGCCTTTTGCTGCCCTGTCCATGGGGCGCGAGCGCCTGTGCGGTTGCCATCTTGAGCCAAAGCGACATCCCTCCGACCTACGACCCGCCTGCCGTGCTGCGCTGGCAGCGCTTGACCGCGCCTCAGACCCCTTGGCTGCATGGCGAGGTGGCTCGGCGCATGTTTGAGCGCTTGCAATGGATACGCGTCAAGCCCCAGGTGTGGACCCATTGGTCCCCGTCGCTGAGCGGACGGGCGGCCCATGACAGTCTGACTGGCTTGCTGGGTTCGCAGGTGAGCCTTTGGGAGGACGAGAGCGATCGGGTAAACCACGCTCGGCGCCTGTTCGATCGCCCGTGGTGGCACTGGCGGCGCTGGCTGCAGCCTTGGTCTTGGCAGGAGCCCGCCGAACGGTCACAGGATATGGTGTGGGCCAATATGGCGCTGCACACGAGCCTTGAGCCTCAGGCGCTGCTGGCGCGCTGGCACCGTTTGCTGCGGGTCGATGGCTTTTTGATGTTCTCCTGCCTGGGGCCCGACACCGCTGTCGAGTTGCGCAAGCTCTACGAGGAGCTGGGTTGGCCGCCGATCGGCGCACAGCTGACCGACATGCACGATTGGGGCGACATGCTGGTGGGCAGCGGCTTTGCCGAGCCGGTGATGGACATGGAGCGTTTGACCTTGACCTTCGAGTCGGCAGAGCGCCTGCTGGCCGAGTTGCGCCAGTGGGGGCGCAATGTTCACCCGGGGCGCTTTTCGGCTCTGCGTGGGCGCCGCTGGCGGGCGCAACTTCTCGACGCCATCGACAAGCGCTGCCCGCGTCAGGCAGATGGCAGGCTGGCGCTGACGGTGGAGCTGATTTATGGCCATGCCCTGCGCCCGCCCGCCCGGCTTGCTGTGCATACCGTCAGCGCCGTGCCCTTGGACGACATGCGCCGCATGCTCAAGGGATCAAAGCCACATTGATCGGCGGGATCTTCAAATGACTCTACACTCGGTCGCAGTCTCAATCAGGTGCACGGTCGTTCGAGCTTTCAAGGCTTTTTAGGTCCTTCATACTGTGTCTTTCTCAGGCCCTCCATTTCTTCTCGCCTCGCAGGGCGGCAGCCCGGCGCAAGGCCGAGCCGACGTCCTGGAGTGGTCGCTTCGGCGCAATTGCAGCCTCACCCCTGCGCAATTGATGCGATGCTATCTGGGGCTGTGCTTTTTGTCGCTCACTGTGGCCAGCCTGTTTTGGGTCTGGGGTGCGCGTTTGGTGATGCCCTTTGCCTGGCTCGAGTTGATTGCGGTTGGCGCTGCGCTGCTGGTTTATGCCCGGCATGCCCGCGACGGCGAAAAGATCATCCTCAGTGGGCCTGTTCTGGTGGTCGAACGCGAACACGGCGGGCGCACCGAGCGAACTGAGTTTCCCAGGCAGTGGGTGCGTGTGGAGCCTTGCAGCGGTGACGGGTCTTTGATCGAGGTCTCTGGCCAGGGGCGCAGTGTGTTGGTCGGCCGGCATCTGCGTCCGCAACTCAGGCCTGCACTTGCGCGCGAGATCCGGATGGCCTTGCGCATGGCATGAAGTCAAACACCTGACACCAAACTTGCCGATTTCAGCCCGCCGACGGTTTCGCACTGCCTATAATCAGCGGGTTTGACAGGTTTCAGATCTTCCTTAAAAAAGCAAAGACGATGAACGCGAGCAATACCCAGGGCACAGGCGTGAAACGCGCGAAACGCGCGCACGCGCCGGTTCACTTCCTCCAGGATGCGGCGCTGGCTGCCTCCGCCAAGGTTTCAGCCGGGCTGGCAGTGGCGGGTTGGGCGACCTGCGCCTCTGCCGCCCCTTCCTACAACCTGCCCGGAGGCCCTCAGCCCTTCCAGCTCAACCTGCCCGAGTCGGCCACGCGCATCGCCGCTGAGCAAAACTGGCTGCACTGGGCCATGATGATCATCTGCTTGGTGATCTTCATAGCGGTTTTCGGTGTGATGTTTTACTCGATCTGGAAACACCGCAAATCGCTTGGTCACAAGCCGGCAACTTTCCACGAGTCGACGACCGTCGAGATTGCCTGGACCGTGATCCCGTTTCTCATCGTCATCGGTATGGCGCTCATGGCCACCAAGTTGTTGGTGGCTCAAAAAGACACCACCAATGCCGACCTGACCATCAAGGTCACCGGCATTCAGTGGAAGTGGGGCTACGAATACATCAAGGGGGAGGGCGAGGGAATTGCCTTTGTCTCCACGCTCGATGCCAGCCACCGGGCCATGTCCAACGCAGGCGGCCCCAAGAAGGGCGAAATCGTCAGCGATTACCTGCTCAAGGTTGACAAGCCCCTGGTGGTGCCAGTCAACCAGAAAATCCGCATCATCACCACAGCCAACGACGTGATTCACGCGTTTGCGGTGCCGCAGTTTGGCATCAAGCAAGACGCCATTCCCGGTTTTGTGCGCGACACCTGGTTTCGTGCTGAAAAAACCGGTGATTTTTACGGTCAGTGTCAGGAACTGTGTGGCAAGGAACACGCTTACATGCCCATCCACGTGAAGGTGGTGACGGCCGAGCAGTACAGCGCCTGGACCAAGGAGAGGCTCAAGGAGGCAGCGGCCCTCGCCGATGATCCGAGCAAGGTCTGGCAGCAGGCCGATCTGGTGGCCCGCGGCGAGAAGGTCTATGCCGCCAACTGTGCGGCCTGCCACCAAGCCAGCGGCAAGGGCGCCGGCCCGATCAAGGCGCTCGACGGCTCGGCCATCGTGCTCGATGCCGACCACCTCAAGACAGTCAATATTTTGCTCAACGGTGCCGCCGGCGGCGCCATGCCCGCGTGGAAGCAGCTGAGCGACACGGAAATCGCTGCCGTCATCACTTACACCAAGAACAACTGGTCCAACAAGACAGGACAGCTGGTCCAGCCGGCGCAAGTCCAGGCTGCACGCAAGTAAATCCAAAAGTCGAACGAGTCAAGATAAAAGGGTAGCCACATGAGCGCAGTTCTCGATCACCACGATCACGCACATGACCACGATCACCATGCCCCGACGGGCTGGCGCCGTTGGGTGTTCGCGACCAACCACAAGGACATTGGCACGCTGTATCTGCTGTTTGCCTTTTTCATGTTCATGGTCGGCGGCGTTTTGGCTTTGCTCATTCGCGCCGAGCTGTTCCAGCCAGGTTTGCAACTGGTCAACCCAGAGCTGTTCAACCAGCTCACCACGATGCATGGCCTGATCATGGTCTTTGGCGCCATCATGCCGGCCTTCGTGGGCTTTGCCAACTGGATGATTCCACTGCAAATTGGTGCGGGCGACATGGCTTTTGCCCGCATGAACAACTTCAGTTTCTGGCTGATGATTCCTGCGGCCATCATGCTCGGTGGCTCGTTCTTCATGCCCGGAGGTGCACCGGCCGCTGGCTGGACGCTCTACGCCCCATTGACCCTGCAGATGGGTCCTTCGATGGATGCCGGTATTTTTGCCCTGCACATTCTTGGTGCCTCGTCCATCATGGGCTCGATCAACATCATCGTGACCATCCTGAACATGCGCGCTCCCGGC
>SXGQ01019241.1_pt1 | contig 17077 bp, 18 predicted proteins | sample 3178371 | NCBI WGS metagenome assembly SXGQ01 (sample SAMN11356859, study PRJNA531348) | freshwater metagenome | isolation source: freshwater sample F1-20 | place: China: Fuxian Lake, Yuxi | collected 2017-12-25
CGGAGCTCGGGGCGTGACCCGTGCCGGCGCCGCGCGCGTCGCGGCGCTCGCCGCGGCGGTCGCGCTCGTAGGCTGCGGCGGGGCCGCGGGCCCGCCACAGCTCCCGAAGGAGCAGGGCGAGAAGCTCGCCGAGGCCTCCATGGCCATCACCGGCGCGTGCGCCCGCGGGCCGCTGACGCCCGAGCAGGAGCGGGCGCTGCAACCGCGCGTCGAACTCCTCGTCGAGGCGACGAAGAACAGCCCCGACTCGCTGTTCGAGTACCCGCAGGAAGATCAGAACCCGCTCCTGACCACGCCGGCGCTGGAACTGCAGGCCGTCATCGGGGCACTGGGCGGCGTCGGACCGCAGCCCGTCTGCAATCAGCGGCTCGCCGACCTCGGCGACCGCGGCCTGGTCGCGGCCGGCCAGGAGTCGCTGCTGCGCGACATGCCCTCGACGCGGGAGTAGCTCAGGCGCCGCGCTCGAGCAGGGCGACGCACTCGATGTGCGGCGTCTGCGGGAACATGTCGACCGGCCGCACGCGCCGCAGCACGTACCCGGCCTCGACGAGCTGCGCGGCGTTCGGCGCGAGCGTCGTCGGGTTGCACGAGATGTAGACGATGCGCTTCGGGTTCGCCTCGATGATGCGGCGGACGACCTTCTGCGACAGCCCGGCGCGGGGCGGATCGACGACGAGGACGTCCGGCTTGCCCGCCTTCTCGATGAGCTCGCGCAGCGCCAGCCGCACGTCGCCCGCGAAGAACCGCGCCGACGACACGTCGTTGCGGCGCGCGTTCTCGATCGCGTCCGCCACGGCCTCTTCGACGATCTCGATGCCCCAGATCTCGCCGGCGCGCTGCGACAGCGACAGGCCGACCGTGCCGATGCCGCAGAACAGGTCGTACACCCGTTCCCAGCCCTGGAGGTTCGCCAGGTCCGCCGCGACGCCGTACAGCCGCTCGGCCATCTCGGTGTTCGTCTGGAAGAAGGCCGTGGGCGAGATGCCGAACGTCAGGTCGCCGAGCTCCTCGGTGAGCTTCGGTGCGCCGAGGACGATCTCCGTCTCGCCGCCCTGCGTCGTCTCGCCGAGCGCGTCGGTGCGGGTGATCATGATGGCGTCGGCCTCGACGGCCTGGTGCAGCGAGTCCGTGTCGATCGCCTCGGCGGCCTTGCCGTCCGCGACGACGAGGCGCGCCTGCAGCTCCCCGGTCCGGCGCCCCTCGCGCACGACGAGGTTGCGCAGCAGGCCCGTGTGCGTGCGACGGTCGAACGCGGGGAGCCCCTGAGCACGCGCCCAGTCGAGCACCTGCGTGCGGACGCGGTTGCCGGCCTCCGAGGCGAGCAGGCAGTCGTCGAGCCCGACGATCGTCTCCCACGACCCCGGCGCGTGGAAGCCGCAGACCAGCGTGCCCTCGGGGTCGGTGCCGAACGAGTACTCGAGCTTGTTGCGGTACCGCCACTGCTCGACGGCCGGCACGATCTCCTCGAGCTCGAAGCCCTCGAGCTTGCCGATCCGCGTCAGCGCGTCATGCACCTGCGCCTGCTTGATGGCGAGCTGCTTCTCGTACGGGATGACCTGCCACGGCGCACCGGGGTGGTCGGCGATCGGGTCCACCCGGTCGGGCGACGGCGCGATGACCTCCAACGTGCGCGCCTCGCCGTAGTGGCGCTTGCGCTTGGTGACGCCGGCGCGCACCTTGTCACCGGGGATCGCGCCCTGGACGAAGAGGACGTAGCCCTCGAGCCGTGCCACGCCGTTCCCGCCGAAGGCGAGATCGTCGATCGTCAGTTCGAGTTCCTGGCCGCGCTCAGGGCGCGCAGAGGTGTTCACGGGAGCCGACATGCGACCCACCACGGTAGGGGCTGTCTACATCAGGCGGAACGCGCGGTGCATCCGCGTGCGGCTGCCATCCGGGCGGGTGAGGACCACGCGCACGGTGATCGTGCCTCGCTTGGCGGCACGCCAGCGCTTCTTCGTCGGGCGCATCACCACGCGGAACCGGCCCTTGCCGTCCGCGCGCACCGCGTCGCGAACCAGCGCGCCGGCGCCGGAGCGAGCCCGGACCGACACGAGCGACCCCGGCTTCGCGCCATCCAGCACGACGGTGAACCCGCGTGCGAGGCGCAGCCGGCTGATGGTCAGCGTGGTCGTGAGCTTGACGGGGGACGGCTCCTCCGCCACCGGCGCGGGCTGCGGCGCCGTCGGCGTGGGTGCAGGCGCGGGCGTCGTCTCCGTGGGCGTGGTGCCGCCGCTGTCCGGGGCCGGCGCGAAGGCCGCGGTCACCGACTTGGCGGCGCTCATCGTCACGGAGCAGGAGCCGGTGCCCGTGCAGGCGCCCGACCATCCGGTGAAGCGCTGGCCGGCCGCTGGCGTGGCGGTGAGCGTGACCGTCGAACCGCGGACCACCTGGGACGAGCAAGTCGCCGAGCAGACAGGGCCGGAACCCGCGACGCTCCCGCTGCCGGTGACCGTGACGGACAGGTCATGCAGGCGCGGGAAGAACGCGAGGTTCGTCGTGCTCGAGCCGGTGATCGTGAAGAGCCCACCGACCCACAGCCCCTCGTCGGTGATCTTGACCTCGCGGAGACCGCCGCTCATCGTGAGCGCCGGTTGCCAGGCCGTGGCCAGGCCGTCCGCGATGCCGATTGCGGCGAGACCACTGCGCGACTGACCACCGGCGGTGGTGAACGTTCCGCCCGCGTAGAGGGTCGACCCCTCGGCATCAAGGGCATGCACGGTGTTGTTCACATTCGGGTCCCACGAGGTCGCCAGCCCGGTTGAGAGCGCAAGGGCGGCGCTGCGGTTTCGCGCCTGCCCGCCGATGGTCGTGAAGTTGCCCCCCGGGTGCAGCGCGCCCCCACCGAGCACGATGTCGTTGATCCCGCTGCTGGCGTTCGGGTCCCACGCGGTCGCGAGTCCTGTAACCGGGTCGAGCGCGGCGATCCGGTTGCGGCTCTGGCCGCCGACCGAGGTGAAGTTCCCCGCTGCGTACAGCACACCGCCCTCCAGGACGATCCGGTTGCCCGTGTTGTTGGCGTTCGGGTTCCACGCGGTCGCGAGCCCTGTCGAGACGTCGAGCGCGGCGAATCGGTTGCGCACCTGCCCGCCGATCGTGGTGAACTGCCCCGCCGTGTAGATCGTGCTGCCATCCCGGACCATGGAGTACACCTGGGCGTTGGCGTTCGGATCCCACGCGGTCGCCAGCCCCGTCGAGCTGTCGAGCGCGGCGATCCGGTTGCGCGCCTGCCCGCCGACGGTCGTGAACAGCCCGCCCACGTAGACCGTCGATCCGGACACCAGGATCTCGTACACGATGTTGCTGGCGTTGGGGTTCCAGCTCGTGACGGCCCCGGTCGCGTTGTCGATCGCGGCGATGTGGTTGCGCGCGACCCCGCCGATCTGCGTGAAGTCACCGCCGACATAGGTCACGCCGTCACCGGGGACGACGACGCGAATAGCGCCATTGGCCGACGGCGTGATCGTGCTCGGTGTCTCGCTGAACGCAGCCTGCGCAGGGCTTGCTCCGAGGAGGAGCATCGCGAGAGCGAGCAGGCAGAGACGTGTGAAGGCAGGCACCGCCCTGTACTCGACAAGGCGTCCAACGCCTTGACCGGGGGTCTACCCGAGGCGTTTGTCGATGGCGCGCAGCACGGACACCCGATTGGCGTGCTGGACCTCGTGGGCGCGGACAGCGCGCAGCTGCGCGTCGGAGAGTCCGTCGAGCTGCTGCGTGACCTGCGCGGCGGTGAGGTTCTCGTAGTCGGCGATCGCCAGGCCCCGGGTCACGCGGGCACGCGCGGACCCGACGAGGTCCTGCACCCCACCGCCCACGCCGCTGAGCAGCCGCGCCGCGAGCTCCTCCGCGTCGCGCCGCTGGATGCGCCCGCGCCGCACAGCGTCGTCGAGCGCTTCCTGCAGCCGGTCGAACGGCACCGCGACGCCCTTGGTGACGGCGTCCTTGAGCGTCCCGACGGGCGAACCGTCGTCCTCGCCCCCGGAGAGCGGGGCATTGCGCGGCTGGGTCACGTCGCGGACCTTACCCCGCGGCCGGGACCAGCCACTCCAGCAGCGCCTTCTGGGCGTGCCGGCGGTTCTCGGCCTGGTCCCAGATCCGCTGGCGCTCGCCGTAGAGGACCTCGGAGGTGATCTCCTCCCCCGGGTGCGCGGGCAGGCAGTGCAGCGCGATCGCCCCGGGGGCCGCCTTGGCGAGCAGCGCGTCGTCGATCCGGTAGGGCTCGAGGTCGCGGCGCCGCTCGTCGGCGGTGTCCTCGTCGCCCATCGACACCCACACGTCGGCGTAGACCGCGTTCGCCCCGGCGACGGCCTCGGCCGGGTCGTCGGTGAGGACCGCGCCGGGTGCGTCGGTCAGCGTGTACCCCTCGGGTGACGCGACCGCGACCTCGACCCCGGCGATCTGGCCCACCAGCGCGAGGGACCGCGCGACGTTGTTGCCGTCACCGACGTACGCGAGCTTCAGGCCGTCGAGCTGCCCGAACTCCTCCTTGAGCGTGAGGAGGTCGGCCACCGCCTGGCACGGATGGTGTCCGGCGGTGAGCATGTTGAAGACGGGAATCGACGCGTGCTCGGCGAGCTCCTCGAGCAGCGCGTCGGGGCCGGTGCGGACACCGACGGCCGCGACGTGCCGCGACAGGACGAGTGCGGTGTCCTTGACCGACTCGCCGCGCGAGAGCTGCATCTCGTCGGGCCGCAGGAGCATCGGGTGGCCGCCCAGCTCAGCGATCCCGGCCTCGAAGCTCAGCCGGGTGCGCGTGGACGGCTTCTGGAAGATGAGGGCCACCGAGCGGCCTTCGAGCGCGCGGGAGGACAGCGGTGCCGCCTTGAGGGCGGTGGCGCGGTCGAGCACCTCGGCGAGGTCGTGCGGCGAGAGCTCCAGGCCGGTGAGCAGGTGGCGGGTCAAGCGCGAGAGGATAGAGGCCGCGTGCGCGTCCTCACCTGGAACCTCTACCACGGCCGCGCCGACCCACCGGCCGGCCGGGACCTGCTGCCGGAGTTCAGCGCGACGCTCGCGAGCTGGGAGTGGGACGTCGCGCTGTTGCAGGAGGTCCCGCCTTGGTGGCCGGTGCCGCTGGCGCGCGCGTCGGGCGCCAGCGCCCGCATGGCGCTGACGTCGCGCAACGAGCTGCTGCCGCTGCGCCGGTGGATCGCCGAGCGCTGGCCCGACCTCATCAAGTCCGGCGGCGGAGGGTGCAACGCGATCCTCGTCCGCGGGCACCGCATCACCGACCATCGCCGGGTCCGCCTGCGGTGGCGGCCCGAGCGGCGTGTCGTCCACGGCGTCCGCCTCGACGACGGGACGTGGATGGCGAACGTGCACGCACAGGTGCGGCCGCACAGCGAGACGCGCAAGGACCTCGCCCGCGCCGGCGCTGCCGTCCTCGACTGGGCGGACGGTGCGCCCGCGATCCTCGGCGGCGACCTGAACATCCCGCACGCCGAGGTACCCGGCTTCACGCACCTCGACGGCCGGGGCGTCGATCACGTGGTCGGTCGCGGGTTCGCGGCCGTCGGGCGGCGGGAGATCCCCGACCGCGGGACGCTGTCGGATCACCCGCCGGTGCTGGTCACGGTCCGTCAGGTGACATCCGGTTCGGCGGTATAGGCCTCGACCCGGACCGTCGGCAACACCCGTTCCAGCAGAGCCCCGAGCCGCGGTCGCGTGGCGGCGCGGCACCGCCGCCGCTGATTCGCCGTGGGTGCTTGCTGGCTCACCACACGAGGGATGGCCGAGAACTCTCCGAGAACGACCGGGCGACCAGATGCTCGCAGCGCCGGGACCGGCGTTATGACCACGGCGCCGCTGAGTTTCGCGACGCCCGCGCTGCCCTTCGCAGCCTCACCGACCTGACCGCGGTACCAGCGACCACCCGGCAGCTTGCCGGAAGCAGCGACCGTAAACAGGGAGGAATCGCCGTCGCGCAGCCTCCCCCGCACCACACGCGGCGCACGTCTCGTCCTCCGGTACGCGCCGTTCGCGCGGACAGTCGTCTGACACACCGCGCCTGCGCCCAGAGCGACCTCGTCGACGTACGCCCCGCGACTCGGCTTGCCCTCCATCGCTCCGCGCGAGATCTCCCAACCGTCGGGCAGGGTGAACCCGAGCTGGGCGACCCTGCTGGAACGTGGCTCCTCCGGGTCGCGAATAGGCGCGTCCGCCGCATGAACGGCCGCCGGCGCGATGAGCACCCCCGCGAGTCCAGAGATCAGAATATTTCGCGCATTCATGGGTGGTTAGAACGCCGGAGTCGTCGCTAAGTTGCGGCCATGCGCATGCTCCTCCTCGTCGCATGTGCGGCACTCGTCATCGCCGGCTGCGGCGGCGATGACGACGACCCCTCGACGAGCACCCCAGCCACGGCCACCACCGCGACCGACCCGACCGGCCGCGGCGGCCCGGGCGTCACCGTCGGCATCAAGGAGTTCGCGTTCGACCCGCAGGAGATCACCATCGCCGTCGGCGAGCAGGTCACGTGGCGCAACGACGACACGGCCGAGCACAACGTCATCGGGCGGGGGATCGAGGACCCGGCGAAGTCCGACAACCTCGGGCTTGGTCAGACCTACACGTGGCGGGCCCTGCAGGCCGGCACGATGGACTACGTGTGCACGATCCACCCGAACATGACCGGGCAGGTCGTCGTCGAGGAGTAGCGGTTAGCGGCGCAGGCCGAAGCCGCGCAGGAGCAGCATCGCCCGCTCGCCCGCCGAGCCGGGCTTCGGGATCACCCCGAGCTGGACCGCCGCGTCGTACAGGTCGAAGAACGCGCGGATGCGCCAGAGCTTCTCGCGGTCGTCGGTGAGTTCGCAGTAGAAGACGCCGTGTACGACGACGAACCGGTCCGTCGGAGGGAGCTCCGGCAGCTCGCCCCGGTGATGGGCCAGGAGCTTGACCGGGAGGGCGGCGAAGCGGTCGTCGTGCAGGCGGGCGCCGGCCGCTTCCATGCGCGCATCCGGGAACGCCGTCCACAGCCGCTCGATGTGGTCACCCAGCGCGCCGACGGACTCCAGCGGGCGTGCGCAGAGCGGGTCCTCGTAGTGGACGTCCAACGCGCAGACGGCGGCGAACGCCGCGGGGTCGCGACCGGAGAACGCGTCCTGCAGGCCGTCTGCGAGCGTGTCGACCTCGGTCACGCGAGATCCGCCAGGCCGCTCGTCGGGCTCGACGCCCGCGCGTACGTCCGCTGCTCGATCCGGCCCGCGCCGCGCGCCAGGTGCCCTGCCTCGACGGCGAGCTTCATCGCCCGGGCCATCGCGACCGGGTCGGCGGCGCGCGAGACCGCGTTGGCGAGCAGCACCGCGTCGCACCCCAGCTCGAGCGCCTTCGCGGCGTCCGAGGCGGTGCCGATGCCCGCGTCGAGGATCACCGGCACCTGCGCCTTTTCCACGATCAGCTCGATGTTCACCGGATTGACGATGCCGCGCCCCGACCCGATCGGCGAGCCGAGCGGCATGACCGCCGCGCAGCCGACGTCCTCCAGCCGGCGGGCGAGGATCGGGTCGTCGTTCGTATAGGGCAGAACGGTGAAGCCGTCGGCGACGAGCTGCTCGGCGGCCACGAGCAGCTCCGGCGCGTCGGGCAGCAGCGAGTGCTCGTCGCCGATGACCTCGAGCTTGATCCAGTCGGTCTCCAGGGCCTCCCGGGCGAGCTGCGCCGTGCGGACCGCATCACGCGCGGTGAAGCACCCTGCCGTGTTGGGGAGGATCGCGACGCCGGCGCGGTCGATGACGTCGACGAGCGACCCCGACGCCTCGGCGTCGACGCGCCGCATCGCCACGGTGACCAGCTCCGTGCCCGACGCCTCGATGGCCTCGGCCAGGGTCTCCATGCGGGTGAAGCCGCCGGTTCCCAGCAGGAGCCGGGACGAGAACTCACGATCGCCGATGCGCAGCATGTCGCTCATCCTCCCTGGATCGCGGTCAGAACCTCGACCCGGTCGCCCGCGCGCAGTTCGTGCGCGTCCCACGCGGTGCGTGGGACGACCTCGGCGTCGACTGCCACCGCGATGCCGCGGCGCCGCGGTTCGATCCCGAGCGCGTCGAGCAGCGCGCCCACGGTGGCGGGGGCCGGCAGCTCGCGCGGCTCGCCGTTGACCGAGATCACGCGGCCACCCCCTCACGCACCCCGGCGAGCACGTCGGCCACGAGGTCGCCCGTGATCGACGCGAGCAGGATCCCGTTGCGGTGGTGTCCGGTGGCCCAGACGAGGCCGTCGATCGCGTCGCTGCGGCCGAGGATGGGCGTGTTGTCGGGCACGCCGGGACGGAACCCGACGGCGGTCTCCTCGATGACGAGCTCGTCGATGCCGGGCACGAGATCGATCGCGTCACGCAGCAGCTCGTAGACGCCACCCGCGGTGACAGTCGTCTCGAAGCCCCGTTCCTCCATGGTCGCGCCGAGGACGTAGCGGCCGTCTCCACGGGGGACGAGGTACCCGCCCTCGAAGCGCAGCACGCGGTCGAGCAGGCCGGGACCGTCGGGGTCACGCAGGCGCATGATCTGGCCCTTGACCGGACGCACGGGGACGCGGGCGTTCTGCGGGAGACCGAGGCCTGCGCCCGACCAGGCGCCGGCGGCGACGACGACCTGTGCGGCGTCGATGGTGCTGCCGTCGGTGAGAGCGACACCGACGGCGCGGGTGCCGTCGAGCGCGATGCGTGCCACCTCGGCACCGGTGCGGGTCTCCACGCCCGCGGCGCGTGCGGCCGTCTTCAGCGCGGCGTGGAGCAGGCGCGGATCGGCGGCGTGGTCGTCAGCCACGTGGAGCGCGGCGCGCACGTGGGGCGCCAGCGCCGGTTCGAGCTTGCGCGCGGCGCTGGGCAGCAGCCGCTCGGCATCGAGACCGAGGGATGCGCGCAGGGCCTGCTCGCGTTCGAGGGCGGCCGCTTCGTCGGCACCCCGCGCGACGAGCAGCGTGCTGCAACGGCGGTAGCCGACCTTGTCGCCGAGCTCGGCGGCGAACGCAGGCCACGCCGCGGCGGCCCGCAAGCCGAGGTCCAGCAGCGCGCGCTCGCCGACGTCCGCCTCGCTGACCGGTGCGAGCATGCCGGCCGCGACCGGGCTCGCCGCGCCGTCCGCCTGTCCGTCGGCGGCCCGTTCGAGGACAAGCACGTCCATCCCGCGCTGCGCAGCGCGCCAGGCGACACCCAGGCCCACGACACCGGCACCGATGACGGCGACGTCCGGGCGGCTGGTGGTGGTCACGGCGTTCCCTCCTCGCTTCGGCGGCATGATCCGCATCAGCTGTTGACGGTCGGCGCTGCGTCCCCGCGCCCTCTCAGCCCTGGCCTGCCGGGCTCCCGTATGCACGTCACAGGCTAGTACCGCGGAGCCCGCGCGCGGATCGGGTCGAGTTTGGGTCGCATACCGACCCAAACTCGACCGGATGCGCGGCCGTGCGAGACTGGGCCGAGATGACCCGCGACGAGCGCCTCGCACGCCTGCACGCCGCCCGCCTGTACCTCGTGACCGACCCCGAGCCCGGCGGCCGCCCCCTCGAAGGCGTGCTGACAGCCGCGCTGGCCGGGGGCGTCGACATCGTCCAGATCCGGGCCAAGGACGCGGGCGACGGGGAGATCCTCGCCGCCGCCGCCGTCGCCCGCCGCCTGTGCGACGAGGCCGGCGCCCTGCTGATCGTCAACGACCGGCCCGACCTCGTCGCGCCCGCCCACGCCGACGGCGTGCACATCGGCCAGGAGGACGGCACGGTCGCCGACGCGCGCGCCAAGGCCGGTGACGACGTCATCGTCGGCCGCTCCACCCACGCGCCCGCGCAACTCGCCGCCGCCCACGACGACGGCGCGGACTACGCCGCCGTGGGCCCGGTCTACGCCACCCCGACGAAACCGGGCCGCGCCCCCGTGGGCGTCGAGTACGTCCATCACGCCGCTGCCCACGCGCAGCTGCCGTGGTTCGCCATCGGCGGTCTCTCGCCCGAGAACCTCGGCGAGGTCGTCGCCGCCGGCGCGCAGCGCATCGTCGTCGTCCGCGCGATCACCGAGGCCGACGACCCGCGCGCCGCCGCCGCCGCGCTGCGTGGCGTCCTCGACGCGGGCGCCACCCCGGCCGGAGCCCTGCGTGGCTGAGCGCGAGAAGCCCGCGGGCTACGCGCGCAGCGAGGCGAAGAACGCGGAGGTCCGCGCGACCCTGGAGCCGCTCGGCCCGGACGAGCGCCCGGCGCCGCTGCTCGTCGCGATCGGGGTCGCGGTCCTCCTCGCGGTCGCGAACCTCGCCGGCACGCTCATCAGCGGGGACGTGCCCCTCGGCGGCACGCTGATCTTCGTCGTCGTCATGGCCATGGCGGCGTACGGGCTCTGGCACCGGCGCGCATGGGCGGTGCTGGGCTTCCTCGCGCTGCTCGGCATCATCGTCGCGTTCGCGACCCTGTCGCTCCTGGTGGCGAGCAACCTCGCGGCGGTCGCGCTGTGCATCGTGGTGGCAGGCGGCGCGGGCACGCTCTTCTGGAAGCTCATCCGCGTGCTCGGCCGCATCCAGGCCCCTGCCCGCGAGACCTACTAGGGTCATTTCCATGCCCGAAACTGCCTACGACCTCATCGTCATCGGCTCCGGTCCCGGCGGGTACGTCGCCGCGATCCGCGCGGCCCAGCTCGGCCTCAAGACGGCCGTGGTGGAGAAGGACGTCATCGGCGGTCGCTGCCTGAACGTCGCGTGCATCCCCGCGAAGGCCGTCCTGCGCACCGCCGACGTGCTCAGCGAAGTGCGCGACGCAGGCGAGTTCGGCATCACCGTGGGCGAGCCGACCGTCGACTTCGGCGCGGTCAACGAGCGGCGCCTGAAGGTCATCAAGACCCTCACCGGCGGCGTGGCGGGCCTGTTCAAGAAGAACGCCATCGAGTACATCGAGGGCTTCGGGTCGCTGACGCCCGAGGGCAACGTGAAGATCGGCGGCAGCTTCGACGGCACCGAGATCCAGGCGGGCAAGGTCATCCTCGCCACCGGCTCGGTGGGCCGCCCGGTCCCCGGCACCCAGTTCGGCGGGCGGGTCATCGGCACCGAGGACGCGTGGCGGCTCCAGAAGATCCCCGCCAAGCTCGTCGTCCTCGGCGCGGGCGCGTCGGGCAGCGAGATCGCCTCGGCGTACGCGCGCCTCGGCAGCGAGGTCCACCTCTTCGAGGGGCTCGACCGCGTCCTGCCCAGCGAGGACGCCGACATCTCCAAGCTCGCCGAGCGCGGCTTCAAGAAGCAGGGCATCAAGGTCCACACGTCGACGTTCGTCGAGAACGTGCAGACGACGGACTCCGGCGTGACCTTCACGTTCGGCGACGAGACCGGCGACGCGGACTACCTGGTGATCGCGACCGGCCGCGGGCCCGACATCGAGGGCCTCGGCCTCGAGGAGGCGGGCGTCAAGCTCACCGAGAACGGCCTGATCGAGGTCGACGGCGCGCTGCGCACGAACGTCCCGAACGTCTACGCCATCGGCGACCTCGTCCCCGGCCCGGCGCTCGCCCACAAGGCCAGCGACGAGGGGATCATCGCCGCAGAGGACGCCGCCGGGAAGGAAACGCACCCCATCGTCTACGTCGACGTCCCGCGCGCGACCTTCTGCACCCCGAACGTCGCGAGCTTCGGCCTGACCGAGCAGCAGGCCAAGGATGCCGGCCACGACGTCGTCGTCGGCAAGGTCCAGTACGGCGCGGTCGGCGCGGGCACGGTCTACGGCGACCGCACCGGCCTGGTGAAGGTCGTCGGCGAGACGAAGTACGGCGAGATCCTCGGCGGCCACATCATCGGTGCGAAGTCCACGGAGCTCATCCAGGAGCTCGTCAACGTGCGGGCGCTCGAGGGCGGGTTCTCCGAGATCGCCCGGATGGTCCACGGCCACCCGACGCTGTCCGAGGCCGTCATGGAGGCCGCACGCGCGGCCGACGGATGGCTCATCCACGGTTAGAAGTCGTCCAGGCCGAGCCGAAGCCGGACACCGGCCCGGCCTTCTACTTCGACTACGCGGCACCCGAGGCGTACCTCGTCGCCGAGCGCATCCTGTCGCTCATGCCGGTGCCGTGTGAGTGGAAGCCGGTGCGCGCGAGTGCGCTGGCCGGCGGGTTCCCGGAGATCGATCGCGAGGCCATCGAGGCGACCGCCGCCGCCCGCGGCCTCCAGCCCGTGCGGTGGCCGGACCCGCTGCCCTTCGACAGCGATGTCGCCCTCCGGGCGGCGGCGTACGCCCGGGCGGGCGGGAAGACCGTGTCGTTCAGCCTCGCCGCGTTCCGACAGGCCTACGCGGGCGGGCGCGCCTTGACCGAGGACACCGTGCTCCTCGCCGGCGCCGCCTGCGAGATCCATCCGCGGGCGCTGCTGAAGGGGCTCGAGCTGCGCAGCACGCACAACGATCTCGACGCGATGACCGCCGAAGCGGTCGCGCGCGGGGTGCACACCGTGCCCGCCGTGTGGACGGGCGCGCACGTGCTCCACGGTGACGGGGCGCTGGAAGCGGCCGCGCGTGCCCTGACACCCTGAATCGGCTTTCCGGAAACGCCGACCGGGGTACGACCCCCCGGGAATGGGGCAAAATGCCTCGGACCCGAGGAGGGGTGCACGTGGCCGAGTCCAGCATGTCCGTCCTGACCGCCGCCCTTGCGACGACGGTGGCGGCGCAGTACCTCCTGATCGGGCTGTACATCGTGCCCCGCCTCGCGCGGCTGAGCAGCGAGCAGCCCGGACGCCTCATCACCGCCGCGATGGTGGGTGCCGGCGCGTTCTTCGTGGGCTGCGCCTTGACCCACGTGGGCATCGCGGCGCACGCGATCCAGGAGGGCACCGATGACGTCGCCACCCACGCGCTCATCCATGTGCTCCCCCACGTGGCCCAAGTCGTCGGCGGCGCGACGTTCATCCTCATCGCCGCCCGTCATCTGGACATCCGCTTCGCACCGAAGGACGTCGCCGCGCAGCTCCGCGAGGTCGAGGCGCGGTTCCGCACCGCGTTCGACCAGGCGCCCATCGGGATGGCCCTGGTCTCGCTGTCGCCCAACAACTTCGGCCGCTTCCTCCAGGTCAACCCGGCGTTGTGCACCATGCTCGGCTACGACGAGGCCGAACTGCGCACGCGCACCTACCGCGAGATCACGCACCCGGCTGACCTCTCACCCTCCGAGGAGCAGGTCACGGCGATGGTCGACGGGGTCACGGTCGGTGGGGAGATCGAGAAGCGCTACCGCCATCGGGACGGGCACGACGTCTGGGTCAACGTGCAAGCGTCCGCCGTCCGCGACACGCGGGGGAACGCGCTCTACAGCGTCTCGCAGATCCGCGACATCACCGAGGAACGCCAGTACCAGCAGCGCCTGCGCCACCTCGCCGACCACGACCCGCTGACCGGCCTGTTCAACCGCCGCCGGTTCGCCGAGGAGCTCGCCCGGCTCGTGGCGTTCTCGCGCCGCTACGGGGACCCGGCCGCGCTGCTGAGCGTGGACATCGACCGGTTCAAGTACGTCAACGACACCTACGGCCACGCCGTGGGCGACGAACTGCTCGTCCAACTCGCCTCCGCCCTGCGGGGGCGTCTGCGAGAGACCGACATCATCGGCCGGCTCGGCGGCGACGAGTGCGGCGTGCTGCTGCCGCGCACCACGGCCGAGGAGGCGCAGCGCACGGCTGCGGGTCTCCTGCACGAGGCCCGCAGGAACACCTCGGTGCGCGCCGGGGACCGGGTCGTCCGCCTCACGGTGTCCGGGGGGATCACGGCGATCGACGCCGCGGAGTCGACCAGTGCCGAGGAGATTCTCGTCAACGCCGCCCTGGCGATGTACGAGGCCAAGGAGCAGGGCCGCGACCGTCACGCGACCGTCCTGCCCGGCGGCGAGTCAGGGGTGCTCCGCGAACGCCAGACGTGGTCGGAGCACATTCGCGAGGCGCTGGAGCACAACCGGTTCCAGCTCTGGGAGCAGCCGATCCTCGACCTGCGCACGGGCGAGCGGAGCCGATCCGAGGTGCTCCTGCGCATGGAGGACCCCGACGGCGGCGCCCCGATTCCGCCCGGCTTGTTCCTCTCCATCGCCGAGCGGTTCGGACAGATCACCGCCGTGGACCGGTGGGTGATCGGGGAGACGATCGCCGTGCTCGCCGACCGCGAGCGGCGCGGGGTGGCGCAGTGCATGGAGGTCAACCTCTCCGGGCGGTCGATCACAGACGAGGCGCTCATCGAGTTCATCGCGTCGGAGATCGGGAACGCCGGGGTGGACCCCACGCGCCTGGTCTTCGAGATCACCGAGACCGCCGCAATCGGGAACATCGACCGCGCGCGCGGCTTCGCGCGCAGACTGGCGGACCTGGGCTGCCAGTTCGCGCTCGACGACTTCGGCTCGGGCTTCGGTTCGTTCTACTACCTCAAGCACATGCCGTTCGACTGCGTGAAGATCGACGGTGACTTCATCAAGGACCTGCCCCTCTCGCAGACCGACCGCCTGACGGTGCGGGCCATCGTGGACATCGCGCAGGGGCTGGGCAAGACGACGATCGCCGAGTGCGTCCAGGACGAAGCGACGCTCGATCTCCTGCGCGACGTCGGCGTCGACTTCGCGCAGGGCTTTCACGTGGGTCACCCCACGAAGCTCGTCCGGTAGGTCAGCCGCGCTTCGGCGCGGTGCGTGCCAGGTGGTGGACCAGGAGGTCCACGACCGGGCCGTACGTCGCCGCGAGCGCGGGCTCCAGCGGCGCGGGGGCGTGGACGTCGACGCCGACGACGGACGTGCCGTCGGCGCGCGGGCGCACGCGGTGCACCATGGAGATCGGGCCGACCTTCCACGTCCACGAGCGGCCCTCGTCCTTGTTGGTCACCTCGACCGGCACGGGCACGACGCCCATGAGCTTCGCCGCGCCCTTGCGCCCGGGCTCGACCTCGTCGTCGCCCAGACCGGATGCGCCGCGCACATGCGGCGCCCATTCGTGCCAGCGGCTCGGACGCGCCAGGAGCGGCCAGACCTGCTCGGCGGGGGCGGAGGATTCGGCCTCGTAACTCAGCATCGTGGCCAGCGTATCGACCACGAACCGAGGCACCTTGACCAATGGGGGACCAGCTGCTGGACGGGTGGACGAGGCCCCGAACCGCGTCCACGAGCCGCCGCGACCGGTACGCTCGGCGCACGCATGGCCGATCCGGCGCAGCCCCGCTCTCTCCCTGATCCGGTCGCGGCCCGCGAGTGGCTGCAGACGATGATCCTCATCCGCCGGTTCGAGGAGCGCGCCGGCGAGATGTACGCCAAGGCGAAGGTCGGCGGCTTCCTGCACCTCGCGATCGGCGAGGAGGCCGCCATCGTCGGCTGCGCCCGCGCGCTGCGCGAGGACGACTACCTCATCTCCACGTATCGCTCGCACGGGCACACGATCGCCCGCGGGTCCGACCCCAACGCAGTCATGGCCGAGCTGTTCGGGCGCGAGGGCGGGCTGTGCCGCGGGCGCGGCGGATCGATGCACATGTTCGACCTCGAGCACCGCTTCATGGGCGGCTACGGCATCGTGGGCGGCAACCTGCCGATCGCCGCGGGCTTCGGGCTGGCCTCCGACTACCTCGGCACCCAGGACGCCACACTGTGTACGTTCGGCGACGGCGCGATCAACCAGGGCACCTTTGGCGAGACGATGAACCTCGCCGCGCTCTGGAAGCTGCCGGTCGTCTTCCTCGTGACGAACAACCAGTTCGGCATGGGCACCGCGCTGGAGCGCCACTCCGCGAACACCGACCTCCAGGAGCGCGGCCAGTCGTTCGGCGTGCCCGGCATGCGCTGCGACGGCATGGACGTCGTCGACACCTACGAGGTGTGCAAGGAGGCACTGGCGATCGCGCGCGACGAGCGCCAGCCGGTGCTCGTCGAGGCTGTCACCTACCGCTTCCGCGGCCACTCGATGGCCGACCCGGAGGAGTACCGCACGAAGGAGCAGGTCGCCGAGTGGCGCGAACGCGACCCGATCGTGACCTTCGCCGACCGCCTGAAGGCCGAGGGCGTGATCAAGGACGGCGATGACGAGCAGATGGACGCCGACGCGGTGGCGACCGTCGACGCCGCCGTGGCGTTCGCCGACGCGTCGCCCTTCCCGGCCCCCGAGTCGCTGTACGACGACATCTACGTGCTCGGCGACCAGCTCCAGGGCTGGTACTCGGTCGACGAGCGCGGCGCGGGCGTGTCCCGCGGGGAGCATCTCGGTAAGTGAGCACGACGACGAAGCGCACCCGCGAGGCCCTGAACGACGCGCTGCGCGAGGAGATGCTGCGCGACGAGACCGTCCTGCTCATGGGCGAGGACATCGGGGTCTTCAACGGCGCCTTCAAGGTCACGAACGGCCTGCTGAAGGAGTTCGGCGAGCAGCGCGTGCGCGACACGCCCATCAGCGAGAACACGATCGTCGGCATGGGCGTCGGCGCGGCGATGACGGGCCTGCGCCCGGTGGTGGAGCTCATGACGATCAACTTCTCGCTGCTGGCGATGGATCAGATCGTCAACCACGCCGCGTCGATCCACTACATGTTCGGCGGCCAGGTCAAGGTGCCGCTCGTCGTCCGGATGCCCCAGGGCGCCGGGCACCAGCTCGGGCCGACGCACTCGCATTCCTGGGAGGCGCTGTATCTCCACGCCCCGGGACTGCTCGTCGCGGTGCCGTCCACCCCGGCCGACGCGAAGGGACTGCTGAAGAGCGCCATCCGCGACGACAACCCCGTCATCTTCATCGAGCACGAGTACCTCTACGGCCAGCGCGGCGAGGTTCCCGACGAACCGGACTTCACGGTGGACTTCGGCAAGGCCGCGATCCGCCGCGAGGGCACCGACGCGACGATCGTCGGCATCTCGCGCATGGCGGTGACCGCCGCGCGCGCAGCCGAGACGCTGCACAGCGAGCACGGCATCAGCGCCGAAGTCATCGACCCGCGCACCCTGCGCCCGCTGGACCTCGACACGATCCTCGACTCGGTGCGCAAGACCAATCGCTGCGTCATCGTCGAGGAGGGCTGGCCCCACGGCGGGGTCGGCGCGAACCTCGCCGCGCTCATCCAGGAGCAGGCGTTCGACTGGCTCGACGCGCCGATCGGCCGCGTCACCGGCGCGGACGTCCCGATGCCGTACTCC
>SXGQ01109915.1_pt1 | contig 17075 bp, 18 predicted proteins | sample 3178371 | NCBI WGS metagenome assembly SXGQ01 (sample SAMN11356859, study PRJNA531348) | freshwater metagenome | isolation source: freshwater sample F1-20 | place: China: Fuxian Lake, Yuxi | collected 2017-12-25
CGACGATGATCTTGCGCCCGGTGAGCCCCGCATCGCCGTGCGGGCCACCAACGACGAAGCGCCCCGTCGGGTTGATGTGCAGCTTCATCTTCTTGGCGCGCAGCTCGCGCGGGATCACCGCCTCGATGATGTCGCGCGTGACCGCCTGATGGATCGCGCGGTTCCCCACCGAATCGGCGTGCTGCGTGGAGATGACGACGGTGTCGACCTCGACCGGACGCCCATCCTCGTAGACGACCGAGACCTGCGACTTCCCATCGGGGCGGAGCCACGGGAGGGTCCCATCCTTGCGGCGGGCCGCGAGCGCCTCGGTGAGGCGGTGCGCGAGGACGATCGGGAGGGGCATCAGCTCCTCGGTCTCGTCGCAGGCGAAGCCGAACATCATCCCCTGGTCGCCGGCGCCACCGGTGTCGACCCCCTGGCCGATGTCACGCGACTGCTGGCCGAGCGCGTTGAGCACCGCGCACGAATGCGCGTCGAAGCCGATCCCTGCCTCGGTGTAGCCGATCCCCTCGATCGTCTGCCGCACGAGCGCGCGCAGGTCGACCCATGCCGCGGTGGTGACTTCGCCGAAGATCGTCGCGAGGCCGGTGGTGACCATTGTCTCGCAGGCGACGCGCGAGTGCGGATCCTGCGCGAGGAGGGCGTCGAGCACGGCATCGGAGATCTGGTCGGCGACCTTGTCCGGATGCCCTTCGGTGACCGACTCGGAGGTGAAGAGATGGCGATGCAGCACGAGTAGGAGAGGTGGGGGTGAAAATGAAAGGGCCGTCGCGACGCGGCGGCCCGCACCCGTGAACGTTAGGCCGCTAAGAGAGACCCAGCAACCCGTCCGTCACCCCAGCCCCGAGCTCATCGGCGAGCGCGTCCCGCAGGAGTCGCTCCGCCTCCTGGGCCGTGGCCGCCTGGAGCGCGGCACGCGCCGCCGCCCCCGCGGCCCCGAGTCTCACCCCGCGGATCAACCGCTTCACCACCGGGATCGCCGCCGCCGAGACGCTCAGCGTCCGGACCCCGAGCCCGAGGAGGGCGTACGCCATCAGCGGCTGCGAGGCCATCTCCCCACAGACGCTGCAGTCGCGGCTCACCGCCGCGGCGTCGCGCACCGTGCCGTCGATGAGGCGGAGCACCGCCGGATGCAATGGGGTGAAGCGGGTGACGAGCGCAGCATTCCCGCGATCGACCGCCAGGGTGTACTGCACCAAGTCGTTAGTCCCGATGCTGAAGAAGTCGACCTCGTCGGCGAAGCGCGCCGCGGTGAGCGCCGCCGCCGGGGTCTCCACCATGATCCCCAGCGGGACATCGGCCCGATGGGCGACCCCACACCGTGTGAGCTCGGCCGCCGCCTCCCGGAGGAGGGAGCGCGTCTGCCGCACCTCATCGACCCCGACGACGAGGGGGAGCATGATGCGCACGTCGCCATGGACCGCCGCCCGCAAGAGCGCGCGCAGCTGGACGGAGAAGAGTTCCGGCTCGTCGAGACACATGCGGATCGCCCGCCATCCCAGGAAGGGATTGGGCTCGTGTGGGAACCCGCCCACCGGGAGCTTGTCCCCCCCCACGTCGTAGGTGCGGATCACCACCGGGTGCCCCGGGAAGGCCTCCACCACCGCGCGATACGCCGCGACCTGTTCGTCCTCGGAGGGCATCGCGGTCCGGCCCACCACGAGGAACTCGGTGCGCATCAAGCCGACCCCCTCCGCCCCTGTCGTCGCGAGTCGCTCCACCTCATCGGGGAGATCGACGTTCGCCCGGAGGGTGATGCGGACCCCGTCAGTCGTCACGGCCTCGGCCGTGGTCATGGCGGCGAGCTCCGAGCGGACGGCCGCCTCATGCCGCGCTCGGTCCGCGAACCGCGCCACGGTCTCTGCCGTCGGCCGCAGGACCAGCTCGCCATTGGTCGCATCGAGGATGACGCGGTCCCCGGTCTGCACCCGCGAGGTCGCGTCGATCAGGCCGACCACGGCGGGGATCCCGAGCGAGCGCGCGAGGATCGCCACATGCGAGGTGCGCGTCCCCGCATCGGTCGCGATCCCGCGGATCGACGATCGATCGAGCTGCACCGTCAGGCTCGGCGTGAGATCGTGCGTGATGAGGATCGTGTCGCCATCGGGCCCCGCGGCCACGGGGTCCCCACCGGGGAGCCCAAGCAGGATCGAGAGGAGCCGGATCTCGATATCGACCAGGTCACCGGCGCGCTCGCGCATCAGCGGATTCGTGGAGCGCGTGAAGCGCTCGCGCCATTCGAGGAAGACGAGCTCCACCGCCTTCTCCGCCCCGAGGTTCTGCCGGATGAGCGCTTCGATCCCCCCCGTCAGGGCCTCATCGCCGAGCACCGCGACCTGCACGTCGAAAATCGCCGCCTCGGCGCGTCCGGCGTTCTGCTCCGCGCGCGCCTTGCACAGCTGGAGCCGCTCGACGGCAGCCGCGATCGCCGCATGGAGCCGCGCCAGTTCCGTCGGTACCTCCTCGTCGGCGATCACGCGCACCGGCACCTCCGGAACCTCCCAGCGCAGGAGCTGCGCGGTCCCGATCACGATCCCTGGCGAGGCGGAGACCCCGTGGAGCGGCGTACCCATCGCGGCCTAGCTCTCGCCGAAGCGGCTGGCGATCAGCGCCGCGATCGCGTCGATCGCCGCCTGCGCGTCGGACCCATCGGCGCGGATCGTGACCTGTGCCCCGCACTCGGCGGCGAGCATCATGACCCCCATGATGCTCTTCGCATTCACCTCGAGCCCCTCGCGGCCGATCGTGATCTGACTGGTGAAGCGCGCGGCGCACTTCACGATCTCCGCCGCAGGGCGCGCATGGATGCCGTGCGCGTTCTGGACCTGTACCGTCCGGTCGAGCATCAGCGCGCGACTCCGTAGAGGGTGAATCCCAACAACACGACGATGGCGAGCTGCCACCCTTCCGCCTTCCCGCGCAGCGCCGTCACGATCGCGGCACTGACGGCGACACTCGCGAGCACGGTGCCCAGCAGGGCGCGCCCCGGGCCGATGATCCCATGGGCCGCGACCGGGAGCGCCACCCCCGCGACGAAGGCGGTGGCGCGCCCCATGTGCGCGGGCCCACGCCGCAGGATCCACGCATCGAGCGCCCGCGCCACCCGCAGTCCATAGGTCCACCCCACCGAGAGTCCCCAGACGCGCAACCCGACATGCAACACGTTGTAGGCACCGAGGAAGAGGAGCAACACCAATAACGGAGTCGCGCCCAGTCCGAACGCGAGGAGAGCGATCGCCGAGCAGAGGGGGAGCCATCCCGCCCAGACGAGCCGATCCCCCACCGACCCGAGCGGGCCCGCCGCTGCGACGCGGAACCGGTCGATCTGCGCGGCGGGCACCCCGTCGAGCTCCGCGCGCATGAGCGCCCCGACGGCGACCGCCGCGAGGTAGGGATGCGCATTGAAGTACCCGCTGTGGCGCCCGAGCGCCGCCGCATAGGCCGGCCCACGAGGTCCGCCCGGCAGCCGTCGCAACGCCGGTTCCATCGCGAAGGCGATCCCGTTCCCGATCATCGTCTCGTAGTTGAACGCCCCCTGTATCGCGAGGAGACGACTGAAGACGGCGAGCCAGGTGCGCACCGGGAGGCGAGGCGACGCAGGCGTCATGCGATCGGTCATGCAACCCGCCAGGCGATGCCGAAGCCGAGGAGCAACCCCGAGAGGAGATACCACCGTGCGCCGGCGGTGGACCGCGTCACCTTCCAGATCGCCGCCAACCCGACCGCCGAGGCGGTGCCGACGACCACCGCGCGCGAGACGACGGGGGTGAGGACGAAGGTCGCGAGGAGGCGATCGTAGAGCGGGACGGCGAGGGCGAGGATGAGCGCGGTGACCGCTCCCGCACGCACGAGATCGATCGTGAGTCCGGTCAGTTGCACGACGGTGACGGCGCTCCCCGAGCCTCGGGCGATCCGCGCCTGCTGCCTCCGCGCCACGGTGGCGTTGAGCCGCCGCAGCAGATGCATCGAGGTCCCGCCGATCCCCGCCGCGACGAGCGCGATGAGGACCGCGACGGTCAGCGCCCCGGCCGTCCCGTCCTCGACCCGTCCGAAGAGCACACCACCGATCACGGCGGCAGAGCCCCACTCCGGATACCGCGACGACCCGAAGGGCATCGCCTCGAGCGCGAAGAATTCCAGCGCGACCCCGATGGTGAGCCCGCCGAGCGGGTTCCCGGCGAGCGCCCCCGCCGCGGTGGCGGCGACGATCGGGCGCGAGATCATCGCCTGTGGGAAGGCCACCACATCGAGCCCCAGGAGCGCGCCGAGCACGATGAACGGCGCGAGCGGGAGCAGCTCGGCCAGGATCATGCCGTCCCGTCCCCTCGCAGCACCGCGTCCAGCGGAGTGACCGGCGCGCTCGGCACATCCTGCGCGACGACCGTGAGGCCGCGTGCCGCCATCGCCTGCAACCGGGCCTCCTCCTCCGGCGAGAGGAAGACGAAACGCATCCGCTGTACGCGCCCCGGCTTCATGTGGAGCCCGCCGATGGTGACGTGGCGCAGGCTCGGTGCCGCGCTGGTGAGCCGGTCCATCGTCTCGATGTCGCCGGTGAGCAACATCCCGACGCGCGGGTCAGCCTGATAGTCGGCGAGCCGCTGCACCGCCTGGTCCACGGTGACGAACGCGATCGCCTTCTCCGGTGGCGTCCCCATCCGAAAGAGCTCCTGCTCCCACTCGGCCTCGGCGATCGCATCGTCCACGAGTACGAAGAACCCGATCTCGCAGGGCTGTCCCCACCCGACGACCACCTGGCCATGGATGAGGCGGTCATCGATGCGGAGGAGCTCGAGGGTCATCGCCCGTCCCCGATCACACGGATCCCGGCCTGCGCCTGCTCGACGACCTTCTCGAGCGAGCCCCCCGAGACGAAGCTCAGCAGCATCGGGAGCGAGGTGCCGGTGACGACGCGGAGCTGCGGGACCGCGCGCGCGAGACGCGCCCCGACGAAGGTGCAGCTTCCCGCGGGGAGATCGGTGAAGAGCACCGTCGCTCCCGTGCGGTCGAGCGCCTCGCGGATCGCCTGCTCGATCCCCTCCGGCGTGCGATCGGCGTTGGTCACCGCCACGAGGCCATGCCCCTCCCCCATCACCTGCGCGAGGGCGGAGATGATCCCCTCGGCGAAGCGCCCATGCCCCGCGACGACGGCCGCGCGCCGCTCACTCATCATCGTCGAGGAGATAGCGCTGCACCTCGGCCTTGCCCAACAGATGTCCCTTGAGTCGCTCGTTGAAGGCCTGCGCGGGATCCTCGCCCGCATAGCGCATCAGGTGATTCATCGCGATGACCTCCGCGATCACCGTGAGATTCTTCCCGGGGTTGAGCGGGACCGTGATCTTCGGGATCGAGACGCCGAGGATCTCCGTGGTCTCCATGTCCAAGCCGGTGCGTTCGGCGACCATGCCCTCGTGCCAGGCCTGTAGCACGACGACGACCTCGATCCGCTTCTGCTGGCGGACCGCGCGGATCCCGAAGATCGAGCGCACATCGATGAGCCCGACGCCGCGGATCTCCATGAAGTGGCGCTGGAGCGGATGCCCGGTGCCGAGGAGGATGTCCGCGCCCTTGCGCCGCACCATCACGAGATCGTCGGCGACGAGGCGGTGGCCCCGCTCGACGAGATCGAGGACGCACTCCGACTTGCCGATCCCACTCGCGCCCGTGAAGAGGAGCCCCACACCATAGACATCCGCCAGCGACCCGTGGAGCGAGGTGGTCGGCGCGAAGGCCTGCTCGAGGACCGGGGTGATGCGGCGATAGAACTCGAAGGTCTTGAGCCGGGACCGGAGGATCGTGACCCCGGCGGCGGTCGCCGCCGACTCCACCCCCTCGGGGAGCGTCAGCCCCTTGGTCACCATCACGCACGGGATGGGATAGTGGAACAGGAGCGTCAGGATCCGCGTCCGCTCGGCAGGCGCGAGCGAACGGAGGTAGGTCACCTCGGTCTCACCGAGCACCTGGATGCGCTGGTGGACGAAGCGCTCGGTGAAACCGGCAAGGACCATCCCGGGTCCCGAGGCGTCGGAGGACGGGATCTCTCGCGTCAACCCATCGGCACTGCCGAGCTGTTCGAGTTCGAGGAGGTCACGCGTCTGCTCGAGGAGCGCGCCGACGGTGAGGGTCATCGTGGGGTCCTCGCAGGCGTGGCGTCGATGACCAGCTGCAGATGCGCCTCGGTCTCGCGCGCGCAGCGGTCCCAGGTGAATGAGGCGGCGAAGCGCCGCGCGTTGGCCCCCATCGAGGCGACGAGGGCGGGATCGGCCGCGAGGCGGTTCATGGCCTCGGCCATCGCGGCGACATCGCCATGCGGGACGAGGAACCCCGTCTCGCCATGCCGCACCGACTCGCGGATCCCCGGGGAGTTCGACGCGACCACTGGCGTGCCGCAGGCCTCGGCCTCGACGTTGGTGAGGCCCCATCCCTCCTTGGGTGAGGCGAGGGCCACGGCCCAGGCGCGACGCAGCAAGGCGAGCTTCTCCTCCTCGGTGATGAAGCCAAGGAAACGCACGCGGTCGGCGAGGTCAAGCGAGGCGATGAGCCGCTCGAGCGCGGGACGATAGTCCCCCGCTCCGGCGATCTCGAGCACCGCACCCGGGGCCGTGACGCGGGCAAAGGCGCGGATGACCTGATCGACCCCTTTGTACTTCTTGAGACGACCGAGATAGGCGAAGGTCGGGACGGCCGCCCGCTGCGTCGCATCCGGGGTGTAGTAGTCGCTCGAGACGCCGGGCGGGATCACCACCACGCGCTCGCGGGGGATCCCGCGATCGACGAGATCGTCGGCGGTGCTCTCGCTGATCGCCTGGAACGGCACGCCCCGATACATCATCGCGAGCGGCCGCTCACTCAGCCAGACCGCGGTCGCGAGCACCGGATTCAGTTCCTGGAAGGCCGCGCCCCCGAAGAGATGCGGGATCACGGCGACGACGCGCCGCGCCCCCCAGCGGGGGGTATAAAGCGGGATCTTGTTGATGTCCTCGTAGAGGAGGTCGAATCCGCGCCCCTTGAGGTGGTGCTCCCAAAACCGACGCGCATGGAAGGGGAAGGTTTGCCGCGTCCCCACGCGATGGATCTCGACGCCATGCCGGGTCGCACGAGGCGGGCACCCCGGCCAGCCGCCGCAGAGGAGGACGACCTCATGCCCCCAGCCCGCGAGCCGCTCGAGGATCTCCTGCAGGTGGATCTCCGCCCCCCCGCCAAGCGGATTCTCCAAATCCTGCCAATTGACGGCGAGCAGTCTCACGCGAGACTGCCGATCCGTCGAGCGAGCGCGTCGAGCACCCCGTTCACGAAGCGCGCCGCAGGCTCGGTGCCGTAGCGCTCGGCGAGCCGCACCGCCTCCAGGATCACGACCCGCGGCGGGGTCCCGCCCTGCCGAAGTTCCGCCGCCGCGACGCGCAGCACCGAGCGCTCGATATGCCCGAGCCGTTCCAAGCGCCAGTTCGTCGTCACCTCACCGAGCTCCGCGTCTATCTCCGCCCGCTCGGCGACGATCCGCTTCACGAGGGCCTCGGCGAAGGCGCGCTCGTCCGGTGCGATCGCGAGATCGTCCCAGACATTCATCGCCACACGCGAGAGATCGGCGTCCCCCCCGCGCACGTCCCACGCGTAGACCGCTTGCAGGGCACGCGTGCGCCCGCGGGTCTCACGCCGTGCCGGCATCGCCATCCTCCGCGTCGGCGCGATCGAGTCGCCCGAAGAGATCGGTCATCTCGAGCACCGCCAGCGTGGCGTCCCACCCCTTGTTGCCATGCGCGCCCCCAGCACGCGCCTCGGCCTGCGCCATCGTATCGCAGGTGAGGAGCCCGAACCCGATCGGGACCCCGAACTCCCCTTGCAACAGCGCGAGCCCACGCGAGGCCTCTCCGGCGACGAAATCGAAGTGCGGCGTATCACCGCGCACGACGGCGCCGAGTGCGACGCAGGCATCGTAGCGCTCGGTCTGCAGCGCGCGCGCCACCGCGGGGGGGAGCTCCCAGGCGCCAGGGACCCGCACCACATCGACGTCCGCGAGCCGCATCCCATGCTTGAGGCAGGCCTCGAGCGCGCCATCGACGAGCCTGTCGGTGATCGATTCATTGAAGCGCGCCGCGACGATCACGAGACGCTTGCCGGCGCCGTCCGGCATCCCGATGAACTCCGCCATCAGATCGCCCTCAGGTGGCCGAGCTTGGTGCGCTTGGTCTCGAGATACTCGGCGTTCTCCGCTGTCGCCGGCGAGATGATCGGCACGCGCTCGCCGAGGGAGATGCCGTAGCCCTCGAGCCCCACGAGCTTGCGCGGGTTGTTGGTGATCGGTCGGATGGCGGTGACGCCGAGATCGAGGAGGATCTGCGCCCCGATCCCATAGTTCCGGAGGTCGGGGGCGAAGCCGAGCTTCTCGTTCGCCTCGACGGTGTCGGCGCCCGCGTCCTGCAGCGCGTAGGCCTTGAGCTTGTTGAGGAGCCCGATCCCCCGCCCTTCCTGATCGAGATAGACGATCACGCCGGCCCCGGCCTCGACCACGAGCCGCATCGCCTCGTGTAGCTGCCAGTGACAGTCGCAGCGCATCGAGTGGAAGGTGTCGCCGGTGAGGCACTTGGAGTGCATGCGGACGAGCACGTCCTTCGCGCCGGCGACGTCCCCGTGGACGAGGGCGACATGCTCCCGCGCGTCGACGTCGTTGCGGTAGCCGACGAGGCGGAAGGTGCCGAACTCGGTGGGGAGGCGCACTTCGGCCTCGCGATGGACGAGCCGCTCGTGCTGCAGACGATACGCGACGAGCTGCGCGACGGTGATGAAAGTGAGCCCGTGGGTCTGCGCGAAGCGCTCGAGGTCAGGACGCCGCGCCGACGCGCCCTCGCCGGTGAGGATCTCGCAGATCACGCCGGCAGGACGGAGCCCCGCGAGGCGCATGAGATCGACCGCGGCCTCGGTATGCCCGACGCGCTGGAGCACCCCGCCCTCACGGGCGCGGAGCGGATGGACATGTCCGGGGCGGCGCAGATCGCTCGGCCGGGTGGACGCCGCCGCGAGGAGGCGGATCGTCGTCGCCTGATCCGAGGCACTGATCCCGGTCGTCACCCCATGCGCGGGGCCCGCATCGACCGTCACGGTGTAGGCGGTGCGGAGGGCATCGGTGTTCTCCGAGCCCATCGGGGGGAGATCGAGTTCCGCGACGCGCTCCGGGGAGAGCGCGACGCAGATCATCCCCTTGGCCTCCATGAGGAAGTTCACCATCGGCGGCGTGATGCACTCCGCCGCGCCGATGAGGTCCCCTTCGTTCTCGCGATCCTCGTCATCCGCGACGACGATGAATTTGCCGTGGCGCAGGTCCTCGAGGGCCTGCTCGATCGTCCCGAACATGGTCAATGCGTGAGGTAGGGCGCCGAGAGGCGCTTGAGATGTTTGGCGAGGAGGTCGCCCTCCAGCTGCACGCGATCCCCCACCGCGAGGGCGCTGAAGGTCGTGTGCCGCCAAGTGTGGTCGATGATGGAGAGCTGGAGGATCCCGGGCGCCGGGAGCGCGTTCACCGTGAGGCTCACCCCGTCCACCGCGATGCTCCCGAGGGGGACGAGCCATTCGTCGATCGCTGGCGGGACCGCGACATCGATCAGCCAGGCATCGCCGCGCTTGACCACCTGTCGCACCTCGCCGACCCCGTCGACATGCCCCTGCACGATGTGGCCCCCGAGGCGGTCCCCGACGGCGAGCGCGCGCTCGAGATTGATCCGAGAGCCGACGGTCCACTGCCCGATGGTCGTCCGCTCCAGGGTGGTGACGACGGCCGCGACCGTGAACCACCCCGCGCCATGCCGGATGACCGTGAGACAGGCCCCGTTGCAGGCGATGCTCTCCCCGTCCGTCAGTCCCTCATAGGGAGCGGCGATCACGAGCTCGCGCCCAGCGTCCGTCGTGGACACCTCGCGCACCGTGCCAACTGCCGTGATGAGCCCTGTGAACATGGAGAGACGCGGGTGGAATCAGCGAGCCAGCGACGCCGCGGGGGCGTAGACGGTCATCCGATCGTCCCCGAAGGCACGGTCCGAGACCACCTGCCACCGCCCCGGGAGCTCCCCAGGGGCCGTGGCCTCCAGCTCGACCCCACCGAAGGCGGCGAGGGCCCCGGCCCCGAGTAGGACCGGCGCCTGAAAGATAACGAGCCGGTCGACCAATCCAGCGGTCAGGAGCTCCCCGGCGAGCCCTGCCCCGCCCTCGACGAAGAGGTGGCAGACTCCTTCGTGCCGGAGGAGCGCCAGCTGGTCGCGCAGGGTCGGGGCGGCGAGGCACCGGACGCCGCTGGCCTCGAGGGAGCCCGTGGCGGCCGCATCCCCCCCGGCGGAGGGCTCCCCAGTCGGTCGGCTCACCTCGCGCGAGATCACCCAGGTCGGGACCTTCCGCGCGGTCTTGACCAGCCGGCTGGCGGCTGGCACTCGGGTCACCTCGCCGAACACGATCCGCGTCGGCGCCACCCGCGGCCGACGCCCGGCGCGCACCGTCAGCTTCGGATCGTCAGCGAGCAGCGTGCCCAGGCCCACCGCGATCGCATCGGCATTCGCCCGCATCCGGTGCACCTCGCGCATCGCCTCGGGGCCCGTGAGCTGCACCCGACTCCGGTCCCGCGGCGCGAGCATCGCGTCCATCGACACCGCGAGCTTGAGTGTGACAAACGGGCGATTCGCGACGCGCTGCGCGAACAGGAAAGGGGCGTTGAGCTCAGCGGCCGCCTCGGCCTCCACCCCTTCCGTCACCGCGATCCCCGCCCCGCGGAGCCGGTCGATCCCGCCCTGAGCGACGGGATTCGGGTCCCGGAGCGGGATGATCACGCGCCTCACGCCAGCCGCGATCACCGCCTCCGTGCACGGCGGGGTACGCCCATGATGAGCGCAGGGCTCCAACGTCACGTAGAGGTCGGCGCCTCGCGCCCGATCCCCTGCGGCCGCGAGCGCCATCACCTCGGCATGCGGCCCACCGAGCTCGGCGTGCCACCCCTCGCCGACGACCTCACCCCCCTGAACGACGACGGCGCCGACCATGGGGTTCGGCGCCGTCCACCCCCACCCGCGCCGCGCCAACCGCAGGGCGCGACGCATCCCGGCCGTGTCGCGCGGGCCGGGTGGGGGAGCGAGCTCGTTCGGCGTCAGAGGCTGAAGCGCGCGCCCAGCGTGGCGAAATAGCGCTTCTTGGTGAGGTTGCTGTCGAACGGGTTGAGGAGGTTGAGGTCCCCACCCGACACCTGCCCGACCTCGGCGATGACCTTCACGAGGAGCAGGTTGAGCCCGAGCGACCCGTAGAGCGTATTCTGCTTCTCGGTCATCTTGGAGTTCGCATTGATCGACCCGAGGGTACCGACCGACCCGCCGAGCTTCGCGCTCGCGTCATAGGTATCCTGACCGAACCCGACCGCCGCCTGGAGCATCAGGAGATTCTTCTGCGCCGCGACGCGCCACGAGGTGGTGCCGACCTTGTAGTTCGTCAGGGAGAGGGTGGCATCCTTCGCCTTCACCGCGACATCCATCGAGGGGAGGTCCCGCTTGAGGATCGAGACGGCGATCCCGGGGACGAGGAGCGACTGCTCCAGGAGCCCGATGCGGACGCCGTAGCCGAGTTGATACTGCGCGCTGGGAGACACCCGAAGGGAGGAGATGTCGAGCTCCGGCACATAGGTCGCGCTGGCGAGGACGTCGACGCCACCGACCTTCGTCACGCCGAGCTTGATCCCTTCGAAGACGCCGACGGCGGCGTCGAGGGTCGGCAGCGCGATGAGCTCCCCGTTCGCCGCGAGCTTGGCGGCGGTCGAGGTGGCGCCCGCCACGGTGGCGTTCCGCGGGTCCGGGAGCTTGCTGAAGACGGCGTTGACGCGCGCCGCGACGGCAAAGTGCGGGAAGCCTCCGAGCGTGGTACCAAGGCCAAGGGTATGGCTCCCACCAGCGATCGCCCCACCGAGCTGGGACGAGAGGGAGGAGAAGACGTCAGAGAGACTGTTGCAGGCGACCGAGGTCGCCGTGGCGCACCCGGTGGTGGTGGTCTGCGCCGCCGCCGGAGCGGTGAGCGCGGCGAGAGCGAAAGACGCGACGACGAGGCGACGCATGACGGACTCCTTGATCAGACGAGGTGAACCCGCCCGGTACCCGGACGGAGGTGGCCCAACATCCAGCTATCGACGCCGGCCGCCGCCGCAACGTCACGAATCGCCGCGGCTGCTGCCGTGTCACAGATCACAATCATCCCGATCCCCTGGTTGAAGGCGCGGAACATCTCCGCCGACTCCACGTTACCGGCCGCCTGCAGGACACGGAAGAGCGCCGGGGGTTCCCAGGTGGAGGTCTCCACCACCGCATCGAGGTGGGCCGGGAGGGCGCGGTCGAGGTTCCCGGGGATCCCACCCCCAGTGATGTGCGCCATCGCGTGCACGCGAGAGAGCACCGGGCTCAGGACGGAGAGATACGACCGATGGACGGCGAGGAGGACCTCGGCCACACTGCGCCCTCCATGCTCCGGGAAGGGATCGTGCGGGCCGAGCTTCAACCGCTCGCTCACGATGCGGCGCGCGAGGGAGTACCCGTTGGTGTGCAGCCCGGTGGAGGCGAGCCCGACGAGGACATCCCCCTCCTGCACCCGCGCCGGCGTGATGACCTCGTCCTCCTCAACCCACCCGACGATGAACCCCGCGAGGTCATAGTCAGGGGGGGTGTAGACTCCGGGCATCTCCGCCGTCTCGCCCCCCATCAGGGCGGCGCCGTTCTCTCGGCACCCGGCCGCGACCCCCGCGACGATCCCCTCGACCACCGAGGGGATGAGCGTCCCGAAGGCCACGTAGTCGAGGAAGAAGAGGGGGCGCGCCCCCTGTACCAGGATGTCGTTGACGCAGTGATTGACGAGGCAGTGCCCGATCGTGTCGTGCCGATCGGCCTCGATCGCGACCTTGATCTTGGTGCCGACACCGTCGGCGCTCGAGACGAGGAGCGGGGCCCGCGCCCCCTCCGGCATGCGGAACAGCCCGCCGAACCCACCGAATGCGCCACGCGTCCCCGCGGTGAAGGTGCTCTCCACGAGCCGCTTGATGCGCCCCTTAGAGTCCTCCGCCGCGCCGATGTCGACGCCGGCGCTCGCATAGGTGAGACGGGCCCCGGTCACGCGTCCATCTTCCGGTCGAAGGTCACGAGCTGATGGAAGTCGGCCACGCGACGGATGATGTCGTCCCGCGTGATCTCGAGGAGGCGGGTGATGGAGAACCCCTCCACGACGAATGAGCCCATCGCCGAACCGATGACGACGGCGCGCCTGAGGTTCTCATCGGTGAGGTCGCGCGTGCGGGCGAGCCACCCCATGAACCCCCCCGGCGAAGGAATCCCCGGCCCCGGTCGGATCGAAGACCGACTCGAGCGGATAGGCCGGCGCGAAGAAGATCGAGTCCTTGGTGAACATGAAGGCCCCGTGTTCGCCCTTCTTGATGAGCACGGTGCGGGGCCCGCGCGCGAGGATCCAGCGCGCCGCCTGCACGAGATTCGCCTGCTCCGTGAGCTGCCGGGCCTCGCCGTCGTTCAGCGTGAGGATATCGACGTGCTTGATGAGTTCGAGGAGATCCCCGCGCCGCGACTCGATCCAGAAGTTCATCGTGTCGCAGGCGACGAGCTTCGGCTTCTTGATCTGCCGGAGGACGTCAAGCTGGAGGCGCGGGTCGATGTTCGCGAGGAAGACATACTCGCTGTCGGTGAAGGCCTCGGGGAGCTTGGGGCGGAAGTTCGAGAAGACGCCGAGGCGGGTCTCGATCGTCTCCGCCGAGTTGAGGTCGTGGCGATAGCGGCCGCGCCAGCGGAAGCTCTCCCCCGTCGCGCGCTCGAGCCCGGCGAAGTCGACGCCCCGCGCCTTGAGCGGCTCGAGCTTCTCCACCGGATAGTCGTCACCGACGACGCCAACGAGCTTCACCGGCCCCTGATGGGACGCCGAGGCGGAGAAGTAGTTGGCTGAGCCCCCGAGGACCTCATCGGCCTTGCCGAAGGGGGTCTCGACCGAATCCAGCGCGACGGAACCGACGACGAGGAGCGACATGACCTGTTCTGGTGAGGGAGTGGAGAGAAGAAGGAGACCGCTGACTTACATCCGCTCAGGCGCCGCGATCCCGAGCAGCCCGAGGCCATTCGCGATGGTGATGCGTGCCGCCTTCGCGAGCGCGAGACGCGCCCGCATGACCGGCGGCGCCTCACCGAGCACATGATGCTTGTGATACCAGGTATGGACGAGGCGCGCCGTCTCGAGGAGCCAGTTGGCCACCCGATGCGGCTCGACCGCCTCGGCGGCCCCCGCGACGAGCGCGGGCCAATCCAAGATCGCCTTCACGAGTTCGCGCTCGGCGGGCTCGACGAGCACCGCCCAGTCGATCCCCTCCGGCGTGATATCGGCGGGGGCCACATCCCCCACGCGGAAGATCCCGCTCAGGCGGGCATGCGCCATCTGGATGTAGTAGACGGGGTTCTCCTCGGACTGCGAGCGCGCGAGATCGACGTCGAAGACGAGCTGCGAATCCCCCTTCCGCATCAGGAAGAAGTAGCGGACGGCATCGCGCCCCACCTCGTCGATGAGGTCGCGGACCGTCACATAGCTCCCGGCGCGCTTGGAGATCTTGACCTCCTCCCCACCGCGCACGACGGTCACCATCTGATGGAGCACATAGTCGGGATAGCCCGGCGGGACCCCGATGCCGAGTGCCTGCAACCCGGCGCGGACGCGCGCCGTGGTGCCGTGATGGTCGGCGCCCTGCACGTTGATCGCGCGCGTGAAGCCACGCTCGAACTTGGTCACATGGTACGCGACATCGGGGACGAAGTAGGTGAAGGTCCCGTCGCGCTTCCGCATGACGCGATCCTTGTCATCGCCAAAGGCCGTGGTGCGGAGATAGAGTGCGCCGTCATCCTCGAAGGTCTGCCCCGCGGCGACGAGCGCCTCCACCGTGCGCTCCACCCGCCCCTCGGCGTAGAGCGCCGACTCGAGCGAATAGACGTCGAAGCGGACCCCGAACGCCTTGAGGTCGAGATCCTGCTCCTTACGGAGTTCGCGCACGGCGACCGCGCGCACCGCCTCGAGGTCATCGCCCCGAGGATCGCGCGGGCACTCCGCCGCGTAGGTCGCCGCGATCTCGCGGATGTACTCGCCATGATAGCCCCCTTCGGGGATGACCAGCGCATCACCCGCCCGCTCGCGCAACCGCGCCTGTACCGACAACGCGAGGTTCGCGATCTGCACCCCGCCGTCGTTGTAATAGAACTCGCGGGTGACGGTCCACCCCTGCGAGCCGAGGAGCGCGGAGATCGCATCACCGAGCGCCGCTTGGCGCCCGTGGCCTACATGGAGCGGCCCCGTAGGGTTCGCGGAGACGAACTCGACGACGACCGTCTTCCCGGCGCTGGCCGTGGTGGTACCCCACGCACTCCCAGCGGTCAGCACCTGACCGAGCCCCGAGGCGAGGTCCGCCGTTGAGAGCCGGAAGTTGATGAACCCCGGCCCCGCGACCGCGGCCTCGGCGACCCCGGCAGCCTTCAGGTCGAGTCCGGCGATCAACGCGTCGGCGATCTCACGCGGCTTCTTCCCCATCGGCTTGGCCAGGGTCAATGCGAGGTTGGTCGCCCAATCCCCGTGCGAGGGATCGCGCGGACGCTCGAGCACCGGCGCGACCATGTCCGGTGCCCCGATCGCGACCGCCGCCTTCACGAGGGCGCCGCGGAGCGCCTCGACGGCGCTCACTCGGCGCTTCCGGACTTCGGTGGGGCGGGAGCGGCTGGGGCCGGCGCCGGCGGCGTGCTCGCGGCGGGTGTCGCACTCGGCGAGGCCGCAGGCGAACTACTGGCGCTCGTGCCAGTGGCCGGCGCGCCGCGCTGATCCTTCTTCCCGTCCTTCCCGTAGTCGGTGATGTAGAAACCCGACCCCTTGAAGAGGAGACCACCACCGGCGGAGAGGCGTCGCTCGCCCGGCGCGCCGCAGCTCGGGCACGGCAGCGTGCCCTGCGCTTCACTCATCTTGAGGAATTTCTCGAAGTCGTGCCCGGCGGGGCAGCGATACTCGTAGGTCGGCATGGTCGGGAATGGCTAACGTGCGGAACCAGATAAAGTTAGCGGATTCTATCCGGGCCTGTACTCCCCCCAGACCTGTCGGAGGGCGTCCGAGACCTCCCCAAGCGACGCCCGGGCGCGGACCGCATCGATGATCAGCGGCATCAGGGGGATGGTCGACGCCTGCCCGGCCCCGAGGTACGAGGGCGCAGCCCCGCGGATGGCGTCGAGGGTCACGCTGACCGTGACGCTGTCGCGCGTGGCACGAACCTCAGCCAACCGCTGCCGCTGCTCGGCCTCCAGCGCCCCGTAGTTCGGCGCGGGGATGATCGGCGGGTCCTCGCCATCGCGGAAACGGTTCACCCCGACGATCGTCGTCGTCCCCTGCTCCACCGCGAGCTGGTACTCGTAGGCCGAGCGCGCGATCTCGTCCTGGAAGAAACCGGCTTCGATCGCAGGGGCGGAGCCGCCCACGCCCTCGACCTGCGTCAGGAGCTCCATCGCGCGGCGTTCGAGCTCGTCGGTGAGCGCCTCCACGTAGTAGCTCCCCGCGAGCGGGTCGACGGTCTGCGCGACCCCACTCTCATGCGCGACGATCTGCTGCGTGCGGAGCGCGAGGGTCGCCGCCTCGGCGGTCGGGAGGGCGAGCGCCTCATCGTAGCCGTTGGCATGGAGCGACTGGGTGCCACCCAAGGTGGCCGCGAGCGACTGCACCGTCACGCGGACGACGTTGTTGAGGGGCTGCTGCGCGGTGAGGGTCACCCCCCCGGTCTGCGTGTGGAAGCGGAGCTTGCACGAGGCATCGTTGGCACCGAACCGCTCCCGCATCAGGGTCGCCCAGAGCCGGCGTGCCGCGCGGAACTTCGCGATCTCCTCGAAGAGGTCGTTGTGGCAGGCGAAGAAGAAGGAGAGCCGCGGGGCGAAGGCGTCGACCGCGAGCCCCGCCGCCTGCGCCCGCTGCACGTAGCTGAGGGCGTTCGCGAAGGTGAAGGCGAGCTCCTGTACCGCGGTCGCCCCCGCCTCACGCATGTGATCGCCGGAGATCGA
>SXGQ01180794.1_pt1 | contig 17067 bp, 30 predicted proteins | sample 3178371 | NCBI WGS metagenome assembly SXGQ01 (sample SAMN11356859, study PRJNA531348) | freshwater metagenome | isolation source: freshwater sample F1-20 | place: China: Fuxian Lake, Yuxi | collected 2017-12-25
CTGACCTAAAGACTCTAGCAATGGCAGGTATTGCAGCCGTTGCAGGCCCAGTTCTAAAGGCATTAGACCCATCAGCCACAGAATTTGGACGAGGTAGTAACTAATTATATACCCCTAATCGGGCTTTAAAGGCCCATTAGAGACAAGAAAACCCCCCGACCCAGTAGAGATACTAGGAAGGGGGGTCTTTTGTCGTTTATTCTCGTGTTTTACAGGTCTTCTAAATCTTCCCACTCATCCATTAGAAGTTGAATATCTCTGGTATTCTTTTTGGTGCGGTACTCATCGATTAGGGTCGTGATTAGGTATACTGTTAAAGTTCCTAAAGTAGAACCAAAAAACACAGCCCAAAAGGAATTATTTATGATTTCTGACATAGTACTCCTTAGATATATAATTAATTATATATTATATTATAGACCCCTTCGGGGTCTTATCATATATTATATTATATACAAGTATACACCATACAATAGGATTGGTTGGACCGTTGGGTTCACGGTCCCACATTACTTATCCACAATGCTATAATTAATCTAATGACAATAAAACTAGAAGAATATACACTACCAGAACATATGTCATATAGTGCTTTCAGCACTTATCTGACTTGTGGATATCAATACTACCTTGGTCGTCTCCTTGAAAAACAGGAGGAGCCATCTGTGTGGTCTGTTGGAGGTTCAGCGTTTCACTTGGCTACAGAAATGTATGATAGGGAAACCTTATGAGCCAATTTTTATGGGAACAAGCATGGGCTAAAGAATCTGAAGGTATAGATTTAACCAATGCTAGAGTTGGCGGTAGAGCCACTAAATTATTACCAAACAAAGAAGATATTAATTTCTGGCAAGTATCTGGCCCAATGTGGGTTGAAGATTACATCGCTTGGAGACAAGCAAATCCTAATTGGAAGATATGGATTACACCAGATAATAGACCAGCCATTGAACTAGAATTAATACCAGAAATTGGTGGCGTTCCAGTTAAAATGGTTATAGATAGAATTTTTGAGGTTAATGGTAAGTTAGTAATAGTAGACCTCAAAACTGCAAAGAACACTCCTACCAGTACTTTACAACTAGGGTTTTATAAAGTGGGGCTAGAAAAAACTTTTGGTGTAGGTATTGAGTTCGGAACGTATTACATGTCTCGTGATAGTGGTACTAGCGAGATGGTTGACTTATCAGGTTACACCTACGATAAATTGGAGTACTTGGTAAGTGGGTTTGACAAAGCACGTAAGGCAGGTATTTTCTTGCCCAACACAAACTCTTGTCAATACATGTGCGGACTCACCGCTCATTGTCAATTCTCAACAAAGAAGGAAATATAAATGGCAGAAGACTGGAAGTTACAAGTATCGTATAAAACTCCTGGCGGAGATATGATTAACGTCAGAGCGAATACTGTTGATGAGTTAAGTATATTATTAGAAGGCATTGGAGATTACTCTACTCAAATTGCCTCTGTTGCAAAGTTGGTGGTGGGAGCGAGTAATGCCGCCCCTTTATCGACGCAAAGTTCCACTACAAGCACAAAGCCTCCGCTAACCTCGCCAATGACCCAGGAAAATCCAGTATCAGGTGGCATTGAAGAGACTGTTCAAGATAGATATGGAAACATATGGGTCTATAATAAACCAGGTGCACCAACCTGTGCAAGAGGTACAATGGTTCTCAAATCAGGAACTAGTCAGGCTGGCAAATCATATAAGTGCTGGTCAGACCCTGCTTCAGGACCTAAGTGGTCAGGGGAGAAAATCCCTAAAGAATTACACGCACCAATTATTTGGGCGTAAAGAGTTACTACTAGGTAGGGAGTCTATAGATGCGTACACTTGTTAGGTCTGTGGGGCGTGCTTCTATTGGCGGGGAACCCCTACCTAGTTGTTTCAAATCATTCGAAACGTCCAAGATTATAATTAGGCGTTCAGAAGTTTCTATGTTTGCTGGTGCTCCTGGGGTAGGTAAGTCAACACTTGCCCTAGCACTTGCATTAAAAACAAATGTTCCGACTCTTTACATCTCCGCTGATACCAATGCACATACTATGGCTATGCGCCTAGCGTCAATGATATCAGGTAAAAATCAAACAGATGTTGAACAGAAACTTAATACTGATGTTGGATGGACTAAAGCAGTTCTCCAAAAAGGAAGCCATATAGTTTGGTCGTTTGAATCATCGCCAACCCTGCAAGACATTGACGAAGAAGTTCAAGCGTTTGAAGAATTGTGGGGTTGTGCACCAACTTTAATAGTTTTAGATAATTTAATGGATGTAGCCACAGATGGTGGCGAAGAGTTCGCTTCTATGAGAGCGATTATGAAGGAGTTGAAGTACCTTGCCAGAGCCACTAACGCTGCGATTGTTGTATTACATCACACTTCTGAGGCAGTTCCTGGCAGTCCTTGTCAGCCAAGAAGCGCAATCCAAGGTAAGGTCTCTCAACTTCCTGCGCTCATATGTACACTCGGTACGGTGGGCACATCGCTTGGCGTGGCAGCAGTCAAGAATCGCTACGGTAGAGCAGATGCGGGAGGAAGTCTCTTGACTTGGTTAGCATTTAATCCTGAATATATGTATGTAGAAGATATACCTGAGAATTCATGACAACTAGAAAATCCCACAAAGCAAGAGGAGCAACATTTGAAACCGACTTACGAGATTATTTTAGACGAATTGGACTTGATAGTGAGAGACTTGCAAGAAGAGGTTCTAAAGATGAGGGAGATATTGTTGTCCGCTCAGACTTCCTTGGCTACGTTGGAATCATCGAAGCCAAAGCCCCAGGTCAATCAGGTCGCATTGACCTCTCTGGTTGGACGAAAGAGGCTCAAGTTGAAGCAACAAATTATTCAGAGGCAAGAGGCATTAAAAGAACATCCGTCTTATCAGCGGTGGTTATTAAAGCGAGAGGAAAATCAATAGCAGATTCTTATTTAGTGTTAAGGTTGGGCGATGTATTTGACGGATGACATGCCAAATATAGTGGATGTTCTACAGCACTACGGTGCAGATATGAACAGGACTAGTGGGCAAGTAAACATCAGATGTCCATTCCATGATGACACACATAAGTCTGCAAGTTTTAATACCAGAGAAAATATATTTAATTGTTTTGCATGTGGTATGCAAGGCAATAGTTTACAGGTTATAGCAAGAAAAGAAGGGGTTGATATTCGTGAAGCAAAGTCTTTCGCAGAAGGAATTATTGGGCAAAGCAGCAGCAAAGTACGCAGCAAACATTTATCAGGCGGAAGATTACCTAGCAAGCAGGGGTATAACAAGGGAAGCAGCACGTCTGGCTCGATTAGGCGTAGTAGGGGAGCCTGAAATTGGACATGAAGCATTTCAAGGAAGGTTATCAATACCGTATATTACCAAGACTGGTATTGTCGATTTGCGTTTTCGTTCTCTTAATCCTGCTGTTGAACCTAAGTACATGGGTATGACTGGTGCTGAAACTAAAATGTACAATGTGCTTGATATAGATAGAGCAGGAGACTGGATTGGGATTTGTGAAGGTGAACTTGATACGATTACTCTGTCTGCCTGTGTTGGTATTCCTTGCATTGGTGTACCTGGTGCTAACTCTTGGAAAAAACATTACACTAGGTTGTTGGCTGATTTTGAAAGAGTCTTTGTTTTTTCTGATGGAGACCAACCAGGAAAAGAATTCGCTGTTAATTTATCCCGTGAGTTGCCAGTCACAATCGTGCAAATGCCAGACGGAGAAGATGTTAACTCTTGCTACGTCAGATATGGCTCCCAGTATATTCGAGAAAGAGCAGGATTAGATGATAGGTAAGAAGATACCACCATGTCAAATATGTGGTCAAGAATTTGACAATGTATTTGAAGCAACTGACCACATGATAGAAGATGAAGGCGGTGAATATTTTGACCCTAAACTTATTCTTCCTGGTGGATATCAATTAATGATTGGTTCTTTATTAAGGACAATACATTTTCATGCTCGTGGTAATAAAAAAGTTAGAGATATAATTGAGCATACCTATGCTACTTTATATGCCGCAGAAACTAACCCAAGAAAAATGAAAAAGTTTATAGAAGACTTGATTATTACTACAGAAATGAGTGTTCTTGAGCGTGAAATTAAGGATTTTTTGATTGAAAACAACGAAAATGGGGGAGAAAATGAAAGATAATAAAACGTTTGAGCATAATGTAGCACAGACATTTCAAGAATTAGTAGATTTGTTATTGTCTAAACATAAAGATTACGGACCAAAAAACATATCTGATTCTCCTGGAGGACCAGTAAATGGATTAAGGGTTCGTATGCACGACAAGTTAGCACGTATAAATAACTTGGTTGATAGTGGCAAAGACCCTAAACACGAATCACTTGAGGATTCATTTAAAGATATGGCAAACTATGCAATCATAGGGTTGCTAGTACTGAGAGGAGAGTGGGACAAATGAAAATATTTGGACCTTACAAAGGCAGTAAACAAAATGGTGGTCGTCCAATTTACGTTATTAAACGTAAAAAGAAAGATGGTTCTACCAAAACTACATCTACAAACAAAGCAAGACTTGACTACAAAAAAGCAACAGGTAAAAAGTTAAAACGTAATCAAGAAGTAGACCACAAAGACGATGGTGGTCGTGAAGGTAGAGACGGTATAAAAAACCTACGAGTCCTATCTAAAAAGAAAAATGTAGGCTTAGAGAATAAGAGACGAGCCAAAAAGAAATGAAGACTATAGTTTGTATCTCAGACCTTCAAGTTCCTTACCACGACGTAGGTGCAGTAAAAGCAATCACTCGTTTTATCAAAGCATATCAACCTGATACTGTAGTATCTTGCGGAGATGAAATGGACATGCAAACCATCTCACGTTGGAGTAAAGGAACTGAACTAGAGTTTGAACGTTCTATCGGAAGAGACAGAGATACAACTAGACAAGTTCTTTATGATTTAACTGTTGAACATATGATTCGTAGTAATCATACAGATAGATTATTTAATACTGTGATGATGCGTTCTCCTGGATTACTTGGTCTACCTGAACTAGAGTTAGAAAACTTTCTTGGGTTAAAAGAATTAGAGATTAAATACCACAAAGACCCATACGAACTAGCCCCAGGTTGGTTGTTAATGCATGGGGATGAGGGTAATGTCCAGCCTACTGCTGGTGCTACAGCCCTTGGTTTAGCCAAGCGTAGTGGCATGTCAGTAGTCTGTGGACACACGCACCGTATGGGGTTGACTCATCACACCCAGACATATCGTGGTGGCAAACCTAAAACTATTTGGGGTATGGAATTAGGTAACTTAATGAATTACAGCAGTGCAAAATATATTAAGGCTGGATTATTTACGTGGCAACAAGGCTTTGGTATTCTTCATGTTGATGGCAAGACTGTAGTTCCACAGATAGTTCCTATCGTAAACAGGTCATTTACTGTGGAAGGAAAGACTTGGAAGTGGTAGATAGTACGCACCTTGAGTGGAATCGCATAGAGAAATGGGACTACATAGTAGTTGCTGTTGCCTCTGAGTACCACAGAAAATATGAAATGGTTGAGTTGGAAGACATTAAACAATCATTATATAAATGGTTTCTTGAACACCCAAATAAATTAGGTGAATGGGAATCTATTGGCGAGAAAGACGCTAAGAATTTAATCTATCGTAGCCTACGAAATGACGCATTAGATTATTGTTTAGAATGGAAAGCCAAGTCTACTGGCTATGAAACTTCCGATGTATTTTTTTATGAAGCAAGTATAATTGAAGCATTACTCCCATCTGTTTTGCGGGGAGAGTTTGGTGTATCTCATAAGTTAAATCTATCTGGACCTAGCAAACCACCAGCACCCGCTGAGGGCGGTAACATGATGGTAATGATGATTGAAATAGATAAAGCGTATCGTAAACTTAATACCGAGGATAGGACAGTATTATTTCACAGATACGCTGAATCTATGGACTATGGCGACATCGCTACTGAGATGAGTATAGGTAGCGAAGATGCTGCTCGTATGCGCCATAATCGTGCCATTAAAAAACTCATAAACAGAATCGGTGGATTTCGACCTTGGTTAGATAGAGATTCTAGCAAGGAAGTAACTGAAAACCCAGACGAAATTGTAGAGTCCGACAGCGAGCAGGAAAACAATGAAGGGAACAAGCACGTTGATGAGGATGACCTGACCTAGTTCTTTCAGATAGGGTACTCCTGTTCCATATAATTTTTGTATGCTTCTCCTGCCCTATCAAATTGTTCATTTACGACTCTTTTGTAATTAATTAACTGTGTTGGTGTAATCAAGTGTCCTTTTGATTGATTTGGTGGTTGTTTATTTTCTATTGGTTTACCAAAATGTTTTACTACATCTATTAGATGGTCTATTGGTGTTATGATTACATTGTTATCTAACACGAAAGCCCAATGAGTAGCCTTGCTAACCGCTATGCCTGATGGTGCCCAAGTACCACTTCCTTGATAAAAACATGACTCCTCTATAAATAAGTTGCCAGTCTCCATCCAGCGTCTATCTGTCTTAACTTCTATAGTTTCCATGTGAAACAACTTGGCTACTTTACTTTCACCAAACTGTCCATCACGTAGGTCTATATCCCAATCAGAATTTTTCATTAATAATCTCCTATCTTGGAAGACACCCAACCACATCTATCGCAACTAACTTTACCCTCTATTGTTTGACTGTCACCACTCATGACACAGCCACACACCCAGCATTTACCATAAGCCATACTACCCTCCTGTCGAATAGAATCCAGGACCGTTGAATTTAATCGCTGGTACTGAATATACACGTTCCATTGGTTTGTTACAGTTTAGTGTTGGACACCTAACTATGTAAGTTTCATAATCTTTATGATATATGAATTGCTCCCTCGTGTTACCACAAGTTGCACACTTAAATTCATAGGTTGGCATTAGTACCAACCATTTTTCTCCCAAAACTTCCATGCTTTACATGGCGTACTGTACCTGTGGATTATATAGTCAATTCCCCTGTCGATTTGTTCAGTTGGGTTTGTGTCGGGTGAAAGCCCTAGAATCTGAGGGATACCACCAGCATGTCTTTTCTCACCTTTTTGATAAACAGGTTGTTTATTGTATGCTTTATGTCTCCAATTAGATTCTTTGGTCCATAGTTTGTCTAAACATAGCCATTGATTATGTTCCCATGCTAGTAACGAATCTCTAGCGTACATCTTGCTATCAGCAACTGTCCATTCCCTTGGTGCTGGTAAGGTCTCTACCCTAGTTACACCAAATAAAGAAAATATACCTATAAACAGCAACAATAATCTTCTCATTTTACAGCCTCGTTTCTTCTGCGATTACATCTGTGTCTGCTGGCATGTCAAACTCAGATACTTCCCATTCTCGATAAGGTGCTTCTAAGGCTAGTCCTATAGCCGTGTCTATATCATACTCTGATACATAGTATACCAAGGTAGCAGGAGTTTTAATCTCTACCCTATAGTGTTTTATCTCCATTCTATCCCCCTCTCCGTCATAGTATCTCTAACCCTGCTGGCAAATCTAATCTTCATTCTATTGTAACCATTCTTAGTAACTCTACCCACCATAGCCAATCTTTCTCCAGGCATAGTTCCCCCGTATATACCAAAGTCCAACTGTGGACCATGCATACCTAGTTCTAAACAGTCTTGCTTGGCAGGACAGTTTTTACATACAGACAGCGCAGAGATAGCCTTATCTACCTCTGAGTTAACCCTTCGGGTTTGGTCTTGAGTGTTTCTCCAAATCTCACCCTCGGCTAATTCTACCTCACCAGCGAACCATAAGTCTGGGTCGTCATGATTTCTACAAAGGCCTTGGCTCAAGTCTAAATATTTATCTTCATACATGTATTTAAACACACCCAACCCAGTATGAGCCTTTCCCTTTTCGTATTTTCTTAAATGAGAATAATCTCCGCCCCTCAATTATGTACTCCATAATCCCAGCATATCTTTATTACTGCTGCCCGTAAAGCATCAGCAAGTTCATTTCTTTTTTCATCAGACAAGCCATGAGTATCTGAATATCTTACAGAAGCCTCCCATAATATGTCTGTGCTACTTTTCGTTTCCATCATTTCTCCAAGTCTGTTATGCAATCAAGTATATACTCAAACTCAGGGCGGTCTGCCTCAGGTGGATGTTTGGTGTACCATGTCACAGAGTACCCATCATGGGAATCCCAATGTAATCTGCATGAGTATTGACTTTCTCCATCATTTAGAATGATAGATTTACTGAAACCAGTACTCATCTTTTCATCATGGGATATCATATATTTATCCATTAATTCGGCAATCGTTACTTCATCCGTCATCTTACCCCCGTTTCATCTAGTCGTCTATTTACTGTCATGGATACTGTATCATAACTCTCAGCACCCTCACCATCGCTACCTTCTAGCCATAGTATTCTATTTTTGTAGCGTATTGTCGAACCATCACCATACAGACTCATTAGTAATGCACCAGCAGCACAGTCATACACCTCTGCCATTACATTACCCTGGGGGTCATGCACCTTTACTTTTTTCATTACTATCCTTTCTTGTCATATTATATGACATGTAGTAATTGACCTCTACCTTAGAAGCCAAAGTCATATTGTCCCTCGTATTGTTTGTGTCGGCTGGCGAGAGCGTCTCGCTCAGGTGTCCAGCACATGCAACCATCGTTGACTACCATAGCACAATCGTAGCATGTGCCACACTCTAAGCAAGCGAATGGATTTTCATCGTCCGATATCGCTATGCCACAAGTATAACACATGGCGTAGTCATCTTCCAAACCAGCACCGCAAGCAGTAGGGTCATCAGTACCCCAGTTCCAATACTTGCCATAGTAACTTGATTTGTAAGAGTCATTAGACCACCAGTTGCCGTCATTGTCCCATGTGCCAGCGTCCTCGTTGATAATATAGCAATCATACTCAGCAACAGGGTCGAGGGTGAAGATAGCAATCTTGCTACCAGCAGCCCACTTCTCAAGCATACTGTATAGATTAGGATTATCTAGTGCTTCGATACCACCCATAGAGGGCAGCATATCCTCAGCGAGGATACGAGTATCACTACGCTTGTCGGTAGGCTCGATATGCACAGGCAGAATACCATTGTGGGCTAGGTATGATAAATCACTACCACCAATCTTGAAGGGGTGGCAATTCTCCTCGTTCCTAACACCATGCGTGGCAAACCTAGCATGATACATGGCATAACTTTTTGGGTATTGCTTACGCACCGCCAAGAACTCTTTGATTATTTTCTTAGACGACATACCCCTACCAGTAATAATTTTATTACCAGCAATTACCGCATAGCCGAAGCCATGTGGATTATTGCAAGAAGCATTTTCCAAGTCCTTCTTGCGTGGTGTGCTATTCGGTGAACTCACTACCAATAAACACATGTTCCCTCCTTTCTATCCTTTGTATTGTATCCTTATGTATTGCGATTCTTTCATTTAGCGATGGATATAAGTCAGACTTACTCTCAATGTACTGTCTGAATTTCAGACAGGATAGACCACCATCTATAACTTCTTTGACACTCATCACCCTAGTGAACTCGACGCTGGCATGTGCCAAGTCAATAGCGGACTTGATGAATCTCGGATTCAGACTACCTCTGAAGATTCTCATCTCAAGAGTATTTCTGTTGTTGGTATTGACCGCAGAGTACCTGTCGGAACCATGTCGGTCAAACTTGCCCTTAAGCGACTTAACCCCAGTATCAGGGTCAATAATATCATCAAACTTAGCCCAATGACTAGCCGACCTACCAGCAAGTAATTCATAGAAATCCTTGTTGTTGTAGACTAGTTGCAGGAACCTGTGTTGATGAGAACCACCATTGAACCCAGTACGAGATATATGCACATGAAGCCCACATGTTCTAGTGCCCCAAGACATCATAGAGTAATCGGATTTTAGCGTACGGACTACCTGCCACAATAATTCATTATTGGCATAGTATTGGTGGGTCATAGGGTGGGTTACAATTTCGAACCCACAATCAAGTGAGCCGTCAGACTTAAGATAAGCAAGTCGCTCTGTCTCAAGCCGATAGGCATACTCGGCAGCACTTGTTCGGTCACTATAATCTTGACCACGCACCTCAGTTTCTATCTCTATGCCAAAGTACAGGCGGTGAGGTTCCTCATCAGGGTGGCGGTAGAAAATAGGGTCAGGGCGATACGAGTAATCATGTATCAACCTGCTATCTTGTTCTTCTTCATGGTTGTAGTCGCAACCATTGTAGTAGGTAGCGTCACAATCTTCACAGTAAGATGTTTCATTTTCATAACATCTTTCACAGAAAGTATTGTCGCTATCATCTGTGCCGTATGTGTATCCTGAGAAGTTAGTTTCACATATATCACACCAATGAGAAGAGTGGTCGGTGCAACTTTGACACCATAACTCATTATCAACTGTATTTGAGTCTGTTGCTGATGAGAATGTATCACTACATTTTTGACACATCCACATGCAATCACGACACACCACCTCATCTTGGCTAGTGTGATAGACCTCATCAGGGTCATTTATCTCAGAACTACAAGCGATACACTCAGGTATCTCGGGTAGTTCCTCGTCAGTTTCCATATTGTATCCTCATCATATTATATGACAGCGAAAGTATTTCTCTCGCTGGTGGTACTAGTTTAGTCTATCTCTTTGTTGATGTCAACTCCTGCAAGGCACGAGTTAGTTTAGCGTTTCTGATAGCCGTAGTGATTATCAGCGTTATGCTGGTAGTCAATGCAATAGTAATGGCTATTGCGTCAGTCACCTCTATGTACATGTTTTCTCCTTTGTTAGTGCTTGTCATACTATATGACAATGCGTGCCCACCATAGGAATTGCACCCATGATTATGCCGTCTAGCGTGGGCTATCCAGTTGCTATTCGTAGTCCGAGTCCGTAGCAACATCCTCAAGTAAATCCTCATCAAAGGTATCCATATCAACCTCTAATAATTCCTCGGTTGCAAGTATCTCGGCTACTTCATGCTCGGTCATGAAATCTAGTGCAATATCATCGCCACTCATTAGATGCCCTATCCATAGCCCTAGCAGTTTTAACCTTTACCTCAGCCTTGCGTTGCGCTTCAGCCTCGATATTCTTACGCACCTCAACACTCTGCAAGAGTGCGGATAAGGTGCTGTTTAGTGCTGTATCCATTTACATATCCTTTGCGTAGTGTTTGTCATAGTATATGACAGACATACCAGCGAATTTCGCCAGTAAGATAATTATGCCCTATAACTATACCTGTGTCAAGTACCAAATAGTTTTGTCATATTATATGACAAGCCCGTACCGCCAACGCCTCAGCACCGCCACCGCCTCAGCGCAAGTTTGTGTTGAAAAAATTATTGCCCCCCTACACCGCCCCGCCTTATCCGCCTCATAAAAGGTTTGTGTCGGCACGTTTGTGTTGAAAAAATTTTTGGGCAAAAAAATAACCCCCCTTGCGGGGGGCTACTTTCTTTCTGCTTAGGCGTTCACTTTTACTGCTTGGTTTTTCTTGAGTTGCATTGTCCACGCTGTAATCGTTTCTAACTCTTTTAAGCCTTTCTCGGTTAATTGTCCGATTGGCTTCATGGTGGTTATGCCTTGATAAATTGCAGAAACTAAGTCTTCAACATTTAGCGGTTTTGATTTCTTATCTACCTTTGGTTTTGTCGAAGCGTCTCGGTTTTGGCTTTCTTTCTTAGTTGCAGTTTTAGTGTCTAATTCTGCAAAAGTCTTGAAAGCGTTAATGTGAGATTTTGCCCCGCTTGCTTTCTTATCTGCCAATACTCGAGCAGAAAGTGAAAGGATTTTACTAACTTTTATTCCCTCAATTTCATTTGAGTATTTATCAATAATTAGTGAAGCGGTTGGAATTGCCTCGGCATGAGTTGGAAGAATAGTTGGTTTAATGTTGATGTCCTTTAGTAGTGATTTCATTGAGGCTTTTACCTCTCGGACACTTGTACCATTTGCCATCTCAAGTGCAACTAACTGCACGAATTGTATCGCTTGAGAGTTGCTATCAACACCACTCGCAATTAACTCGGCATAATCAGTTTTGATTATTTGGTTTTCTTTTACTGCTTCTTTTACTGCTTTTTCTTTACTCATTTATTTATCCTTTTTTTAGTGGGTTGCTCGGTTGCTTCCCATTGGTATCAGTATGAGGCTTAAGGGTGTCTAGTTCAAGCACCTAGTAAATAAATCTTTTTAGCGTGTTGCCCCGCTTGTCATAGTATATGACGGCTTAGGGGGTTAAGGCTCGGGGCTAGGCATGCCCCTAATTGACCCGTAAAGGGCAAAACTTTAGCTTCTTTTTTACTTTTGTTTATTCCCCTATCTTGAGCAGATAGTTCACTCTCTATTGGCTTTTAACTGCTTCCAATATCTGCTGCCATTTATTTATTTATTTATTAGCCCCGCTAAATAACTTTATATTCTGCCCCGTTAATTACGCATAGGGGTTAGTAATCCCCTAGTAATTAGCGCATAACGTTAATAAACGATAGATAGCCTAATAATTAGCGTGTAGTAATGCTTTTGAGGGGGGGTTATTAACTAAACTTAACGGGAGGGTATATAGTAACCCACTAAAAATTACTGTTATATTAGGGGCCTAGTATATATTATACGCTCAGAATGAGCGTAATTATTACCTATCTGTTCGGTTTTACTACTTTGAACAGGTTATCTATAGTATATAATAAATATATACGGAGTTGCCTCCGTTTGCTCTACGGCAACTCCTAATAATAATATTAATATTAATAATAATGGGGATAGTCTGCCCGTTTATAGGTACCGTTAAATCACCGTTTTAGGGGGCAATCTGTGGGTCGTAAACCAGGGGTACAAAATATACCCAAGGACGCAGCCCAAAAGCAAGTCCTAGAACTTCTAAGCCAAGGCTCTACCGTAGTAGACGCTATGAAGGCTGTAGGTCGTAACGATGTTACCTTCCGTCAATGGTCTATGGCTAACCCAGAGTTTAAAGACAAAGCGGACAAAGCCCGCCTATCTGGCAAAGGTGTCAAAGCGGACCTAGCCAATCTCAAGGATATAACCTTTGAAGAGTTCTCAGAACAATTTTTAGAAACCAAGTTGTTTGACCATCACAAGACTTGGGTTGATTTAGTAGAGGGTAAGCAACCAAGGTTCATGCATGCTAGCATGACCCATGAACAGGCAGCAACTAATCGTATCTTGATTAACGTGCCACCTGAACATGCAAAGTCCACCGTGTTAACAATCAACTATGTTACCTACCGACTTTGCCTAGACCCTAACGTTAGAATTATTATCGTCTCTAAGACGCAAGGTATGGCCCGTAAGTTCCTATCTGCAATTAAGACTAGGCTAAGCCATCCTAACTGGATTAAGATGCAAATGGCTTTTGGACCTAATGGTGGTTACAAAGCAGATTCACCAACTTGGTCAGCCGATATGATTTATCTAGGAGCAGGTCGAGACTCTGGGGAAAAAGACCCTACCGTACAAGCACTGGGATTTGGTTCCCAGATTTATGGCGCAAGAGCGGACTTGATTATTCTTGATGATGTGGTGATGAACGCAAACGCCCATGAGTGGGAGAAGCAAATTGAATGGCTTCAAAAAGAAGTTATCACCCGCCTAGGGCGGCACGGAAAATTACTTATAGTAGGAACCCGTGTCGCACCTATTGACCTTTACAAGATGATACGAGATGGCGACCAATGGACAGGTGGCAAGTCTCCTTTCACATACATGGCTATGCCAGCAGTATTAGAGTTTGATGAAGAACCAAAGAATTGGAAAACGCTCTGGCCTTGGACAGACAGAGCAGAGGGTGAACAAGATGAACCTAACGAGCAAGGGTTATATCCCAAGTGGGATGGACCCTCGTTATTTACTAGACGCTCTGAGGTCGCTCCGTCAGTCTGGGCTATGGTCTACCAGCAAGAAGATGTCCAGTCCGACTCTATCTTCTCGCCAACAATTGTTGCAGGATGTGTTAACGGTATGCGAAAGCGTGGACCGCTTAGACAAGGCACGGCAGGCCACCCCAAAGACACCCAATCAACCTACACAGTAATTGGTTTTGACCCAGCGGTAACGGGACGTTCTGCTTTCGTAGCAGTATCCTACAACCGTACTGATGGCAAGATATATGTTTTAGATTGCGTCAACATGGTTGACCCTACCCCACAGAAAGAGAACGCTCTTATCAAAGAGTGGGTAGAAAGATTTAAGCCACAAGAGTTTAGGGTTGAGATTAACGCCCATCAAAAGTACTATGCTATGGACTCAGAGTTACGTGAGTATCTTGCATCTTATGGATGTCAACTTAACTCACACTTTACTGGTAAGAACAAATGGGATGTAGGATTTGGTGTAGCCTCTATGGCTAGCCTTTTTGGCTCTGTTGTAGATGGTAGATTTCAAGATAATAACTTAATAGAGTTTCCTAGTAATGAAGGCTCAGAAGGACTTAAGTCTTTAATACAGCAACTTATTATTTGGAAGCCAGATACCAAGAACCCAACCGACTGTGTAATGGCACTATGGTTTGCCGTAATACGCTGCAGAGAACTAATGCAAAAATCAAGCAGGGTTGGACAGTATCAAAGTAATAGATGGGCTACTAGGGCGCAGATGTCTAGTAGGGGTTCACTTAATTTAGACGAGGCCTTTGCAGAGCAATGGGCTGAAACATATAACTAAGGAGATAAAATGCCAATACCAATGATTGCAGCAGGTATTGCTGCTAGAGCAGTCGCTAAAAGAATTGCTACAAGAGCAGTAGGTGGTATTACAGGTAAAGGTGCTAGTACTGTAAATCCAGTTTATCAAAATATGAGAGCAACTACAGATACTATTCAAAGAAACTCTGTTAAGGTTATAAAGTCACAGGCTCAAATTAATGCAGAGGGTGCGGCAAAGGCTAGAACCGCTATGGGACTTCCACCTAAACCACCTGCTCAAGAACTTGCATCAAGAGCAAGTAAAGAAAAAATAGCCCTTATGAAAAGTAGAATTAAAAGAGGCAAGTAGTGGCATTAACGATTGAACAAGTAGCAGCACGGGTTCAATCTCTTCGTTACCGTAGTAGCGACAGAGATGCTCGTAACCTTGACGTGCTTGCTGTGCGCCAAGGAAAAATATCTCAGGTCTACCCTGATTTTTTTCCAGATGGAGTAGACGCTAATGTCGTGGCAAATTTTATTGATATCGTTGCCAGAGACCTTTCGGAGGTTATGGCACCTCTTCCAGCGGTTAACTGTTCAGCCGCTAATCAGGTCAATGACCGTGCTCGTAATTTTGCCGATAAGCGTACTCGTATTGCTAGTAATTATTTTCAACATTCTGACCTATCGGTCCAGATGTATCAAGGAGCAGACTGGTACATAACCTACGGATTTGTTCCATTCATAATTGAATTAGATGAAAATGCTAAACTACCTCGCATTCGTTTAGAAAATCCAATTGGTGCCTATCCAGAGTTTGACCGTTATGGTCGTTGCGTAGCGTTTGCAAAAAGATATACATTAACACTTGGAGAATTAGTAAGTCAATTTCCAGAGTATGATAATATACTTCTTGGTGGTTTAGGTTATAAGCAAGACCTAAATGGTCAAATTGAAATGATTCGTTATTATGATAAAGACCAATCAATTGTTTATGTTCCTGCAAGAGATAATTTAGTTTTATCAAAGGCTAAAAACCCTATTGGTAAAATAATGGTAGTTATAGCACGTAAGCCGTCTATTGATAGCGAATTACGTGGACAGTTTGATGATGTACTAGGAATCCAATTACTGCGTAATCGTTTTGCTTTACTTGCAATGGAAGCAGCAGAGAAGTCAGTACAATCTCCTATTGTGCTTCCACAAGATGTACAAGAATTGCAATTGGGTGGAGATGCGGTTATCCGCACAGCAAATCCAGCAGGTGTTCGTCGGGTAGAACTTACAATACCACAAGGTGCATTTACAGAACAGACATTATTAAACTCAGAACTTCGTGTAGGAACTCGTTATCCAGAGTCACGTACTGGTAATATCGATGCATCTATTGTTACAGGTCAAGGTGTACAGGCTCTTATGGGAGCCTTTGATACACAGGTTAAATCAGCCCAAGCAATCTTTGCTGCAACACTTCGTGATGTTATAAGTATCTGTTTTGAAATTGATGAATTAATTTTTTCTGATGAAAAAACTATTCGTGGTGTTGACTCTGGTTCTCCATATGAAATTACCTATAAGCCAACCAAAGATATTAAGGGTGATTACTCAGCAGATGTAAGATATGGAATGCTTGCTGGTCTTAATCCAGCACAGGGACTTATCTTCATGCTACAAGCCCTTGGTGGCAAGTTAATATCTAAAGATATGGCTATGCGTGAGTTACCATTTACAGTTAACGTAACACAAGAACTTGAAAAAATTGAAATTGAGGATATGCGTACAGCATTACTCAGTGGTATTACAGCAATGGCTCAGGCTATACCAGCGATGGCAACACAGGGACAAGACCCGTCAGACATGGTAAATAAAATTGCTGCGGTTATCAAGGCTCGCCAAAAGGGACAAGCATTAGAAGATGCTATTGAGGCTACCTTTGCACCGCAACAACAAGTCCCTCCTGCTGGTGCCCCTAATCCAATGGTTGAGCAAACGTCCCCTGCTCCCGCTGGTGCTCCAGTAGGAGGCTCTCCTCAACAAGAACAAATATCTTTACCTCCGCAAGAAGAACCAGATATTCAAACAATTCTTTCTAGTTTAACAGCAGGTGGAAAAGCAGGCGGAAGAGTAGTAACCAGAGGATAACTAAGTAGGGGACAATGACAACAATAATTGGTATAGAGCATAAAGACCGTTGTTTCTTAGTTGCCGATAGTAGAACTACAGACAACGATGGAAAAATTTACACACATCCTGAAGTAAAAAAGATTTCAGAAAATGGAATGTTTTTAATTGCTGGCTCTGGCGAAACATTACCTTGTGATATAGCACAACATATTTGGGAATCACCAGTTC
>SXGQ01168400.1_pt1 | contig 17062 bp, 15 predicted proteins | sample 3178371 | NCBI WGS metagenome assembly SXGQ01 (sample SAMN11356859, study PRJNA531348) | freshwater metagenome | isolation source: freshwater sample F1-20 | place: China: Fuxian Lake, Yuxi | collected 2017-12-25
GATCTGGGCCAGAGTCTCCAGTCCCAGGTCACGCCGCGGCTCGATAGTGCGCTGGCGTTGGCCCGGCGGGAGGGTCTCCCAACGCGCGCGCGCCGCGTCGTACTCCCCGGCGGCGCGGAACTCATCACGCAAGAAGGCTTCGACACCCATCCGCGAACTGGGATAGCGACTCTTGGTGCGCACCACATTCTCGCCGAGGGCAAACTTGATCCCTGGTTTGGCGTCAGGCACGCCAAAGTCGGCGGCCGGTGAACCCCAGCGCAGTTTCACCACGCTGTTCTGGCCTCCAATCGGATTGGCCGAGCCGTGTAACTGGTTTGCCGCAGTCAAGCCGCCAGCCAGCCCGCGATACCAGTTGATGTCGTCGGGATCGAGCGCATCGCGCATGCGCACCTCGGCGGTGCAGGACTGTCCGCCTTCGTTCACGCCGCCGTCTAGCCCGGTGTGGCTGTGGCAGTCGATCAGGCCAGCGGTAATGTGTTTTCCCGTGCCGTCGATCACTCGGGCTTGCGGTGGGGCGCGAAGCTCCGGGCCAACAGCGGCGATCTTTCCATCGATGACCAGCAGATCGGCGCTCTGCAGCACGCCCGCTCCAGCCGATGGCCAAATGGTGGCATTGCGTATGACCAGATCCTCCATCTGAGGCTCGGACTCCAGTCCAAAGTCCCCAAACGGCATGGTGAGCGGGACGGAGCGCAGGTCGAAGGCGACAGTCGCTGCGGGCTCCGGTACCGGCGCCGTGGCAGCCGGAGCCGAGGCGCCTTCGGCAACCGGCTCAAGGGCCAGGGCGATTGTCTGCGAGGTTCCATCGATGGAATGCGCCTCAAGACGCGCCCCCTCACCGTTGCGGGTGAGGATGCAGGTGGCATCACCGGCGCCCAGCCCGGCCGCCTTGGGCAGCACGAATGTGATGCGATCCTCATCAACGCGCACATCGCGGCCGCGCAGCGGTTTGGCATCGCCTTCGCGCAGGACCGACACTTCGTTCTTCTCGGCATCGATGCGCAGGCGCAATTGCCCGCCGGACTGCAGCGTGCCAACCAGCGCCCGGGCAAAGATCATTCGCGGCAGCGGCTGCACTTCAAGTCGTCGGCCGGCAATCCACACCTCGCGGGTGATCGAGTCCTCGCCGAACAGTTCGCCATCAACCACCACCAGATTGGCCAGCTTGCCCTTCTCAACCGTTCCGGCGATGTCGTCTACCCCCAGCAGCTTGGCCGGAGTAGTGGTCAGCGCCGCCAGCATGTCTTCAATGGGCAATCCCGCCTCCAGCGCCTTTCGAGCCGCAGCGGGGAATTCTCCGGGCGCCTTCAGGCCGGCGGTGGTCAACGAGAACTTCAGCCCCCGCTCCGCCAGCAGCCGCCCGTTGTGCGGCGCCAACGCCCAGGTTTCCAGCTCGCGCAGGGTGCGCTGCTCGGCAGAGCGCGGATCCGAAACATCCGGAGCGTCGGGAAACTTGAGTGGCACAATCAGGTTGGGCGCAGCGGTGGTGAGCTCGCCCAGCCGACGAAACTCGGTGCCGCTGGACACCACCGCGCTGCGCAGGCCCAGTTCCTCGGCGATCGAGTCAACTCGCAGCGCGTCGCCCTCGGAGCGCACCTGAAACACCACTAGTTCCTGACCAGCCGCGGCCGCGGCCAGCGAGTCGAGCGCCGCCGAGCCAATCGGCGCCTGGTTGTCAGCGGGGGAGTCGCGCCATAGTTCCTTGGCCCGGGCCATCCAGGCGGCATCAAGCATGGTCTGTCGCAGCAGGGCAATGGCCCCCACGGTGGAGGTCGGGTACGCCTCAGATTCGTCATCCTCGCGCGGGTGATCAAGGGAAGCGGCCTGACCGGCCGAGCGATGCAGGGTGCGGATGTCCGCTTCGTCTCCGCTGAGCAGCAACACCTCGCCGCCGCCGCGCAGAACTCCCCAGTCGGGGTAGGCGGCGATCAGCGTGAAGCCGACCGCGCGCAATGCCTTGCGGGACTCACCATCCGGCAGGGGAAGCTGATCGACACTCAGTTGAGGAACGACATTGTGGTTCCAGTGCGCTCCAGCTTCGTGGGCTGTCTGGCGCGCAGCGACCTCACTGGCCAGCGGCACGAACGCATCAATGAACCCGGCATAGACGGTCCAGCCATGGGCATCGTGACGGGTTGTTCCGGCGGGAATCTCCACCGCCGTGCCCACCGCCTCGATGAAGCCGTCGCGCATCAGAATGGTGGCGTTCTCAACCACTTCGCCGGGGCGGACCACCACCCGGGCATGCTCCAGTGCATCGCGGCGGACATCGGCCTCGCGCATCCCATTGGTGGGCGCGGCCTGACCGATAGCACCGGCGACAACTACAGCCAGAACTGCGGACATTGCTCCAGTCTACGGACTGAGGCCTAATCCCCGGAGTTTTCAGCGATCATTCGCTGAATTGCGGTGGCCAGACGCTCTGGGGTCTCCAGCGACCCGTTGGCGATGGCCTGTCGCAGTTTCTGGATCCGTTCCACTCGCACATCGGGAAGTTCCCGCAGTCGCTCCATGTTCCGCTCGTGGGTGATCTCGTCGGGAGAAGACTGCTCCGGGCAATGCCGCCAGCAGGGACGATCAGGACTCGTGTCCGCAGTTGCGCGCCGCGGTGGACTGGTGAGGCGCGAAGGTGTTCCAGTGCTGCCGCACGCGGCGCGATCTGGGGTGCTGATCTGGGAAACATCGGCCATGGGAAACTCCTCAGGCTGGCTACTCGTGTCCTTCCGAGGAGCCGACCGTTGCTGTTTGCGACTGCGTCCGTGCTGTGAATCCGCTGCGAAGCCGCGTCCTGCTGAGCCTTCGCCGCGAGTGTGGATATCGTCGGGCATCCGTGGTTTCCTTGAGTGAAAGCGTCGTCGCAAGAGCAGTCGAGTTTCCCCTCGGCTGCGTACTTCCCTATGATGGATTCCAGGCCGATTCATAGGCAGTTCCATTAGAAAAGAAACCGTGTGATTCTCGGACCACACACCTGTGGCTGGTAATAACAGCGTGGAATCAAGATTTGTCATCCTGTGCGTGCTGCTGCTTGCGGTGCTGGGTGGTTGCACCAGCCAGGAGAAGCCGAAGGGACCGCCGACCGCTGCCGCATCCCGATCCGGACCAGATTCGCTGGCTTGGGACTCCGATACCGCAGCACCCGGCGCAGCCGCGCGAACGCCATCAGGCGCGAAGCGCCAAGACAACTCTGCCTCAGCGCTGGCAGCGCCGCAGGGCACTTGGGGTGTGGTGCTGGCGACATTCACCGGTGACGGGCACCGCCAGACCGCCGAGTCGTTCCGGGTAGATATCGCTCGGCGGTTCCCTGAGGTGGCGGCTGCGTACGTGGTGCCGCGCACCGATGGCAGCGCGGTTCTGGTCGGCCACTTCGCCGGCCCGACCGATTCAGCGGCCCGTTCAACTCTGCAGCAGGTGAAGGCGATCAGCGATGGGCGCCAGCAGGCGTTCCCCCGGGCGATGCTCTCGCGGACTGAGTCCAGCGCCGCGCCCATGGGCCGATTTGATTTGCGTCAGGTGCGGCGGCGGTTCGACGGTCCCGGCGAGCTCTACACAGTGCAGGTCGCAGTGTGGGGAGATTTCGGCAGCAGTCAAATGAGTCTGGCCACCATCCAGGCCCGCGCCGAGCAGCACACCAATGAACTGCGCCAGCGGGGGCTGCCAGCGTTCTATCACCACGATGACGATCGCAAGTTGAGCATTGTGACCGTCGGCATCTTTGACTCGAAGGCCTACGACCCGCGTAGCACGCTTTACTCCCCGGAAGTCGAAGCGACCATGACGCAGTTCCCGGTGCACCTCATGAACGGTGAGGAGTTGCTGCTGCAGACCGACCCCAACAAACCGGGCCATATGGAGCCGCAGCGATGTCGGCTGGTTGAGATCCCCAAGTGAGCGCGGTCCGCAAACCGAAGTCGCTGCGCGGGGCGGGTGCTGGCGAAGGATCGGTGAGTGCCGCGCCAGATTCGGCCCCGGGCGGTGATCCGGTGGTGGCGCGGATGGCGGCGTTCGCGCTGGACGGCGAGATCCGCGGCCAGTCGTCGGCGATCGAAGCGCTGACAACGGCAGTGACATCAGGTCGCGCCCACCATGCCTGGATCATTCATGGGCCGGCCGGAGTGGGCAAGTGCTCCACCGCGCTGCGCTGCGCCGCGCTGCTGGTTGACCCCCAGACCACAGCTGATGATCGAGCGGCGTTCAGCCCGCCGCGGGTAACTCGCAGCGCCGAACTCCTGCGTGGCGGCACCCATCCCGACATTCACCTCATTCGCCGCGATCTGGCCGCCGCCAGCGCCGACCGTGAACTAAGGGAACGCAAACAGTTGAGCATTCCCATCGGACTTCTGCGGGAACGGATGCTCGGCGGTTCGAGCGGTGATGGGAAGTCGTTCGAGTCGGTGGTTGGTCGCACGCCGTTCATGGGAATGGGCAAGTGCTTCGTCATAGATGGCGCCGACGAGATGGAGGTCGAGGGGCAGAACGCACTGCTCAAGACACTGGAAGAGCCCCCGGCGGGCACGTTTATCTTCCTGATCACCCCACACGAAGATCGCCTGCTGCCAACCATCCGCAGCCGCTGTCGCCGCCTGCGGTTCAACACGCTCTCGGAGGATGACATGGCCCTCGCGCTGGGTGAGTCCCTCGGCGCCCTCAGTGCCACCGAGCAGGCGTGGGTGCGGCGGTTCTCCGCCGGCAGCCCCGGCCGGGCTCACTTGGCTGCCTCGCGCGGGCTTAGTAAGTGGGCAGTGGAAATCGAAGGAGCGATGGACCAATGCCATAGCGGCCAGTTCCCAGTGGCGTTCGCCGAGCGTCTGGCCGAATTGGCCGGTGAGTACGCCGACGCGGCGGTCAAGGAGAACGAGCGACTCAGCAAGGAGTCGGCCAATCGCGACGGCACATCGCTGGTGCTGGCGATCGCCGGCGAGAGTGTGCGGCGTCGCCTGTCGGAGTCGATCGCCGAAGCCCGCGACGAAGACGCTCAGCGGATGGCGCAGTGGACCGACGCCCTAGTCGACTGCGAACGCCACCTCCGCGCCAATGTGAACATGAGATTCGCCTTTGCCGAGTTGGCCATTCTCATGCACAGCGGTGCGGAGTGACCATGAAGCTGGAGATCGAACGGGTCTGGGTTCTGTCGCGGCTGCCGGAGATTCCCGCTGGCGCGGCGCGTTGGCAGATCGAGCAGGGCTACCTGCCGATGACGGCACCGAGCAGTGGCGCAGGCGGCCCGTTTATCGATCCCGGTCGCATCCGCCGGGTGAGAACCACCGATGGCCAAGTGTGCCACTTCCACACCGTCAAGCGTGGCACCGGACTGGTGCGCGAGGAAACCGAGCGGGAAATCACCGCCGCAGACTGGGACCGTCAATGGCCACTGACCGTGGGGGCCCGTCTGGAAAAAACCCGTTTCCGGGTGCGCGAAGGGGAGCTGGTCTGGGAGGTGGATGAGTTTCGTGGACTGGGGCTGGTGATGGCCGAGGTGGAGTTGCCCACCGAGACGAGCGCTGCCCCGATTCCCCGGTGGCTTCAGCCATTCCTCGGCGCGGAAGTCACCAGCGACCCGCGGTATCGCAACTCCGAGATCGCCCGGCGCGGGGCGCCAACCCACCCCGGTTTCGCCTAGGATTCCCACCCCAATGGCCAAGCTCCGCTGCAGCATCGTCACCCCCGCCGAGAGCGTCATGGACGCGCCGGTGAACTATGTCACATTTGAAGCGTGGGATGGCCAGCGCGGTGTTGAGTCAGGAACCAGCCCGTTCCTGGTGAAACTGGGCGCTGGGGCGGCGCGCATTGATCTGGCCGATGGTTCGAGCAAGCGTTACGCCATCGAGGGCGGATTCGCCCAGATGCAGGGCGGCGCGCTGACGCTTCTGGCAGACGCGGCAATCTTGGCCGAGTCGATCGACCTAGCGGCCGCTGAGCGCGATCTCTCGGCGGCCAACGCCCAGGTGCTGGCTGCCAACGAGAAGCCGCTGAGCCTCGAGCAGCGCGAGGAGCTGGAGCGCTCACAGCGCTGGGCACTGAGTCGAGCGGCACTGGCCAGGACTGTTCGCAGCTGACATACCCTGTGGCCGTGGCCGACGAAAAGCCAACCCTGATCGCGCCTGAGGAGACCCAGTCCGGTCTGGCACCGTGTGCTGACTTGCCGTTGGCGGCGCGCGTCGAGGCGGTGCTGCTAGCAGCTGATCGACCGCTTTCCGACGGGCGGATCGCCGACCTGCTGGGGCTGGAACTCAGTGATGGCTCACCGGCTGGTAGGGTCCGCGGCGCGGTTGAGGAGTTGAACACTCAGTACACCGATGGCGGCCGGGCATTTCGCATCGAGCAGGTGGCTGGCGGGCGGCAGATGCTCACCCGCTCCGAGTTTGCCCCGTTGGTTGAGCGGTTGCGCGGGGTTCGCGCCCAGCAGCGACTGACTCCCGCGGCGCTAGAAACCCTGGCGATCGTCGCCTATCGGCAGCCGATCCTGCGAGCGGGCATTGAAGCCATCCGCGGGGTGGCCTGCGGCGAAGTGCTGCGGGCCCTGATGGAGCGGCGCATGGTTCGCATTGTCGGGCGCAGTGAAGAACTCGGTCGGCCGATGCTGTACGGAACGACCACCGAGTTCCTCAAGGTGTTCGGGCTGGCGTCGATTTCCGACCTGCCGCAGGCCAAGGAAATGCGCGGGTCCTGAGTCGGGCCGCGCGGCGAACCGGGTCCAAAAAAATAGCGGGGCGGTCGACCGGCACGATCAACCGCCCGCGCTCGAGGGGGAGGGAAACGAATGTGCTCTAGCGGCGTCTGCGCGAAATGGCGCAGACGCCAACTGCGATCAGGGCCACCGCCCCCGGGGCGGGAACCGGCTGGGCAACGAAGACCGTGGAGAAACTGGTGGAGTCACCGGCCGAGATCAGGAACGACATCAGAATCCGGGTGCTGGTGAAGGCACCCGGCCCGATCATGCTGGGGCCCGGGAGTCCAAATGAGTGCGAGCCCAGCGAAGCCGAAGCGTTCGGCGTCAGGACGACTCCGCCCCAGCCATTCATCAGGCCGACGGTGGTGCCGCCGATGGCCGCCTCCCAGAGGCTGAGTTGCGCCGGACTGCTCATGGTCATGAATCCACCGTCACCGTTGGCGGTGAATGACCCGGCGAACGACCCTCCGATCAGGCTGCTACCGTTGTTGATCAGAGCTGGCAGCTCGATCGACATCGATACCAACTGGGTCTGGTTGGAAATGTTTGAGTAGTTCAGGCTGCCACCGAGCAATGCCCGGCCAGCAGCGGAGATCTCGGTACCGATCATCGAGAAGTTGAAGGAGTGATCGGCGGCCAGATTGCTGGAGCCGCTGTATTGAAAGGTGCCGGGCGCTCCAGTAGCCACGCCGGTGGGCAGCATCGGGTTGCTGGTGGAGTCCACCTGCAGGTTGACCTGCACCAGGGGGCCGTCGGCCGGTGCGGCCGCGGCCAACCCAAGAGTGGTCAGCCCGGCGGCGGTCAGAGAGGTGCGGCGTCGCCGACGGCGGCTCAGCACACTCGCGGCTCCAGCCAGAGCCAGAGCGCCGGGGGCGGGAACCGCCGTCAGCACAAAGTCGCTGGTGAACGAGGCGGCATCGCCAGAGGACAGGAGGAAGTTCAGATTGATTTGGAAGTTGTTGTTCACTGGTCCGACCGGTTGTGAGGGGATTGGTGCGCCGAACGACACCGGCCCGATCGATGCTGAACTGAAGGCATCGGCCGAGGCGGAAAAAGGCGCAGAGAGCAGTTCAGCGATCTCGACTCCATCGACAAGCGCGGTGTAGATCGCTGAGGATGACACCGCGGAGAGTTGGGCGCCGTCGCCACCGAGGTCGGTGACCGAGCCAGCGAGGGAGCCGCCGGCGAGCGCAGATGAGAACGGGGCGGAAAGCGTGGCGACGAAACTGATCGAGTACTCCTGTGTGGAGCCGGTCGTGTTCACCACCGAGTAGTTGCCGGGGAGGTAATCCGCGGACGCTGCCGGGGCGCAGGCCCAGGCCGAAACCACCGCTGCGCCAGTTGTGACGCAGGACATCCCGGCGGCAATAGCCGGGACCTTTTGCCTTCTCTTGCTGCGAACAGACACGGAGCAGCCCTCCTGAAGGGAAAACTCCGGCTCAGCCCTTTTCCCTCAGGCCTTGCCGAAAACCAAAATGGCACTCGCCAGCGCGGCGTGTGTACAAACCAAAACTAGCATTGATTGGAAGGCACAAAAGGAGAAAGCACCCCAATTGCGATTGATTGCCCCCGTGAGACCGGCTCGGCGTCCAGTTACGGGACTTCTGCGGTGTTCAGGGCTTCCATTGTCGCGACCAGGGTGCCGCGCATGGCCGGGAGGTCGGGGGCCGTTCGGATGGCGTCCTTCAGCGGCTTCACATGACCCATTGTCTTGCCGTACCAGCTGATCCTCTTGCGCATCTGCTCGGCGCCGCGATGGGGGTCGCTGTAGTGCTCGATCAACTCGATGTGCCGCAGCACCACGGCGAGTTTCTCGAGAAGGGTTGGCTCGGGGGCGGCTGTGCCGCTCCGCAGCAGGGCCAGCGCGCGCCGGAACAGCCAAGGGGTACGCAGCGAGGCGCGGCCAATCATGACGCCAGCGCAGCCTGAAATGCGCATGAGATCCAGCACGTCTTCAGGCTCATTCACATCACCGTTGCCGATGATGGGGATGGAATCGACTGCCGCCACCACTTCCCCGATGGCGTTCCAGTCGGCCTCCCCGGAGAACATCTGCTCGGTGTAGCGGCCATGCACGGTGACCGCGGCGATGCCCACCTGCTCGAGTTGGCGGGCCAACTGCGGGGCCACCTTGCGGGGGCGATCCCAGCCCAGGCGCACTTTGGCGGTGACCGGCACGCGGCCGCGGGAGTGACGCTCGACGGCGCGCACGATGCGCTCGGCCAGATTCACGGTAGAGCCGGGGTCGCACAGCAGCAGCGAGCCACCGTTCTTCTTGGCCACCTTGTCTACCGGGCAGCCCATGTTGATGTCGATCAACTGCGCGCCGTGGTCGATGGCCCACAGAGCCGCTTCGGGAAGGGGGTCATCACAATTGCCGTAAAGCTGCATTCCACACGGCTGGTCGAGGCCGTTGGTGGCCGCCAGCTCCACCGTGCGCGGCGAACCCTTGAGGATCGCCCGGCAGTTCAAGAGGTCGGTGCTGGCCAGTCCGACCCCACCCTGCTCGCGACAGAGAATCCGGAATGCCAGATCGCAGTGGCCAGCCATCGGCGCCAACAGAAGCGGCGATTCAAGATGAAGTTGGCCGATGCGCACCATGCCACTCTAGGCGCGGCCGCCCAGATTGAGCAGGTGCCACATGTAGCGCTGGCCGTCGCGCGGGTCGGTGCGGCCCAGCAGGGTGACCAGCGATTCGACATCACTGCCAGCGCGGTGGGCGCGCTCAGGCCGGATTCCGTGCAGGGCCAGCAGCGATTGCAACTGACCGTTTGGAAAGCCGAACGAGCGCCACGGCACATTCCAGCAGGAGCAGCGCCACGGCAGATGTTCGGCAAAGTCATACAGAGTGCGCAGGACGCCGCGGTCGAACGGCACATTGTGGGCAATCACCACATCCGCGCCCAGCAGGATGCGGCTGACTGTTGCATCGTCGAACTCCTGGCCCTCGACTTCACTGAACGAGATGCCGTGCTGGGCGAACGCCCCGGCGCTGATTGAGCCAGCCGGTTCGCGCAGGCCCTGATAGGTCTCGACCAGCCGCTCAACGCGGCCGGTGGTGGCGCAGACATCCACCACCGCGATGGCGACTTCGATGACTTCGTTGTTCGGTCCCAATCCGGTGGTCTCGGTATCGAGAACCGCGGCCCGAATGGTGGTCGGCGTCGGCGAAGGCGGAGTGTCGTCGGCTGGTGGCTGGCTCACACGCCGCAAGGTAGTTCACCCCAGTAGTCGTAAAATGAATTGGTGCTCAACATCATCGCAACTTTGATCGTCTCTCTGGGCTCGCCATTGACACTGCCAGCAGGCCCCGGGGCGATGGCGGTCGCCATAGCTCCGGTGGGCTCTCGCCTCGGTTTGCTCTGGCTGGAGTCGGCCGGAGGCGGCGCGCAGCGGCTGGTGTTTGCCTCAACTGATGGAGTCGAGGTCTCTCCGGCGCATGTGGTTAGCGCGGGCCGACGCTTCTTCGCCAACTGGGCCGATACACCCCAGTTGGCGGCGACCGCGGACGGTGCCATCGTGGTCACCTGGCTGCAGCGCAGTGCCGCAGGAACATATGACTACGACGCGGTTGCCGCGGCATCAGCCGACGCTGGCCAGACCTGGTGCGAGCCGATCAAGGTCAACGACGATGTCGGCGTGGGGGAGCACGGGTTCGTGTCGCTGGTTCCGGTGGCGGGCGGGGTGCGGGCCTTCTGGCTCGATGGTCGAGCCATGGCCGCCGCGCCCCATGGGGACAGCCACGACCACGCCCAGAATGGTGGCGGGATGCAGGTGCGCACGACCACCCTGCGGTTCGACTCTGGGGAACTCACCGTTGCTCCCAGTCAGGAGCTGGATGATCGGGTTTGTGAGTGCTGTCCGACTGCGGCGGTCGCCGCCAAGTCAGGGTTTGTCGTCGCCTATCGAGATCGCCAACTACCCGACGAGTTGCGCGACATCGGAGTGGTTCGCTCGCAGGGGCTGGCGACTCCGGCGTGGGAGGCGTCGCGGGTGCCATTGGCGGATGGCTGGAAAGTGTCCGGCTGTCCGGTGAATGGCCCGGCGATGGATTCGATCAGCGATGCGGTGGTGATGGTGTGGCCGACAGGCGTCAAGGATCAACCTTCGCTGCAATGCGCCTTCTCGTCTGATGGTGGCGGCTCATGGGGCAAGGCGATGGCAGTCGAGCCAATGTTCGCCCCTGGCCGCCCGGATGTAGTGATGCTCCCGACCGGAGAAGCAGTGGTGGCTTGGTTGGGGGTGCGGGAAGACTCGGCCACCAGTGAGACTGCCGGTGTTCTTCGTCTGCGTCGGCTTCGAGCCGATGGTGGCATGGGCGCCGTGCTGGATCTCGCCCCAATGGGCCTGGACCGCCGAAGTGGGTATCCGCGTCTGGCGCGAGTGGGAGACTCACTCATCGTGACTTGGACAGTGGCCAGCGAAGACGGCGAAGGGACCACGGCGCTGCGGGCGATGAATGTGCCCGTCGCCGAAGTCCCGGCCCCCAGCGCACTCTTCAAGGCGAACCACTGAGCGCCGGGTCAGTCTGCCAGTCTCCTTGGAACTGCAACTGCGCGCCGTGCAGCGTCCAGTCGTTGGCGAAGGACCCGGCGCCCCGCAGCCCGCGCGAGCCCTGTTCAAGCATTGAGACATCGGCCACCATGAGGTCGGGGTAGTGAACCCCGGAGGCAAACAACGGCATCCGGTTGCACAGGCGCAGTCCGGTGGGGCCAGTTCCGGCGACCACGCCGACGAGGCAATCGGTTTCGGCAATCGGTCGGACGAAGACGGCGGCGGTGTTCTCGCCGCTGAGCACCCGATCACCCACGCGCACTTCGCCACGGCGCACCTCGATAGGCGAGTCGGGCAGCAGTTCCTTCCAAGCGGAGTTCATCTCCGCATGGCCGTAGAGAACTGCGTTGCGTGGCATGCCGCCGCTGGCCCGGGCTTCGAGGTAGGCCACATCCGAGAGCACCTCAAATGAGCCATTGCCGCGCATCCAGAATGACTCGCTGTCGAAGCGGGCCTTGTCGCGGGCCCAGAGGGTCTCCTCCGCAGTGCCGGCAGTGCCATAGACCAGCACCACATTGCGGTCGAAGGCTGACTGGAACGGGCCGGATCGACCGGGCCGCTTCTCGCTGCGGCCCGGTTCCTCGCCTATGCGCCATGTATCGCCGTCGCGCCTGAGCCAGAGCAGATCGCCGCCGTCGGGTTCCGGGCACTTGATGGTCTGGCCATCGAGGACGACAGTCAGATCGGCACTATCGCCATCGAGGTCAGCCTCGAGGCCCAGAAGCGCCACATTGCTGGTGGTGCCGCTGATGGAACGAGCCGGCGGGTCGATGCGCAGATCGACGCTGCTTGGTTCGAGCGCGCGCAGTTGCTGAGCGATCGTGGCGAAGCCCACTGTGGCGTTGATGTCCGGGGAGATCGTGGTGAAGCGCACCTGTTCGACGGTGTCAGGATTCGGCAGCGAGTGCGTACGCAGGAACTCCATCAGCGGCGGCCAGTCGACGCATTGATCGCCCCACCAGTGCCCCGCGCCGGGTTGTTCGTGATAGACGAAGTCGGGGTGGAACGCCCCGAGTTGGGCGCGCATGGCGCGGGCCTCGCTCACCGGGACATTGTCGTCGGCGCTGCCGTGCAGCACGAACACCCCCTGCGCGGCGTAGTTGTCCTTCATCAAAAGCGGGCGGGTGGCGTTGGCGGCCTGTTCCATGATGAACGCGATTCCATCGGATGGAACCGCAGCCGGTTGACCGGCGGCGCCGCCGTAGGTCCAGAAGCTGATCCAGCCAGCGCTGGGGGCGATCGCGGCGAAACGATCACAAAGATGCGCGCCTACCGACCAAGTTCCGTGTCCGCCCATCGAGTGTCCGGTCAGCCACTGGCGAAGCGGGTCGGTGTGGTGGCGCAACTTGGCGGTGTCCATAGCCTCGAGTGCATCGATGCGGCCCCAAGCTTCCCAAGAGAACCCGTAGGGGCGGCGATTGGTCGGGCAGATGATCGTGCACCAGTCGCGCGGCGCGTAGCAGTTGGCTTGGTTCATGGCCGCCACGCTGGCGCCGTGAAGTGACAGGAGCAGGCCCGGGCGGGTTGCAGGTGAGTCGGCCGCGTTAGCTGCAGTAGTGGCCGGCACCACCGCGTAATGCTGGCAACTGCCGTCGATCTGGCTGACGAATGACTCCAGCCGCTTCTCATGCGATTCGACCACCCGCAAGGGGATCGTGGCGCTCGGCGCCGGAGTGGGCAGCCCCGGCCCGCTGAGCCGCGCTGAGATGTCGAGCGAGCCGCTCGCGGTTGGTGGCACCGTTCGCAGTCGCACGCACGCCTTGTGAACGCTGAGAGGTTCGATGACCGGGAGGCGGGTGCTGGTCTGGCCTCCATCGGGCATCGCCAGCGTGACTTGCGCGCCCGTCAGTCGTCGATCGGTGGGATTGACGACGACTAGGCCGAGACAGGCGTCGGTCGGCTCGCCGACGACCAGATCCGGCAGAGTTAGATCGCGGGTGTCCAGCCACGGCGTTGGCGACTCTGGTTCCCGCAACTGCGCCGACAACTTGCCTCGGTTGCAGACGAACAGGAAGGAGTTCACTCCGCGCTTCAGCGACACCGGCACACTGATCGCGCCGGTTGAATAAATGTCGCCCACCCGGGGCGTGCCGTTCACAAGAATGCAGGTGGCGCCCTGCGCGTCGAGCATGGCCACGCCCTCAGCGGGCGAACAGAATGTCGCCCAGGCGTAGCCACCATCAAGCGCCGGATCAGCGACCGATCCGTCGGGGTCTACGACAACCGCGGCCCAAGGTGGGCCCTTCTCCCACGCCGGCTCTCCCGCCACAGGGTTGAGCGTCTCGCCACGCACCAAGCGCCCCTGAAGTGGATCGACTGTGATTGGCGTTCGCTGGCGAGTCGCCTTCATCGGGCAGACCAGAAACGAGTCAAAGTGGTGCAGTGGGGCCGGGGCCTGGGCGATGTTCATCACCACAGTTGCCAGGAGCGCCACACGCATCGCTCGAGCGTACCCCCAGGTCGGGCTCCAGACCGACCTACTGCATGCCCTCGATGCTGGCCTGTTCCAATCGGTACAGGCCCATCAAGATTCCCCCGATCATGAACGGATCGACTTCCAGTCGGCCGCGCACCTTGCCATATCGAATCTGGTGCTGACCTGTCCAGGCCAGTGGCTCTTCCAGTGTCGTTTCCACCGACTCGAAGGCTGTTGGCGGCAGGCCGATGCAGCAACCATCCCAGCGCTTGAGCATCAACAGCACTTCCGAGGTCTGGTCGATCACCAGCGGCGCAGCCAGATATCCGGAAAGTTCCACCCACGAACCATCCAGCAAGTCGATTCGCGCCGGGATGGTCGCCGAGGGATCCTGCGACTTGAATCCCTCTTGCGCCGATTGCATCAGCGGCCAGTTGATCTGGTACGGATCTTCTCTGGTGCCGGTACCGCGGATCTCGAAGCGGCCGTCGAGGCGGACGGTGCGCGGGTCGACCTGCTCGACCGTTGCGGCTGCCTTGGCTGGGTCGGTGGTTTTCACTGGCGCGGCCACGGGCTGTGGCGGGGGTGTCGGCGGCGGTTCCACATCACCACCGCAGGCAGCGAGGGCGAGTGCAGCGCAGATCAGCAAGACCACCGCGCAGTTCACTCTGGAAACACCTGCGAGAGGATCGCGGTGCCAACCTGCGAAATGGGCACCTCGGTGTCCTCAATGTGCGAGTCATCGACCAGCAGAACCGGATCAAGTCCGTGTCCGTTGCGCACCCGGCCGTGCGAGCCGCGCACCAGCGAGGGGTCGAGCGGGATCACATCCATCAGCGCGCGCAGGCCAAGCTTGCGGCGCAGCAGTTTCCCGGCAATGCGCAGGCCGCTCAGCGCCATCCGCGGATCGACGAACAGTTCGCACGGGTCGTAGCCCGGTTTGCGATGGATGTCGACAGTGCGGGCGAAGTCCGGCGCGCGGGCGTCGTCGAGCCAGAACGGATAGGCGAACCAGCGGTCGCTGGCACTGACCAGTACCAGATCGCCCGAGCGCGGGTGGGCGATGCCGACCGCCTCCTGCGCGGCAGAATCCAGCACCTGCTCGACGCCATCGAGGGCCCCCAGTATTCGCGCGACCTGGGCGACTTGCTCGCGGCGTTGCACATACACATGGGCGATCTGGTGGTCACACACGGCGAAGGCCGCACCTGCCGCCGGTTCGACCATGTCGCGGCCCAGTTCGTCGCGTACTGCGAGCAGTCCCGCCTCGCGCAGGGCGCGGTTGGGCAGCACCGCGCCTCGCACCGGGGCAATGCCGTACTCGCTGAGCACCACCACCCGGACGCCGGCGTTGGCGTAGAAATCCAAGAGCGCGCCGATGACTCGATCGAGTGCGCGCAGGTGCATGACGATGTCCGGATGATTGGGGCCGAGCTTTTGCAGGCAGTAATCCAGATGCGGCAGGTACACCAGTTGAATGGTCGGCTGGTGCTTCCGGGCCACCTCAATCGCCGCAGCAGCAATCCACTCGGTTGAAGTGATGTCGGCGCGGGGGCCCCAGAAGTTGAACAGCGGGAAGGGGCCGAGCTTGGCCTGCAGCTCATCGCGCAGCGAGCCGGGCCGGGTGGCGATGTCGGGAATCTTGCGCCCGTCGGCGAGGTAGCACGGTCGCGGCGTGACTTCGAATTCGGCGCTCGAAAACATGTTGAACCACCAGAAGCAGTTGGCGCACGTCACGCGCGAATCGCGGGCGCGGGCCAGCTCCCACAACTTTTCACCGTGCATCAGGGCGTTGGACTGGCGCCAGAAACGCACCTCACCCGCCTCGCGATCCATCCAACCGTTGCCGACGATTCCGTGGCGGGCGGGATTCGCGCCGGTGAGAATCGAGGCTTGCGAGGTACAGGTCACGGCCGGCAGATGCGGGGCAATGGTGCGCATCCCGCCACAGGAACGCGCAAAAGCCCCAAGCCGCGGCAGCCCCGACCCAAACAGACTGGGGGAGAGTCCGGCCACATTTAGCACCGCCACGCGCTGGGGCATCTGCGCAGTATGCACAATCCGGCCCGGCGGGGATACGCTTTCGAACCGTGAAGTACCGAGCCCATGAGCCGGGCAAGCCAGCCGAGGCGGCCGCCCGCGACTTTTGCGAGGTGATGTCAACGCGGCGATCGGTGCGCGAGTTCTCCAGCAGACCGGTCGATCGGGAGGTGATCCACTGGATCATTCGCGCTGCTGGCAGTGCACCCAGCGGCGCCAACAAGCAGCCGTGGAGGTTTGTGGCCATAGACGACCCGGCGCTGAAGCGTGAGATTCGGGGGGCGGCCGAAGCGGAGGAGCGCCTCTTTTACGACCGCCGCGCAGGCGCCGACTGGCTGCGCGATCTCGAGGTGCTCGGGACCGGGCCCGACAAGCCGTTCCTTGAGCAAGCGCCGGGGCTGATCGCAGTCTTCAAGCTCATGCGTGCCGATCGCACCGAGCGACAGACCGATCAGGTGTACTACGCGAACGAGTCGGTTGGCATCGCCGCCGGGATGCTCATCACCGCCGTGCACCTCGCCGGGCTAGCCTGCCTGACCCATACCCCCAGCCCGATGAAGTTCCTCAGCGATGTGTTGGCCCGTCCGCCACATGAGAGGCCGTACTTGCTGATCCCGGTCGGATACCCGGCGGATGATTGCACGGTGCCAGAGATCAAGCGCAAGGCCATCGGCGAGATTCTCACCTTCAATCGCGACCCCGCCCAGGAGTAGTTCAGCTCCCCGGCAGCACCCGCTGCATGCGCCGGGCCAGCCACCACAGTGCTAGGCAGATAGCGCTGAATGTGGCTGAGCCAAAGATGGCGCACAGGAAAGCGTCGTAGAGGCAGAAGCCGGCGATCCATGAAGCAATGCCACCGGCTACCCGGGTCGGGTGCGAACGGACCACCCGCTCGATGCGCAGGGTGTTGCGGGCGAAGAGCAGCGCGGTGCCGGCAGCCATGGCCATTGCCGCACCAAACCAGATGAGTTGCTTCGTGGTGGCCGGCCCCGCCCAGACGCCCTCTTGGAACACAGTCAAGGCCCGCGGCTGAAGCATCGGGGCACTGCTGGATGGCCGGAGCAGGCCGAGACCGGCCGAGCAAAGCACACCGGCAAAGAGCATGGCGCAAACCAGCACCATCACCGTGGTCTGGCGCAGCGGCATGGTGCTGCGGCGGGCCAGCGCGGGATGCTGCTCGAAATCGTCGCCGCATTCGGGACACTTGGTGGTGGTCTCTGGCGCAACCGGATAGCCGCACTGCGGGCATGCCTCCGCCTGGTCCGAAATCTGGCGGCGACATTCAGGGCATGGGAGCAAGGCCATTCCTCACTCCTCGCTGCTCATCAGCTTCGCGATCACGCTGAGGTCTTCCAGCGTGGTCGTGTCGCCCTTGATCTCCA
>SXGQ01077263.1_pt1 | contig 17061 bp, 11 predicted proteins | sample 3178371 | NCBI WGS metagenome assembly SXGQ01 (sample SAMN11356859, study PRJNA531348) | freshwater metagenome | isolation source: freshwater sample F1-20 | place: China: Fuxian Lake, Yuxi | collected 2017-12-25
ACAGATCCATCGGCATTTTGGTGCATTTCAAGCAAGGGGATCAGAATTCGTGGACTGGCGACAACGGTGTTGTTCAGCGCATACGCAAACGTTGTTCGTCCTTGTTCATCCTTGTAACGCAAGTTCAATCTGCGACATTGGAAGTCCGCAAGTCTGCTCGCTGAATGTGTTTCACCAAATGCGCCCGTCGGACTTCCATCGGCACCAATTTCGCCGCGTCCAGGCATCCACGATTCAACATCGATCATGTCCTCGTTCTTCACTCCAAGATCGCCTGTGCAACATTGCAATAATCGATACGGCAATTCCAGCGACTGCAAGATCATCTCTACGGATTCCAACATTGTCTTATGCCACGCACGGCTCTCCGCGTCGTCCGCTCTGCAAACCACAACCTGCTCGACCTTGTCGAATTGATGAATGCGATACAAGCCCGCAGTGTCCTTACCGGCGGCCCCAGCTTCGCGGCGAAAGCAGGTCGATGCGGTGACATATTTCAACGGCAAAGATTCCAGCGGAATGATTTCATCGGCATGCAGTCCCATCAATCCGACTTCGCCTGTTCCGGTCAGAAATAAATCGTGATTACTGCCGCGTTTGGATTCTTCCAGGTGATAAGCCTGCTCTCGGCCAGCTGGGAAAAAACCAGTGCCAATCATGCACTCTTCACGCACGATCACCGGAACTCCCATAGGTTGAAAACCACGCTGATCCGCCATGAAATCAAGCGCATATCGAATGATCGCATGGTGCAGTCGCATCCCCAGTCCGGTCAGCACATAGTGCCGTGTTCCCGACATCTTGACTCCGCGTTCAAAGTCAACCAAACCAAGCGTGCGCACTAAATCTTGATGCGTTCTGGGCTTGAATCCACGATTCTTTGCGAAGGGAATCGCCGTATCGAATCCCTTTGGATTCCATCTGCGAATTTCGATGTTGTCGTCGCTGCCAGCACCCTTGGGCACATCGGCTGCAGGAGGCTGAGGAACAGTCAGCAGAAGTTCCTGCCAAGCAGGTTCGACATCGGCAAGCAGACGCTCCAACACAATCACTTCATTCTTCAGTCTGACTGGAGTCGCTTCCAAATCAGCAAGCTGCGCTTGGATTTTCGCTCGATCTGCCTCCGCCGCTGTTTTCAGTTGACCCTTCAACTTTCCCATCTGCGGCCCCGTCTCTTTGCTGAGTCGATTTTGCTCTGCACGCTTCACTTCAAGATCAGTCAAGATGCTCCGTCGTTGTTCATCAAGAGCGGTCAAGCGGGGGAAGTCGACTGTCATTCGCTTCTCTGCTGCGCCGCGCACAAATCTTTCGGGGTTCTCTCGAAATGCCTTGATATCAATCATCCCGAAAATGTAGCGTGAAATCACGCATTGGGCGGCCTCGAGCAATTGCGCGGAGATTTGCAGACCTGATACTTTTCCGTGTATGCATCCAATTGCAGCGAAGAATTCGGCGACGACTTCGCATCGATACTTTGGCGCGCTGTTGGCGGCCATCGTGGTCGTGACACTCGGATGGTCTGCATTTCATCCATTTGATTGGTTGACCTGGTGGATGGAAGTTTCGTGGGTGATCGTCGGACTTCCAATTATTGTCTGGTTGACAAGGCGAAATGGAATCACGCGCATTCTGCTGGTGCTGCTGACCATGCATGCCGTCATCTTGGTTGTCGGCGGACATTACACATACGAAAAAGTGCCTGTCGGACTTTGGGCGCAGGAGTGGTTTGGTCTTGCGCGCAATGACTATGACCGTCTTGGACATTTCGTTCAAGGATTCGTTCCCGCATTGATTGCACGTGAACTTCTGCGGCGAACATCGCCGCTTCAACCAGGTCGCTGGCTCGCATTTCTTTGCATCGCATCGGCACTTGCATTCAGCGCATTCTTCGAGATGATTGAATGGAGATCATCTGTCGCGCTCGGCGCATCGGCGGATGCATTCCTCGGCTCGCAAGGTGATCCATGGGATGCGCAGTGGGATATGTTGTGCGCGCTGATTGGTGCGATGTGTTCAATGGCAACGCTCTCAAGATTGCACGAGCGCCAACTCACACGGATGCGTTACGCATAAACTTGCGTGGGACTTTTTCTCAAGCCCCGCGGTCTCGATATGTCGGCGGCGCTGCCCAGCGCATCTTGGAAAGCAACTGCTGCCAATATGTCACGTCAGGATTGCCAACCAATCGCGCCATCGATTGATGTCGGCCAACTTGAATAATGTCGCCGACTGCCAATCGAATATTTGTCTGTCCATCAAGCATCAATGCCGTTCCATCATTCGCACGCTCGACGCGAACGGAAACATCAAGATGGCTCGGCACAACAATCGGGCGGAAGCCCAAACTATGCGGACAAATCGGGGTCACGATCAACGCCTCAACATCCGGGTGCACAATCGGTCCACCAGCAGAAACGGTGTACGCGGTTGATCCGACTGGACTGGCAATGATGATTCCGTCGCCAGAAACATCTGGTCCTTCATTGCCTGAAAATTCAAGTCGCAATTCGATCATGCGAAATGGAAAGCCCGCGCTCACGACAACATCATTCACCGCGACTCCGTGAAAAACCACGGTTGCATCTTTGCGCTTCACCATCACATCCATCACCATTCGTTGCCGAATAAGTGGATTGGGGCCGAAGATCGATTCCGCTTGCGCTTCCAATGATGCGGGATCAAATTCCGCGAGGAAACCCAGTCGGCCGGAATTCACTCCAACGAGCGGCATTCCACGATCCAAAATTCGCCGCAATTGTGCGATCAATGTTCCATCACCGCCGACTGCGACCATCCGATCAAATCTAAGATTCGCAGAGAGTGCCGCGCTATCTGCTTGGATTTCAGCAACAATTTCGGCGTGCTTCGCAACAATTCTGCGAACCGCATCCAAGATCGATGCGGTTGCTGGACGGTCTGGACTCGCGGCGAGAAGGACTTTCATAGTTTCATCATTTCCGTATTCCGCGAAAGTTTACGAAACAATTCCTTTTGTCAAGCGCATAAACGCCGTTTCTAGATTCATCGGTTCATGCGAAAAGCGCGCGACTCGAAATCCCTGCGCAATCAAACGACTCGGGATATCGCTGATCGGCATTCCACTCTTGGGGTCGATTGTCACGTCGATTCGCACAACTTTTTCTTCTCGTTCCAAAGTCACTTTCAAGACGCCACGCACCTGCTTCAGCAGCGCCGCCGCTTCTTGCGGTCGTTCATCCACGACAAGATGCACCATACTGCCGCTTCCAGCGCGGTCCATCATTTCAGAGATTCCTCCCGAAAAAATCAGTTTGCCTTGTTCGACCACTCCGACCGCAGTGCAAAGTTCTGCCAACTCGAACAGGATGTGCGATGAAATAAGAATGGTCTTTCCCATTCGACGCAGTTCCTTCAGAAGTTCTCGCATTTCGATGCGCGCACGCGGGTCCAACCCGCTCGATGGCTCATCCATCAGCAATACTTTCGGATCGTGCAAAAGAACGCGCGCCACGGAGAGTCGCTGTTGCATTCCGCGTGACAATCCATTCACATCCGAAGCGCGCTTCGAAACAAGATCGGTCAACTCAAGCACTTCACCCACGACACGCATGCGCTTCTCGCCGTGAATTCCATAACACGCGGCAAAGAATTCCAGGTATTCACTGACCAACATATCTTCATACGCGCCGAGAAAATCTGGGACATATCCGATGATCGGTCGAATGAGATGATTCTGATATCCCACGACGTGGCCATCCACGCGCGCTTCGCCCCAAGTTGGTTTCAGCAGCGTCGCAAGAATCTTGATTGTCGTCGTCTTCCCTGCGCCGTTTGGTCCGATGAATCCGAAACAAGTTCCTTCTTCGATGGTGAGATTCAAATTATCGAGTGCCGTCAGCTCACCGTACTTTCTTGTCAGATTGACTGTTTCGATCATCGGCATGGCATCACTTTAGTCTCTCGATCAATTCAGGCGCGGCGAATCGTTCGTCCAAAGGCAGGGGAAATACCACTCGCACCAACACGATCCCTGTACTGGGAACCTTCTCGCCATCAATCACAATGGGAACCGGACATTCCGCCGCATCGAGATACCCCCAAACAATCAGGCACGGTGTCGTAAACCATGCGGAAATATCGAGGGATCTTCCCAAGAATCTCTGCACAACGACTGGGTCCGCATCATTCGGTTTTTTGGTGAAATATTCCGGTGGTTGCAGCATGTTGTATATGCCGAGCATGTCCAAAAAAAGTCTTCGTCGATCTGCGGTGATCTGACCAAATTGATTTATCTGATTTCGAAGCGTGTCTTCAATAAATGGTTTTTGAAATCGAGCTTCAATTGCGTTGGCAAGATCTCCTATGCGCTCATCGACACCCATCGGGCCGCCTGGATAGAGAACTTCTTTCAACTCGATTGGCTCATTTGGTTTCCATACAGACAAAATCGAAAATCGCCCAATGTTTGGAAGCGCGTCAGAGGGTGTATTCACACCCAAATTGGTGGCATCCACTTTCGGTGCAGGATTTCGAATCGGCGTGATATGGATGATGCCGACAGCGTGAAGCGGTCCTGGCAACGTGTGTTCCACTAAACCACTCAGCATGACTCGCAGAGGATCACCAGGAACGATCGTTTGTTCAAGTGAACGCGCAGGGTCAGGAGTAAACGGCGCTTTCCCCCAGCCGCTTGGAACTGCGCCCATCCACTGCGCTTGAAAACTCGCAGATGTTGCGCGCGCAGTGACTTGTAAAGAGTTTGGATTTTCGATTGGAATTGCCGAACGTGCGGGATTTGGAAATGTACTGATCATGCTGCCTGGTGCCGACCATCCCGTCAGAACATTTCGCCTTTCGCTCTCTGGATCAATCGATATATTTGTTTGTCCATATCCCGGCAGATATGCGCTGAACCAACTTGTCGCACGGGACATCGCCGTGTCGATTGCGGGTTGGTTGACAGATGGTCTCCAAATCGAATCAAGCACGGTCAAGTGTTGAACACGAACGCGGCTTGAATAAATCAATCCGCCAAAGATCCAGACTCCAAAGCCAAAAAAGAGCGCAGATACAACGAATAATGCCCAAGAATGTCGTTCGCGTTTCATCCACTTTAAAATTCCAAATCCGCCAGGACCAGCGATCACCCAGTAAACGACGAAGAGCAGAAATGCACCCAATATCCCAACGGCCGCTTCGCCACGCATTCCGATTTCGCCCTCAATCAAATCTCCTCTGCCAAGATCAACAAAGTTTGGAGTCGTCTTCGCAATTCGATTGGATTTCTCAAGGCTTTGATATTCGCCACTCGAAGGCGAATCTGCTCGCCGCGCCAGAATGCGGTTCCAAAAAATATCAGCTTGCGGAAGTGCGCCGCTCTGCAGACCTCGGCGCGAAAGAGCGTCCACATCCAGACCAATCACTGTGATCCGTCCATGTCCATACGATCTGGTGACCGCAAGAATTTTTTCGTCGAGCAATTTGCTTCGAGGACTTGGAAAACCCGTTCGAGCATCTCGCGGAACTGGAAGAAGTATCAGCGGTTCGTACGCTTTGCTCTTGCCGGATTCCTCGAAAAATGTGACTGGCATGGTCGCCTTCGGATTGAGCAATTGATCAGATTGACTGACTACTGGCAACAAAGCTCCAATTGGAACTGCTTCGACGCGCAACACTTTCCAGTCAGGCATCAGATCAGTCAATGGATGCTTTGAAGGGGAACCAAGACCCCACGGATCCGCAGTTTCTGGCAGCACAATAATAAAAAGTCCACCTCGACCAATCCATTCGCGCAACGCGCGTGCGGAGTCTCCGGAGAGGTTCCCCGGACTTCCTTCCGTCCATATCAACGCCGAGAATTGCGAGAGTCCTTCCCAGCGATCTGGCAAATCTTGTGCTCGAATTCCGCGTGCAATCTTGGTGATTTCGTTCATGGAAGGGATGCGACCAAACCCCGGCTCAGGAGTGGAATATGGATCTAATCCCATCCGACCGCTGCCCACAACACCAAAGATGTCTTGTGTCAATTCGACTACAACAGTTGGATTCACGCTAGATGCGGGAGAAATTCGTGCGGAGCCAAGTTCGCGGGTTCGACGACCATTGTTCTGTGCCCACACTCGCACCGTATAAATCTCTCCCATCGCGGCACTGGGATTTATTTTGGTAGGGATTCGCGCATACAACCAAGTGCTGACAGGTTGGCCAGGATCAAGCACAAGTCGCCGAGTGATCTGCGCGATGTCGCCATTACCGTCAGGAACTTCCCACGCGATCTCGATCGGAGTTGGCTGGTCAATTTGCCCTTGCAAAAGAAATCGCGCCGCGACAATATCACCAGTTCTGAAATGTCCGCCAACTCCGAAGTGTTCGAGTGAAATCGAAACAGGTCCATCGGCTTTGCTTGCGTTGGCGGAGATTCCAATAACAAGCGCGAGCGAATAGATCAGAGGATGTATCAGATGCAACAGACGCATATGTTGAAACTTCTACAGTCGCATTCGCCCGACTTCAGAGAGTAAAGCAGCGTGACTTTTTTGAGCGCCCTCGAAACAACCAACTTCAAACTTTTCATTTGGCGAGTGAACGCAGTCGTCGTCGAGACCGAAACCCATCAATAATGCTGGCGCTCCCAAGATGCGCTGAATCGCGCCGACGGCAGGAATACTGCCGCCCGATCCGATCAACACGGCAGGTCGTGTGTAGACCTGATTCAATGCGCGTTCGGCCGCCGCAAGAAAGACGGATCCGTCCGGCACATGAAATGCACGATTCACCCCGAATTCCGTGAATTCCGCGCGGCAGTCTTTGGGCAATCTTGCTTGGACGAATGCCCGAACAGAGTCAATGATCTTGCGCGGGTCCTGGTCTGCGACCAATCGGAAAGAAACTTTCGCTGTCGCATGAGCCGCGATGACAGTCTTCGCGCCCTTGCCCATATACCCGCCATAAATTCCATTGACATCGCAAGTTGGACGACTCCAGGTTCGTTCGATTGTTGAACGGTCCACTTCGCCAAACGACTCGGTCAATCCGACACTTCCTAGAAATTCGTTGTCGTCGAATCCCATCTTTTGCCACTGCTGACGAACGCGAGGAGAAGTTTCCACAACATCATCATAAAAATGTGGAACTGTGATTCGTCGATGTGAATCGTGCAATGCAGAGATGATCGATGAGAGCACATTGATTGGATTGGGAACTGCGCCTCCGAATAATCCCGAATGCAAATCTTTATTTGGCCCGTGAATCGTGATTTCCAAATACACCAATCCACGAAGGCTCGTTGTGATCGCGGGTGTTTCCATATCCCACATTCCCGTATCGGAAACAACGCACGCATCTGCCTTCAATTCAGCCTTGTTGTGCTCCAAGAATGGTTCGAGGCTTTCGCTTCCTGATTCCTCTTCGCCTTCAAGCAGAACCGTCACCGAGCATGGAAGCGTTCCATGAACTTTGATCCAAGCACGAAACGCTTCGATGAAAGACATAACTTGTCCCTTGTCATCGCATGCGCCGCGAGCGACCACTCGCTTCCCGCGCGGACCGTCGACCAAGACAGGCTCGAACGCGCCGCTCTTCCACAAATCAATTGGATCAGCTGGTTGCACGTCGTAGTGGCCGTAATACAAGAGGCGCGGTCCGTCATATCCCGGTGGCCCTTCATGTTTCGCAACCACCATCGGATGACCCGAGGTCGGTCGAACCGCAGCATTCAGACCAGCAGAGCGCAATTGACCGCAGACCCAATCCGCGGCACGAGCCACATCGCCCTTGAATGCAGGATCTGCGCTGACGCTTGGAATGCGAAGAAAGTCAAAAAGTCGTTCAAGAGATCCAGCGCTGTCTTTGGCGAGAAGGTCGAGTACCGGAATCAGTTCTTTGTTCATAGAGACCCGATTCTACCCCGCGCAATCTTTGACTGGGAATTTGCCAATGTCCAATCTGCGACTAGGATTCATAGAACCGGCGAACATGATCAAGAACTCTCAAACCTCATGGATTCACCTTCCGCTTTGTGCCTCATGCGGGCGTCGTGGCGAAGAATTAGCAACCATCAAGCGCTGCCCAGATTGTGATTGCGATTTCTCACTGCGAATTCCCCGTTCATATGCACAAATGGAAGGGCTCGAATCGCATGAAGTCGCTTCGGTTTCCACCTTTGTCAAAGTCAATCGTCGATGGTCGATGGAACAGCGATTGCTTGTTGGTTTTCTGACAATCTTGGCGGCGGTTGGTCTTGCAGGCATGGTTGCCTCGTTTCTGTCATGATTCGCAGTTCATGACATCTCAAATGCCAACAAATTCTTCCGTGCCTCCCATGCAGCAACCCCAGAGCAGAGTTGACTCTGTTGATTGGCCAAGCATTCTGCCCTTTCTCAAGTTCTTTGGCGCAGTATCCACTGGACTTCGACCAACTCGCATCGCACTCACATTTGTTTTGCTGCTCACGGTTGTTGCCGCAGGCAGGGTGTGGGATGGATTTGCTCCGCCAACATCTTCGCCTGAAGGACTCTTTGCTGGCCCGATCCGCGAAAAACAATTGGTCGATGCACAAGAATCAGTTCGTGCAGTTGTCATCCCCTCACTTCTTCAAGAGCAGCGTGTGAATGCGCAAACTGCATCGCTCGATGAACTGGAAATTCTGTTGGCGGATTCGATTCGCATCAACACCACAAATCCCATCGAGCCATCGCGATATTCAAACCTTATGAGCATGATCGATGCCGCGCGACCACGATCGTCTTTCGAAGCATTGAACGAAGCCGTTCGAACATCTTTTTATACATTGATCGCAAGCGTTGCTTGTGCGGATGTCCCGTCGGCGATCGGCGCGGGGAATGCACTCTTCGTAGGCGTTCCTGTGGCATCTTGGACTTCTGCCCCTTGTTTTACAGTGTTTTTTGTAGTCGTTTGTATCCTGGCATTTGGGTGGGGGAGTGGGGTGCTGTGTCGGCTCAGCGCTGGAGATATGTCCATGCGCGGTTGGTCATTCAATCAAGCAAGCGATTTCATTCGTCCTCGAATTGCCACGCTCATCTTCGCACCGATTTTCGCAGTCATCCTTGGATTCGTTTTATGGATTCCCGCTTGGTTGCTTGGCGTGCTTGGAAATCTTCCTTTCTTGGATATTCTCGGCGGAGCGCTCTTTGGAATCGCGCTCATCTCGGCCGCGCTCTCTGCAATCGTGATCGTTGTGCTGTTGATTGGAGTGCCGCTTATTGCGCCCGCCGTCGCATGCGATGGTTGCGATGCGGTCGAGAGCATCCAACGAACCGGCGCATACATCTTCGCGCGACCTTTGCATCTCCTCTGGTATGGATTCATTTCACTTGTGGTCATTGCACTTGGAACGCTTGTTGCAGATTTCGCGGCGACCATAATCTGGTCATTCGCTCTTGGAGCATACGAATCCGCAAGTGGCGAAGCTGCGCTCTCTGCTGTTGGAAATCTTCATTTCCTCGAGCCATACCAATCAGCGCCTCTGGGACTTCTTGGCTTCACGCAGTCCATCACGGCATCATTGATTGATATGTGGAGGACGATTCTCTGCCTCTTGATTGGTGCCTGCGCGCTTTCAATCGGCTTCTCTTGCGCAACGCGCACCTATCTCTTGGTTCGATTGAACAGCGACGGACAGGATGTCTGTGATTTGTGGGAAGATTCTGCTGGGTCGAAGACCTAAAATCCAAGACCTAAAATCCAAGACCTAAAATCCAAGACCTAAAATCCAAGACCTAAAACAAGACTCAGCTCAACCCACCCTTCAGATTCTTGTCATTTCCGCCAAATTTCGAGAGTAATTTACGCATCGCCGGGTCTGCCTCGCGGGCCTGAATCGCTTCGCCACGATCTCGACCTCCGCTTCGCCCGCCGCCATCTCTTCCTTGGGATTCTTGGCGAACTGGGGCATCTTTCAGCGCCTTGATCGAAAGGCTGATCCGGCGCTTTGGCAGGTCGAGGGCCAAGATTTTTGCTTGAACTTCCTCGCCAATTTTCAGCGCCTTGTCGGTGCTGAAAACTCGGTCGTGGGAGATTTCCGAGATATGAACAAGCCCTTCAACTCCTGGAGCGATTTCAACAAAAGCACCGAATTCCATCAGTCGTCGCACGACTCCAGAAATCGTTCCGCCAACTTCCAATCCATTGACCAACTCTGCGACTGGATCAGCCATAAGTCTGCGCCGACTGAGCGTGATCCGCGGCGGTACAGCGGTCAAATCAACACGAATGACCCTGACTTCGACCACATCGCCCACCGAGACTGCATCGGATGCTTTTTCAAGCATTCCATGTGCAAGTTCTCCCATTGGGATGAGTCCATCAACACCACCGATATCTGCGAAAGCTCCGAACGGTTGAAGCGAAACAATTGTCGCAGTGCGTTGAGATCCAACTTCGATTTCTCCCAGCAGAACATTCCGCTTTTCCATGCGTTCTTTTTCAAGAACGCGGCGGCGACTCAGCAGCATTCTCTCGCGATTTCTGCGCAATTCGATGATTTCGCATTCCATCTTTTGACCGAGAAACACAGAGATATCTTCGATGTGCCGCAAATCGACTTGCGCCGCAGGCATGAATGCATGGTGATGAGCGACTTCCATATCGAGCCCACCGACATTCATTCCAACGCATCGCGCTTCGACAACTTGCCCCACTTTCAAATCACCCCACTGCGCCTTTGTGATCATTCCTTCGCGGGCGAGAATCAGCACGCCTTCAAATGGATCAAGTCGCTCAACAACGAACTCTAATTTTTCGCCAGCAGTTGGCGGAGTTTCGAAATGGGTGATTGGGCAGATTCCGTGACTCTTGGGACTGAACTCCACAAAGACATCTTTGCCGCGAACGTCCATCACTTGTCCAGTTCGCAGTTGGCGCCCGCCAGAAGTCCGACGAATCGGGTTTGTCCCCGATGTCCGGGCAGCTGGTCGAGGTGTGTTTGTCGCATCCAGAATTTCCTGAGCATTCATTCCTCCCAGAGCCCTCTCGATCTCCGCATTCAGAGCGGCATTGATGTCAACGGGCGGGGTGGGAGTCGTTCGCCCGAGGGCGTCGCTGTCCGGTGGGGTGGAATCGGGATGCATATCAACATAGCCTATCGCATCCACACTCCTTCGGAGGCGTATAAGATGTCGGAACGTTCGTATCGTCCAAGTCACTACCCGCGCTCTGAGTTTATGAACAGTTAAAGAGGAGTTAATCGAATGGAACCGAGCAAAGTCGCCTGGGGAATCGAAGTTGGTGAATTTGCCCTGAAGGCGATTCGTCTTGCTTTGGTTGGCGACACGATTAATGTCACTGACTTTGCTGTCATTCCCCACCAAAAAGTGCTCTCCGACCCGAGTGTGTCCGACCGCGAAGGAATGATCCGAGTCTCTCTTGGAGCATTCGCCCAAGCTCATGCAGAGCAGTTGGCGACCGAGCCAATCATTATGAGTCTTCCAGGGAATGCTGGATTTGCTCGATTTGCCACAATCCCAGCGGTTGATGCTAAGACGCTGCGAAGCATGATTGAATATGAAGCGAAGCAACAAATTCCATTTCCAATCGAGGAAGTCGAATGGGACAGCCATGTTCTGCCAGCAGACGACAGCGGACAACTCGCAATTGGAATTTTTGCAGTCACCAAGGAACGCCTTCACGAACTGCTCAAGCTTTATTCGGAGTGCGGACTCGAACCAGATGTTCTTACACTCAGTTCTGTCGCTGTATACAACGCGCTTCACTATGACTTTGAATTAGAAGACAAGCCCGAGCCTGTTTCGTGCATTGATATTGGGACAAATTCAACAGATATAGTCGTCATCGCCGGTGGGAAATTTTGGATTCGGACCTTCCCGGTTGGCGGATCGCAATTCACATCCGCGATTGCCGATGCATTTGCTAGTCAGAATGTGAATTACTCTCGAGCGGAGAAAATTAAACTTGATCGTGCTCCAAGCGAAAAAATCCTGCGCGCACGAACCATGGCGATGCGCAGAGTGACCGGTCAATTAGTCGATGAAATCGGTCGATCCCGCGAGTTCTATCAATCTGCCAACGAAAGCGTGGATCTCAAAAAAGCCTACGGTGTTGGGTCAACCCTTAAAATTTCGGGGCTTCGCACCAAGATCGCAAGCGACCTTCAGATGACCGTTGATCGTCTCGAAGAGTTCAAGCGAATTCATCTCAATGGGCCAGATGCCGCTGATTTTGCAGCGCATTCCATCAATCTGTTGACCGCTTTGGGGCTTGGGATTCAAGGGCTCGGGCTTGCAAAGGTCGAACTGAATCTTTCTCCAATTGCGCAGATCAGACAGAAAATATGGAAAGCGAAAACATCTTGGTTTGTCATTGCGGCGGCCTTATTATTCCTGACTTCAATTGTTCTTTTTTTACGAATTGGTCTCGATCAGATTCATCTTGCGAAAATGTCTGAAACGGCGACACGTGCTGACAGCACATTGAAGCAAGGAACAAGTTTGATTTCGCAGTTGGCGCAAGCGCAAGTGGGCGGCGAGCAAGTCAACGCAGACAGTAATATTTTGAATTTGCTGAAAGATCGCAATGTATGGCCGTTTTTAATCAACGATACATATGCCGCTTTAAATGCTCCGCATCCATCTCCTGCAGAGGTTGGGACGGACCCTCAAGAAATTTTAAAAATACCAGTTGGAAAGCGTCGTCTGATCCAATTGCGCAATTTTGGGGGGATTCCATCTATTGGCGAAGCGTCGGCTGATGGATCGCCAGGTGAGCGTAAAATTTCTGTCTCTGTCCTGATTCAACTGACCAATGCAGATCCATCACGTTTTCTCAACGAAACGGATGGAGTTCTCGATTGGTTAAAAGCAAATGCTGATCGGCCCGAAGCTCCTTACATAATTGACGCTGCGTCTCTCAAGTTGCCACAGTGGACAAAAATTGTGGGTAATACGCGAACTGAAGAAGTGACAGCTGTTGATTCAGGAAATAATGCATCTGATGTTGGAAGCCCATATTCGACAGGTGCTTCTGGTGCTGCAAATCAGCCGGGTGGTGGAAGCGGCGTGATGGTCAAGCAGAGACGAGAACAGATTCAAGATACTGGTGGTGGTTTTAAAGGTGGTCTGAACGCAGGAGGGGATAGTGATCCTGCTGCAAATCAATCAGGGAATGATTCGCTCGATTCTGGCGGATCAACGAATGTCTCTTCAAAGCGTCGTTCAAGAACATCCGTTGTGAGCGCAGAAGAAAAGTTGCCATTGGTTGATCTTGCTAAAGATGCACCATTGCCGCAATCCCCAATCATTGTTCTTCCCAATGAAGCTATGTATGAAGGGATTCTGACATTTACTGTAATCCTTAGGTCTTCGCGTCCTGTTGTTGAGAAACTGTCGGATGTAGCCCCGTAAAAAATGCTACTGAAGTTATTCTGAATCAGAAGAATTTATGAACCTAAAATTAGACCTGAATAGTTTGTTCAAGCGCAAGGCAAAGAATCCAGAGCAAGAGGATTTTCAAGCGAGCCCGAGTGAGCAGTCGCGAAAAGCGAAGAAAGTTCTTGTCTTTGTTAAGTCAAATTTATTGGTTTTCTCAGTGTCGGCAACTTCGATAACTGCTTTTGTCTTCGCAGTCATCTTCAGTTCTGATTTCCATATAGAAAACGAGGCGAAGGCGAAAGAAATTGCTATAAAAATAGATGCTTTGGCAAAACTCGAGCGAACCGCAGTTTCGATAACAATTCCCGGAAATGACCCAGTCACTGGGACTTTAACAGTCAACCGAAAATTAGTAGACACAGTGAAGTCCCGAATGGAACAAGATTCGACGATCGGATCCACAGCCGGGGATTCTGTCACCCTTGCCGCCATTCAGTTCAACCAAGGATCTCATCGGCCTATTCTCTCTCTTCGCTTCAAGCCATCCGACGAATCCAAACGTCGAGTCGTCCGACTCGATATGCACGAGAATTTATTGTCGAGGTATGAAGATCTTCTGAAGAAGTGTCGTGCAACTCTTCCGCCATCTGAAGAAGATGTTCTTGTTGAACTTCAAAGGGCGAAGCTTCGATTTATAGTGACGGAGTTAGGTCAGTCAATCGATGCAAAGAGGACACCAGAGCAGGAGGGTAAACTTCTTGCTGATCTCACGAATCGCAGGCTCGCTGCGTACCAAGCTGCCTCGATGAATTTTGGTTTATATCTCGATGCACAAGATCTTGGTGCGCCGGTTGCACCCATTGCAGAGGCCCCATTTGATGCAATAGCTATGAATCTTTGGAATATGCAATGGAAATATTGGATTGCTGAGGATGTCGTCCTTGCGTGTTCAGAAGTGAACGAAGGTCAACCCATAGCGAAGGCTCCAGTCAAAAGAATTTCCAATATGACCTTCGTCATGCCCAGTGGAGCTGTTGTTGTCAGCGAGGGCGAGACAAGCCAGCCCATTGAGGGTGGTGACGCAGGGGCAGCAAATAATCCAGCTTCGCAAGGTGCACCAATTGACCGAAATGCCATCGTTTCAATGTCAAGTTATGCCTTCTCCAATATCAAGGGTTGGGCGAGCAATCAGTTATACGATGTCGTACAGACTAATGTCACTCTTGTAATCGAAACCTCAAAGATTCCTCTAGTGACAGATGCTTTTGCGAAGAAAAATTTCATCGCGATCGCAGATGTTCGAATTTCCGCGATTAATCCATTTGAGGCAATTCGCTCTGGCTATTGTTATGGTCCGAATCCAGTTTCATTAGTTGTGCTGAAGCTAGAGTCAGCATGGTTGAGGGAGTGGACTGGACCACTTATGCCGGATTCGGTTCGTGCCCGGTTGGGAACAACGGGACAAGTCCAAGGAGTGACCCAATCCAGTGGTTCTCAGTCTGAAAACGCAGTTAATTAAACGAGATAAAATGTCAACAAAAAAACCAACATATTTTGAAGTGCATTGTGAGAAAATTTTGGTCGCAATCGCCAGCTTATTACTTGTATCTGTAACAGTCTGGCAGCTGGTATTCCTTCAGATCGATGTCAAAGTAGGTTCAGAGTCAGTAGGCCTTGTGGACTTGGAGAAAAAACTTGAGAAGAAAGAGCGAGATGTTTCACAAAAACTCGATCCCTCTGCTCCTCTTCAAATTGAAATTCCTGAACAGAAGAGACTTCCAAGCGCAGAAATCTTCCAGCGAGAACGAGCCATCGGAGTGGCACCTAAAAGTTCCTTGCCTCCAAATGAGCCATCATTTAGTGGTTTGCTAGCGGGTGGATCATTATCAAACAATCAATGGTTCTACGAGCCAAATTTTGTGGCGGGTAAAATGGGTGGAGTCAACATCACTGCTGATGCAGTCGATTTAAGTCAATTGAGTGAGGAAGATTTGAAGTTAGAGTTTTTTAACCAGTTTTTGCCTCCAAAGTCCTCTGATGTGGTGTGGGCGACGCCATGGATTGTTGTCGATCTCGCTTCGATGCGAAAGGAATTCACTTTAAGCACTTTGGCGCCTCCTCCTGCCAAAGAAGCGATTCCGAAGCCTTGGCTGAATGACTCTCTTTATGTTCTTGATCTCGTCTTTGAGCGAAGGGAACGACTTGAAGATAATTCTTGGAGTACTCCCATAGTCATCAATCCTGTGCCAAGGCAGGAATCTTGGCGGCCCGCCATCGAGTCGAAAGATTCAAATGCCTCAACAAGAGACACTGTCTTCCTAAATCTTTCTGAGTTTGATATGCAAATGGATGTTTTTCAGCCTTCAATTTTTCCAATGAAAGGTAAGAATTTCATTGAGCCTTCCATTAACTCTTCCATTAACTCTGAAGGATCAACGCCAGTTGATGAAACCCCAGAGGATGCGGAACGGAAGGCCCTTGAGAAAAAAATTGCCAAGGCTTCTTCTACGCTTGAACGATTTCAGAGTGAGCTGAAGAAAGCCGGCGGGCGCTTGGAACCCCCTGCAGGCGGTGATTCAGCGAAAGATGAGTCTAATAAAGGTAGTTCGAAAGGAGGAGGTGGATTTGGATTTGGCGGCGGTGGAAACATGAAGAAGGGCGACCCTGGAACGGGCGATAGTGCTGAAGAGCAAGCCGTAAAAGAGCTTCGGATTCGTTTGACAAAGAAAGTCGATCAAGCAACAAAATCTTTTGAGACCCTCAGTAGTGAATTTTCAAAGAAATACCCTGCGGCCATTGAAGATAAAAAGGATCTTGCGAAAAAACCAAATGAGCCTTCGAAGACTTTTAAGGATGTTTCAGAGATCGTTGCGTGGACGCACGATTTTGATGTGCTTGAAGGAAAGACTTACCAATACCGCACGACTGTAAAAATTTACAACCCATTCTTCACCCGCAAGATATTGCTTGTTTCTGAGCAACAACCATTATCTTCAGGCCTTGCGATCAGTTCCGCCACATCCGAGTGGGGAGAAGATGTAACGATTCCTTCTGCAACATCATTTTTCTTAACTCGGGGTGCTGCGCGCGATGGAATCGGTGGGCGCCGCCTCTCGATTGATCTTTTTCGATATTCCCGTGGCCTCTTGCGCTCAACTTCCGAAGATCTCGCTCTCGGAGATCCGGTTGGAAAAGTTGTTGGCGCGAAAGATGATGCAACTGATTTTTCGACCCTTTGGTATGTCGCAGATATTTTTGATGACGTTGGAAGTGATATCAACGGCGGCATTTTGGCAGTATTCCAGAGGAGGACAAACAATGGAGAACTCGTTCAAGAAATCAGATCGCTGACTGACAAGGATTCAGAAATTTACAAAGAATTTAAGAAGCAACTGTCCCAAACTCAGCCGAAAAAAGTTGATCCGAAAACTCCAAAGGCATAGCGGAATTTGCGCTCGGCGCCGATGCGCAGTCGAAAGCCGGTAGCGTGTTTATTGCGGGATACATCCAGCCAAATCCCCCGTTGCGCAATGTCTTGCCAGAAATAGACTTATATCCTTGCTTCTGATTCCTGAACGAGGCAGTTCGCAGTTCTAGAATCCCCCAGAATTCCCATCATCCCCGCCACTTGACAATATCCAAGGGGGTAGTACACTTGCTGTTCTACCCAGTCATTGACTGAGTAGCGGGTTTCGACCCGTTCTTTGACAATTGAGGATCAGATGTCGCATGCTGAAAT
>SXGQ01887926.1_pt1 | contig 17059 bp, 16 predicted proteins | sample 3178371 | NCBI WGS metagenome assembly SXGQ01 (sample SAMN11356859, study PRJNA531348) | freshwater metagenome | isolation source: freshwater sample F1-20 | place: China: Fuxian Lake, Yuxi | collected 2017-12-25
ATAAGGTGCCCACTCGGCCTAGGTAAATTGCGCCAAAAAAAGCGATCCAGATAGCCATCGCCGTGATTATGCCCAGGGAGGATCTCACAAGTAATTCAACTGCTTGGACTAAAAAGATAACTAAAAATTGCAAGGAGGCCGCGCAGCACGGCTGCCAGCAGGTCGCCTTCCTCGACTCCACTGAGCAGCGCTGGATCGAGTAGCTCGGCGGCATGAACCTGTACTTCGTGCAGTCCGACGGCTCGATCGTCACCCCGGAGCTGTCGGGGTCGATCCTCGAGGGCATCACCCGCGAGTCGATCCTGACGATCGCCCGCGACCTCGGGCACGACGTCGTCGAGCGCCGGGTCAGCATCGACGAGTGGCGTGAGGGCACCGCCGACGGGACCATCACCGAGGTCTTCGCCTGCGGCACCGCTGCCGTGGTCACCCCCGTCGGCGTGCTCAAGTGGGACGGCGGCGAGGCCGTGGCCGGCGACGGCGAGGCCGGGAAGGTCACGATGGACGTCCGCTCGGCGCTCGTCGACCTGCAGTACGGGCGGGCCGAGGACCGCCACGGCTGGATGCGCCGCATCGTCGACTGACGGCCCCGACGACCTGGGTGCCAGGGTGGCCATGGTCACCCTGGCTTACCTATCGGCTTGAGCGCTACTATATCGGCGTGAGCGATGATCGAAGCACGAGACGTCCTGTCATAAGTCCGCGACGCACGGGCGCTGCACGTCCCGTGCTCCAGCAGCCGGGACGCGCGCCCGTCGACCGTCGCAGTCCGCTCCCGGGCCTGACCGGGCTGCGCTGGCTCGCGGCGCTCCCGGTGTTCGCCTTCCACCTCTCCCTCGTCGACTTCGGGCTGAACCCGTTCGCGGACGGCGGCTGGGCACGCACGTACGCCGCGCTGCTCGGGCAGGGCGGATGGACCGGGGTGTCGTTCTTCTTCGTGCTCAGCGGGTTCCTGCTCACCTGGCGGCACTCGGAGAGTCGTGGCACCGCGGCCTTCGTGCGCAAGCGGCTGGTGAAGATCTTCCCGCTGCACGTCGTCACCTGGGCCGTCGCGATGGTCCTGTACGCGTTCGCGCTCGCGGAGTCGCCGTGGCAGTACCTGCCCAACCTCGTGCTCGTCAGCTCCTGGATCCCCGTCCACGACGTCTACCTGTCGGTCAACCTGCCCAGCTGGTCGCTCTGCAGCGAGCTGCTGTTCTACCTGTCGTTCCCTGCGCTCGTCCCTCTCGTCCGACGGGTCCGTGCCGACCGGCTCGCGCTCGGCCTGGCGGCGTGCGTCGCCGGCACCGTGGTCGTCGCGCTCGTCACGATGTCGCTGCCCGACGGACCGGGGGTCGACGGCATGCCGGTGACGAACCTGCAGTTCTGGTTCGGCTACAACCTCCCGCTGCCCCGGCTGCTCGAGTTCGTGGCGGGGATGTTCCTCGCGCGCCTGGTCGCGGAGCGTCGGGTGCCGACCATCCCCCCGTGGGTGGCATGGACCGCCGTGCTCGTGGGGTACGTCGTGGCGTCGCTGGGACCCTTCGTGCTCGGCTTCGTGGCCGTCATGCTCGTGCCGCTGATGATGCTCGTCGTCGCCACGGTCCAGCGCGACCTCGGGGGTCGCGGCACCTGGGTCTCCTCGCGGCCCATGGTCTGGCTCGGCGAGGTGTCGTTCGGCTTCTACATGGCGCAGCAGATCGTCATGTACACGGTCCGCATCACCTGGCAGCACGGGGCCACGTACCCGGTGCCGCTCGCGATCGCGGACTGGCTGCTGATCTTCGCGCTCACGCTGGGCTTCGCGACGGTCCTGCACCGCCTGGTCGAGGAGCCGGCGATGCGTCGTCTCGGGACGCGGCGCCAGGCCCGCGTGGCAGCGGCGGCGGTGGCCCGGTGACGGCCGTCGCGCTGCGCGTCGAGCGGCTCGGGGACGCCGAGTACGTCTGCGCCGGACGCGGTCGGCCGGTGGGTCTCGCGCACGGCGCGTCCGGCGACGTCGACGCGAACTTCTCGCCGCTGCTGGAGACGCTGGGGGAGCGATGGTCCTTCGTCGGGTCGAGGTATCCGGGCACCGGAGGCTCCGGCCCCGTCCACGACCTGCCGTCGGTCCTGCGTCCTGAGGTGCTCGCCGACCGTCTGGTCGAGGCCCTCGACGCCGAGGGCCACCAGCGCGTCCCGGTGGCGGGGGTGTCCTTCGGCTGCTCGGTCGCGATCGAGGCGGCGCTGCGCCACCCGGACCGCGTGTCGGCACTCGTCCTCACCGTCGGGTTCGCCAGGCCCGACGTCCAGCTGCGCCAGATGCTCGGCACCTGGGAGGGCCTGGCGGGCGGACCCCCGGAGCGGCTCGGTGCGTTCCTGCTGTCCCAGCTCGGATCGCCCGACGGTCTGGCGCGGCACGACCGCGCAGGCACCTTCGCGGCCGACGCCCTCGACGCGGGGCGAGGGGTCAACCCGGCCGGGCTCGCACACCTGCGCGCGGCTGCTCAGGTCGACCTGCAGGACCGGCTGGGGCAGCTGCGGGTGCCGACCCTCGTGGTCGTGGCCGGCGCCGACCGGGTCGTGCTCCCCGCCACGACGCGCGAGCTCGCGGCGGGGATCCCCGGGGCCGAGCTGGTGGAGTACCCGGCGGCAGGGCACGTGTTCACCCCCGAGGAGGGTGTCGTCTGGGCACGCGACGTCGAGGCCTTCCTGGCGCGGGTGGACGATCCTCTGGTCGAGGTGTGACCTTCTGCACTCGTGCCGCTGCGACCGCGTGACCGGTCCTATAGTCGCGACATCCCTGCGCTGGCGAGGGAACGTCCACGAGACGTCTGGGGGACGAGGGTGAAGGGCGAGTCGACACGTGTGCTCCGCGCGGTGCGCTCGCGGCTGCGCGACGCCCGCCTGCGTCGCCACCTGCGGGGTCTCCTGCGCCGCCTCGACCTCCCGCTGCCCCTCGAGGTCGGGCTGCTGTGCGAGCGGCTCGGCCAGCTCCGGGGGACGCCCATCGCCCTCCTGGAGTGGGAGCTGGAGCCGACCGGGCCCTCGGGCATGCTCGTCTCGCGCGTCGACGAGGACGTCATCGTCTTCCAGTCGCGCACGTCGCGCGCCCACCAGGCCCACATCATCTTGCACGAGGTCGGCCACATCGTGGCTCAGGACCTCGACGGGGTGGCCCTGCCCCCACCGCTGCTGAGGACCTCGTACACGGCGCGTGACGAGCGCGACGCCGAGATCATCGCCTCGACGATCATGCACCGCGCGCTGTCGATGACGCGCCGCCTGGACCACGTCGCGCAGGTCGGTGGGCGTTCCGTGCAGAGCAGCCTCGTGCTGTGGGACGGCTGGACGTGAACGACCTCGGGTGGGTCGCCGTCGTGACGCTGCTGGTGGGCGCGGCCTGGACGTTGCCCGCGCTCGCGCGACAGAGCTTCCGGGACCCGATGCGGCTGACCCTGTTCACCTCGATGCTCCTGCTCGGGCTGGGCAACCTGCTGTCGCGGCCGCCCGTGATCGCGGCCGTCGACGCCCGGACCACCGTGGGTGCCACCAAGCTCACCTACAACGTGCTGATCCTGGTCGGGTTGTGCCTGATGATCGCCTTCCTGCGCGAGCGACCGCTCGTCGGGGTGCGTGCCCTGCGACGCTGGGAGGTCCTGCTGTGCCTCGCCTGCGTGGGCGGCCTGGTCCTCGTCACGGCGGGCATCGACCCGTCGCTGCGCAACCACACCCTCGCGGCGTCCTCCCTGCAGGACGAGCACGTCCGCGCCTTCTACAACGTCGGCAACACCTACCTCCTGGCCGGCTACGCGGCCTGCGCCGTGCTCGCCTGGCGGCAGACCTGGCGCTCCGTGGGCGTCCTCCGCGCGGCCCTGGCGACGATCGCCGTCGGTCTCGCCGGCCTCGCGCTGAGCTGTGTCGCCCGGCTCGTGTGGGTCGACGTCGTCGCGACCCGACCGGGCGAGGAGCTCTTCGACGACCAGGACGTCCTCGCGTTCGCCCTCGTCGCCACGATCGTGGTGTGCGTCGGGATGAGTCTCCCGGCCGTGCGCAGCGTGCTGGCGATGCTGGCGGAGGTGCGCGGGCACCGTCGCCGGTGCCGGGGGTTGCGCGAGCTCTGGACCCGTCTGGTCGAGATCCATCCCGACCTCGTCCTCGACGGGCTCACCTACCGCGGCCCGACGGTCGCGACGGGGTACGCCCTCGCGACCTACCGGCGCTACGTCGAGTGCCGTGACGGGCTGGTCCGCGTGGGGGCGCTGGTGCCAGGGGCGCCGGAGGACTCGGCAGGACCGGCCGAGGCTGCCCAGGCGCTCGACGCCGTCCTGCGAGGGGCTCCCGTGGGGGAGCCGGTGGTCTGGGGCGTGCACGAGAGGTACGAGGACGACGTCGATGCCCTCGTGCGTCTCTCGAGCGCCCTGCGCTCGCTGCGGAGCCGGGCGCCGGCCCTGGCCCGGTGACCCGGGGGGTCAGGGCACGAGCACGAGCTTGCCGCGGACGCCGCCTGCCTCGAGTCGCGCGTGTGCCTGACCGGCCGCCTCGAGCGGGAGAGTCTCGACGCCGGGGAGCACGCCCTCGCCGCTCGCCGCGCGGGCGACGACGTCCTGGAGGTCCTCGCGCGAGATCTCGACGCTCGTGAGCCGCACGTCGACGCTGGGGTGGTCCTCGGGCGTGGGGGCGCTGAACGGCGTGATGGTCACGAAGCGACCGCCATCGCGTACTGCGTCCACCAGCGTCGGGACGCCCGCGGTGTCGATCACGACGTCGTAGGTGCCGGGACCGATCGCGTCCGGGCTCGTGTGCACGGTGCCCGCGGCCTCGGACTCCTCGAGGCGCACCGCCCAGGCGTCCGCGTCGCCCGGTCGGACCAGGAGGTCGGTGGGTCCCTGCCGTGCGAGGAGCCGACCGGCCACGTGGGAGCCGACGCTGCCCTGGGCACCCACGAGCAGGACGCGGTCCTCCGCGCCCAGGTCGGCGAGGCGCAGCGTCTGGACGGCGGTCACACCGGCGAGCGGGAGCGCGGCGGCGACCAAAAGGTCGAGCGACGCCGGCACCGCGACGGCGAAGGCGGGGTCGAGCGCGACACGCTCGGCCATCGAGGCGATCCCGGTGCCCAGGGGTGCGGTCATCGCCGCCACGCGGTCGCCGGCCGCGAACCCCGACTTGTGCGGCGCGCGGAGCACGGTGCCGGCGAGGTCCCAGCCCAGCAGCGTAGTGCCCTCCGTCGGGATCTGGCCCGAGCGGGTGGCGAGGTCGACCGGGTTGACCGCCGCGCCGGCGACCTCGACGACCAGCAGGTCGTCCCGGTCGGGCTCGGGGACGTCGAGCACCTCGACGACCTCGGGGCCGCCGGGGGCGTGGAAGCCCACGGCCCTCACGGCTGACCGGTCTCGCGTCGCGACGCGTCGAGCGCGTCCATGATGGTGAGGAGCTGGCTGCGTGCCTCCGGCGTGAGCTCGCCGGCGCGCATGGCGATCGAGCGCACCTGGCGGTCCGCCAGCGCCTGCGCCCAGCCGGCGTCGTCCTCCTCCTCGCCGGTGAGGGCGGCCATCGAGATGGGCAGCGACGCCGCGCGCGGCTTGAAGTAGTGCACGAGCGCGGAGAGGACGGAGACCGTGGGGTTGGTCTGCGCGCCGCTGCGCAGCGCCGCGAGGTAGCTGCGCGAGATGGTGACGTCGTGCTCGGGGCTCTCGCTGATGGCCTGGGCGACCTCGGCGGTGGAGGGCTCGCGCATGCGGCCGACGGGATCGCGCGTGGCGGCGTCGGCGAACCAGGCGTTCAGGCGTTCGGCGAGGGTCGACATGGTCACTCCCGGGGTGAGAGGTCAGCCGGGGGAACGGCTGCGAGGACAGCGGCGGGGACATCGGTGGTGGGACCACCGTGGAGGACCGACACGGAGTGGCGTTCCTGTGTTGACAGTATCACACTCGCCATCCACAACTGCTGTGTGCCACTATAGTGGCGTACACGACGATGAAGTGATCGGCCAGCAGGGTGCCACGGAGAAGCACGGTGTCATCCAGCAGCACGGCGGCATCCGGCGAGCGGTACCGACCACGACCATCGACGCCACGACGACGGGCCCTCCGCGGGCCGGAGCAGGAGCACCGATGCGCAGCGCCACGGCCCTCACCCAGGGGCTCCACCACCACGTCCACCGCACGCGGGGCGACCTCCCGTCGCCCTCGACCGCCGTCCCCGACCCGACCCGCACGCCACGGCTCGGAGCGGACGCGTCGTGGACGGTCGAGGCGGTGCAGCAGGTCCGCTACCACGTCGTGCGGTCCCAGGGTCTGTTCGACGTCGACAACACGACGCTGCTCGACGGCTGCGCCGACGCGCCCATGGCCGCGGGGGAGCGCCGACTCGTGGTCGTCGACAGCGCGGTCGACGCCCTGCACGGCGACCGGATCCGCACCTGGTTCGACGCCCACGACGTCGCCGCGACGATCGTCGCCCTCCGCGCGGACGAGGAGGTCAAGCAGTGGGACTCCGTCTCGGCGGTGATCGACGCCATGAACGCCTTCGGGATCGACCGGCGCCGTGAGCCGGTGCTCGCGGTCGGCGGCGGCGTGCTGACCGACGTGGTCGGCTTCGCGGCCAGCCTGTACCGGCGCGGCACGCCGTACCTGCGCATCCCGACCACGCTGATCGGTCTCGTGGACGCCGGTGTCGGGGTCAAGACGGGTGTGAACTACGCGGCCGGCAAGAACCGGGTCGGCACCTACGCGGCGGCCAAGGCGACGTTCCTGGACCGCACCTGGCTCAGCACCCTCGACCCGCGGCACGTGTCCAACGGCCTCGCCGAGGTGCTCAAGGTCGCCCTGATGAAGTCGGCGGAGCTGTTCGAGCTGCTCGAGCGCTCGGGCCGCGACCTGCTCGAGGACCGGCTGCTCGGCAGCACGCCCGAGCTGGACGCGGCGGCCGCGACGGTCGTGGCCGAGTCGATCCACCTGATGCTGGAGGAGCTGCAGCCCAACCTCTGGGAGTCCACGCTCGAGCGGTGCGTCGACTACGGGCACACCTTCAGCCCCGTCATCGAGATGCGCGCGCTCCCCTCCCTGCTCCACGGCGAGGCCGTCGCCGTCGACATGGCGCTGACCACGGTGATCGGCGAGCTGCGCGGCTACGTCTCGATCGAGCAGTCGGCGCGGGTCCTGGCCGTCATGCGGCGACTGGGGCTGCCCACCTGGGACGACGTGCTGGGCGAGCCCGGGCTGCTGGCGACCGCCCTGCGCGACACCGTGCGCCACCGCGACGGGCAGCAACGGCTCCCCCTCCCCGTCGGGATCGGGGGTCACCGCTTCGTCAACGACGTCACCGATGCCGAGCTGCAGAGGGCGCTCGAGCTCCTGCGCTCGCGCAGCCACCACCACGCGGCCGGGGAGACGCGATGACGACGGCCGTGGTCGTCGGCGGCTCGACGGGCGTCGGTCGCGGGGTCGCCGACGCCTGGGCCGCCGCCGGCTGCCGGGTGCTGACACTCAACCGGTCCCGTCCGGTCGGCCCCGGAGCCGAGCTGCTGGAGCACGTCGAGGTCGACCTGGCCGAGCCCGACGCCGCGCGCGTCGTCCTGCGCTCGCTGCCCGACGAGATCGACCTGCTCTGCTACTCGGCCGTCTACTTCACCGCCGGGCGTGCCTCACTCGCCGAGACGACCGAGCGCGACTGGGAGGCGCAGTGGCGCATCAACGTGCACGGCCTCTGGCTGGCGCTGCACACCCTGCTGCCGGCCCTGCGCCGTGCGGCGCCCTCGGTCGTGCTCAGCATCTCCTCGGAGGTCGTCTACAACGCGGGCCCGCTGCGGGCCGGGTACGCGGCCACGAAGGCCGCGGCCCGTGGTCTGGTCGAGTCGCTCGCGCAGGAGGAGGACCCCGACGTCGTGCGCGTCGTCCAGGCCCTGCCGGCGCAGATGGTGGACTCGCCCGGCATCCGGGCACGCCGCCCGGACGACTTCGACTACGCCGACTACATGACGGGCGACGACTTCGGCCCGCTCGCCCGAGACCTCGTGGAGCGACGTGCCGCCGACCTGGCCGGCGAGGTGCTCGTGGTCGACCACGGAGGTGCCTTCCGCCCGCTCGGCGACACGCTGCCGACGTCGCAGAGCCGACCGGCGGGGGTGTCGGCATGAGCGTGCGGCACGCGGAGGCGGACGCGTACCTGTTCGACATGGACGGCACGCTCGTGGACTCCACGTCGGTGGTCGAGCGGACCTGGGCCGACTTCAGCCGGCGGCACGGCCTCGACGTGGAGGAGGTGCTGGCCTACGCGCACGGTCGTCCGACGGCCAGCACGACCGCCCACTTCCTCGAGGACGCCGACGTGGCTGCCGACGAGGCGACCCGGCTGGCCGCCCTGGAGGAGGAGACCGTCGACGGCATCGTCGAGGTCCCGGGCGCGGCGGCCCTCGTCGCCGGGCTGCCCGAGGACCGGTGGGCCGTCGTCACCTCCGCCGGACGACGTCTCGCCGAGCGGCGCCTGGACGCCGCCGGCGTCCCGCGTCCTGCCGTCCTCGTGACGGCCGACGACGTGGCACGGCCCAAGCCCGACCCGGAGGGCTACCTGCTGGCTGCTCGGCTCCTCGGCGTCCCCGTCGACGCGTGCGTCGCCTTCGAGGACTCGGAGGCGGGGGTCCGGGCCGCAGTCGCGAGCGGAGCCCGCACGGTCGTGGTCGGCACGTTGTCGTCGCACGACGGGGCCCTGCAGCGCGTCCTCGACCTGCGCGGGCCCGACGTCCCCGGCGTCGCCACGACCACGGGGGCCCGGTCGTGACAGCGCTCGACACGCGCCTCCGCGTGACGGACGCGCGTCCGACCGCGACCTTCGCGGTCGACGTGGGCGGCACCTGGACGAGGAGCCGGCCCCTGGAGGACGGCGCACCCACCGAGCGGGTCCCGACGCCGAGCGTCCTGCGGTGCCCGGGGGTGCCCGTCGCGGTGCTGCGCGACGACCTCGTCGCGCTGCTCGCCGGCCTCGCACCGCCGGGTGCGTGCGTGGCGGTCTCGCTCGGTGCCGCCCTCGACGAGCGCACCGGGATCGTGCACGGCTCGGCGCCGCTGTGGGGGGCGGCCGCCGACCCCGTCGACCTGGGCGCCGCACTCGCCCGACGCCGTCCCGATGTCGGCTGGCACCTCGTCAACGACGTCACGGCCGCCGTGACCGACCTGGCCGTGCGTCACGCGCCCGTCGGGGCGCGGCACGTCGGCTACCTGACCGTCAGCAGCGGCATCGCCTACCGGCGCCTCGACGTCCCGCGCGCACGGATCGAGGTCGACGAGCGCGGGCTGCAGGGCGAGGTCGGCCACCTCGTGGCCCAGGTCGACGCCGAGGACGCCGACCTGCTGCGCCTGCGCTGCGAGTGCGGGGGAGCGGCCCACCTCGCCGCGATCTCCTCCGGCCCGGGCATCGCCCGGCTGGTCGTGCAGCGTGCGGGTGCCACGTCGGACCCGGTCGCCAGGCTGCGCGCGGGCCTCGGTGCGGGGGAGGGCTGGGCCCAGGGGGTCCTCCGCTCCGCCGTGGCCCCCGTCGCGGCCCTCGTCCGGACCCTGTGGGCCCTCGACCCGCACCTCGACCTGCTGGCGGTCGGCGGTGGCGTGGTCGAGGGGCTCGGCGCCGCGTACGAGCGCACGCTCCGTGGGCTCCTGACCGTGCCCGCGTCGTACGCGGACCGTCCGCGCGACGACGCCTGGCTCGACGAGCACCTGCGGTGCTGCGCCCCCGGCGAGGTCGACCTCCTGGCCGGTGCGGCCGCAGCCGTGGCCGGGGCGGCGGAGGCGGTCCGATGACCCAGGGAGCCCTCACGTCGGGACGCCCCAGCGCGCTGGTGCGCGTCGGGCACCACCGCGCCCTCGTCCGCACGGCCGGGGGCCTGCAGCTGCGCAGCGTCCCGACACCCACGCCGGGACCGGGCGAGCTGCTCCTGGCCCCGGAGGTCGCCGGGGTGTGCGGCACCGACCTGCAGATCCTGCGGGGGCTGCGTGCCGACCCGGCCGCGGTGCTCGGGCACGAAGGTGTCGCTCGCGTCGTCGCCGTCGGACCGACGTCCGACGCCGCGACGCCGCGCGTCGGGGAGCGCGTCCTCGTCGACCCGACGCACCCGGGCGACGACACGTTCCTGCTCGGCCACAACGTCGCAGGCCTCTGGGCGGAGCGGGTGCTCGTCCCGGCCTCGGCCGTGCGCGACGGGCTGGTGGTGCGAGCACCCGACCCCGGGCCCGCCACGCCGGCCGGTCCCGACCACGACGCGGCGGTCGTGGCCGCCCTCGCCGAGCCGTTGTCCTCGGTCCTGGAGGGACACCGCGTCGCGACCGCCGCGACCGACGCGTCCGTCGGCACACCGTCGACGCTCGTCGTCTGGGGCGGCGGGGTGATCGGTCGGCTCGCCGTGCGCTGGTGGCGGCACCGGCACCCCGGCCTGCGGGTGCTGCAGGTGCACCGTCCCGGTGAGCCGCCGCTGCTGCCGGAGCCGGGCACGCTCGCGCTCCCGGCGGACGACCGCGACCTCACCGAGGTCCTCGTCGGGCTCACCGGACCCGTCACCGCCGTCGTCGCCACGCCACGCACGGCGTCGCTCGGGGCGGTCGCCGCGCTCGTCGGGCTCTGCCGTGCCTCGTTGACGATCGACCTGCACGCCGGTCTGCCCGCCGGTCCGGTGCGCTGGCACGGCGTCGAGGACGCCGTCGACCTCGCCGCGCTGCGGTCGCAGAACCGTGCCGGCCGTCCCGCCGAGCCGGTCGCCCGCACCGTCACGCGCCGAGGAGCGGCGCCGGTGACGTTCGTCGGCCACCGCGGCGTCGCCCCCGCCACCCTCCAGCGGGCGGCCCACGTCGTCTCCGGCGACCCGACGGCGTGGTCCGACCTGGTGACGCACCACGTGACGCTCGACGACGCCGCGCGTGCGATCCGTGCCATCGTCGACGGCGAACGCCGCGTCGACGGGCGTCCCGTCCTCAAGCTCGCCGTCAGGATCTCGCGATGAGCGCGGGCGACGTGGCCGTGGCCCAGTGGCGCATCGCGCCCGAGCACCGCGACGCCGTGGCCGGCGCGTTGGCCGCGGGGACCCGCCGCGTCCAGCTCGACGTCGGCGGACCCGGTCGCGGCCCGACCCTCGACGACGCCGTGCTCACGGAGCTGCGCCGTCGGGGTGCGGTGGTCGACGCCCTCGCGGTGAACCGCGCCAACGACCTCGGCCTGCACCGCGAGGGCCGTCCGTCGTCGGAGTGCCTCGACCTGCTGCTCGCGACCATCGGGCTCGCCCGCCGGCACGGTGTCCCGGCCGTCCACGTCCCGAGCTTCCGGGCGAGCGCGATCATCGATGCCGCGTCGTTCACCGCGACGGCACAGGTCCTGGCGCGCTGCGCGGACGAGGGCGGGCCCGACCTGCTCGTGCTGACCGAGTCGACGCTCGGCGCCGACGACGCCGTCGCCCTGGTGTCGTCCGCGGGGGCGCCGACCGTCCGCGTGGTCGCCGACACGGGCAACCTGGTCGACGCCGGTCACGACCCGGCCACCTTCGTGGCCACCTGTCGCGACCACGGGGTGCTGGCGCCCGCGATCCACGTCAAGGTGCCGGCCGGCGTCGAGCCCGGCGACGTCGCCACCCGGACCCGCACGATCCTCGCGCAGGTCGACGGGCACGTGCTGCTCGAGAACGACTACCGCGGCCGGGCCGACCTGCTGGCCGCCGACGTCGCAGCCGCCCGCGGACGCGACACCGCGCGCCGGCCGGCCCCAGACCCCGGTGGCGCAGACCCCGGTGGCGCAGACCCCGGCGGCGCAGGCCCCCGCGGCCCCGACCTGGGTGCCCCCGTCGCCCGATCCCTGGACCACCACCGCTCGACCCTCCCGCGCACCCGCCCGACCGAAGGAGCGTCCCGATGACCGCCACCGCCCTGCTCGACGAGCGAGCCGCCCAGCAGCGTCCGCGCCCAGGGGTCCGTCTGGACTCGCTGACGGGACTGCGCTTCCCCGCGGCGCTCGCGGTGCTCCTGTTCCACAGCGCGCTCCCCGAGCTGCCGCTCTTCGCCGACCCCGGGGTCCAGCAGGGCTACTACCACTGGCTCTCCCAGGCCGGCGGCCTCGGCGTGACCTTCTTCTTCCTGCTGAGCGGGTTCGTCCTGACCTGGTCGGCGAGCGCCGGTGACCGTCCGGCGTCCTTCTACCGCCGACGGTTCGTCAAGATCCTGCCGTTGTACTACGTCACCGCGCTGCTCGCCGTGCTGGTGATGCACGCCGGGTCGGTGCCGTGGCGCGACCTCGCCGCCTACCTGACCATGACGCAGGTCTGGCCCCCCGACTACCCGCTCAACTTCTCCGTGCTGGCGCCGGGCTGGTCGCTCGCGACGGAGGCGTTCTTCTACCTGACCTTCCCCCTCCTCGTGGGCCTGGTGGTCGGCCGGGGGACCCGACGTGCCGCGACCGTGCTCGTCGTGTCGGTGCTCGCCGTGGTGGCCGTGCCGCTCCTCGCGACCCTCCTGCCCGAGGGGAGCCAGCGGCTCTCGAACGAGCCCGACGTCTCGGGCCTGCAGTACTGGTTCGCCTACGTGCTGCCCCTGACCCGGCTCCCCGACTTCGGCGTGGGCATGGCGCTCGCGGTGCTCGTGCGCGCCGACGCGCTCCCTCGGCTTTCCCTGCGCTGGTCCTTCGCCGCCCTGGCCGGGGCCTACGTGCTCGCGCTGTCCGCGCCGGTCCTGCTCGCGCAGCGCGCCGTGCTGGTCGTGCCGTGCGCGCTCGTGATTGCCGCGGCCGCCCAGCGCGACCTGGCCGGTCGGCCGTCGGTGTGGCGTGCCGGGCCGCTGCGCTGGCTCGGCGAGATCTCCTTCGCCTTCTACCTGCTGCACTTCATCGTGCTCGACGCGCTCGACACGCACGTCCTGCACGGCCCGACCGACTCCGTCCCGGCGGCGGTGGCGTACCTGCTCGGTGCCGTCGTGCTCACGGTCCTGGGCGCGGGGGCGCTCTACCGCTGGGTCGAGATGCCCCTGGTCCGCGCCTACGGCGGACGCACCGTGCGCGGCCTGCGACCTCGCCGCAGGGTCGAGCCGCGGGCCGCGAGGACGTCGACGGAGCCGATCGGACCCACGTCCGTCCGCAGCGTCCTGCTGCCGGGACCGCGCGAGGTGGCGGTCGTGGAGCGGCCCGCCCCGGTCCCGGGGCCGGGGGACCTGCTGGTGCGGGTGCGCCTGCTCGGTCTGTGCGGCACGGACCTGGGCTTCTACGACGGCAGCAGCTCCTACCTGCACGACGGTCTCGCCGCCTACCCCTTCGTGCCGGGGCACGAGTGGACGGGCGAGGTCGTGGCCGTCGGAGCGGGGGTGGAGGACACCTGGGTCGGACGTCGCGTCGCCGGGCACAACATCCGGGCGTGCGGGCGGTGCGAGCACTGCGCCGCACGACGGATCACCCACTGCCCCGACCGTCGCGAGATCGGCGTGCTCGGTGACGGCCCCGGGGCCGCGGCGGACCTCGTCGTCGTGCCGGTCTCGACCGTGGTGGCCGTGCCGGACGCGTTGTCGGACACGTCGGCCGCGCTGCTGGAACCGGCGTCGGCCGCCGTCCACGCGATGCACCGGGTCGACGTCAGCGCGGGGGACCGCGTGGCCGTCGTCGGTGCCGGCACGTTGGGCCTCGTGGCCGCGCAGGCCGCCCGCGCCCGGGGAGCCGACGTCCTGGTCGTCGAGCCGAGGAAGGAGGCGCGCGACCTCGCGGCGAGCCTCGGGCTCGTCGCCGTCGAGCGCCCCGGCGCGACGCACGGCGAGTCCTTCGACGTCGTCGTCGAGGCCTCCGGGTCCACCGTGGGCCTGGTGTCGGCCATCGGTCTGGCCGCCTCGGGTGGCCGGGTGGCCCAGCTCGGCACCCCGCACCACGCGGTCGACGGCGTCCCCGTGGCCGACCTCGTCGTCCGCGACCTGAGCGTCGTCGGCGTCCTCTCCGGCGTCGGGCACTGGGAGGAGCTGGTCGACCTCGTGGTCGCCGGGCACGTCGACCTCGACGCGATGGTCGACCGCGTGGTCCCGCTCGAGGACGTCCGGTCCGCCTACGAGCGCCTGGCCGACCCCCTGCGGGTGCGTCCGAAGGTGCTGCTCGACTTCCTGTCCCACCCCACCACCGAACCGTCCTGAGGAGGACCCATGAAGATCTACGTCGTCCACGGCTACTCCGCCGCCCCGCACGACCACTGGTTCCCCTGGCTCGCCGAGAAGCTGCGCGCGGAGGGCCACGTCGTGGAGGTGGTGCCGATGCCCGACTCCACGAACCCGTCCCGCGACGCGTGGGAGCGCACGCTCGACGAGCACGTCGGCGACGTCGACGAGGACACCCTGGTCGTGACGCACAGCCTCGGCACGGTCACGGTGCTGCGCTGGCTCGCCGCCCGCCCTGCGCCATGGCGCCTGCGGGGCCTCGTCGCCGTCTCCGGGTTCCAGGGACCCATCGCCGCCGTTCCGGAGCTCGACGACTACCTCGCCGAGCCGCTCGACCCCGCGGACCTGGAGCGGGTGTCCGGGGCGATCGACGCGCGCGTCGGCATCTACTCCGACGACGACTCGATCGTGCCGCCGGCGGCGTCGAAGGCGTTGGCCGCGCAGCTCGGCGCGCGCACCCGCGAGGTCCCGGGCGGCGGTCACTTCCTCGCCGACGAGGGCTTCACGGAGCTGGCCGAGGTCCTGGAGGCCGTCGAGGACCTCACGCGGTGACCGCGCTGCGGCTCGGCCTGCTCGGCGTGGCGACGTTCGTCTACGTCACCTTCGAGCTGCTCCCCGTGGGCCTGATCGGCGACATCGCGGAGGACCTCGACGTCTCCCAGGGGCGGGTCGGGCTGCTCGTCAGCGGGTACGCAGTCGTGGCGGGGCTCTGCACCATCCCGGGTGTCCGTCTGGTGGCGAGGTGGCCACGTGCCCGGGCGGTCCAGGGCGCCATGGCCGTGCTCCTCGTCGCCGCGGTCGTGGCGACCGTCGCGACGAGCTACCCGGCGATGGTGCTGAGTCGGGTGCTCGCGGCGCTGACCCATGGCATCCTCTGGTCGCTCGTGGCCCCGGCGGCGGCCTCGCTCGTGCCGCGCGAGCGTGCGGGCATGGCGACGGCCGCGGTGTTCGGCGGCGCGACGGCGGCGTCGGTGGTCGGGTCGCCGCTGGCCACCTTCGTGGGGGAGGCGACGGACTGGCGCGTCGCGGCCGGCGGGCTCGCCGCCCTGGTGGCGCTGACGCTCGTGGGGCTCGTTGTGACCCTGCCGGCGGAGCCGTCGACGCCGCAGTCGTCCGAGGGAGCGCACCTGCTGGAATCGGCGGGTCGCGGGGACGGGCTGCACCGTCTGCTCGGGCCGGCCGCCGGATCGTTGGTGGTCCTCTACGCGCTGGCCGTGGTGGTGGTGTCGGCCCACTTCACGTCCTTCACCTACGTCGCGCCGATCGCCCGCCGGGCGCTGGACGGGGTCGACGTGCCCCTCCTGCTCGCCGGCTTCGGCGTGGCCGGGGCGGTGGCGACCCTCGTGGTCGGCCGGGTGCTCGACGCCCGGCCGGTGGGGAGCACCGTCACCGCGGTCGCCGCCATGCTGGTCGGGACCGCGGGCCTGGCCGCCGCGCTGTCGCTCGGTGGTGCGGGCTCGTCGCTGCTGGTGGGGCTCGTGCTCTTCGCGTCGGTGGCGGTCTGGGGAGCGGCCTTCGCCGCCATCGGCCCCTGCTACCAGGCCGGCGTGATGCGCCTCGCCGGCGAGCACGTCGACACCGCGTCGGCGGTCTACGTGACGTGCTTCCAGGTGGGGATCGCCACCGGGTCGGGACTCGGTGCGCTGCTCGTCGGGATCGACGTCGGGGTGCTGCCGGTCGTGTCGGCGGTGGCGTGCGCCGTCGCCCTCGTCCTGACGCTCCTGCGACGCGACGTGTACGCCGCCAGGAGCACCGTCGGGACGCGCGCCTGACCGTGCCTCACCGGCACGCCGCGATGTGGTGAGATGGCTGTGACCACGGTCACGCGCCCGGTGATCCCGCGCGCCGACCACCCCACCCAGGAACGACGACGGGCCCCACCACCGGCCCGCGCGTGACGGAAGGACGCCATGACCCCCTCGACCGGCACCCCCGGACCGACCACCGCGACGCGACGCGAGCACGACCTCATCGGCGACCGCGACGTCCCGGCCGACGCGTACTGGGGGGTCCACACGCTGCGGGCCACCGAGAACTTCCCGATCACCGGCATCCCGATCGGGCAGAGCCCCTTCCTGGTGGAGGCGCTCGCCGCGGTCAAGCAGGCGGCGGCGACCACGAACCACGAGCTCGGGCTGCTCGACACGCAGCGGTTCCGAGCCATCGAGCAGGCCTGCGAGGAGATCCGGGCCGGTGCCCTGCGCAGCGAGTTCGTCGTCGACGTCATGCAGGGCGGGGCGGGCACGTCGACGAACATGAACGCCACCGCGGTGATCGCCAACCGGGCCCTGGAGATCCTCGGCCGCCCCCGCGGCGACTACGGCTTCCTGCACCCGAACGAGCACGTCAACCTCAGCCAGTCGACCAACGACGTCTACCCGACGGCGGTCAAGATCGCGGTCATCCTGGCGACCCACGCACTCCTCGAGGCGATGGAGGTGCTGCAGGACTCGTTCGCGCGCAAGGCCGAGGAGTTCCGCGACGTCCTCAAGATGGGTCGCACGCAGCTGCAGGACGCCGTCCCCATGACGCTCGGGCAGGAGTTCGGCACGTACGCCGTCATGCTGGGGGAGGACCACAGCAGGCTGACCGAGGCCGTCGCGATGCTGCACGAGATCAACCTCGGCGCGACCGCCATCGGCACGCAGCTGAACGCACCGGCCGGCTACGTCCCCGCCGCGGCGCAGCACCTGGCCCGGCTCACCGGGCTGCCGCTGGTCAGCGCCGTCGACCTCATCGAGGCCACGCAGGACTGCGGCGCCTTCGTGCAGCTCTCGGGCACCCTCAAGCGGGGCGCGACCAAGACCAGCAAGAACTGCAACGACCTGCGTCTGCTGTCGTCGGGCCCGCGCGCGGGCCTGAACGAGATCCACCAGCCCGCGGTGCAGGCCGGGTCGAGCATCCTGCCCGGCACGGTCAACCCCGTCAACCCCGAGGTGGTCAACCCGGTCGCG
>SXGQ01107331.1_pt1 | contig 17057 bp, 18 predicted proteins | sample 3178371 | NCBI WGS metagenome assembly SXGQ01 (sample SAMN11356859, study PRJNA531348) | freshwater metagenome | isolation source: freshwater sample F1-20 | place: China: Fuxian Lake, Yuxi | collected 2017-12-25
ACGGGCCGCTCTTGGCGCGCTCCACGTCGACGTGGATCCATTGGTGATCACCGGTCGCATCGGCGAAGAGATTCACGCGATCCTGGTCGATCGTCAGCCACTCGCTGTGGCCCAGGTGACGACCGATGTGCGCGCGAACGGCATCGGGTCCGTCGAGGGTGGTGGCGGCCATGGCTTCCTTTCGTGGTGTCGTGCGAGGTTGGGTCAGCGATGTGTCGCGCCGGTGAGCGACTCGAGAGTTCTGCTCGCCTCGTCGATGATGCGTTCGATCAGTTCGGCACACGTGGGCAGATCGTCGATCACGCCGACCACCTGTCCACTCGCCATCACGCCGCTTTCGGTCTTGCCATCCACCAACGAGGCCTTGAGAAGCATGGGTGTGTTGGCGGCCATGACCATCTGGGCCCACGTGAGTTCGAGCGACTTGCGCATGGCGAGGCCCTCGCGGAGCATTTCGGAAATCGGCGTTCCGGTGAGGCGCTTGAAACGCAGCGCGTTGATCGCCGCTCGCGGCAGGGCGAGCGCACGGGCTCTTCCGCTCTCGAGTTGGTCGACGAGTTCGGTTCGCAGCACGCGATGCGGAACGCCGTCGACCTGTGTGCTGACCACGGTGTCGAGAACTCCCTTGGTGAGGTAGTAGTCCTTCACCTGTTGGGGGACCGACGAATCGCTCGTGAGCAGGAAGCGGGTTCCCATGGCCACACCCGACGCGCCGTAGGCGAGCGCGGCCACCAAGCCACGTCCATCGAAGAAGCCACCGGCGGCGATCACCGGGATCCGACCCTGCACGGCGTCGACCACTTGGGGGAGGAGCACGGTGGTGGGAACGGCGCCGGTGTGCCCGCCACCTTCACCACCCTGAACGAGCACGGCGTCGACTCCCCACTCGAGAACCTTCTCGGCGTGGCGCTTGGCTCCGATCGACGGAATTACCACGAGCCCGGCGTCCTTCAGGCGGGCGATGAGATCGGGTTTGGGGGCCTGGGCGAACGACGCGACCTTCACGCCTTCGTCGATCATCAGCGAGATGCGGTCGTTCACGTCGGCCGAGTCGGCGCGCAGGTTCACTCCGAAGGGTTTGGACGTGCGCGACTTCACTTCGGTGAGTGACGAACGCAGTTGCTCGAAGTCCATGGTGGCGCTGGCGAGAATGCCGAGTGCGCCGGCATTCGAGGTGGCACTCGTGAGGCGCGGACCGGCCACCCAACCCATACCGGTCTGAACGATCGGGTAATCGATACCGAGCAGATCGCAGAGCGGAGTTCGTAGGCGCGGATGCATCGTGCTCATGCCGGTAGTTCGCGGTGGCGGAGTCCGCGCGGGTCGATGCGATCGATGGCCGCCGATTCCTCATCGGTGGGGCCACGTGATTCGGGCACGTGACCTTCGACGACCAGTTCGAATCCGGTGTTGCTCTGCACGTCGGCGACCGACACTCCGGGGTGCACCGACACGATGCGCATGCGATGGCCGGGGCCGTTGAAATCGAGAACGGCGAGGTTGGTGACGACCCGTCGCAGATCGTGACGACGGGCGATGAAGCCGCCCAACTTCTCGGCGCGGTCGTAGCCGACTCCGCTCACCATGTCGACCTGCTCCACGAACACCGACGACTGGTGCTTGGGAATGAAGAAACTCGTGGCGTTGTTCACCGTGTTGCCGGGTCCGCCGCGCACACCGAGCAACTGCGCCTTGGGCTGTTTCCACGGACCGATGTTGGCGATGTTGGTGTTGCCGAATCGGTCGATCTGGCTGGCGCCCATCATGACGTGACGCCGACCACCCCAGAGAGTGTCGAACACCTGTCGGAAGGGGATCCAACCCTCGACGAGTTTGTCGGCGCCACCGATCGGTAGATCGCCGGCCACGAAGAAGGCCTCGCCGTCGGATACGAGGAGGTCGGGCTCGAAGGTGGCGCGCGCGAGACGCGCACCGAGCATGGGCATCACACCCATGCCCGAAGCGAAGATCTCACCGTCGCCACGCCACGCATCGGCGCACGCAACGGCCACGACGTCGGCGAGCGAGGTACTCACTTCTTGTCCTCCTTGCGCTCGGCCCGCCATTCGGCAACGGCACGTTGATAACCGGCTTCGTCGGACGCGAGGAACCGGGCGGTGAAGGCCCGCCAACTCTCGTCGTCACGAGCCGCCTCGACGTACGCCTTCTGGAATGCTTCGTCGCGTCCGTAGTCGGGCTCACAGGTGGTGAAGTGCGCACCGTTGGGTGCGGCGATGACCCCGTCGACCATCGAGCGGTTGATCTTGAGGGTGTGGAACGAACCCTCCTTCAAGAGATCGGCGGTCGGCACGATCTTCTCGGCGCTGACGAAACGCCGACCCGGTTCACAGGCCGTGAGGAACAGATCGTCGAAGTAGAGATCGGGGCCGAGGAACTGCGCGTTGCCACGTTCGTCGCTGCGGTTGAGGTGTACGAAGGCGGCATCGAGGCGGATGGCCGGCACGGCGAGGAGTTCCTCGCTGTCGTCGTACGGCGAGCGCACGGTGCGCAAAGCGGGGTTCACGTCCATGACGCCGCTGCCCAGACCGGCGCGCGTCGGAAGGAACGGAAGACGCAGTGAGCCGGCGTACAGCGCCCACTGCAGCATGCCTTCGTCGTACTCGACGGGTTCGGCGATGGTGCCGGCCTGACGCGCCGATCGGAAGTGCGGTTCGAGAGCGATGGAGTCGAGCGACACGAAGCCGTAGACCAGGCGACGAACCTTGCCGGCCGCGCACAGGAGTCCGACATCGGGCCCGCCGTACGACACGACGGTGAGGTCCTTCGCGTCGGTGTGCAACAACGCGCGCACGAGGCTCATGGGCTTGCGACGGCTGCCCCAGCCTCCGATGCCGATGGTCATTCCACTCTCGATCGTCGAGACGGCCTCGACCTCGGTCATCAATTTGCTCGTACGGGCCATGGTGTCAGTCACTCTGCTTCGACTTCTCGGTGCCGGCGAAATCGTCGCGGAGTTCGTCGCTCACACCGGTGAGGTTCAGCTCGAAGGTGAATCCCTGTTCGTAGCGGTAGCTGCGCTTGACGTCCCAGAGGTCGATTCCGTTCAGGCTCTCCTTGGCGGCACGGATGACCGTGGGGTGCTTGTCGGCGATACCGGCCGCGACCTCGAGAGCGGCATCGCGCAACTCGGCGCGAGGTACGACCTTCAGCACGCTCCCGAAGGCGTGGAGTTCGGCGGCCGTTGCGGTGGCCGATGTGTAGACCATGGCGCGCATCTTGTGTTGCGGAACGAGACGGGCGAGGTGCGTCGCCGCTCCGAGTGCACCACGGTCGACCTCGGGCAGACCGAAGAACGCGTCGTCGCTGGCCACGATGATGTCGCTGTTGCCCACGAGTCCGATGCCACCGCCAACGCAGAACCCGGCGACGGCCGAGATGACGGGAACCGGGCAGTCGTACACCGCCGCGAAAGCGGCGAAACAACCCTTGTTGGCGCCGATCAGCGCATCGAAACCGGTGGTCTTCTGCATCTCTTTGATGTCGACACCGGCGTTGAAGCCCTTGCCCTCGGCCCGCAGCACCACGACGCGGACCCTGGGGTCGCGACCGAGCGCGGTGACGGTGTCGGCGAGTTCGAACCACTGCGCCACCGTGAGGGCGTTGACCGGGGGGCAGTTCATGACGACCTCGGCGATTCCGCGTTGGTCGATGGAAGAGGAGATCGGCACGGAGCGAGCGTACTTCTCATCTGACGCCGCGTCAGATACGAGCCGATGGGGGTCGTGACCTGCCACTAAGGTCGGTGCATGGCCCTCACCATCGACTTCACCGGCCAGGTGGCGCTGATCACCGGCGGCACCAAGGGTGTGGGCCGCGGTATCGCCCAGCGGTTCGCCGATGCCGGTGCCACGGTGGTGGTGTGCGCGCGGTCGATTCCCGAGGGACTTCCCTCCGACTGGATCGCCCTCGCCGCCGATCTTCGTGACCCCGATCAGGCCACGGCATTGGTCGACGACGTGGTGAACCGACTCGGACGGATCGACATCCTCGTGAACAACGCCGGTGGCGCGCCGCCCTCCGAGACCGCAACTGCGTCGCCCTCGTTCGTCAACAAGATCGTGGCTCTCAACCTTCTGTCGGCGATGTGGTGCAGCCAGGCGGCCAACCGCCACATGCAGAACCAGACGACGGGCGGCTCGATCGTCAACATCGGCAGTGTCTCGGGTGAGCGACCGGCACCGACCGTCGCCGCGTACGGCGCCGCCAAGGCCGGACTCGTGAACTACACGAAGACCACCGGACAGGAATGGCTTCCGAAGGTGCGCGTCAATCTCGTGACGGTGGGCATGGTGCGCACCGAACTCGCGCACCTGCACTACGGCGACGAGGAAGGTGTGCGGCGCACCGGCGCGCGCGTTCCCATCGGACGACTCGCCGACCCATCCGAAATCGGTGACGTCTGCGTGTATCTGAGTTCACCGCTCGCCTCGTACGTGAGCGGGGCGACCATCGAGGTTCACGGTGGTGGCGATTGGCCGGCGTTTCTCGACACGCCGTATCACGATCCGGTCCGCTGACCGAACCCGATCCGTCTAGCGTGTCGCGCATGGACGTCGTCTGGACCGATCTGCACCGACTGCACAGCCCGCAGCACGAGATCAACATGGGTCAGCCCATTCCCACGTACGAGAAGCCGAGTCGGGCCGAGACGATCCGTGAGCAATTGCTCACCGACGATCGTTTCCGCTTGGTGGATCGGCGCGAATACGGCAAGGCTCCGATCGAGGCCGTGCATCACCAGGGTCTGATCGCCTTTCTCGAGTCGGCGTGGAAAGAACTCAACGCACGAACCGGTCGGACCGAATTCTTCCCCGAGGCGATGTTGCACCCCGGACTGCGCGCCGGCATGGGTCACGGACCACTACCTACCAATGCGATCTCGGGTCTCGGTTACTGGTGCTACGAGACCGCCACGCCACTCGCCGAAGGAACTTACGAGGCGTCGCGCGCGTCGGTCGACGTGGCGCTCACCGCGGCCCAGATCGTTCTCGATGGCGCACCCAATTCGTACGGACTCTGTCGCCCGCCGGGACATCACGCGGCCGCCGACGTGTTCGGTGGTTTCTGCTTCTTCAACAATGCGGCGATCGTCGCCAATCACGTGGCGGCGACGACGGGCACGAAAGTCACGGTCCTCGACGTCGACTACCACCACGGCAACGGAACCCAGCAGATCTTCTACGAGCGCGACGACGTGCAGTTCGTCTCGTTGCACGGCGATCCCGAACGTGCCTATCCGTGGTACATCGGATACGCCGAGGAAACCGGCGCCGGTGCCGGGCGGGGTAGCACGATCAACGTTCCACTGGCCGCCGAAACCGAGGACGACTATTACGTCGCGCGTCTGGCCGACGTCGCCGAGAAGATCGCCGCCTTCCACCCGTCGATGGTGATCGTGTCGCTCGGCGTCGACACGTATTGGAACGATCCGATCAGTGATCTCGCGCTCACGACCGAGGGCTATCGACGTTGTGGAGAAGTCATTCGCTCGCTCGGACTGCCGACGGTGGTGCTGCAAGAGGGCGGTTACGACATCGAGGCCATCGGGCGCAACGTGCACGCGTGGTTGTCGGGTCTGCTCCCGGCCTAGGTCTGCAGCGGCAAGAGATGCGGCGCCGCTTCGGCGAGGTGATCGGCCCACGCTTGGGCTGATCTCGGTTCGACGATCGGCAGGACCACGAACTTCGAGAAGCCCACGTCGACGAAGCGGCCGATCGTGTCGATCAGTCCGTTCCATCCTTGGGGAACGAGTTGGGTGACGTCGTCGAGATCCGGACGGCGTGCGCGTAGCCCGGCCACCAGTTGATCGGGGAGTGGACCGTTGGCGTAGGGGATCAGCGCGCCGTAGTGCTCGGGATCGATCGTACGACCATGTTCGTGGGCGACCTGTTCCACGACCTGACGACCGGCCGCGACGTCGGCGGGCGACACGAAACTCGGTAACCAGCCGTCGGCGAGACGCCCAACGCGCTTGAGTTCGCTCGGTGCGATTCCACCGAGCCAGACGTCAGGCGGACTCTGTTTGGGCTTTGGTTGCACTCGGAGATCGTCGTAGTGGAAGAAGTTGCCGTGGTGCGTGACGGATTCGTCCAGCCAGCACTTGCGGAGAACGGTGAGTGCTTCGTCGAAGCGCTTCGCCCGCTCCTCGCGCGCCACGCCGAATGCCTGTTGCTCCTGCGGATCGGCCACTCCGAGTCCGAAGGCCGGCAACAGACGTCCGTTCGAGAGTCGATCGAGGGTCGCGAGTTCCTTGGCCAGAACGACGGGATTGCGTCCGGGCAGGACCATCACACTCATGCCGAACTTGAGGCGAGTCGTGCGTCCGGCCGCGAAGGCCATGGCCACCAACGGGTCGGGGGCTTCGCCGCCGATACGTTCGCTCAACCACAAGCTGTCGAAGCGCAGGGATTCGAGCGCGTCGACGACGGTTGCGAAGCCGTCGTCGTTGAGGGTCGTCCGTACTCCGAAGCCGTAGCCGACACGGATCTTCATCGGGCGTCCCGGGCGATTCGTTCGAGCAGATCGGCGGTCTCACCGACCATCGACGCGAACGGTGAGTGATCGGTGTCGAACGAGATCGTGTTGGTGCAACGAGTGGCCATGGTGCGCTGGTGCTCCACGGCCACCGCCTGATCACGTTCACAGATCACGTACGTCGACTCGATTCGTTCGCGCGGGTCGCCCGTGGTCGGCTGCATCACGGTCGCGGCCGGCTGCGGACACAGTCGGGCGACGGCGGCGCGAACGACCTCGTCGGAACAACACCCGTAGAACGCGTCCCGGGCCCGATCCGGGTCGATGGTGGAGGTTCCGTCGTCGTGCTGAACCACTGCATTGTCGAGCGCGTTGCTCACGCGTCCGAACGATCCGAGGGCCGAGATGACCGACTCGCCTCGATCGAGGGCGAAGGCCGCGACGTACACGAGGTGACCGACGCGAGCGAACCGCCCGGCGGCCTCGGTGATCACCGCACCGCCGTAACTGTGGCCCACGAGCACCGGATCGTGGATGCCACGCGATGCGAGCTGTTCGAGGAGTTCGACCACACTGGATGCGTCGCCGTGCAGATCGGTGAATGCGGCGGTCGAGGAGCCGTGACCGGGCAGATCGATGGCGAGCGACGCGACGCCGCGTTGCTCGAGGTCGGCCTGCAGGGCGGCCCAGCACCAGGCGCCGTGCCAAGCCCCGTGGACCAGAACGACATGGCGAGGTGACATGGGGTCATCGTGTCACAGGTCGACATTCCGGTCGAAGGTGGCGCACCGAGCGCTCGTAGCCTGCGGGTCATGTCCGCCACCTCCCAGTCCATCGCCCACGACCCGACTCGGATCTTCCGACTCGACGGACGAGTCGCCATCGTGACCGGCGCGTCGTCGGGTCTCGGCGCTCACTTCGCGCGCGTGTTGCACGGCGCCGGAGCACGCGTGGTCATGGCGGCGCGGCGACTCGAACGACTCGAGGAACTCGCCGCCGAACTCCCCGGCTCGCTCGCCGTGGCCGCCGATCTCGGTCGAGCCGAGGATCGCGAGGCCCTGGTGGCGCGCACCGTCGCCGAGGCCGGAGCCCCGGACGTCCTGGTGAACAACGCCGGCATCGGACACAAGGTTGCCGTGGAAGACGAAGACCTCGAGACCTTCCGCGACACCATGGAGGTGAACGTCACCGCGATCTGGCACCTGTCGAAGTTGGTCGCTCCGCACATGATCGCTCGCGGTGGCGGCAACATCGTCAACATCGGATCGATGTTCGGACTCGTCGGCGCGGCCCCGGTGAAGCAGGCTCACTACTGCGCGTCCAAGGGTGCGGTGATCAACCTCACGCGTGAACTCGGACTGCAGTGGGCGCGCAAGAACGTTCGCGTGAACGCCCTGTGTCCGGGCTGGTTCCCGTCCGAGATGACCGTCGGCATGAACGACGAGACGAGTATGAACTTCGTCCGTCAGATGTCGCCCATGCCGCGTCTCGGCGAACTGCACGAACTCGACGGAGCCCTGCTTCTTCTGGCCTCCGACGCGTGCTCGTTCATGACCGGCCAGACGGTCACGGTCGACGGCGGTTGGACCGCCCGTTGATCCTGCACCTCGCCATTCGTCGCGAGTGGGAAGAAGCGCGGACCACCGGTCGTTATCCGTGGTCCACGCGGGGTGCGACCGTCGTCGATGTCGGTTACACCCATTGCAGTTTCGAACATCAGTGGCGCGGTGTCCGCGAGCGGTACTACGCCGATCTCACCGATGACGAACTCGTGCTGTTGGAGATCGACGAATCACGTCTTTCCTCGACGGTCGTCGTGGAGCGGCTCGAGGGCGCGCCCGACGACTTCCCTCACATCTATGGCGAGATCGACGTCGCGGCGGTGGTGGGCGAGCGGTCGATCAGGGGGTGAGCTGCGCCCACGGCGCGGCGGCCTCGAGTTGCGACGCCACGCGGATCAACACGTCCTCGCGACCGTAGGCGGCCACGAGTTGCATGCCGACTGGCAATCCACTGGCCGTGCGATGCAGCGGCAGGCTGATGGCCGGTTGGCCGCTCATGTTGAACTGCCCGGTGAAGGTCACCCATTCGCCGGCCCGCACGAGAGCATTCATCGGCCGGGTCGCATCGTCGTGGATCTCGCCGATCGCGATCGGCGGTTCGGCGAGGGTGGGCGTGAGGAGGAGATCCCAACCCTCGGCCCACCACGACTGCAGTGCGCGACGGAAAGAGACCGAGGCCGCCAGTGCAGCGGCGTAGTCGACGCCGGTGACCGACTCGGCGAACTTGGCCTGGGCCCAGTTCATGGCCTCGACGTCGTCGGCCGTGATCTCGCGACCGAGTGTGTCGGCGAAGCGTCGTAACGACATGCCCATGTTGGTGCTCCACATCGCACCGAACGATTTGCCCTGACTCTGGTCGGCGAGCACGGCCGGCCAAGCGACTTCCACGTGGTGTCCGAGTGACTCGAGCAACTTCGCGGTGTTGTGGACACCGGTCACGCACTCTTGATGCACCGCGAAACCGCGTGGACTGTGGTCGAGAAGTCCGATGCGCAGACGTCCGGGATCGGCGCCGACCTCTTGGATGTACGGACGCGACGGGGCCGGGGCGATCACGACGTCACCGATTCCGGGTCCGTTGGTCGCATCGAGAAGTCGGGCGGTGTCGCGCACGGTGCGGCTCACGCAGTGCTCCACGCCGAGGTTGCTCTCGTCGCGGAACGGGGCCATGGTGATGCGACCCTGCGACGGCTTCAGACCGACGAGACCACAACAACTCGCCGGGATTCGGATGGAACCACCACCGTCACTCGCGTGGGCGATCGGAACCATGCCGGAAGCGACGGCCGCAGCTGCACCACCGCTCGAGCCGCCACTCGTGCGCGAGGTGTCCCACGGGTTGCGGGTGGGACCCCACGCGAGGGGCTCGGTCACGGGCACGCTGCCGAGTTCGGGACTGTTGGTGCGACCGAGGGTCACGAGGCCGGCGCGCTTGTAGCGGGCGACCAACTCGGTGTCGGTGGGAGCGATGTAGTTGGCGGCCTTGAAGGCTCGGCAACCATGGCTGATCGGTCGGCCGGCCTCGTTGGCGAAGAGATCTTTCAACAAGAACGGCACACCGCGGAACGGACCCTTGGGTAGTGCGGGATCGTCGGCCGTCGCCCGTCCGGCGTCGAACCACCGATACGTGAGTGCGTTGAGTGCCGGATCGAGTTGCTCGATGCGTTCGATGGCGGCTTCCGCGAGTTGACGCGGTGTGACCTCACCTTTGGCCACGAGTTCGGCTTGGGCCGTGGCGTCGAGCCAGCGGGTGTCTTGCGCGAGTGACGACATGTATCCGTGATAGCAGACGAGGTGCGGGCCGAGGGGAACCCGCTGACTAGCGTGAACGTCCGTGCCCAACGATGGTGCGGAGCCGGCCTCCGTCGAGTACCCGACGAGCCGGGCCCTGCTCGGCTTCGCGCCGGTGCGCAACCTCCTCGGATCGAGCGTGGCGACGTCGGCCGGAGTGATGCTCCAGGCCACGATTCTCGGCAAACAGGTGTACGACATCACGGGACGCGAACTCGACATCGGTCTGCTCGGTCTGGCCGAATTCCTGCCGGCCGCACTTCTCGTTCTCGTGACCGGATCGGTGGCCGATCGTTTCAATCGGCGGATCATCGGCACGCTCGCCATTGCGGCCGAACTCGTGTGTGCGTTGGTGCTCGGGTTCTATGCGCTCGGTGAGCCGACCGCAGTGTGGCCGCTCTTCGTGGTGGCCGTGCTCTTCGGCGCCGCCCGTGCGTTCTCGGCGCCGGCGATTCGTTCGATTCCACCGATGGTCGCACCCGATGGCACGTTGCCGAGACTCATCGCGTTGTATTCGGCCACGTGGACGGCGGCGGCGATCGTCGGCCCGGCGCTCGGCGGATTCCTGTACGCGGCCGACCCGGCCCTCGCGTACTTCGTGGCCGCCGGACTCATGGGATGCGGTGTGCTGCAGTTGGCGCGCATTCGCTTCCTGCGCGAGCCCGAACCACCCGGACCCGACGACAAGGTCACCTTGCACTCGGCCTTCGAGGGTCTTCGTTTCATTCGTCGCACCCCCATTCTTCTGGCCGCGATCTCGCTCGATCTCTTCGCGGTCCTCTTCGGTGGTGCCGTGGCACTTCTGCCGGCGATCGCCGAGGATCGGCTGGGCGTGGGCGACGTCGCCTACGGATGGCTGCGCGCTGCGCCGGGAATCGGTGCGGCGGTGATGGCTCTGATCCTCGCGTCGAAGCCGGTCACCCGACGCGTGGGTCGAACCTTGCTCGTGGTGGTCGGGATCTTCGGTGTCGCCACCGTGCTCCTCGGCGTCACCACGAGCTACTTGATCGCTTTCGTGTCGCTCGTGATCCTCGCCGGAGCCGACATGATCAGCGTCTACATCCGTGGAACGCTCGTCCCGCTCGTGACTCCGGACGACAAGCGAGGTCGGGTCATGGCCGTGGAGAACGTGTTCATCGGCGCGAGCAACGAACTCGGTGCCTTCGAAAGCGGAGTGGCGGCGCAGGCATTCGGGACCCAGACGGCGGTCATCGGTGGCGGCGTGGCCACGCTCGGTGTCGTGGCGCTGTACTCGTTCTTCTTCCCCGCGTTGCGCCGGGTCGACCGCTTCGAGGAACTCGACCCCGATCGTTAGTCGAGTCGTGAGGTCAGGCCGCGATGGCCAGCCACACGACGAGCGGTATCACGATCCACGACAGGATCAGCAGAACGATCGCGTAGGCCGCGAAGTTGTAGCTCTCGTCGCGGGGTGGTTTGCCGGCGGCGCCGATCGTCTCCCACAACGCCCGCATCGGCTGATCGGTCGAGAGTTTGATCCGGCGACGGGCAACACCGGCGCTGTAGAGAGCGACCCACGAGAGCGCGGCGAGAACCGCGAAGAGAATGACACCAAGCACGATCACTCCCGCGGTCGAGTCGAGTGCGGCGCGCGTGACGCTTTGCAGTCCGCTCGCGATCGACGTCAGTACCGCACCGCCGAGGAGGAACGTCGGCAGTCCGAGGGCCTTGGTGCTCATGCCGGTCTGCACGCGTCGGATGTCGAGTCGTGAACGTCGGAGCATCGAGTGTTCGGCGGTTCCCCAGGCACTGTTGGCCTCGCGTCGTTCGTACAGGCCACCGATGCGTCCGACGAGGCGGTTCAGGTGGCTGCGCACGATCCACCGGGTGACTTGTTGAACGAGCCATTTGGCGATCGGAGTGAGCGGACCGAGTCGGCGCACCTCGGCCGGCCGGGCGCCATTGCGATCGAGCACCTCGATACCACGCACCATCACGCGATGCGCTTCTTCGAAGCGCTGCGGATACTGCAGGGGTCGCACGGCCGACATCTGCGCAACCATCTCCCGCTCCACCACCCCTCGGCCACCGATCTGGAAGAGCAACGCGTCCTTCTCTTCGTCGGTGTCGGCCCGGAGAACGCGGAGAGAATCGAGTTTGTCGAGGAGGAGTTCGGGAACGGATTCGTCGTGGCCGTCACCGGTCGGCGCGTGGGGCTCGTTCACGCTTTCAAGGTAGTGCTTCGGTGAGTGGTCGCCGTTCCGGACGCGGAGAGAGGGACTACCGTTGAGCACATGAAGCAAAACCCAGTCGGTCGCTTCCTCGACGAGTTCCGCCAGTTCATCAACAAAGGAAACCTGATCGCCATCGCCATCGGCTTCGTGATGGGTTCGGCCTTCACCGGTCTCGTGACCGCACTCGTGGAGAACGTGATCATGCCCCTCGTGGCGATTCCGTTCGGCCAGCCCAACTTCGACAATGCGCTCATTCTCGAGATCAACGATGCCCAGATCAGGTTCGGCGCTTTCCTCACCGTCGCCGTGACCTTCGTGTCGATCGCCCTCGTTCTCTTCGTGATGCTGAAGATCTACAACCGCGCCACGGGTGACGAAGCCGTGGCACCGCCCACGGAGATCGGCCTCCTCACCGAGATCCGCGACGAACTCCGCTCACATCGCACCGGCGACGCATGAGAAGGCTCGTCGCGCTGGTCATCGTCGGTGCCTGTGCGGTTTCGGCGTGTGCGGGCGATTCGTCACCGGCGTCGACTCCACCCTCGGGACCTCTCGGCACCGTGGGCGGAATCGGTGTCCTGCCGTCGGTGAGTCCGGCCGATCCGGCGACGGCTGGAAGTCGTGAGCCGGTGTTACCGAGCTTCGATCGCACGATCGGTCAGGTGGCCGAGGGTCCGCGCCTCTTACTCATCGGCGACTCGATCCTGGCCACGGTGGCCCGCCGCTACAACAACAAGGCATGTCGCCGTCTGGTGCCACTCGGTTGGCAGATGGTGATCGAGGCCGAGATCGGTAAATCGATCGAGTTCGGTCCCGAAGTGCTGAAGGCCAAGATGGACGAACGTTGGGACGCCGCCGTCGTCTTCCTCGGCACCAACTACTGGCAGACACCCGAGGACTACGAGCGGCTCCTCGCGTTCATTCTCGACGAGCTCTCGCCGCGACCGATCGCACTGTTCACCACGTCGATGTATCGACCCAAGCAGCGCGAGGTCAACGACGCCATCGAGGCCGAGGCGCGCAACCGCGACAACGTCTGGCTGGTCGACTGGGAGTCGATCTCGAAATCGGACGGCGTGCTGTCGGGCGACGAAATCCATCCGTCGATGGAGGGCAACGATCTACTCGTGGCCGTGCTCGCCAAAGTTCTCGGTAATGCACCGGGTGGTGGCGCGGGCAAGTGCCTCGAATCCGAGTTCGTCGAGGACGAGATGTTGCCCGAGGCGATCGTGGATGTGAATCCGACCGACGACTCCGCACCCGAGGACACCGCAGTCGACGACACCGCACCCGACGACTCGATCGGTGTCACCACGACCACCCCAGGCTGACCTTTCGCGGGTTGCGAGTCCGCCTCGTGCGCCACACACTTGGAGGGTGCTCCAGGTCCAGTCGTTGTCGGTCGAGGTCGGGGGTCGTGTCGTCGTTCAGGACGCGACCTTCACGATCATGCCCAAGGACAAAGTCGGCCTGGTCGGACGCAACGGAGCCGGCAAGACGAGCCTCTTCAAGGTTCTCGGCGGCGACAGTGAGCCGATCGCCGGCAAGGTGACCCGCAAGGGCGGATTCGGCTACTTGCCTCAAGATCCGCGAATCGCCGGGGTTTTCGATGGTCGGACCGCGATTTCGCACATCCTGTCGGGCCGCAACGTCGACGAAGATCTCGCTCGCCTCGAGAAGTTGCGCATCGCCATGGAAGAGGACGCGAGCGAGCGCAACGTGTCCCGCTATTCGCGTGCCGAGGACGAATTCGCATCCCGCGGCGGATACGCGGCCGAGAGCGAAGCACGATCGATCGCCGCCGGACTCGGTCTCACCGCGTCGCGTCTCGATTTGCCGGTGGGGGTGTTGTCGGGTGGCGAGCGACGACGCGTCGAGTTGTCGCGCATCCTCTTCGCTGGAAGTGATGTCTTGCTGCTCGACGAACCTACGAACCATCTCGACGTCGACGCCAAGACCTGGTTGTTGTCGTTTCTCCGCCAGTACCGCGGTGCGCTCCTCGTGATCAGCCACGACCTCGATCTGCTCGACGAGGCGATCACCCGTGTGCTGCATCTCGACCGCGTGGCCGAGGACGCAACGGGTCACGTCGTGGAGTACCGCGGGACGTACAGCCAGTACCTCAAGTCACGTGCCGAGGACGAAGAACGACTCACCAAGAAGGCTGCGTTGCAGGCCAAGGAGATCCAGCGCCTGCAGACCGTGGTCGATCGATTCGGAGCCAAGGCCACCAAGGCGGCCATGGCGCACAGCATCGAGAAACGCATCGATCGATTGGAGTCCGAGAAGGTCGTCGCGCCCACTGCGTCACGATCGATCACCGTGCGGTTCCCCGATCCGCCGCCGTGTGGTGAGACCGTCGTGACCGCCGAGCATCTGTGCAAGGGATACGGCGGACCGCCGGTGTTCGAGGACGTGTCGTTCGATCTCGGACGACGTGAACGTCTGCTGGTACTCGGGTTGAACGGCGCGGGTAAGACGAGCCTCTTGCGCATACTCGCCGGCGAGACCACGGCCGACCTCGGCGACTTCCGCTTCGGGCATCAAGTGGCCGTGGGTTACTACGCGCAGGAGCACGACAACCTCGACACCTCGGCGAGTCTCCTCGACAACATCCGCCGCGAAGTTCCTCCGGGAGTCCAACTCACCGAAACGCAATTGCGTGGGCTTCTCGGCATGTTCGGGTTGTCGGGGGAGAAGGTCTTCCAGAAGTCGGGCACTTTGTCGGGCGGCGAGAAGACCAAGTTGGCCCTGGCCATGCTCATGGTCGGGCGCAACAACGTGTTGCTCCTCGACGAGCCCACGAACAACCTCGACCCGCCGAGTCGCGAAGCAGTGGCCGACGCGTTGTCCTCGTGGAAGGGCTCGATCATCTTCGTGAGCCACGACCCCGAGTTCGTGGAGCGACTCGAACCCACCAAGGTCCTGCTCATGCCCGACGGTCAGGTCGACTACTTCGGCGAAGACTGGCTCGACGTCGTCACCCTCGCCTGAATCGCTCGCTGACGGTCCGTCACGCCCCGAGGGCTACGGTTCGGACATGCGAATCGGAATCTTCGGCGGTGCAGCAAACGACGGAACCCTCGACGCCATGGTGGCCGAGGCCAAGCGGGCGGAGGCCGACGGCTTCGCGAGCTACTGGGCTCCGCAGATCTTCGGGCACGATGCTCTGACGGCATTGGCCGTGATCGGTCGGGAAGTGCCGCGCATCGAGCTCGGCACGAGTGTGGTTCCCACCTACCCGCGTCATCCGATGATGATGGCCCAGCAGGCGCTCACGGTGAATGCAGCGTGCTCGGGTCGTCTCTGCCTCGGCATCGGACTCAGTCACCAGATCGTGGTCGAGTCGATGTGGGGAATGAGCTTCGCCAAGCCCGTGCGTCACATGCGCGAGTACCTCGAGGTCATGATGCCGCTGCTCGAGGGCAAGCCGGTCGCTCACGCGGGTGAAGAGTTCCGCGTCAATGGTGCGGTAGCGGTGCCTGGTGGTAGCCGGCCCAACGTCGTGATCGCCGCGCTCGGCGAGCAGATGCTGAAGGTCACCGCCGCGCTGGCCGACGGCACGCTCACGTGGTGCACCGGTCCGCAGACCCTCGCCAATCACACCGTGCCCACGTTGAAGGCAGCCGCCGACAAGGCGGGTCGTGACTCGACCCGAGTCATCGCCGCGCTACCCGTGTGCGTCACCAAGGACAAAGAGGCCGCGTTCGAGCGAGCCGCCAAGGTGTTCGTCGTGTACGGGCAGTTGCCGAGTTACCGTGCGATGCTCGACAAGGAAGGCGTGTCGGGTCCGGCCGACATCGCGGTGGTCGGTTCGGAATCCGAAGTCATCGATCGTCTCGCCGCACTGGCCGACATCGGCGTGACCGACTTCGCGGCGGTCGAGTTCGGGGCCACCCCCGACGAAATCGCCGACACCCGCGCCGCCGTGAAGAAACTGCTGAAGTAGTCGTCGTTCCGTTCCGGGACGCGAAGGGGGAAAGCGTCATGGGAGTCAGTCTCTCGAAAGCCGACGGAATCGCTCGGATCGTCTTCGACCATCCGCCGATCAACCTCTTCACCTTCGAGGAGTTTCTCGCCACTGCGCAGATCGTGGGTGAACTTGCGGTGGACGACTCAGTTCGCGTGGTGATCCTGTCGTCGGCCAATCCCGACTTCTTCATCGCCCACTTCGACGTGGAGGCGATTCTGTCGTTCCCGACCGGTCAGCCACCCGCAACTGAACTCAACCCGTATCACGTGATGTGCGAACAATTGCGCACGATGCCCAAAGCGACCATCGCCGTGGTCGAGGGCCGCGCCGGTGGTGGAGGTAGTGAAGTGGCGCTCAGTTGCGACATGCGCTTCGCCGCCCTGCCGTCCAAGAAGCACGCGGGCGCCGTGTTCAATCAGCCGGAGGTCGCGCTCGGCATCATCCCGGGCGGAAGTGGAACCCAGCGACTCGCGCGGTTGATGGGCCGCTCGCGGGCACTCGAGGTCGTGCTCGGCTGCGACGACATCGATGCCGAAACCGCCGAGAAGTGGGGCTGGGTCAACCGAGCGCTACCGCGCAAACAACTCCGTCCTTTCGTCGAGCGTCTCGCCACGCGCATCGCGTCGTATCCCGCCCACGCGGTCGCGGCGGCCAAGGCGTCGGTGATCCGGGCCGAGAAGGAGGTCGCCGCCGATCTCCTCGCCGAAGGCAATGCGTTCAGTGGAACTCTCGGCGGGCCCGGCACTCGCGAGGCGATGGAACGCTTTCTCGCCATCGGTGGTCAGACCGCCGCCGGCGAACTGCGTTTGGGTGAGCTTCTTCAGCCCTGATCACTTCAGGGCGACCGGCGTCCCACCGAAGGGTTTGTTGACGAGGTCGAAGAAGTCGTTGCCCTTGTCGTCCACCACGATGAAGGCCGGGAAGTCCTTGACCTCGATCTTCCAAACCGCCTCCATGCCGAGTTCGGGGTACTCGAGCACTTCGACCTTGGTGATGCAGTCCTGGGCGAGTCGCGCCGCCGGACCACCGATGGAACCGAGGTAG
>SXGQ01228093.1_pt1 | contig 17056 bp, 10 predicted proteins | sample 3178371 | NCBI WGS metagenome assembly SXGQ01 (sample SAMN11356859, study PRJNA531348) | freshwater metagenome | isolation source: freshwater sample F1-20 | place: China: Fuxian Lake, Yuxi | collected 2017-12-25
GCCCAGTCGCGGGAGGAGCCGGTGCCATACTCCTGGCCCGCGATGACGATCAAGGGGGTACCCGCCTGCTGATGACGCACCGCGGCGTCGTGGATCGAAACCTCCTCCCCCGTGGGCTGGAAGATCGTGCTCCCGCCCTCCTTGCCGCCGAGCATCAGATTCTTGATCCGGACGTTGGCGAAGGTGCCGCGGGTCATTACCCGGTCGTTGCCGCGGCGAGAGCCATAGGAGTTGAAGTCTTCGAAGGCCACGCCGTGCTCCACGAGGAAGCGGCCGGCCGGGGATGACTTCTTGATGGCGCCAGCGGGCGAGATGTGGTCGGTGGTGACAGAGTCGCCGAAGATGCCGAGCGCCCGGGCGCCGCGGATCTCGCCGATGGTCCCCGCCTGCATCCCGAACTGAGTGAAGAAGGGGGGCTCCTGAATGTAGGTGGAGGCCGGGTCGAACGCGTACACGTTCCCGGTCGAGGCCGGGATCTCGTTCCACTTCGGGTTCTGGGCGGCGAAATCGCGGTAGAGGCGGCGGAAAACTTCGGGCTTCAGCGCGGCCTCGAGAGTGTCCCGCACCTCCGCCAACGAGGGCCAGACGTCCGCGAGGTAGACTGGCTTGCCGTCCCGGTCGAGCCCGAGGGGCTCGCAGCTGAGGTCGAGGTCGACCCGCCCGGCGATCGCGAAGGCGACCACCAGCGGCGGCGACATCAGGAAGTTGGCCTTCACGTTCTGGTGCACGCGGGCCTCGAAGTTGCGGGTGCCCGAGAGCACGGAGGCGGTGACCAGGTCGTGCTTCACGATCGCCTCTTCGATGTTCGGGTCCAACGGGCCCGAATTGCCAATACAGGTCGTGCAACCGTAGCCCACGGTCTGGAACCGCAGTTTGTCGAGGTAGCGCTGCAGCCCGGTCTTCTTGAGATAAGCGGTGACGACACGGGAACCCGGGGCAAGAGAGGCCTTGACCGCGGGGTTTACCTTGAGTCCGCGCTCGACGGCCTTCTTGGCGAGCAGGCCGGCCGCCAGCATCACGCTGGGGTTGGAGGGGTTGGTGCAGCTGGTGATAGCAGCGATGACCACCGATCCATTGGTGAGGCGTGCCTTGCGGCCGGCCGCATTCGCCACGCGGACCTCCTCGGCGAAGGAGGCCCGGGATTTGCCGAAGCCGTTCTCGGTGACGGGGCGCTGGAATGCGCCGAAGAATTCCCGTTGCAGATTGGGGAGCTCGATCCGGTCCTGGGGCCGCTTCGGTCCGGCGACGCTTGGTACCACGCTCGCAAGGTCGAGTGAGAGTTCGGACGAGTAGTCGATCTGCCCCTGCTGGGGCATCCCCCAGAGTCCCTGGGCCTGGTAGTAGGCCTCGTAGAGTGCGACGTGCCGCTCGTCGCGACCGGTGGCGCGGAGATAGGCGGCGCACTCGCCGTCGATCGGGAAGAAACCCATCGTGGCCCCATACTCGGGCGCCATATTGGCGATCGTGGCGCGGTCGACCACCGGAAGCGCCTGCGCGCCCGGACCGTAGAACTCGACAAACTTGCCCACCACCTTCGCTTTACGGAGCAGCTGGGTCAACGTCAGGGCGAGGTCGGTCGCGGTAACCCCCTCGCGCAGCGCCCCCGTGAGGTGCACGCCGACGACGTCCGGGGTGAGGAAGTAGACGGGCTGGCCCAGCATCCCGGCCTCGGCCTCGATGCCCCCCACGCCCCAGCCGACGATGCCGATGCCGTTGATCATCGTGGTGTGAGAATCGGTGCCCACAAGGGTATCAGGGTAACACACACCTTGAGCGTCGGTGAGGACCCCCTTGGCCAGGTATTCGAGGTTAACCTGGTGGACGATGCCGATGCCCGGGGGCACGACCTTGAAGGTGTCGAAGGCCTGCATCCCCCACTTCAGGAACTGGTAGCGCTCGCGGTTGCGCGTGAACTCCAGCTCGAGGTTTCGCTGCATCGCGTCGGCGGAACCCGCGAAGTCCACCTGCACCGAGTGGTCGACCACCAGGTCGACGGGCACGAGCGGCTCGATGATCTTCGGGTCCCGCCCCATCCGCGCGACCGCGGAACGCATCGCCGCGAGGTCAACCAGCAGCGGCACGCCAGTGAAGTCCTGCAGCACGATACGCGCGACGACGAACGGGATCTCCTCGGTGCGTGGGGCCTTGGCGCCCCAGCTCGCGAGCTCCCGGACGGCGCCCTCGGCGACACGCTTGCCGTCACAATTGCGCAGCAGCGACTCGAGCACCAGCCGGATCGAGACCGGCAGGCGCGACACGCGGAAGCCGGCGGCCTCGAGCGCGGGAAGCGAGTAGAAGGAGTGCGACGCGCCGTTGGCGGAGAACGTCTGCAGCGTGTTGAAGGGATTCGGCAGGCTCATTGGGAACGAAAAGGAGAGGCCGCAGGAGACAGTTGGACACGCCCGCGCCGCCGGGGCGGCGGCCCGGCGGCGGGAAGGATCCGGATCAGCTGGCCAGCGCGGCCTTGATCGCGGCGAAGTTCGGCAGGTCCTTCGGCGTCGCGGTCTGCTCGGCGTACTTCACCACGCCATCCCGGCCGATGACGAACGCAGCGCGGGCCGCGGTGTCGCCCACGCCTGCGAGCATCGGGAAGAGCACGCCATAGGCGCGGGTGACCTCCTTGTTGAGGTCGCTGACGAGGGGAATCGAGATCCGGTTGGCCTTGGCCCACGCCTCCTGGGCGAAGGGGCTGTCGACGCTCACGCCGATCACCTCGGCGCCGAGCTGGGCGTACTGCTCGAGGCCGGCCGACTGGTCGCACATCTCCTGGGTGCAGACGCCGGTGAAGGCCAGGGGGAAGAAGAGCAGCACCGTTTGCTTCTGGCCGAGGTTGCGGCTGAGGGTGACGTCCTGGAGGCCTTCCGGCGTCTTGGTCTTGAGGGTGAAGTCCGGGGCTTTGGTTCCGACGGCGATGGGCATGGTGAGGGCGGTGGGTTGGCGGTTGGTCAGACCCGGGCGCTTGGTCCCGGGAGGAAAGTTCACGTTGAGCGCGGCCCCGGCGCCCCGCAAATCGATTCTCGCGGCGGCGCCCGGCGCGGAATCCGCACTTGCGCGCGCCCGCCCGCCCTCCGTTTACTCCCGGGTCCCGCATGAACATCCTCGATGAGCTGCGCTGGCGCGGCCTCCTCGCCGACTGCACCGACCCCGTTGCGCTCCGCGCCCGCCTCGAGCAGGGCCCGATCACGCTTTACTGCGGCTTCGACCCCACGGCCGACTCTCTCCACGTCGGCAACCTGGTCCCGCTGCTGGCGCTGCGCCGCTTCCAGCTCCTCGGCCACCACCCGATCGCCCTCGCCGGCGGCGCCACCGGGATGGTCGGCGACCCCTCCGGCAAGTCCGCCGAGCGCAACCTGCAGACGCCGGAGCAGGTCGCGCACAACATCGCCGCAATCCGCGGTCAGCTCACCCAGTTCCTCGATTTCGACGTCCGCGCCAACCCCGCCCGGCTCGTCAACAACCACGACTGGACCGGGCCGCTGACCCTGCTCGAGTTCCTGCGCGATGTCGGCAAACACATCTCGGTCAACTCGATGGTGGCGAAGGACTCCGTCCGCTCGCGGATGGAGGACCGCGAGGCCGGGATCAGCTACACGGAGTTCAGCTACATGCTGCTCCAGGGTTATGATTTCTACCACCTGCGCCACGCGCTCGGCTGCGAGCTGCAGATCGGCGCGACCGACCAGTGGGGTAACATCACCGTCGGCACGGAGCTCACCCGCAAGAAACTGGGCGCCACCGTCTGGGGCCTCGTCTTCCCGCTGCTGACCAAGGCGGATGGCTCGAAGTACGGCAAGACCGCCACCGGGACGGTCTGGCTCGATCCGCGCCGGACCTCGCCGTACCGCTTCTACCAGTTCTTCGTGAACACCGATGACGCCGACGTCGGGAAGCTGCTGCGCACGCTGACCTTCCTCAACGCGGAGGAAATCGCGGCCCTCGAGCGCGAGGTCGCCGCGAACCCGGGTGCCCGCGCCGCCCAGAAGGCCCTCGCGCGCGAGATGACCCGGCTGGTGCACGGGGAAAACCGGCTGGCCGGCGCGCTCCGCGCGAGCGATGCGCTGTTCGGTGGCCCGCTCGACGGCCTCACGGCGGAGGACTTTCAGGATATCATTGCGGAAATCCCGCGACATGCGTTCGAGCGCACTCACCTGAGCGGGGCCGGCGCTCCGCTCGGCGATCTGCTAGTCCACGCCGGTCTCTGCCCCTCGAAGGGCCAGGCGCGGAAGGACATCGAGGGCGGCGGCATCTACGTGAACAACCAGCGCGCCGCGGAGACCAGCCGCACGCTCAGCGAGGCCGACGTGCTCCACGGCCGGTACGTGCTGCTGCGCAAGGGTAAACGCAGCTACGCCGTGCTGGAACTGGCCTGATCAGCGGCCACCCGCCGCCGGCGCGGCGAGGAAACCAACAAGGTCCGCCATCGCCTGCGCGTCCACCGCGGCCTCGAGGCCTTCCGGCATCAGGGAACGTCCCGAGCTGATCAGCGTGCGCAGCTCGCTGCGGAGGATGACCTGCTCCTCCCCGTCGAGCCCCAGCAGCGTCAGGGCGCCGGCGGACTCCGCGGCGAGCATGCCCACCGCGGTGCGTCCGTCCGCGAGATTCGCCGTGTAAAAGAGATAGCGGTCCTCCACGGCGCGGTTCGGATCCAGAATGTGGCCAATAAGGTACTCCGGGCTGCGGTCCTTCACTACCGCGAGATCGGGTCCGACCGCCCGGCCGGGCACTGCCCCGAACCGATGGCAGGCGCTGCAGGATTGCGCGAACACGGTCGCGCCCCGACCCGGATCAGCCCGCAACGGCGCCACGGCCGCGACGTAATCGCGCACGATGGCCTGGCGTCCGGCCGCGTCGCCCGCCCCGAAGACCGCCGCGGCCCGCGTCGCGATGCGGGGGTTCCCGTGCTGGGTGAGCGCCGTGCGCCGCGCGGCGTCGATCTGGGTCCGGAACGCCTCGTCGCGTTCCGCCCGGTCGAGGAGCACCTGCGCCCAGGCAGGCCGGCCGGCCAGCAGGCCCAGAATGAGCCCGCGTAACCGCGGGGAATGGCCCTCCCAGCCCGCCAGCAACAGCCCAGGCGTCTGAGTCCGGTTAATGCCGCCCAAAGCGCGTGCCGCCGCCCACTGCAACTCGGGCGACTGCCGCGCGTCCAGCAGGGCCGCGAGCCGGCCGGCGTCCTCCGCCTGCTGGCCCCGGCCCCGACCAAGCAACGTCACCGCGGCGAGGCGGGTCCGCGTCTCCTCCGTGGGGTCAGCCGCGACCACCCGCGCTCGCTCGAGGACCGGATCAAGCGCTTCCAGCGCCTGCCGGAGCGGCGCGCCGGCATCGCCGTGCAAGCGCGGGAGGGTCTGTCCCTGCCGCTGCAGGAGATCTAGGAGCTCACCCAATGCCTGCAGGCCCTCTGAGACCTCGCCCCGTTGCAGCGCGGCGGGCACCGCGGCGAGCAACCGGGTGAGGGCGCGGGCGTTCGCCGTGGCCGCCGCGATCTCCGCGACCAGCGGGCTCTGCGCCAGCCCGGCGGCGTGCAAGGTCTCCAGCACCACGTCGGCGTGCGGCAGGGCGGAACTGAGCGCGGCCGCTCGCACGTAGCGATCGCGCTCCCGGGCCAGCAGCCGGGCGAGCGCCTCCCCCACCTCCACGCCCGGCCACTCGCCCAACGTGTAACCCACCTGCTGGCGCACGACGGCATCAGGGTCGTCGACCAGCGCGGCCACGGCGGCGCGCAGCGCCGGGTCGGCCGCGGCGATGGTCTCGCTGAGGCGGATCGCCTGCCGGCGCACCCCGGCGTGCAGATCGCGCAGGGAACGCAGGACCACCGGAGGGGTCAGCGCCCCGATCCCGTGCAGCGCCCATAAGGCCTGCGCGCGCGCGGCGGGGAGCTCGGCCCCGACCGCCACCTGCTCCACGACCTTCGCGGCGCCCTCGGGGCGGCGCCATTCCAATTGCTGCTGAGCAAGGTCTCGCAGCACGCCACTGGGGGAACGCAGCGCGTTCGCCAGCTCCCCAGCGTCAGCGCGATCCAGCCGCGGCACCGGGCGCAGCGCCCCCGCCCGAGGGCGGATCCGGTAGATGCGTCCCTGTTCCGAACCGGCCCGCAGGTCGCCCAAGACGCGTTGCCAAGCTTCGGGGATCCATTGGGGATGCTCGATGACAAGCCGATACATATCGGCGACATACAGGGCGCCGTCTGGTCCCGCACGGGCTGCGACGAACCGGGACCACGCGTCGGTGGAAGCGAGGAATTCCGCCGTCGCTTCGGCCTCCGGGCGCCGGCCGCGGAACGTGGCCCCGTCCGCCTCGAGCACCTCGCGATGCACGAGGTTGTGGACTGGCTCGCAGACGAAGACGTTGCCCGCGTAACCCGGACCGAGCAGCGAGTCGCGATAGATCACCGTGCCGCAGGCGGACGTGAAATGGTTGGCCGCGAAGCCGTCGTTGAATCGTGCGAGGGTCTCGCTCCGCGGGTAGACGCGGGCCGCCCCAGGAATAGCGGCGACCGTTACGGCACCGGACGGCGGGACGAGCCGAGGGTTGCGCCGGAGGTAGTGCTCCTCGAGGGCGTAGTGCCAGATCGGGTTAGAATTGTTGCCGCCGAACCAGTTGCCCCAGTCGTCGCGGTTGCGCCCCGCCTGGGTCTGGCCCGCGAGCGTCTCGATCTCCCCGGAGTCGGGCCGAAGGCGGAAATCCCGTTGGCCGAGCTCCACCACGGGGCCGACCGCTCCCGCGCGCCGCACCTTCCCCCCACTGTTGCCATTGGCCAGGTGCACCCACCCGTCGAGGCTCCATTGGAGGCCGTTGCTCAGGTGCTGCTCGTTCCCCTCCGCGAGCCCCGTGAACAGCGGCCGCCGCACATCGGCCCGGCCGTCGCCGTCGGTGTCCTCGAGGAACAGCAGATCCGGCACCGCCACGACTAGGATCCCCGAGCGCCACGGCAGGACCGCCGTCGGCGCGCGGAGTCCTTCGGCGTAGAGGGTGGAACGGTCGTACCGGCCGTCCCCGCGGGTGGATTCCAGCACGCGGATCCGGCCTCCCGGCTGTCCCTTGCCGTCAAGGCCGCGCGGGTAATCCGCCATCTCCACGACCCAGAGCCGCCCATCCGCACCCCACGCGAGATCGACGGGATCGAGCACGGCGGGCTCGGCGGCGACTAGCTCGATCTCGAGATCGCTAGGAACCTGGATCGCCGCGAGGGACGCGGCCGCCGCCAGTGGCGTCGGCAGCACGACCTTGGGAGGCGGGGCCACTTCCTTGTAGCCGCAGGAGAGCCACGCGAGCAGGGGCAGCAGCAACCGGGGAAGACGATCCGCGCGCATCAGGTCCAATTAGGATGGGAGCGGCGCCGGCGCAAGGGCGGGAACAAGACCGTTCAGCGCCGGGCGGCGTGGAACTCCACGGGGACGATGCCGCGTACGGCGCCGATCAGACGGTCCTCGGTGTCGGGGTGGAGGCGGGTGGGCCACCCGTAGTAGTCCATCGAGCCGTCCACCTCGTAGCCGCCTTCCGGGTACATCCGGCGCGAGGGCACGTAGCAGGGCACGGCATTAGCGTAGGCATTTATCCAGAGCCGCGGCCCGTCGAGCTCGCGGCGCAACCGCAACGAGTACTCTGCGACCACCTCCCCGCCGAGGAACACCATCACCAGCTCGCGCCCGAAGGTCCACGTCTGCACGGGAAGGGGCACGGCGGCCGGAAGGGAACGGCCCGCCGCCAGCTCCCCGAGAAAACGCCCGGCCGCATACTGGGCCGGCGCACGCGTCCCGGGCCCCCGCCGGGCCTCCAGCGCGGCGCGGTCGGGCGCGGGATCCAAGGGCAGCTGCACAACCTGATACGCGGCGGTGGTGACGGGGCCGAGCGGCCGCCACGCTCCGGGCAGCAGCCGGGCGACCTCAGCCGCAACCGCGGCCCCATGGACGGGCACCCCCTCGGGACCGCGCGGCAGACCGGGATTCGCGTCCGCCCCGCAGCCGATCGCCACCAGCGCCGCGGCCCCGCCGTGGGCCGCTTCGAGGCGCGTTGCCGCATCCCCCGCCCAGTCCGGATGCACAAAGTTGTCTCCGCCGCCGAGCGTCGTGCAGTGGCAGGCGTAGTTGAGAAACAAGGCCCGCATCGTCCCATCCGGCGCGGCAACGCGCAGCACCGGCAGCGCGTGGTCGACCGGCCCACCCGGCACGATCCCGAAGCCCTTCCATTTGCCATCCACCACTTGGCGACGCTGGGTAGCGAAGCCGACGCGGCCTTGGGTCCACGCCACGCGCGCGGGACGGCGGTCGGCCAGCGCGGCCGCCGCGACTTCGATCAGGCGCTCCCGCACAAGGACGGTGTAGGCGGCGATGCGGGCGGTTTCATCCGCAGGAAGATCACGCGCGAACATATTGGGCAGCACGTCGGCGAGGGCCGGGCCGTTGTGCGTGTGCGTCGCGCAGAGGGCAAGGCGGGCGCGGGGCAGCCCGAAGCGGCGCTCGAGGCCCTCGGAGACAATCCGGGCGGTCTCCGCGCCGATTCCAATCAGTTCCGCGGTCACCAGCACCACCGGGGCGTCCGCATCAGCGCCGAGCGCCAACGCGCGCGCGTGCAGCGGGGCGCCAATCCGGGCCGCCTCCGTGGCGCGGGACTGGTAACCGGTCAGCCGGATGGGCAATTCGGGAGTGATGTCGATTCGCGCCACACCAACTGGCACCAACGGGTCGTCCGGAGCCGCGGGGAAGACGAGGGCGGGCAACAGGAACAGCGCGAGCAACGGAAAACAAAAACGACGGAGGAGCGTAGCAGCAGGCTTCATCGGGGTAGCCAATCCGTGACGCACCTCCCGCAAGGCGTCCAGCCCCCAACGGACGGCGCAAGTCCGGCTTGGCACGCGGCGCGGGCTCGCGAACATCGCTGAATGTCCCCCTCCCCTTCACTGCACGGGTTCAGCCTGGTCGCCGGCGACCGGGGTGCTCCCGGCGGCAAAACCTTCCGGGCCGTCAATCCCGCCGGTGGCGCGGCACTCGCGCCAGACTTCCACGAGGCCTCGCCGGAGGAAGCGGACCGGGCCCTCGAGCGCGCCCACGCGGCGACGGCGACCTTCGCGCGCACCGCGGGAGAAACCCGCGCCACCCTCCTGGAGGCCATCGCGGCCGGCATCGAGGAGCTAGGGGAGACGCTGATCGCGCGGGCGGCCGCGGAGACCGGCCTGCCGGTCGCGCGCCTGACCGGCGAGCGCGCGCGCACCTGCGGGCAACTCCGGCTCTTCGCCCAACTGGTCCGGGAAGGCTCCTGGGTGGACGCCCGCCTGGATCCCGCGCTCCCGGAGCGGAAGCCCCTGCCGCGGCCCGACGTCCGCAGGATGCTCCGACCGGTGGGCCCTGTCGTGGTGTTCGGTTCTAGCAACTTCCCGCTCGCGTTTTCCACCGCCGGCGGGGACACGGCCTCCGCGCTGGCCGCCGGTTGCCCGGTGGTGGTGAAGGCGCACCGGGCGCACCCCGGCACCGCGGAGCTGGTCGCGGGGACGGTGGCCCGCGCCGTGGCGGCGCAGGGGCTGCCGCCGGGCGTTTTCTCCCAAGTCCACGGTGAGGGCGCGACGCTCGGGGTGCGGCTGGTGCGGCATCCGTCGACGGCAGCGGTGGGCTTCACAGGCTCGCAGGCGGCGGGGCGTGCCCTGCACGACGCGGCGGCGGCGCGGCCGCGGCCGATCCCGGTGTTCGCAGAGATGAGTAGCCTGAACCCGGTCTTTCTGCTGCCCGGGGCGCTGCGCGGGCGTGGCGCGGAGATCGCCGCGGGGCTCCTCGCGTCATTCACCTTGGGCGTCGGCCAGTTCTGCACCAAGCCGGGCCTCGTCTTCGCGGTGCGCGGGGAGGCTAACGAGGCTTTCCTCGAAGCCCTAGCGAAGGGCGTGCGCGCCGCTCCTTGCGGCACGATGCTCACCCCGGGCATCCGCGCGGCGTTCCTCGCTAACCAGCAGCGCCTCCTCGACGCGACCGGGGTGACGCTCTGGGCCGGCGGCGCAGGCGAACCTGCGGTCGAGCGCCACGAGGCCCGGCCGGTCGTCGCCCGCACCACCGCCGAGTCGTTCCTCGCCCATCCAGAGCTCGCGGAGGAAGCCTTCGGGCCCTTCACCTTGGTGGTAGAGGCCAAGGATGCCGCAGGCCTCGCCGCTTGCGCCGGGGTCCTCGCCGGGCAGCTCACCGCCACCCTCCACGGCACGCCCGAGGATCTGGCCGGCGCCGCGACCTTGCGGCAGCTGCTGGAGGAAAGGGCCGGGCGGCTGGTCCTCAACGGCTTCCCCACTGGCGTCGAAGTCTGCCCGGCGATGCACCACGGCGGGCCCTATCCGGCGACCACTGACAGCCGCTTCACCTCGGTCGGCACGGCCGCGATCCTGCGCTTCGCCCGCCCCGTATGCTACCAGGGCTTCCCCGACGCGCTGCTTCCGGCCGCGCTGCAGGACGCCAACCCGCTCGGCCTGCTGCGCGTGGTCGAAGGCCGCCCGACCCGCGAACCCCTCACTCCGCGGAGGACGGGCTGAGATGGATCCGCTCCTCGATTCCCCGGACACCGCCTACGCGGGCCTGCGCACGACGGCGGAGGGCCCCGCTGGACGCCTGCCGTTGGAGGCCAATCAGCTGCGCCACCTGAGCAGCGGCGATCTTTTTGGCCTCACCCAAAACGCGGGAATGGGCTGGAATCCGGCGCTGCTTAGCGGTCGCCAGTATCTCATCCTGAGCACCCAGGGCGGCATCCGCGCTCCGGACGGCACGCCCATCGCGCTCGGTTACCACACCGGTCACTGGGAGGTCGGCCTACTGATGGAGGAGGCCGCGCGCGCGTTCTCCGCTGCAGGCGCCATCCCCTTCGCCGGCTATGTCTCCGACCCCTGTGACGGCCGTACTAATGGTACGGCCGGAATGCTCGACAGCTTGGCGTACCGTAACGATGCCGCCGTGGTGCTGCGCCGCCTCATCCGCTCCCTGCCGACTAGGCGCGGCGTCCTCGGCGTTGCCACCTGCGACAAAGGGCTGCCCGCGATGATGATGGCGCTCGCCGGCTGCCCCGACCTCCCGGGCATCCTCGTGCCCGGAGGAGTGACGCTGCTCGCGCACGGCGCGGAGGACACGGGCAAGGTGCAGACGCTCGCGACCCGCTTCGCCCGGGGCGAAATCACGCTAGACCACGCCGCCGAGATGGGTTGCCGCGCGTGCGGCTCCCCCGGTGGCGGCTGCCAGTTCATGGGCACCGCGGCGACCAGCCAGGTGGTCGGCGAGGCGCTGGGCCTCACCTTGCCCCATGGCGCGCTAGCCCCTTCCGGGGCGCCGCTGTGGCGGGACCTCGCCCGGCGCTCCGCCTGCGCCCTGATGGCGCTGGACCAAGCCGGTACCCCGCTGCGGACCATCCTGACTGAGGACGCAGTGCACAACGCGCTGGTGCTGCACGCGGCGTTCGGCGGCTCCACCAACCTACTGCTGCACATCCCAGCGGTCGCCCACGCCGCGGGCCTACGCCCACCCGCACTCGCTGATTGGATGCGCGTGAACCGCTCCGTGCCCCGACTGGTGGACGTGCTTCCGAACGGGCCCCGCAGTTTCGCGACCGTACAGGTCTACCTCGCCGGCGGCGTACCCGAGGTAATGCTCCACCTGCGCGACGCCGGACTGCTCCGCCTCGACACGCGCACCGTATCCGGACGCCCGCTCGTCGAGAACCTTGCCTGGTGGGAACACTCTGAACGCCGGCGGCGGCTGCGGGAACTCCTGCACACGCTCGACGGCATCGACCCCAACGACGTCATTCTCTCCCCGTCGCGGGCCGCCGCCCGGGGGATGACCAGTACGCTGACCCTGCTGCGCGGTAATCTCGCGCCCGAAGGGGCGCTAGTGAAGAGCACCGCCATCAGCCCGGCGCTGATCGGACCGGACGGCGTTTACCGCCACGAGGGGCCGGCGCGTGTCTTTACCACCGAGTCGGCGGCGATTGCGGCAGTGAAGGCGGGCCGGCTCATCCCAGGCGACGTTCTAGTACTCGCGGGGATCGGGCCCGGCATCGGGATGCCCGAAACTTACCAGATTACCTCCGCCCTCAAACACGTGCGCGGCGGCGAGCGGATCGCGCTCATCACCGACGGCCGCTTCTCCGGCGTCTCGACCGGCGCCTGCATCGGCCACGTTAGTCCGGAGGCGTGGGCCGGCGGCCCGCTCGCTGGGGTCCGTGACGGCGACCGGATCCGTCTCGTGGTGGACACCCGTCGCCTTGAGGGCTCGGTCGACGCGGTTGACCTATCTGGAGCCGAGCTGGTCGCGCGTGGCCGCCACCCCGCGCTGCGGCCCGATCCCCGGGTCCCGGCGGACACGCGCCTGTGGTCCGCCCTACAGCAGGCGTGCGGCGGGACATGGGCGGGCTGCATCCACGACGCCGACCGCATCGCAAAGCTGCTGGAGCTCGGACTTGCAGCGGAGCGCACAGCGGCGAAGCCCGCCGAAGACTAACTCGGTCTAAGCGCGTCGAGCGCTACTCCGATCAGGCCTCGACGCCGAGTTTCTCGAGCAGGCGTTGAAGGTCATCGTTGCCACGATACTCGATGACGATGCGCCCGCGGCGGGCGGTGTGCAGCACCGCCACCCGAGCACCGAGATGCGAAGTGAGCTTGCGCTCGATGCCGGCCACCGCCGCAGCTTCCTGTGGGCGTGCGATCCGGCCGGAACGCAGGGACCCGGGCGCGCGCCGTGAGGCTTGGGCAGCCTTTTCCGCGGCCCGCACGCTAAGCCCCTCTTCGAGGATCCGTCGGGCGAGCACCGTCCGGGAGGCACCAGGCTCGACGCCGAGCAGTACCTTAGCGTGCCCGACCGACAGCAGCCCCTTGGCGAGGTACCCCTGGAGCTCCGCCTCGAGCGAGAGCAGGCGCAGGGAATTCGCGACTGTGGCGCGACCCCGACCGACGCGTTCCGCTGCCGTGTCCTGCGTAAGATCGAAGTCGCGAATCAGGCTGGCATAACCCTGCGCCTCCTCCAGGGGATTGAGGCCCTCGCGCTGAAGGTTTTCGATCAGACCGATCGCGGCCGAGGAGGCATCGCTCGCCTCCACCAGCCGCGCCGGGATTACTTTGATCTTGAGCAGCTGGAACGCGCGCCAGCGGCGTTCCCCCGCGATAAGCTGGAATCGGTCCCCCTGCCGCCGCACCACGATCGGCTGGAGCAAGCCCTCGGCACGGATACTCTCGGCCAGTTCCTGCAGCTGCTCGGGCGCGATCTCGCGGCGAGCTTGGTAGGGACTGGGATCCACCAGATTCACCGCGATCTCCTGGAATCCGGGCGCCGCGGTGGTCACGGCCGCGGGAGTCGATGCCCCCGCGGTAGAGGGGGTGGCTAGGTTGGTGGAAGCAGGCGTGGCGGTCGCCTGAGCGGGACGGGCCGCGGCGATGAGACCGCCAAGGCCGCGACCGAGACGTGATTTGGGAGCTGCCGGCATCGGTTTATTTTCCTCCTGGGATAAAAAGGACCTGGCCAGCCTGGATCCGGGAGGGATCGGCCAGCTTATTGGCGTTGATGATGTCCTGCGCCCGCGCGCCAGTCTTGCGGGCAATCACCGCCAAGGTGTCACCTTTTTGGACCGTGTAGCTGACGCCCTCGCGCGGGAAATCTTCGGCCGAACCCGCCGCCGGGGCGCGGACGCCATTGGCGCGCGCGAGCGAATCGAGCGCGGCATTCGTTTGTTTCGCCAACTTTTCCATCTGCGTGGCGACCTGCTGCAGCGTCTCGGCTTTGCTCGCGGCGACGGCGGCCCGAGCCTCCTGCGCCGACTCAGCTAAGGACTCCCGAAGCTGCGCAAGGGTCACCTGTGCTCGGCCCGCGGCCGTAAGCTGGCCGCGCAGCTCGGCGTTCTCGCGTTCCAGCTGCTCGACCCGCAAGGCGAGCTCGCCCAGACGCTGCGCCAGACCCCGCACATCCTCCCGCAAATTGGCTACCTCCACCGGGAGGCTCTGGGCGTGGAGCGTCCCAGCCAGAAGCAGGACGAGGCAACGCGACGGGAGCATCGGTGGCGACAATGAGGCGCGCGGGACCGAAAACAAGCGACTAGTGGGTCGGGGGCGGGCGCGACGGTACCAGCAGTGCGGGCATCGGTTGCGAAGCGAATATCGCTCCCAGGGGCACAGGAAAACCCCGCAGAAAATCCCCCGCCGGCAACATCCGGCCGCCCGGCCGCTGCAGCCGGCGCAGTCGCAGGAGCCCCGCCCCGGTCCAAACGAGGAGCCCCGTGGCGTCGCTCCCCGCGACGGAGCCCGGGGTTGCGGGCGGAACGGACGGGAGGGCTTCCAAAACGTCCGCCAGTCCGAGCTTGAGCCGCTCCGAACCGAGCGCCGCGCTGCAGCCGGGCCAAGGGAAAAGCCCGTTAATGCGCGCCGCGAGTTCGACTGCGGGTCGGGCGAAGTCGAGTGCGCCGTCCTCTTTGGTCAGCTTCCGGCAGTGCGTCACCGCGGCCTCGTCCTGCACGGCGAAGCCGAGTTCACCTCGTGCGAGCGCTGGCAGGCAGCGGGCCACTAGGGGCACGCAGGCCGCCGCGAGCTGCGCTTCCACCTCGAGGGCAGTATCCAGCGCGCCGATTGCAACCCGCTCGCGGTCGGCGACGGGGCCCGCGTCGAGGCGGCGCACGATCTGCATCAGGGAGACGCCCGTCTCCCGCAGCCCTAGGGCGACCGCGGTCTGGATTGGGGAGGCGCCGCGGAGGGCGGGTAAAAGGGAGGTGTGAAGATTAAGCATCCCGAGCCGGGGCACCGCGAGGAAGTCATCGCGCAAGAGGTGACCATACGCCATGACCAGACCCAAATCCGGCCGGAACGCCGCAAGTTGCGCGGTGACCTCGGGGGTCAGGCGCTCCGGTTGCAGGACCGGCAGCGCGCGGGCCTCCGCCCAAGCTTTGATCGCGTTGGGCCGCACTTGCTGCCCGCGCCCGGCCGGCCGATCCGGCTGGGTGAAGACGCCGGCCACCTCGGCGACAGTGGCCCCCTCACCGACGAGCCAGTCCAGCAGCGGCCGGGCGATGGGATCGGAGCCGAGGAAGACGATTCGTAGCGGCGGCATGCGCATGAAGTGACCGGTGCCGGGACGCCGGTTCAAAGCAAATCCCCGCCCGGAAAGCGTTCTCGCGTGCGCGCCCTCCCCCGGGCTTGCTCGGGAACCGAATGACTTCCCCAGATCCCGCGCCCCACGACGCCTACGCGGCCCTGCGGGTGCCCCAGTACCGGGATTACCTCATCGGGAGCTCGCTCGCCCTCTTTGGCCGGCAGGCGGTCCTCGCGGCGGTGACGTGGCAAGTCTATGAATGGACCCGCTCTGCGGCGGCGCTCGGGCTAGTGGGGGCCGTGAACGTACTGCCCCTGCTGGCGCTCTCGCTGCCCGCCGGAGCGCTGGCGGATCAACACGACCGACGCCGACTGATCGCAGCAGGAACCGCGGTGCTGGTGATTGCCAATGGCCTCCTCGCCCTCCTCTCGGCCGCGGCGGCCTCGCTCCCGCCGTTGGCCCCGCTCGCGTGGGGTAACGCGGTGCTGCGAGCGGTGGCCGGCTGGTTCGAGATCGCCGGCGACCCCGCCCAGCTGCGCTTTGACCAGCCAGCGCTGCCCCTGATGTTCCTGCTGCTGCTCGGCCACGCCACCGTGCGGATCCTCGTCTGGCCCGCGCGCGCCAGCATCACCCCACTGCTGGTGCCGACCCCCGCCTTAGGTAACGCGATTACGTGGAACTCGAGCAGCTTCGAGGTCGCGACGATCGCGGGTCCCGCGCTCGGCGGACTGCTCATCGCGGCGGGCGGCACGACCGCGGTCTATGTCCTCGGGACAGTGACGGAGGTCCTCTTCCTCGTCGCGATCGCGCGCGTCCGCTACTTTCACCCTCCGGCCCCGGCGCCAGGGCGGCGTTCATGGCGTGATATGCTGGCGGGCGCGGAATTCATCTGGAACCGTAAGGTGATCCTCGGCGCCAGCAGCCTCGATCTGTTTGCGGTGCTGCTGGGCGGCGCAACTGCCCTGCTGCCCGTGTTCGCGGCCCAGATCTTGGAGGTGGGCCCCGTCGGCTTCGGCTGGCTGCGCGCCGCTCCGTCGATTGGCGCGATCGCGATGGCCCTGTGGCTGGCACACCGTCCGCCCCTCGCCCGACCGGGCCGCGCCTTGCTCTGGTCTGTCGCCGGCTTCGGCGCCGCCACCATTCTCTTCGGCTGGTCGCGCTCGCTGTGGCTCTCGCTCCTCGCCCTCGCGCTCACCGGTGCACTCGACAACGTGAGCGTCGTGGTCCGGCAGTCGCTGGTGCAATTGCTGACGCCTGACGCGTTGCGGGGCCGCGTGACGGCGGTAAACCAGATCTTCATCGGATCCTCCAACGAGATCGGCGCGCTACGCGCGGGCCTAATGTCGGCGGCTGTCGGGCCGGTGGCCGCGGTCGTCTGGGGTGGCGTGGGGACGGTCTTGGTTGCCGTCGCGGTGGCCCGCGCCGTGCCGCCCCTGCGGAGTCTGCCTCCGCTGCACACACTCCGGCCCTGAGGCCGACAATCGAAAACGTGCCGGGGCCGCGCGGCGCGGCTCCGGCACGGGAGCGATCAGTACCGGTAATGCTCTGGCTTGTAGGGTCCGCCGACCGGGACGCCTAGGTAACCGGCCTGGTCCTTAGTCAGCTTAGTCAGCTTCGCGCCGATCTTCTCCAGGTGGAGCCGGGCAACCTCCTCGTCGAGATGCTTCGGTAAGCGGTAGACCCCGACCGCGTAGGCGTCGCGATTGCGCCAGAGGTCCATCTGCGCGAGCACCTGGTTGGTGAAGCTGGTCGACATCACGAACGAGGGATGGCCAGTGGCGCACCCGAGATTCACCAGCCGCCCCTCGGCGAGCAGGTAGATCGAGCGCCCGTTCGGGAACGTGTACTGGTCGTACTGCGGCTTCACATTAATCCGCTTGGCGTCGGACTCGTTCAGCCGCTCCACCTGGATCTCGTGGTCGACGTGGCCAATGTTGCAGACGATGGCCGGGTCCTTCATCCGCCGCATGTGCTCAAGAGTGAGGATGTCGCGAGTGCCCGTCGTGGTGACGTAGATGGCGGCCGTTCCGAGC
>SXGQ01090520.1_pt1 | contig 17054 bp, 10 predicted proteins | sample 3178371 | NCBI WGS metagenome assembly SXGQ01 (sample SAMN11356859, study PRJNA531348) | freshwater metagenome | isolation source: freshwater sample F1-20 | place: China: Fuxian Lake, Yuxi | collected 2017-12-25
AGGGTCGTAGAGCACGACGTAGCTGGCGGTGGTGAGGTTGAGCCCGGTGCCTGCAGCGCGGAGCGATAGGAGGAAGACGCAGGACTCGGTCTCGGCCTGGAAGGCGTTGACGACGTCCTGACGGGCCTTGGTCTCGCCGGTGAGGATGTGGGTCTTGATCCCCCTTTCCTTGCAGGCGCCCTCGAGCAGCTTGAGCATCTCCACGAACTGGGAGAACAGCAGGATCTTGTTGCCCGACTGGAGGATGGGCTCAAGGAGCTCGAACAGCGTGTCGGTCTTGCCGCTGGCGCTGTCGTTGCCGACGAGCTTCGGATGGCAGCAGATCTGGCGCAGACGGGTGAGGGCAGCCAGGACATGCATCTTGGATTTGGCCACACCCTTCTCCTGGAGGGCCTTCATGACCTGGTCGCGGCTGCGACGGAGCTCCGCGAGGTAGAGCTTGCGCTGTTCCTCGTCGAGGTCGCAGTCCCGACGTTCCTCGATCCGGTCAGGCAGGTCCTTGGCGACCTGTTTCTTGAGACGACGGAGCATGAGCGGACGAAGGCGGGCGCTGAGCCGCCGTCGAGCAGTGCTCGGCTCCCATTCGGGGCCGTCTCCCTTGGGCTCGTAGGTCTCGTGGAAATGCGCCTGGCTTCCGAGGTATCCGGGTTGGATGAAGTCCACGATCGACCAGAGGTCCAGCAGCCGGTTCTCCAGCGGGGTACCCGTGAGGGCAAGCCGCTGCCCGGCCTGGATCTCCTTCACGGCCAAGGTGACCTGGGCATTGGGATTCTTGATAAACTGGGCCTCGTCGAGGACCAGCGACCGGAACTCGAACTTCGACAGCTCCTCGAGATCCCTGCGGAGGATGGCGTAGTTGGTGACCACGATGTCGTGCTGCGGGATCTGCTTGCGGAGATTGTGCCGGGCCTGTCCGGACTGGAGCACGAGCACCTTGAAGTGCGGGGTGAACTTCTCGGCCTCACGACGCCAGTTATGGAGCACGGAGGCCGGGCAGAGGACGAGGGTCGGCTTCCGGTCCTTCTTGTGCTGGTCATGAAGCCAGGTGAGCCACGACAGCGTCTGGAGCGTCTTCCCCAGCCCCATGTCGTCGGCCAGGATGCCCCCAAGCTTCAATCGGGACATATTCGCGAGGAAGTTGAACCCGTCGCGCTGATACGGACGAAGATCGGCGTGGATGTTCTCGGGAACCTTGGTGTCGGGTACGCCCTTGAAATTGGCGAGCTTCTCCCGGAGCTGGGCGATGGCCTTGGCCGTGCCGAGCCCGGTGAGCGTGCCCTCGTCGAGCTGAGTGGCATGCAGCAGAGACGCCTTCTGGGCGTCGGGGCTCAAGCCATCGAGACCAAGCGTCGCCGCGGTCTCATTGGCCTTGCGGTTGGCATCGACATCCAGTTCCACCCAACCGCCATCGGGCAGTTTGACGAAGCGGGTCGTGGCGGCCGCGAGGCGCTGCAGGTCGGCGGTGCTCAGGCGCATGCCCTCGGCCTCCCACTCCGCACTCACGCTGAGCCAGTCGATTCCCGAGCCCTTCAGGACCAGCTTCGGCTTGACCAGTCGACGGTTCAGGAAGAGCCGCTGGAACGAGGGATTCCCGAGGAAATCGGCATCCTTGGGCTTATCCGGCCACGCCGTGGCAAGGGCGCTGAGGAACACCTCGTTGGCGTCACCCACCCAGAGCCCCGGCTCCGGCGTGAACCAGTCGAGCTGCTGGAGCCACTGGATCGCGGCCTGGATCCTCGCGTCGTCGATCACCTCGGGCCGGTCGGCCTGCCGTGTCCGGCTGGCCGTGACCCGCGACCATTCGTGCCCGTTCCACTGCCATTCCGACTGGTCACGGTCGCTCACGCAAAGCAGGCGGAGACGGACCACCTCGTCGGCAAGTTCGAACACAAACCGAGGCCGTGCCGGATGGGAGATGCACAACTGGCTCCAGTCCGCCTCATGGAGTGACGTCGCACCGCCGACGGGCGACCCGGTCTCAGGCGACCCGGTCTGCGACGCGGAGCCCCCCTTCGCCGGGCGGGTCTGGGACTTCCTGAGCTCGGTCAGCAGCCTGTGGGAGAGCTTCTTGACGGGAAGGACCGGGCGCTGTGCCCAAGGACCCAGGAGACTGACCGGCGGCGCGTTCCTGAGGATGTAGACCTCGCTGTCCACCAGCACGAGGACGGGTTGGCCGACAAAGAACTGGCACCCGGCGAGGGGGCGGGAGGAGCCATCAGGGAGAGCCAGAAGGTGGGTGAAGCTCAGGTCGCCGTCGATGGTGTCGAGGTGGGGCTTGAGCTCCGCGATCTGTCCATGGAACTCCAGGCTGGTGGCACGTCCCGTCAGCTCCAGGCGGGTCCCATGGCCCCAGGTGGCCAACCAGGTCAGGAGGTCGGCGCCCTCGAGGACCAACGGCTCACCCTCCTTGGCGCGATGCGACCAGTTGTCGTGGAGCCAGTCGATTACGGCCCAGTCGTCCGCCGGAAAGAGTTCAGCCTCATGGGCGGCCCGGGTTCGCAGCTCGCAGAGGTCCGACAGGAAGCGTTCCTTCTCGCCGGATCTCGAGCGGAACAACAGGAACTTGACCACCAGCTGCCACTGGTTGGCGTCGTCTCGGACACGGCGGGTCTCGCAGAGGACCCGCAGGGTGGCCTTTGGCGCATCGAGATGGGTGTGGGTGGCGGGCAGGAGCCAATTCTCGAGCTCCTGAACAAACTGCATCTCCTTCTCCGACTGCTCGACCTCCTGGAAGCGCTCGAAATTGGCGTAGAGCAGCAGTTCGGTCGGCAGCGAACGATTGGCCCGGAGGAACAGCATCGCCACCTCCTCGAGGCGGCTCTTGCCCTCTGCCCCCTGGATCCTCGACCACCAGTCGGTCGCACCGAAGTCACCCCGCCGCAACGCGAGCTTCTCGAGGTAGTCGTCGAACAGGAGGTAGGCCCGCTGGGGGTCGCCACAGGATCCCAGCAGCTTGAGCACCGCCTCACGCTCGGCGACCTTCTCCCGGGAGTCCGCCAGTTCCCGGCGAAGATCTGCGAAGGATCCATAGGTCGTGTTGAGGACGCGATGGTGGGCGTCATACTTGGTGCTGGCGGCGGTCGGCCGGCTGGCAGGACGGGTCGTTCTGGAACCTCTAGGCATGCGATGTCGGAAAGGCGACGGATGTAATACTGAATCTTCTCTCCGTTGCCCCTGATGACGGTCAACAAGGAAGTGGACGAAAATTGGTCTCGACACAGACACGCCCCACCGGAACGCCGGGGCCGACATGCCGCTCGGGATGCACGCGGGGAATCCATCCACCGGAAAGGTCTCCGGACCGGGATTTGATTGCCACGGTGCGGCATCAATTTAGTCTCACATCATCAATACGATGACGTCACCGCCACCGTCGCGGAACGACGGGATCTGGCTTGCATTCGCCCTCGTGGTGGCGCTGCTGACGATCACGTTCCAGATGGGGAGCCTGCCCCTGATCCAGCCCGACGAGGGTCGGAACGCGGAGGTTGCGCGGGAGATGAAGGAGCGTGGTGCCTGGCTGGTGCCGACCCACAACGGGCAGGTGTACCTCGACAAGCCGGCCTTCTACTTCAAGGCCGTCGCCCTCTCGCTGGCCGCTTTCGGTGACACTGAATTCGCAGCGCGTCTGCCATCGGTCCTGTTCGCCCTCGGAACACTTGGTGTTTCCTGGCTCTTCGCACGAGGACGCCTCGGCCCGAGAGCCGCGGCGATCGCGGTGCTGGTCACAGCCACGACACCTCTCTTCTTCATCCATGCGCGCACGATCATCTTCGACGTCGCACTCACCCTGTTCGTCTGCGGCTCCATCTTGTCCGGACACCTCGCAGAGGCCTCACGCCAGGGGCCTTGCAGAGGCTGGCACCTCGTGGCGGCCATCGCCGCGGGCCTGGGAACGCTGGTCAAGGGACCGGTGGGGTTTGCCGTGCCGGCCCTCGTGCTGATCCTTCACCACCTGGTAGAGAGACGCCCCCGGGCCATCCTCCGGATGCTCCACCCGATGAATGCGGTCGCCTTCGTGGCGGTCGTCCTCCCATGGTTCGTGGGAGTCTCGATCGCCCAGCCCGACTTCCCCCACTACGGGCTGGTGGAGGAGACTTTCAACCGGTTCACCACGGGGAAATTCCACCGCACCCAGCCCTTCTACTTCTACGCCTGGGTCGTCCCCGCAACCTTCCTCCCCTGGAGCCTGATGCTTCCCGGGGCAGTCCTCCTGATGCTCCGACGCCAGAGATCCCTGGGACCCGTGACCCGGTTCGCGATCGTCTGGATCCTCGTGGTGGTGGGATTCTTCTCATTGTCGAAGTCCAAGCTGCCCGGGTATGTCATGAGCATTGCCGTACCGTGGGGCTGGCTGATCGGCCGCATCATCGACCGGGCCATCGCCGACCCGTCAGGTCCCGAACGACGCATTGTCCGGACGGGAACCCTCGCTCTGGGATCGATCACGCTCCTCGCGACCCTTGCCATCGGTTTCTTTGGGGAACCGATCCTGCGGACGATCCGGACCAATCCCGACATCGACCCGGGACGGATCCAGGCCGTCTGGCTACCCCTCCTTGGCCTGACCGGCTTCGTGGGATTCATTGCGACCATGGGTTGGTGGATGCGGAGGCCGGCCTGGTCCGCCATTGCGTTCGCCGCGTTCCCACTGTTGGCGCTCACGCTGGGATCGGACGTGCTGATGGCGGTCTACGACAGCCGGTCGGCCCGAAGGATGTCCATGACCATGCCCCGACTCCCGGACGACACGGAAATCGTCTTCTACCAATGCATGCCCGTCGGGCTTCCCTTCTACCTCCGGAGGACAGGGACCCTGGTGACCCGGGACGGCGGGGAACTCGCGAGCAACTATGTGAAGTACAGCCTGGCGCAGCGGCCGGAGCGCCCGCCCGGAATCGTCGATGTGGACCGGTTCTCCACCTGGTTCAACGAGGTGAGGACTCCCGTCTACCTGGTCGTACAGCGCCATGACGAGCCCTGGCTGAAGGAACTGGTTGCCCGCCGTGGCGCGACGCTCCAGGGGTTCTATCAGGGATATCTCGGGGCCCTGATCCTACCGAAGGAGACCCTCTGAGATGTGCGGGATCTGTGGAATCCTCGGCTTCGAGGCCGCAGCGGAGTCCGACCGCTTCCAGGAACGCGTGGACACGATGCTGGAGGCACTGCGGCACCGGGGGCCGAACGCCGTCGGCTCGGCGGCATCAGGCCCGGTGGTGTTGGGGGCCACCCGTCTGGCCGTCCGGGGCATCGACCACCCCAGCCAGCCCTCGATCGACCCCGAATCCGGCGTCGTCGTGGTCTGCAATGGCGAGATCGACAACCACAGAGAGCTTCGAGCCTGGCTGGAGGCCAAGGGACGGCCCGTCCCCCCGGGAAGCGACGTCGAGGTCCTGCCCGGGATGTACCTCGAGCTGGGTGACGGGTTCCTCGAACGTCTGGTCGGGGCTTTCGCCCTGGCCGTCTGGGACCCCCGAAGCGGCAGGCTGCTCCTCGCCCGGGACCGTACCGGTGAACGTCCCCTCTTCTTCCGCCAGGATGCCGATCGTCTGACGTTCGCCAGCGAGATCGCGGCAATCGCCTCGTCGGGATCCGGTCCGTTGACCGTTTCCGGGACCGGTATCCGAAGCTATCTCCAGTTCGGCAACTTTGCCGCACCCAGGTCCCCCTTCACGGAGGTCGAGAAAATCGGCCCCGGTGAGAGCCTGGTCGTGGAACAGGGCCGGGTGGAACGGCGACGGTACTGGCGCTGGTCGATGAGCCAGCAGCCGAAGCAGGCCGCATCGGTCGATCGCTTCGACGCGATCTTCCGGGAGGCGGTCCGTCGACAGACCGATGTCGACATCGACTTCGCCGTGTTCCTGAGCGGCGGCCTGGATTCTTCGCTGGTCACCGCTGTGACCCGCTCCCTCCACCCGTCCAGACCTCTGGTCGGCTACACGGTTCGCTTCGGGGAGGCCTCGTTCGACGAGGGGGACGTCGCCCTGGAGGTGGCCCAACGTCTCGGTGTCCGGGCTGAATCCATCTGGGTCGGCCCCGAGGACTTCGCCCGGGAACTCCCCCTCCTCATACGGCGTGTCGGGGAACCGCTGGCGGATCCTGCCTGGCTTCCTGCGGCACTGCTGTCGCGGACCGCCGCCCAATCCTTCCGGATGACCCTCGTCGGCGAGGGAGCCGACGAGCTGTTTGGTGGGTATCCCACCTACCTGGGTGTCCGGGCCGCCGAGACCTACAATCGCCTTCCGGGATCCATCCGATCCCTGTTCAGGAGGATCGTCGAGTCCCTGCCTCCCAGCGACAAGAAGGTCACCCTCTCCTTCCTGTTGAAGCGGTTCGTCGCGGGTGCCGACCTCGACGGCATCACGCGTCACCAGATCTGGACCTCGAACATCCCTCCGGCTCTTCTGCGCCGTCTCGGGATCGACCCAGTGCCCCTCCCGGGTCCAATTCCCGAGGGGCCGGAACTCCTGGACCGGGTCCAGCAGCTGGATCTTGAGACGAGCCTCGCCGAGGGCCTCCTCACGAAGGCGGACCGGGCCGGCATGAGTTCCGCACTCGAGCTTCGCGCCCCGTTCCTCGACCTGGGGGTCCTGGACTATGCCGCGACCCTCAAGGCGTCGGACCGGGTGAGGGGGCTGACCACCAAGGCCTTCCTCAAGGACTACGCGCTCCGATACCTCCCCCGCTCCATCGTCCACCGCCGCAAGCGGGGGCTGTCGGTGCCGCTGGCGGCCTGGCTGCGGGGACCCCTAAAGACCTGGGCCGCGGATCGGCTTTCCGACAGCGCCCTCGACTCGGTGGGGATCTCACGGCAGGCCGCGCGATTGGTGTTCGAGGAGCACCTTCACAAGCGTGCCGACCACGGACGGGCACTTTGGACCCTGATCGTGCTCTCCTTCTGGCTGGAGTGGTCGCGGATGCCAACGCCACAGCCCACTTCCTCCTGAGGCCTCCTCCCACGGGCATCCAACCCTGGATCCGGCACCCCGCCGACGGGTTTCCCGGCGCGACGAGTCATTGCCGACCGAGCTCAGCATCAACGACGGCGGCGAGGGCCTGGGCCGCCTTCTCGATCCACTCCTCCAGCGTCCGGATCCGACGACGACCGCCGCGGACGGGGCGGCACCGGGATTCGGGGTTTCGTTGGAAGACAGGGGGCGGTGGGTGGGCCAATCCAGGCCGTGGTTTTGAAGGGCAGCACATGATCGACTCCGGGCAGGAATAAAATAGGAACGCGACAGGCTAGGCTGCACGCATCGGACCACCAGTCAGGTTGTTCACAGCTTGTTGGCAGGGCCACTCTGGGAACCCGACCCTGAGCGGGTTCATGCCCCGGCAGACCTTGCCGGCATCCCGCCAGGTCCTCGCCAGGTCCTCGCCCTTTGCCAAACGGCGGGTACTACGTAGGATCCGCCTTCAAACGAATCGATGGATGAACCCCAACGGCCACCCCGGATCCCCCCCCATCGCCATCCGTCCCCTCGGCAGCGGTTCTTCGGCATCCTCAGACCGGAACGCCGGGATATCGAAGTGCTGCTTCTGTTCTCCCTGATGAACGGCGTGTTGCTCATCGCACAGCCGATGGCCGTGGACGCCGTGGTCAACAACATCGCCTTCGGCGGCGAGCAGAAGGTGTACCTCCAAGCCCTCATCATCATCGCCGTAGCCCTAGGGATGTTCCTTGGGGTCAGCGCCCTGATGCGAGGAACCCAGGCCTACGTCATGGAGACGATCGAGCGTCGGCTCTTCGTGCGCATGGCCGCAGACCTGTCCTACAGGATTTCCCACTGCAGGACCGGGGACTTCGAGCGGGCTCTCGGACCGGAGATGATCAACCGATTCTTCGAGGTGATCACCCTGCAGAAGGTCAGTTCCACGCTGCTCCTTGAAGGGGTAAACGTGGCGCTGTCGACCGTGATCGGCCTGGTGGTTCTTTCATTCTACCACCCCTATCTCCTAGCCTTCTCCCTGGTCCTGATCGCATGTCTGGTGGCCATCCTAGGCCCTCTGGGACACAACGGCGTCAAGACCAGCATCCAGAAGTCCTACGCCAAGCACGCCGTCGTGGACTGGCTGGAGCAGCTTGCGCGCTACCCGACCCTGTTCAAGGGCACCGGGGCGGCAGAGTTCGCCTGCAGGAAGGCCGATGCGCTCTCGCAGGACTACCTCCTCAAGCGTGAACGCCACTTCAGCATCCTCCTGCGACAGATCATCGGTCTGCTCACCCTCCAGGCCGTCGCCAGCGGAGCGATGTTGACCCTTGGAACGTTTCTGGTCCTCCGTGGGGAACTGACCCTCGGCCAGCTGGTCGCCAGCGAGCTCATCCTGACCGCGATCGTCGATTCGATCGCGAAGCTGAGCAAATAGCTGGCCGCCTGGTACGACGCCCTGGCCTCGTCGGACAAGCTGGGCCACCTCGTCGATCTGCCGGTCGAGCCGGAGCGACAGACGGCCCAGTTGCAGCGGGTGGGGCCTGCTGCCGTGGAGGGACGCCACATCGGTTTCACCTACCCGGATTCCCCCCCTCTGTTCCACGACCTCTCCTTCCGGTTCCCGGCAGGATCCAGGGTGGCAATGGTCAGCGCCGCCGGCTATGGATCCAGCACGCTCCTCGACCTGATTTTCGCGCTGCGTCCCATCGACCAGGGAGAGCTTCTGGTGGACGGGGTCGACCTCCGACACTGGGCTCTGGACGCATTGCGGGAGGATGTCGCACTGGTCCGCGGCACGGAAATCATCAGCGGCACCATCCTGGAAAACGTCTCCCTAGGGCGGGCCAACATCGGACCGTCCGAGGTCCGGAACGCGCTCGAGGCCGTGGGTCTGCTCCCGGCCGTCCTGAACTGGCCCTCCGGCATCGACACTCCGTTGGTGGCCGGGGGGAAACCCCTCACCAGCACCCAAAGAGTCCGCCTCGTCCTGGCACGCGCAATCGTGGGTCGACCCCGGTTGCTGATCCTCGATGAATGCCTGGAGGGACTCGACACCGCCTCCGTGGAGGGGCTGGCCCCGTTCCTCTTTGCGCCTGGCAACCCCTGGACCCTGGTCTTGGTGACGCGGGATCCCGACCTGATCCGACGCTGCGACCAGGTACTGAAACTGGGGGATATCCATGGCGTCACGCCGACCCCCAACACGCCTCCCTCCGCATGAGCGACCCTGCGCTTGATCCCCATCACCGCGTGGACGATCCGATGCCGTTTCTGTCGGACCGGGCGGGTTTCCATGCCCTCGATCTCCCGAGTTCCCTCCGACGCGTCCGGTTCCTGAGCAAGGCGCTCACGTTCCTGTTCATCCTCTCCATCATCGCGGTCGCCTTTCTCCCCTGGCGGCAGTTCGTCCAGGGCGGAGGCCGTGTGATCGCCTACAATCCGTTGGAGCGGACCACGACCATCGAGGCCCCGCTCGCCGGAAGGGTTCAGAAATCCCACGTAATGGAGGGGCAGTATGTACGCCAGGGGGACCTGTTGTTCGATCTGACGGACAACGATCCGAACCTTCTGGCCAACCTGCAGCAGCAGCTCCAGCTGGCCCGTCAGCGCCGGGATGCCGCTAAGGAACGGCTCGAAGCCCTGAACGGGCAGGTGTCCGAGCTCGAACGGGCGATGCCGCTGGGGATCAAGGCCGCCCGCGCGCGCCTCGACGTCGCCCGCGTGAGCGCCGCCACGGCCTCGCAGCAGTTCCATCGGATAGAGTCGCTCTTCAAGGACCAGCGTGGGCTCGCCTCGCAGCGGGACTTCGAGCTGGCCCAGCTCGATCGGGACCGCACCGCTGCGGACCTCGCCCGCTCGGAGATCGAGCTCCGCCGCACCGAGATCGACCTCCGGGCCAGCCTGAATTCCGCCATGGCCTCCAGGGACAGCGCCAAGGCGGACTTCGCCTCGGCAGACCAGGCCTCCATCTCCCTCGAAATCCAGGTCAGCCAAACCCAAAACCAGAAGGTCCTTGCCCCGCGCGACGGCTACATCATGCGCCTCCAGGCCACCGAGGGCACCTTCCTCCGGGCCGGATCGCCGCTCTGCACCCTGATTCCCCAGACCTCCGAGCCGCGGGTGGAACTCTACGTCAGTGGCAATGACATGCCGCTCATCCAAGCCCGGGTGTCCGACGAGAGCGGCAATGTGATCTCCTACGGAAGCCCCGTCCGCCTCCAGTTCGAGGGCTGGCCGGCGCTCCAGCTGATCGGCTGGCCCAGTCTCGCGGTCGGCACCTTCGGTGGCGAGGTGATCCTGGTGGATCCGACCGATAACGGTCAGGGCAAGTTCCGGATCCTGGTCGGACCCAGGCCCGACGTCGTGACCCGGGGTGGCAAGGCGGTGGAGATCCGGGACTGGCCCGAGAACCAATGGCTTCGCCAGGGGATACGGGCCAACGGATGGGTCCTGCTGCAGGAGGTCCCGCTCTGGTTCGAGATCTGGCGGCAGTTGAACGGCTTCCCGCCCGCGCTGACCAAGGACCAGATCGGAGGACTCAAATGATCCTCCGGATCCTCCTTGTCGCGACCCTGCTCTCGACCGGGTGGTTCACGGGGCCAGCCCGCGGGCAGACCTTCCCCAGCTCCCCCTTCCCAGTCCCGACACCCCTGCGGCTCGAGGATGTCGTCGACTCGATCCTGTCCCAATACCCGCCGCTCCTCGCCGCCCAGATCGAGCAGGACGTCGCCAACGGACGACTCCGCAGCGCCCAGGGAATCTTCGACTTCAACGCGTTCTCCAAGGTCTTCGGCGCCCCGGCGGGCTACTACCAGTATGGAACGGCCGACGTCGGCTTCGAACAGTTCACCGGCATCTGGGGCAGCACGATCTTCGGTGGCTACCGGTACACCGGTGGCGACACGCTGCCCTACTACTACAACAACCGGACCGAGGGGGATGGCGAGGTCCGGTTCGGTCTCGACTTCCCGATCCTGAAGGACGGGTCCATCGACAAACGTCGTGCCGCGCTCTTCAAGGCGCGCCTGGACCAGAAGCTGGCCCAGCCGCTGATCGACCGTCAGCGGCTCGACTTCGTGCGGGCGGGCTCGATGGCCTATCTCAACTGGGCGGCCAACGGACAGAAGCTGACGATCTCCTCGAACCTCCTCCGGCTTGCGCTCAATCGGAACACCGGCCTGACCAACCAGTTCGAGGCCGGTCTGCTACCCAGGATCGTGCTCACCGACAACCAGCGGCTCGTGGTCTCCCGAGAGCTGGCTCTCGTCCAGGCCCGTCGACGGTTCGAGGCCGCGTCCCTGACCCTGTCGCTGTTCTACCGCGATGGGAACGGGGCCCCCATCGTGGCCCCCATCGACAGCGTTCCTCCCGCCTTTCTGACGCCCCCCGAGCTCGACGAGGCTTCCGTCGGTATCGCCTCCCACCGGGCCATGGATCTCCGGCCTGAGTTGAGACGCCTGCAGATCAATCGGCAGAAGCTCGAGGTCGACGTCCGGCTTGCCCGGAACCAGATGCTTCCCAGCCTCAACGCCGGGGCGATGGTGATAAATGACTTTGGGAAGCAGATCTATTTCGACCTCGTCGATCCACAGGTCAAGGCTGGGCTGGAATTCAAGATTCCCCTCCAACGTCGCGAGGCCCGAGGACGCCTCGACGAACTCGCTGGACAGCTGGGGCAGCTCACGAACGACCAACGCTTCGCGCAGGATCGCATCCGCAACGAGATCTGGGACGCCTTCTCCGCCTACCGGGCCGCCTCCGACCAGATCCGTCAGACCCATCTAAACGTCACCCTTGCCCAGGAGCTTCTTTCCGCAGAGGCCTCCCGGTTTGAACTCGGCATCAGCGATCTCCTCGCTCTCCAGATCCGGGAACAGGCTGCCTTCGACGCCAGAACGCTCGACGTCGACGCGGCGGCCGATGTCCTTCGGGCGCTGGCCGACTACCGAGCCGCAACTGCGTCCGACCTCACGAATGCCTCGAAGCCGTCCGTGTCCGATTCCAAATAGGACCGGATGGACTGGAGCGGACGGCACCGCCACTCTGACACCATGATCCCGCCGCCTCGAAGCCGAGACCCGGTGTCGCGACGCCAGTTCCTGCGACGGGTCCTCACCGCCGCCCCCGTGCTCCTCGGAGTGTCCTGCACCCGGTACCAGACGCACGACTCCACCCGTCCCCGACTCGCCTTCGTGAACCGGGGAGTGACCGAACTGATTCATCCAGACGGTTCGGGCCGACGCCCGCTCACCTTCAATGTCGCCAACCAGGCGACCTGGCAGCCGGCGGCATTCTTTCCGGATGGACGGCGGATCCTGCTCCTGAGCATGGAGCCACGGAGGGACGGACCCGGTCGCCCCTTCGAGGACTACTACACCCAGACTCCCACCCATCTCTGGACCTTCGACCTGGAGTCGGGGGAACTGATCGAGGTCGCCCACCGCGATCGGATGGCCGTGTTCTATACTCCCCAGCTTCTGCTGCGGGACGGACGCCTCCTCGTCCAGGTGGTCCGGGGCAAGGTCGGGCAGGTCTTCAACATGGACCTCGACGGATCGGATGCTCGCCCGTTCACCCACGAAGGCGAAGGTCTACCCTATGGCTTCTCCGCGAGTCCGGACGGGCGACGGATCGCCTTCCACCTCGCGAGCCCGCGCGGCTACGAGATCTGGACCAGCGATCCATGGGGCCGGGATCGGGTCCGGGTGGCGGGGGATCCGGGACACCTGTACTTCGGTCCCCAGTGGTCCCCGGATGGCGAATGGCTCGCCCACGCGGATTGCATTCCCTTGGAGGACCCGGGACACGACTGGTGTGATATCCGGGTCGGGCGGCCCGATGGACGGGAGGCCCGGGGGATTACGACCGGGCAGGCGATGTGGTTCGCGGCGACCTACGGGAACGTCCGCCACCACGGCGGGGGATCCAACGTCGTCGCCTGGACCCGGGACGGTCGGCTCTTATATCCACGCCGGATGCCCGGATCCCAGGTGCCGTGGCGGTTCCAACCGGACCGCCCGGACACCGATCATTTCAACCGGGATTTCCGACCCGAAAGCGCTCTCGGTGGCACGTGGATCGACCGCATCGATCCACGGACCGGGAAATCCGAAGCCGTGACCGGACCCACAGAGGGGACCTGGGACTTCCGATGCAGCGAGTCGGAGGATGGACGCTGGATCAGCTTCTGTAGGGCAACCACTGGGGGGCTACCGTCACTGTGGGTTCAGCCCGCGACAGGAGGGGCTGCACGGGAGATCGTCGCCGATCCGGACGGCACAGGAGTCGATCATCCGCGGTGGCTTCCGCATCGCGGGAAACCAACAGGTCAGAGGTTCCGATCCGCGAGCTCGGCTAGTACGCCCTTCAACAAACTCTCATAGCTTACCTCGATCGAGGTACCCCCGGTCTGGATCGTGAGCCGGCGTTCTTCTTCCTTAGGCGGATCGAATGGGTACTCGATGAGATTCTGAAGCTCGCCAGCACGGGCACGACGGTAGAGCCCCTTGGGATCCCTTCTCAGACACTCCTCGAAAGAGGCCTCCACAAAGACCCAGACCAGGCGGTCGCCAAGGATCCGACCGACCATGTCGCGCTGGGCATGCTCGGGAGCCATGGTGGCCACAATCGGGACGATGCCCTGGCCACAGGCCAATTTCGCCACCTCTGCGACACGCCGATGATGTTCTGTCCGGGCCCCGGGCCGGTACCCCAGATCCAGGCTCAACCCCCCACGGGCCTCATCGCCATCAATGCAGAACACGGAAAGACCACGGTCGCGCAACCCCTGCCGGAGACGCGTCGCCAGTGTCGTCTTGCCCGCACCCGAACGACCGAACAACCAGAAGACGCGGTTCACGACACGCACCTCCACGTTTGGTGAAGACGACCCCAAACCCGCCTCGGAAGCGCCACGGGGCAGACAACCACCCGGGAAATGCCCGAGGCAGAAAACCGCATTCTTGTGATCCGCATGTCAGCAAAACAGTCGTTCGGAGAGGACCGTCCAAGACGGACAAAACCTTTCCCCTGTTGTGGAAAAGGCGGCCCGACCTTTCCCGCTGACCTCCAGGACCCATTGGCCCTGAACCCTTTTGTAACGACCAAAAATTTTTAAATTTAACACCTTACGCATGTCGATTCAAAATCCAGGAAATATCACCCTATGCTGGACCACGATCCGGCACCCTCCAGATGTTGAACTGGCTTCATCGCCGAGCGTCGTACCAGAGAAAGCAGGACTCGCGGTTCCGCAGCGTGCTGCGGGGACTCAGTCCGGCACGCAGCAGGAATCCAAACGTCTCCATAGGACCATAGAGTCGAACCTTGCGAGCCGACGTCTCGAGGGGGTGGCGATGCAGGATGGCGACTCCCCTTCGGTCGGGCTTCCCATGGGCCTTCAGACGTCGGACCAGGTCGAGTTCCTCGCCTGCATAGAACTCAAGACTGAATCCACCGATCGTCTCGAAGGCGCGGCGTTCGACCATGATGAAGGAACCCGCGAGAAGACCCCCGATCCGGCTCAGCAGGTTCCATCCGGCAGCGGCGATGGCCGCGGACGGTCCGCCTCCGTCCAGGCGGATCGTGCTGCCGATGGCCAGCACGTCGGGGCGCGACGCAGTCGAGACCGCCTCCGCGAAGAGTCCGCGCGTCGGCCGCGAGTCCGCATCGACAAACAGGATCCAATCGCCCGTGGCCGCGCCGGCCCCCGCGTTACGAGCACGACCGATCTGGTTCACTGGCTCGAAGACCACCCGCGCCCCGGCGGCGGCCGCAATCTCGGAGGTCCGATCCGTCGAATTATTGTCGCAGACGATCCATTCATGGTCCCACCCGGCGTCTGCAAAACCCATGCTGGCCGCACGGACGGCCTCAAGGGTCGCCGGCAACAGCCGCTCCTCGTTGAAGGCCGGGCTCACCACCGAGACCCTGGGGCGAGGAGGGCAGGCGGAAGCCGGTAGGCTTGGATTCATTGTAATTCCGTTCGAACTCCTTGTTCCCGAAATTGGGTGGGAAACCCCAACGGCAAGCCCCAGTAATACTCCAGAAGCCCCCCACTCGAGGCCGGAACAACGATCCACCGAGGACCAGCCGGCCGCTCAGGCTCCCTGGGTTGCGAACCGATAGATCGTCGTCGTCCGGTAGGCCTCACCCGGACGCCACACCGACTTCGGGAACGATGGCTTGTTGACCGCATCCGGGAAATTCTGGGTCTCGAGGCAGAACGCACCGTGGGCCGGGAAGGTCACGCCACCCGTGCAGGTGATGCCCTCCTTAGGGAAATGGTTCGACGTGTAGAGCTGCACTCCAGGCTGGTCGGTCTCCACCTCAAGGACGCGTCCGCTTGCCGGGTCGATCACCCGGGCCGCGAGGGCCTTGCGCCTGCCGCCGGAATCGAGGACGAAATTGTGGTCATATCCCGCGGGGTCGAGGCCGGTCTTGCCGATCCGCGCACCAATCGGCTGCGGCTTCGTGAAATCCAAAGGCGTTCCGGCAACCGCCTTCAACTCGCCGGTGGGGATCAACCCTTCATCGGTCGCCGTGAAGCGTGAACCAAAGATCTGAAGCACCTGGTCATCCACTGTCCCCTTCCCCGCCAGATTGAAGTAGCTGTGGTTCGTCAGATTGATCGGCGTCGGCCGATCGGTCTTCGCATCGTACTCGATCACGAACTCGTTCCTGGTGTTCAGGGCGTAGGTGACCCGGCAGTCCAGGTTGCCGGGATAGCCCTCCTCTCCGTCTGGACCCACCCGCCGGAAATGCACCGCTGCACGATCCGGCGTCAGCTCATAGCCCTCGACCGTCCACAGCTTCTTGTCGAAGCCGGATACACCGCCGTGGAGATGGTTCGGACCATTGTTCACAGCCAGGGTGTAGGTCTTGCCATCCAGGGTGAAGGATCCCTTGGCGATACGGTTGGCGACGCGTCCAGCGATGGCCCCGAAGAACGGGTGCCCCTGCAGGTAGCGCGCAAGGGTGTCGAATCCCAGCACCACGTTGCCCGTCCTGCCGGTCCGGTCCGGTGCCCACAGCTCGGTCACGATCAGCCCGTAGTTGGTGAACCTGAGGACGACGCCACGGCCGTTCCTCAGCGTGAAGAGATCGGCCTCGGAACCGTCGGGCAGTTTTCCGAAGGATGCTTTGTCGAGGGTCATGGGGGTGTTGGTCGGGCCCGCCGTCGCCTGGAAGGTGCCCGCGGGCAGGGATTGCAGCGTCACCGGGGCGGCTGCCAGACGCCAACCACCGGCCAGGACACCGAGGCCGAGAAGGGCCTCACGACGGGTGAGATTCGAATTCATGGGATTACCGTAGGATGGTGGGGCAGGACAGGCATTGCAACCCGTGGACGGGACATGCCGCGCCAGAGGGATCAGTACTTGGGGACACCTGGGTCGATCTGATCGGACCACGCATCGATGCCGCCCTTGACCGACTTCACGTACTTGAATCCCTGTTGCCGCAGGAACTCGAGGGCTTTCATCGACCGCTTGCCCGCCTTGCAATGGATGTAGATCTGCTGGTTGGGATCGAGCTCCGTGAACTGCTGGTTCAGGCGGCTCAGCGGAAACAGCGGAACCCCCGCCACCCGGGCGATCTCGTACTCGTCCGGCTCCCGGACATCGATGACCCGGATTCCCTTCTCCGGAGACTTCAGGGCGTTTTGCATGTCCTGCACCGTCACCTCGTCGGGATTCTGTCCCGCCACCACGGGCTCCGGCACAACTCCACAGAACTGTTCGTAGTCGATCAGCTCCGTGATCGTCGGATGATCCCCACAGACCGGGCACTTCGGGTCCCGACGGAGCTTCAGCTCGCGGAACTTCATGTCGAGGGCGTTGAAGAGCAGCAGCCGTGACGTGAGAAGGGACCCCTTGCCGAGGATCAGCTTCAGGATCTCCGTCGCCTGGATGCAGCCGATGATTCCCGGCAACACCCCTAGAACACCACCCTCGGCACAGCTCGGCACCATGCCTGGCGGGGGCGGCTCGGGATACAGGCAGCGGTAGCAGGGTCCGCCCATCTGCGGCGCGAATACGCTCGCCTGCCCCTCGAATCGAAAGATCGAGCCGTACACGTTCGGCTTCTTCAGAAGGACGCAGGCATCGTTGGTCAGATAGCGCG
>SXGQ01563153.1_pt1 | contig 17054 bp, 10 predicted proteins | sample 3178371 | NCBI WGS metagenome assembly SXGQ01 (sample SAMN11356859, study PRJNA531348) | freshwater metagenome | isolation source: freshwater sample F1-20 | place: China: Fuxian Lake, Yuxi | collected 2017-12-25
GCCAATGACGAGCAGCTCGACTTCCCGGTCATCTACGCCGCCGCCCGCCTGGGCTTTGCCATCAACGACCTGAAGGACGAGCAGAAGGACCTGACACCGCTCTTCCAGTTCATCGTCGACCACGTGCCCGCCCCGAAGGATGACCCGGCCGGCAACCTGCAGATCCAGGTCGCGACGCTGGCCTTTTCGCCCTTCCTCGGCCGCATCGCCATCGGTCGCGTCCACCGCGGCGTCATCAAGCGCGGCATGCAGGGCGTCGTCTGTCGCCCCGACGGCTCCCGCGAGCAGTTCCGCGTCTCGCAGCTCATGACCTTCAAGGGTCTTGAGCGCATCGAGTGCGAAGAGGTCGGCGCGGGTGACATCGTGGCGCTCGCGGGCGCGGGCTCCGCGACCGTCGGCGACACCATCTGCGTCGCCTCGAACCCCGAGCCGATGGCGGCCATCCCGATCGACCCGCCCACGCTGTCGATGACCTTCATGCCGAACAACTCGCCCTTCGCGGGCAAGGAGGGCAAGTTCGTCACGTCGCGTCAGATCAAGGACCGCCTCGACCGCGAGCTGCTGAGCAACGTCGGCCTCCGCATCGAAGGTGGCGCCACCATCGAACAGTTCATCGTCTCGGGGCGTGGCACGCTGCACATCTCGGTGCTCATCGAGTCGATGCGCCGCGAGGGCTTCGAGCTGTCGGTCTCGCAGCCGCAGGTCATCCTCGTCACGAGCGCCGACGGACAGGTCGAGGAGCCCGTCGAGGAGGTCGCGATCGACTGCGACAGCGCCTACTCGGGCACGGTCATCGACAAGATGAACCAGCGCGGCGGCGACCTTCAGGACCTGATGAACACCGACGACGGCCACGTCCGCATGCGCTGGTACTGCCCGAGCCAGGGCCTCATCGGCTACCGCTCGGAGTTCCTGACCGACACGCGCGGCACTGGCACGATCATGCACATGTTCAGCCACTACGCCCCGCTTCGCAGCAAGGGACGCCTCCGCAAGAACGGTGTCCTCATCGTGCAGGACGACGGTGAGACCGTGACCTACTCGCTCAACACGCTGCAGGAGCGCGGTCAGCTCTACGTCGGGCCGGGCGAGAAGATCTACCACGGCCAGATCATCGGCCTTCACACGCGGGAGAACGACCTCGTCGTCAACCCGTCGAAGACCAAGAAGCTGACCAACATGCGCTCCTCGGGCGCCGACGAGAACATCCACCTGACGCCGCCGCGGACCTTCTCGCTCGAGGAGGCGCTCGAGTTCATCGGCCCCGACGAGCTCTGCGAGATCACGCCTGGCAGCATTCGCCTGCGCAAGAAGTACCTCGACCACAACGAGCGCAAGCGCTTCGAGAAGTGATCAGGCGGCTCCCGCGGGATACCTGACGTCCTGTCAGGTGTCCTTGTGGGCCCATGGTTCCCATGCGTTCGAGCCCTCCGACCTCCGACTTGCGCGGAGCGTGTCGGTGGGCTCGTTGCACATCGGGCCCACCCGCGTTAGGGTCATGCTCTGGTCGGGGTTCCGCGTCCCTCGACCGAGGGCCTGCGCATGCCTCCTCCTTCCGACCGACCAGCCGCGCCCGCGCCGACCGTGCAGCTCCCGCTGGGCCGCCGAAGCGGAGGTCTTGCGCCGGGCGACGTCGACGCGACCCAGCTCGTCCCAGCGGCTGTACCGCTGGAGCCCGACCTCCCGCAGACGCTCCCGTCGCTCCCGTCCGTGCAGCTGCCACAGCCCGAGCTCGAGCGGCCCCTCGACCTGATGCGGGCCGACTCGGGGCTCGACGACGGCTCCGACGGGCTCGCGGCGCTCGCGACGGCCTTCGCACCCCGCTTCGAGCTCCGCGAGCGCCTCGGGCGCGGCGGCATGGGGACGGTCTTCGCGGCGACCCAGCCCGGGACGACCCGCGTCTTCGCGTTGAAGGTCTTGCATGGCGGCCGAAACGCGAAGGACTACGCGCGCTTCGAGCGCGAGATGAACCTCACCGCGCAGATCGATCACCCGAACGTCATCCGCATCTTCGACTACGGCCGGCTCCCACAAGGGACCGTCTACTACGCCATGGAGCTCATTCGCGGACGGAGCCTCGCCCAGCTGCTCGTCGATACGCCAGTCCTGCCCCTCCAGCGCCTCCTTCGCATCATGTTGCACGCGGCCCGCGGGCTCGGGGCGGCGCACGCGGTCGGGGTCGTCCACCGCGACGTCAAGCCCGAGAACCTGATGGTCTCCGAGGCCCTCGGTTGGCCCGACTTCACGCGCATCCTCGACTTCGGCATCGCGCGCACGCTCGGCAACGCCGCTTCGCGCGCGGTGACATTGACGAGCGGCGGCATCTTCCTCGGCACGCCGCGCTACGCCGCGCCCGAGGTGATCCTCGCGGGCCCGCTGACGCCCGCCGCCGACATCTACAGCTTTGGATGTGTATTGTACGTCTTGCTTGTCGGGCATGGTCCGTTCGATCACGCCCAGAGCCCGCTCGCGATCCTCGAGGCGCATGTCGCCGAGGCCCCCGCCCCGCTCGGGTCGGTTGCGACGCGCTCGGTCCCCGAGCCGCTCGCGGGCCTCGTCGACGCCTGCCTCGCGAAGGCTCCCGAGGCGCGCCCGCAGAGCTTCGAGGCGGTGGTCGAGGTGCTCGCGGCGCTGCTCGACGAGCTTGGAGACGCCGAGGACCTCCCGAGCGAGACCGCCGCTCCGCGCGTCCTCCGACGCCGCACGCCGTCGCTCGAGGCCGCCGTGATGGCGCCATCGCGCCCGCCAGACGCCTTGGGTCCGCCGTCCGGGCTCAACCCGCGCCCCCGCACGCCAGCCCTCGAGGTCCACGCGGTCGTGGCTCCCGACGCCCCGCCAGTTACGCGGCGCAAGCCGTCCTCGCGCCCAGTCGACGCGGCAGGCGAGTTCCAGGCGGTGCCGCAGCGGCTCATGACGCCAGTCCCGCCGCGGACGCCGCCGCGGGTGACGCCCGTCGCGCCAGTCCCGACCGAGCCGACCCCTGCGGTCCATGGCGGCGCGGGCCGCACCCCGCGCGAGCGCCTCTATCTCGTGGTCATCGTCGTGAGCCTCGCGACGATCGCGGGGCTGCTCGTCGCGATGTGAGAGCGCGTGCAGCCCGATCGCCTTTCCGGGTTGCCTCGGGGCCTGTCGATGGCTATGGTCGCCCCATTCTTGACCAAAGGAGTCAACAATGGCGCCGTCCTTTTCCGATTATCTGAGCACCATCAAGGCCGCGATCCGCGAAGTCAGCGCGGTCGAGCTCGCCGCGCGCATGAAGGCCCCGAAGGCCCCGCTCGTCATCGACATTCGCGAGCCCGAGGAGCTCGACAACGGCATCATCCCCGGCTCGACGGCTGTGCCGCGCGGCTTTCTCGAGCTGCGCATCGAAGGGCTCGTGCCAGATCGCACAGCCCCGATCGTTGTGACCTGTGCGGGCGGAACGCGCAGCGCGCTCGCGGTCAGCGCGCTCGCAGGGCTTGGCTACACCGCGGTCGAGAGCCTCGCGGGCGGGGTCGGCGGCTGGACGAAGGCCGGGCTTGGCCTTGACCACCCGCGCCGCCTGACGCGCGAGCAGAAGTCCCGCTATGCCCGGCAGATGATCCTGCCGCAGCTTGGCGAGGCTGGACAGACGAAGCTGCTCAACGCGAAGGTCCTGATGATCGGCGCGGGTGGGCTCGGGTCGCCGACCGCGCTGTATCTGGCGGCGGCGGGTGTCGGCACGATCGGCATCGTCGACAACGACAAGGCGGACCGCTCGAACCTGCAGCGCCAGATCCTGCACAACGAGCAGACCGTTGGGACGCCGAAGGTGCAGTCGGCGGCGGACACGCTGAAGCGGCTGAACTCGGACGTGCAGGTGAAGACCTACGACACGCGCCTCGACAGCTCGAACGTGATGGAGATCTTCAAGGGCTACGACGTCGTGGTCGACGGCACCGACAACTTCCCGACGCGTTATCTGATCAATGATGCGTGCGTCTTCAACGGGATCCCGAACGTCCACGGGTCGATCTACCACTTTGACGGCCAGGTCGCGGTCTTCAACTACGCCGGCGGCCCGTGCTACCGCTGCCTCTACCCCGAGCCGCCGCCGCCCGAGCTCGCGCCGTCCTGCGCCGAGGCGGGGGTGCTTGGCGCCATCTGCGGCGTCATCGGCTCGCTGCAGGCGGTCGAGACGCTGAAGGTCCTGCTCGGCTTCGGGGTGGCGCTCAACGGCCGCATCCTGAGCGTCGATGTGCTGCACCAGAACGTGCGCGAGCTGAAAATCCGGCGTGATCCGCACTGCCTCGTCTGCAGCGAGCACCCGTCGATCACCGAGCTCATCGACTACGAGCAGTTCTGCACCGTCAAGCTGTGACGCCTGCGCAGGCGCGCCATTTCACGTGAAACGCGCGCCTCACTTGCCGATGCAGAAGGTCGAGAAGACCCGATCGAGGACGTCCTCGATCGTCGTCGCGCCAAGGATCGACCCGAGCGCTGCGATGGCTTCATGCAGCTCGAAGGCTGGCAGCTCGAGGAGTGTTGCCGTGGCTGGGTCCGCGAGAAGCGCGCGTGCCTCGCCGACCGCATCCGCGGCCGTGACGAGCGCCTCGCGGTGACGGGCCCGCCCGATGAGGAGGCCCTCGTCCGCCGCCGACCCGAGCGCTGCCGCGAGCGCGTCCGCCACGGCGTCGAGCCCTACGCTCGTCCTCGCACTCACCCGCACGCCGGTCGCTAGTCCCGGGGCGTCGTCGTACGTCAGGTCGGCCTTCGTCAGCGCCAGGACGATCGGGACGCCCTCGGGTCCCCTCAGCTCGGGTGCAGGCCATGCGCCAGTCTTCACGTCGAAGCCCACGACGTGCAGGATCACGTCCGCCTCCGCGAGCGTCGCCTCGGCCCGCGCGACCCCGATCGCCTCGACGGGATCGTCGGTCGCCCGCAGCCCCGCCGTATCGCACAGCAGGACCGGTATGCCTCCGATCGTTGCGTGTTCACGCAAGGTATCGCGTGTTGTCCCGGGGACGGGTGAGACGATAGCCCGCTCAGCGCCGACGAGCGCGTTGAAGAGGCTGGATTTTCCAGCGTTCGGCGCGCCGACGAGGGCCACCTTGGCTCCCTCCCGCAGGGCGGTACCGAGGCGCGTCGTCGCGAGCAGACGCGACACGGCGGCCACGGTCTCGCTCAGGATGCCGTCGAACCGGGCGCGATCGAGATGCGGCAGCCCCTCGTCGACAAAGTCGATGTGGGCCTCGAGCTCGGCCACCGCCATCAGCAGGGCCTCGCGCAGCTCCGAAATCGCCCCCTGAAGCGCTCCCGCGAGGTGGTGGCGCGCCATGGACAGGGCACGCGTCGAGCGCGCCGTGATGAGATCGGCGATCGCCTCGGCCCGTGTCAGATCAAGCTTGCCAGCCAGGAAGGCGCGCTCGAGGAACTCGCCGGGGCGGGCGAGGCGGACACGCCCAGGGGCGAGCGTGCGACCCGCGTCGAGCAGCGCCTCGAGGCACGTCGCGAGGTGGAGCGCGCCCCCATGCAGGTGGAACTCGACGACGTCTTCGCCGGTCAGCGAACGCGGCGCGTGGAAGGCCACCGCGAGCCCTTCGTCGAGGACGGCCTCGGGCCGCGGGCTGTCGCTCGCTGCCACGAAGCGGCCGAGCCGCATCAGCGCCCCAGGCACGGTGTCGCGGCCCCCGTGAGCCGGGTGGAAGCACGATTTGAGCAGAGAAATGGCCTCGGGCCCGGAAACCCGTATGATCCCCACACCGCCCCCCGCGGCGGTCGCGATCGCCGCGATGGTGTCGATGTCGTCGGTGTCTGCCCGCTCCCTTCGCCTCATGTGGGACCCCTCGCGATGAAATCAGCCGACGCGGCCTTCGATGATGCGCTCAGAGCCCTCGAGTCGGGGGACGTCGACCGCGCTGTTCATGCCCTCCGCGCGACCCTCGCAGACAACCCGCGCGACCTCGAGGCCGCAAGCCTCCTCGCCGAGCTCTTGCGGGAGCGCGACGCCCCGCGCGAGGCGGAGGCTGTCCTCGTCGCCTTCCTGCGGGACCCGCCTGCGGCGCCCGCAGCGGTCCGCAAGCTGCCGGGGGTCTGGGAGGCGCTCGCCGATGTCCGCCTCGCGCTTGGTGATTCGGCTGGGGCCGCACGCGCGTGCCATCGTGGGCTCAGGCTCGCGCCAGACCACGCGGAGCTCCATTGGCTGCTCGGCAACGCCTTCCTCGACGCCGACGCTCCGCGCGAGGCCGCGGCGTCCTACCACCGCGCCCTCGCGAGTCGCCCGTTCGACCCCGAGACCTGGCACAACCTCGGTGTCGCGCTCGCGCGACTCGGGGACGGAGACGCCGCCGCGAAGGCCTTCGCGACGTGGGAGCGTCTCGCGTCGCCGCTCGCGGATCGGCCGCCACCCGATTTCGGGCGGCCCGTCCTCGATGATGGCGGCTGAGCGCGCGGGCCTCAGCCCTCGTCGTCCTCGCCGTCGCCCTCACCAGCGTCGGCGACCCAGGTCGCGAGGCCATCGATGAGGGAGCGGGCTTGGGCTACCGAGGAAATGTTGAACTTCGACTGCTGGCGGAACACCCCCGAGCGCTTCTGGTAGCGGCGGATCGAGAACTTCGGCGCGCTCCAGCTCCCGTCCCGCTTCAGCTCGCGGAACTTGAACAGGATCGTCGTCCAGCTCCCGCGCGACAGGATGACCTTGTCGAGCTCCTCGATGGTCAGCGTGCCGTTGTCTTCCCAGGTGCAGGTGATGTCGTCGATGGTCTCGGCCATGGCTCGGGGCTCCTCGTGTCCGCTGATCCGTCTGCGTGTCGGTCCGCTCGGTGGGGCCGGGCAGGGGACCGCCTTCTAGCAGACCTCCACTTCGCGGCAAGCGCCTCGGGCGCTGTGCGTGCCGAGGCGACCATGATCTGACGGAATGTCAGACATGTCGCCTCTGTCGCGCAGCTCGGCGCGGCGGCCGAGGGAACGCGCATGTTGCCCGACACGACCTCGGCTTCCTGGCGCCAGGGTGCGCGGATGACCGGGCGATCGCGAGCCACGCCCGCCTCCACGCCCGCCCATTGACCGGCATCGACTGCCATCGACTGGCGGGATTTGGCGTTGGACGTCGAGACGGGGCATGATGCCGTCTCGACCGGAACCGTCACCCGATGCATCTGCCCCCACGCACCACGCCGAGCCGCACCTCATGACGAGTGCCCTCCTCACGTTCGGACTGAGCCTCGCGATCGCCACCGCGCTGACGCCGCTCGTCCTGCGCGTGGCGCGCGCGTGGCGGCTCTTCGACGCGCCCGATGCGCGCAAGGTGCACGTCCAGCCGACGCCGCGTCTCGGCGGGATCGCGATCGTGCTCGCCTTCTACGCGCCCGTCACCGGGCTCCTGTTCGTCGACGCCGGGGCGTCGCAGCTCCTGACCGACCTCGGGTCCCAGCTCATCGGGCTCTTCGCGGGTGGGCTCGCGATCGCCGCGATCGGCCTCTACGACGATCTCCGTGGTGCCAACGCGCAACAGAAACTCGTGGTCCAGGTCGCGGTTGCCGTCGCGATGGTGGCCCTCGGCTATCGCGTCGATGCGGTCACGAACCCGCTCGGGCCGCCGATCGACCTCGGCCTCCTCGCCTATCCGGTCAGCGTCCTGTGGTTCGTCGGCGCGATGAACGCCGTCAACCTCATCGACGGCCTCGACGGTCTCGCGGGCGGGATCAGCTTCATCGCCGTCGCGACGCTGCTGACCCTGTCGGTCCTGAACCAGCACCCGCTCGCGGTCCTGCTCTCGGCAGCACTCGCAGGCTCGCTCGCGGGCTTCCTGCTCTTCAACTTCAACCCGGCCCGCATCTTCATGGGTGACACGGGCTCGCTCTTCCTCGGCTTCATCCTCGCGGCGCTCTCGATCTCGACCTCGACCAAGGCCTCGACCACGGTCGCGATCGCGATCCCGCTGCTCGTCCTCGCGATCCCGCTGCTCGACACGGCGATGGCGATCGGCCGCCGGTTGCGCGCGCACCGGCCGATCTTCTCGGCCGATCAGGACCACCTGCACCACAAGCTGCTGCGAGCTGGCCTCACCCACCGCGGCGCGGTGCTGATGCTGTATGGCGTCGCGCTCGTGCTTGGCGCGACCGCGATCTTCGTTCGCCTCGTCCCGACCGGGCTCGGAGTGGTCTCCGTGCTCGTCGCAGGTCTCGCCCTCGTCGCGTTCATCTTGTCAGTCAGCCGCCGCGCTGGTCCGGCCACCACCCGCGCCGAGTCTGCGGTGGGCGTCGGCCTGCTCAGCCGCGCCGGTCGTGCAGCGCTCGAGCCGCGGCTCGACGCGGTCGCGACAGCCGCGTCGCTCGCGGCGGTGCTCGCCGAACTCGTCGCTTCTCCGGGCGTGATGGCCCTCGAGGTCCACGACGGCGCCCGCCCGCTCTTCACGGCCGTGCGCGAGCCGACGCCGGGCGAGTCCTTCCCGGCGCTCGTGCGGGCTCGCGTCCCGTTGCCGTCTCCGCAAGCGCCACGCGGGTGGCTCGGGATTCACCTGGCGGAGTCTGCGAACGAGGCCGACGACCCGCCGCTTGCGCAGCTCGAGCAGCTCGCTCCGCAACTCGGGGCCGCGCTGACGCGGCTTGGCTGGGTGCCGCTCCAGGACCCGGTCCTGCCGCTCGCCGATCGCGCTCACCCGGTCGCGACCGCGGCGCTTCACCTTGCCCGCACCCTGACGGGCAGGCATAAGCGCAGCCGCGTGCCCTCGGTCTGATCATGCACATCGTCGCCCTCAATCACGTCTACTGGCCCGACTCCGCGGCGACCGCGCAGCTCCTCACCGAGCTCTGCGAGTCGCTCGCGGCCGAAGGGCATGATGTCCGCGTCCTCGCGCGGGTGGAGGCGGGCACGCCGCTCGCGGAGGTTCGCCGTGGCGTCGCCGTGACGCGGTTGCGGGGGTCTCAACTCGGCAAGCGGCGCATGTGGCATCGTATCGCCGACTATGCGTCGTTTCATGCATCGGCGGCGGCCTGCCTCGCGTCCCTGCGGCCGCGACCCGACGTCGTGCTCGCGCTGAAGACGCCCCCCTTCATCGCGGCGGCGGCCCAGCTCGCGGTCGCGTTGCGCGGGGTGCCCGTCGTCAGCGTCGTCCAGGACCTCTACCCCGACGTCGCCTTCGCGGCGGGCCTTGGCAGCCCCGACCGCTTGCCAGGGCGGGCCCTCCGGCTCGCGACCGCGGCCTCGTTGCGCCAGAGCGCGGCCGTCGTGACGCTGTCGGACGCGATGCGCGAGGCGGTCCTCGGTTACGGCGTGTCGCCCGGTCGCGTTCACGTCATCCCGAACTGGGCGCTCGGCGAGCTCGACGCCTTCACACGGGCCGGGCCGCCTCTGGCAGAAGCTCACGCGGCGCCGTACCGGGTCATGTACTCGGGCAACCTCGGGGTCGGTCATCAGTTCGACACCATCCTCGCGGCTGCGACCCGGCTCGCGGATCAGCCCGTCCACTTCGCCTTCGTCGGAGATGGTGCGGCTCGCCCCGAGGTCGAGCGAGAGGTCGCGGCGCGCGGGCTCACGAACGTGTCGTTTGCGCCGCTTGCGCCACGGGAGGGCCTGGCCGAGAGCCTCGCGTCGGCCGATCTCCACCTCGTCACGATGCGCGACGCGATGGCGGGTCTCCTCGAGCCGTCCAAGCTCTACGGCATTCTCGCCGTCGGACGCCCATTTGCGTATGTCGGACCAGCTGCTACGGAGGCCGACCTCGCCGCGGCCGAGTCAGGGGCTGGCGTCAGCCTGCGGCATGGCGACGTCGATGGGCTGGTCGGCTGGATCGAGGCACAGCGGTCGGCGCCCGACCGGGGTCGGGCCGTGGGTGCCCGTGGGCAGGCGTGGCTCCGCGAGCGGCGAACCCGGGCTGGCGCGGTGGCCGCCTATGACGCGATCCTGCGCGCGTGCGCGAGGGGGGAGTCGTGAGCACACGACATCCCGGGGAGGCCTCACCGCCCGAGTCCGAGACCTCGGGGCTCGCCACGTTGCGACCCACGGGTGAGCTGGCGGCGGGCGACGCGGGCGACGCGCGCGACGCGGACGGCGAGGGTCTGCTCGCACTCCTCGGCGGTTATCTGCGGGTGCTGATGCGGCGCAAGCTCGTCGTGCTCGTCGTGCTCGCGGGCGTCGTCGGGGCTGGCTGGATCTGGCTCAAGCAACAGGTGCCCGTCTACCGAGCCACCGCCAAGGTGGTCATCTACAGCGAGCCTCCGCGCATCTTCCAGAACGTCCGCGACGTCGTCGAGCTTGGCGCGCCGCGCGACTACCGCGGGCAGCTCGCGTTCTTCGAGACGCAGTACCGCATCATCCAGAGCACGGATGTCGCCGAGGCGGTGCTCGACCGCGAAGGGCTCTGGAACGACCCTCACCTCTTCGGTCTCGACCGCCTGCAGGGGCTCGACGAGGCCGCGACCGCCGAGCGGATGGCCGCCATTCATCAACCCTCCTATCTCGCCAACCGCATCAGCGTCCGTCCGGTGCCGAACTCGATGCTCGTCCAGATCGACTTTGACGACAGCGACCCAGCCTTCGCGCAGCGGCTCGTCAACGCGGTCGCCTTTGCGTATCGGGATACCAACGTTCGATACAAGCAGCATATCGTGAAGGACGCGACCACGGACCTTCAGCGCGCGACCGACGAGAAGAGCGACGCCGTCAAGGCGGCCGAGGCGGCGCTGCAGGCGTTTGAGCGGGAGCACAACGTCGGCAGCGTCGAGTCGACGAAGGCCGCGATCGACGGGCGCATGAAGCGGCTGAACGAGGAGCTTACCGAAGTTCGCATCAAGCGCAACGCAAACGCCTCACAGTGGAAGCAGCTCTCGCGCTACGCGAAGGGGGGCGACCCCTTCGAGGTGCAGAACACGCTGCTGCTCGAGAACGCGGTCATCCGCATGCTGAAGCAGGAGCTCGTGGGGGTCGAGGCCGAGCTCGCGCAGCTGCGCGCGCGTTACCTCGAGAAGCACCCCGACGTGCTCGCGAAGGAGCAGCAGGCGGCGGCGCTGACCGAGAAGGCGCGTCGCGAGATCCGCAACGTGGCCGAGAGCGTCAGGCGGCAGCTCGACGAGGTCGCGGCGGTCGAGGCGGGGCTCGAGCAGACGCTCGCGGCGGCCCGCCAGGAACAGCAGGTGATCGCGGACATCGCCCTCGCCTACGCCCGCCTGCAGGAAAAGCGTGAGGCCCTGAAGGAGACCGAGCAGGTCTTCTCGAAGCGCCTCGGGGAGATGTCCGAGGCGAGCCGCTTCGAGGGCAACAACGTGCGCGTCCTCGAGGAGGCCGTGTTGCCGAAAGCGCCCGTCTCGCCCCGCCGCGGAATCATCCTCGCGACCTCGGTCATCATTGGCCTGCTGCTCGCCTTCGCGGTGGCGCTGCTCGCCGACTACGCCGACGCGACGATCAAGGACTGGCGCGACATCGAGGAGCGGCTCGCCTACAAGGTCCTCGGCGTCATCCCGATCATCGGGCTCGCGCGCAGCGGGCGTGAGCTGACTCCGAAAGAGCGGCGTGAGCGCGACCTCTTCATCCACCACAACCCGACCTCGCTCGTCGCCGAGGCGAGCCGCGCGCTCCGCACGAACCTGCTCTTCATGGCCTCGACGCGCCGACTCGACGTGCTGCTCGTGACGTCGGCCAACCCGTCCGAGGGCAAGTCGATGATGGCCACTCACGTCGCGACCTCGGTCGCGGCCTCGGGCAGCCGCGTCCTGCTCGTCGAGGCCGACATGCGGCGCCCGCGGCTTGCGCTGTCCTTTGGCGTCGATGACGATACGGGGCTTTCGACCGCGCTCGTCGGGCTCGAGCCGCTCGAGCGTCATGTCAAGCACTCGGAGATTCCGAACCTCGACATTCTGACTTGCGGTCCCATCCCGCCGAACCCCGCAGAGTTGCTGCATACGCCGCGCTTTCTCGAACTCCTCGCCGAGATGAAACGGCGATATGATACGGTCATTTTTGACTCCCCGCCGCTTTTGCCGGTGTCGGATGCGCTTGTGATCTCGCAGCACGTCGACGGCGTGCTCGTCGTCGCCCGCGCCCGCCAGACGAGCCGCCACGCGCTGCGCCACGCGCTCCGGGGGCTGCGCCGCGTGCAGGCGCCCGTCCTTGGCGTCGTGCTGAACCACCTCTCCCCGCGGCGCGGCGGCGGTGACGGTGACGGTTACGGTTACGGCTACGGCTACGGTTACGGGACGTACAGCGCGACGCCCTACGGGGCTCGTCCCGAGGCAGCCCCCGCCGCCGACGCGCCGGCTCCGGAACGGGCCGACCCATGACGGAGCACCGCCGCACCAGCGGACGGCGGCGGCGGGCGCCACGCGAGGAGCCAGAGGCCCCCGACAGTGCCTTCGATGATAGCTCGAGCGTACCGCATTGGATGCTGCTCGGCCTCATCGTCACACTGCCGCTGCTGCTCGGCGGCGTTCACCCCGAGGTGCGTCTCGCGGCCCTCGGGCTCGGGCTCCTGGCACTCGGCCTGAAGGCGCGGCGTCTCCTTGCCGACGGCCGCACGCTGGAGTTCGGTCCCTGGGGGCTCGCGCTGCTCGTCGCCGCGGGTGTCGCGGTGCTGCAGTGGGTTCCGTGGCCCGCCGCAGTCGTCGGTTGGCTCTCGCCCGAGCGGCTCGTCGTGGCCGAGCGCCTCTCGGAGGTGCTCGCGGAGGCGCCGCCAGACTGGCTCTCCCTCGGCCTCGACGCGGGGCGCGTCGCGGGGGCCCTCGCGGGCCTCTCGCTCGCGTTGGTCGTCTTCCTGCTCGCGTTCCACGGGCGCCCGGGTGAGGCAGGCCGCGTGCGCGTCGTCATCGCGGTCGAGGTCGCCGCCGCCCTCGTCGTCGGGGTCGGGGCGCTGCACGCCGCGCGTGGTTGGGAGGGCCTCTTCGATGTCCACGGCGGGCCCCACGCGGGCGGCCCCTTCCCGGCGACCTTCGTCAACCCGAACCACCTCGCCGCCCTCTGCCTCCTCGCGGCGTTGTCTGCTTTCGGGGCCGCCATCGGCGACAAGCCGCGCGCGGGTTGGCACGCCGCCATGGCCGCGATCGCCGCCTTCGGCGTGCTGGCGTCGATGTCGCGCGCCAACGCGCTCCTGCTGCTCGGCGGGCTCGGCCTGGTCGTCCTGCCGTGGCTTGGCCTCCGGCTGCCCCGCCTGCTCCGCCGTGCTCCTGCGCACGAGGTCGACGCCGACAGCCCTCCGGAGCGCATCGTGCGGGCCCGCCGGCTGTCGGTCGGCCTCGCGGCCCTCGTCTTCATCGGCCTCGTCCTCGCGGGGCCCGACCGCTGGGCCATCGAGCTCGGGACGCTGCTCCCGGAGTCTGGCGCCGAGGCTCGCCCGCTGAGCGCCCGCTTCGGCATCATCACCGGCTGCTGGGGCGTCGCGACCGACGTCGTCGCGGCCTTCCCGTGGATCGGCGCCGGGGCCGGCAACCTGGCGCTCGCCACGCCCGCCTTCGTGGCGGACTGGACGACCGGACGCATCACCCACGCCCACCATGCTGCCCTCGAGGTCGCGGGCGAGCTCGGCCTTCCCGCCGCGATCGTCATCGGCCTTCTCGTTCTCGCGGGCTTTGCGCGGGCCTTCCGCAACCGCGGTGGCGATCCGCTCCTGTGGGGCTGCTGGGTGGCGCTTGGGGCGTTGCTCGTGCAGAACTTCGTCGACTTTTCCCTTTGGATTCCGGGTGTCGGCGTTCCAGCGATGGCGCTCGCCGGCCTCGCGATCCGCGGGCGCCACGGCCTCGTCTCAGCCCGCCCCCGCGATGGGTTGCGGGTGATGGTCGTCCTCGCCGTCGGGGTGTTCGGCCTCGTCGGCGGCCTCACCCTCGCTCCGCCCGCCGCGGTCAGCGCCGCGAGCCCAGATAGCCTCACGTCTGAAGCGGTCGCGGAGGACCGTGCCGATTGGCGTGACCTCGTCCGCTCCCACGGGGCGGACTTCAGCGTACTCGAGGCCGCGGGTGCCATGGCCGAGCGGGGTCGAGACGGGGCCGCCGCGCGTCGCCTCGCCGACGCAGCACTCGGCCTGAACCCGCGTGGTATCGGAACCTTGTCACGCGCCTTCAAGTTTGCGGTCCTCGACGGGCATGACGCTCGCGCCGTAGCCCTTCTCGAGCAGCTTTTCACGCAGGGCCACGCGGGACAGGAGGCGGCCTACGCGCTCGCTCTCGCCGCGACCGCTCGTCCGGCCGTCGCGACCGGGTTCCTCGGCTTCGATCCGGCGCGCGTCCTCCACGCGGCCGACCTCCTGCACGCCCGCGGAGAGCCGGCGGCGGCGCGAGAGCTGGTCGGCTGGGCCCTTGCGACGCTCGGCTGGCACCTCGAGCTCGTCGAGGCGTGGGCGCTGTCGGTTCCGGGGGGGCCGAGTCAGGTCGAGACCCTCGCCGACCTGGGCTCCCTTTGCCTCGCCGAGGCCGCCCGTCAGGCCGAGCGTGACCCGGCTCTCGCAGCGGAGTGGGAGCGTCTCGGGCTCTACGTCGAGGCGGGGCGTGAGGCCTTGCGCGGCCATCCGCTTGCTGCATGGTCCCGCTTCATGGCGGCCTCCGCAGCGGGGCTCCCCGAGCAGGTCTCGGGCCCGGTCGCTGTCACCACCGCAGCCGAAGCCCTGTCAGAGCGGGCGCAGGCGGGGCGGGTGCGTGCGCTCTTCCGCGCGGCTGATGTGGCCCTCGAGGCGGGTCGACTCGACCGGCTCGACGAGACGCTCGCGCTGCTCGAGCCGCTCGTCCTCGGTCACCCCGGGGCCCGCGGGCGGCGTCACGCCCTGCGCAGCCGCCGCTTTGAGCTTGGTGGCGAGACGCGCAACGCCATTCGCGAGCTGCAGCAGGCGGTTCGCCTTGAGCCTGCCGAGCCCGAGCATCATCGCCGCCTCGCCACCCTCTTCGACAAGCTCGGGGACCCCGAGGCGGCGGCTCGCTCCGTCGCCCGCGCCGAGGCCATCCTCAAGGCCGCCGCGGCCCGTTCCCTCCGCTGACGCGCCCCTGCCGGTGCAACATTCTGTTTCACCGAGAGGGGACGCTGAAACAATCCGTTTCACGCCATGCCAGCCGTGCCACGTTCCGTTGCGGCGGTGTGACATCGTCAGCGTGCGGTCTCGGTCCGGTGTCAGCCCGGAGACGTCGCTCGGTGCGACGTTTAGGGACCCGTTTGGGCCCCCTGGCGGCGGGCCCTCGCCAGCGTGCGGTCTCGGTCATGTGTCAGCCCGGAGACATCGGTTGGTGCGACATTGACCTTACCAGCGTGGCGGCGTAGCGAGGGTCATGGTCGCCTTCGCTCCGCCGGACTCCGCGTTCACCCGATGGCGCTGGCGTGTCTTCGCCGCGACCTGGCTCTGCTATGCGGGTTTCTACTTCTGTCGCAAGCCCTTCTCGATCGCCAAGAGCGCCCTCGGCGAGGCATTCGACCTCGGTCCGTTCGCGCTCGGCGCCCTCTACGCTGCCTACCTTACCGCCTACACCATCGGACAGTTCCTCGCGGGAGCCATCGCCCCCCGCTTCGGACCCCGCAAGGTCCTCCTGTCGGCGATGGCGGTGTCGGTGTCGGTGTCGGTCCTCTTCGCCGTGGTCGAGACGTTCGAGGCCTTCATGGCGCTCATGGTCGTCAACGGCCTCGCGCAGGCGATGGGTTGGTCGAGCTGCGTCGGCAACATGGCGAGCTGGTACGCGCGCGCTGAGCGCGGGACGGCGATGGGCCTCTGGTCCACCAACTTTCAAATCGGCGGCATCGCGGCCAACGCGTTGGCCGCCGCGATGCTCGTCCACGGCCACCGCTGGGCTTTCCTCGCGGGCGCCATGGTCCTATGCGCCGTCTGGGTCTTCTTCGCGTTCAATCAGGCCGACCGGCCCGAGGATCGCGGCTTCCCGCCGGTCGAGCCCGTGCCGTCTGTGGGCTCGTCCGAGGTCGCTGGCCGGTGGCCGCGTGCTGTCTGGGTCACGGTTCTCCTTATCGGCGGTGCCTACTTCGGCCTCAAGTTCATCCGCTATGCCATCTGGAGCTGGGCCCCGTTCGTGCTCGAGCGCGACTTCGGGCTGCGTGGCGACGAGGCAGGGTATCTTGCGACCCTCTTTGACGTCGGCGGCTTCCTCGGGGTCATCGTCACCGGCTGGCTCAGCGATCGCTGCTTTGGTGGCAAGCGGGCCCGCGTCGCCTTCTGGATGATCGTCGGCTGTGTGGCCGCGACGGCCTTCCTGATGACCGCGGGGGCCGCGAGTGTTCCCGCCTTTGCGCTCGGGCTCGGGCTTGTTGGCCTGACGCTCTACGGGCCGGACGCGCTACTGACCGGGGCTGGCGCACAGGACCTCGGGCGCCATGGCGGGGCCACGCGCGCTGCGGCCGTGATCTCCGGGCTTGGCTCGGCAGGCTCGGTCCTCCAGGAGTTTGTCATCGGGCGGATGCACAGCGCCGGTGGGGGAGGGGAGCTTGGCCCGATTCTCGCGACCCTCGTCGCTGCAGCCATCCTCGCATTGACATGTACAGGCGTCATCTTGTGGCGCAATGCGCGCGGCATGAGTGACGTCTGACGTGCCAGTGCGTTTGTGATGTCGCGCGGGGCGCTCGGCGGCTGGCCTCGGATGCCGCAGGTTGGGGTGGTCGGATGTCGAGGCCGTGTGTGCGGGCTTGGATGGGTGGAGGCAAAGGACGGCCGTGGCGGGGTCCGGCCGCTTGGGGCCGGAGCACACGGGGTCTAGGACGTTCGGTGGCATCCGGCCGTCAGGTCATGCCAGCTGCCAGGCCGGGAGCGGGGCCGGCCCGGCGGGGAGGTTCAGCGTGCGGCAGAGCTGCCAGGTGCCTCCGGGGAAGATGGCCGAGAGGCCTTTTCTCAGCTTGTTCAGGGCCTTGGCGTAGGCTTCGCGAAACGCGCGGAGCCGGGCCAGCATCCCCGCTCGCCGCTCGGAGGAGGCCGCCTTGACGGTCGGATTGATGACGCTCCCGCCCCTGCGGGAGTGGTGAGCTTCGGTGTGGCAGGCGGTCTCGGTCGTGACGTCGACCTCTGGAACCTCTTCGTCGATGCGCCGCCTCACCACCGTCAGCAACTCGTCCTCGTCGCCGTTCTCCACCAATCCCAGGGATTGGCTGGGACTCGCCTGCCAGGCGACGTTGAGGGCCTCCTCAGGGGTGCC
>SXGQ01134877.1_pt1 | contig 17050 bp, 20 predicted proteins | sample 3178371 | NCBI WGS metagenome assembly SXGQ01 (sample SAMN11356859, study PRJNA531348) | freshwater metagenome | isolation source: freshwater sample F1-20 | place: China: Fuxian Lake, Yuxi | collected 2017-12-25
AAAATCAAGAAATCATCTTTTATGGAATTTTTTTGTTTTGATTTTTGAGTTAACCTCAAGCCCGTTCTTGCTTTTGGTATCTGACCCCCCACGGCTCCCAAATCGCAACTACCGTTGCAATTTTATCGCCTGCTCCCCCTCAAGGGGGGAGCTAGAGCCCGTTGGCTTTACGAGTATAAGCGAAGGTGACGCGGTCCCAGTCGCGAATCTTTTTCGAAGAAAAAGATGAAACGTTTATCAACAAGGAAAATCTAAAAACCCAAATCTCATCGCGGATACGGCGATTTACTCGCCGTGAAGCGATTCAACTCAAAGCTAAATTTGCTTTAGCAAATTTAATTTGTAGAAGTCGGTATTTTCATTTTTAAATCTTTGGCAATCTCAGGAGGCATGTAATTTTCATCATGCTTAACCAACAATTCATTTGAGTAAAATTTATTTTCTGCAATATTTATTTTACCTTTGGCGACTACTCCTTGTTCTTCTCGAAACAAGTCGGGTAAAATTCCACGATAATTAATTGTGAGTTCATTATTATAATCGGTGATGATAAATTCGGTGGTTAAAGCGTCAATTTTTTTGATTGAATCTTTTTTTATCATACCTCCAACACGAACACTGACATGGCTTGAACGGATTTTATCAATTTCCGATGGCGAGAAAAAAAAGACAATATTATTTTGAAAATTTTTTAAAATAAAAATCAGCGAAATAATCGATATTAAAAAAATTCCCGCCACAAAAATTAATCTTTTTTGCTTATTATTTAGTTTTTTTTTGAACATTATTTAGAGTTTTTTTTAAGGTGAAAAAATTCATAAAAATTTTGGCAATATAGATAAAAAAAATTCCTGCGCAAATCCCATAGGCAAGGTTTACATAGAAAGAATAATCATTCAAATTTTCCATAAATTTATTTAAATTAACTTAATTCGATAATGTGATTTTAAAATAATTTAATTTTTAAACAAGATCATAAATTCTAAAGAAAATTGCATTTAAAAAAAATATTTAATTGCATTTAAAACTAAGTTTTTTAATATGGTTTTAACATTTGCCTAGATAGCTCAGTCGGTAGAGCAAAGGACTGAAAATCCTTGTGTCGGCGGTTCGATTCCGTCTCTAGGCACCACTTTTCCCATGACAGCTTCCATATCAAAAAAAATAAAAACTTTTTGTTAAATTTTATCTTAAAAAATTGACTAGTTTTACGAAAAAATTATTTCTTCAAAAAATTGATCGGTCCTTCGGCGCGACCGTTAATGAATTGATCAACAAAAGGATTATTAGAATTATCGAGATTTTTAATTGAATCGCACCAAATTATTTTGCCCTCGTAAAGCATGGCGACTTTGTCGGAAATTTTGCGAGCCGAATGCATATCATGAGTGATGGTGATGGTTGTAGCCCCGAGTTCTTTGGAGTTGGCGATAATTAAATTATTGATGACATCCGCCATGATTGGATCAAGCCCCGTGGTCGGTTCATCGAAAAAAATTATTTCGGGATTGGTGGCGATTGCTCGTGCTAAAGACACACGTTTTTGCATTCCACCCGAAAGCTCCGAAGGTAATAAATCTGCGGTTTTTTCGCTTAAACCGACTGCATTGAGTTTGGCAATCGCAATTTTTTTGGCGTCAATTTTTGGCATTTTTTGATGATGGACTAAACGGAAGGCAACATTTTCCCACACCGAAAGCGAATCGAAAAGTGCACCGCCTTGGAATAAAAATCCGAATTTTTCCATTAATTTATCTCGATCTTTTTCATTGATATTAGAAACTTCTTTACCATCAATTTTTATACTTCCCGAACTTGGCAAAATTAATGTTGCAATAATTTTTATAAGCACCGATTTTCCGCTTCCCGAGCCACCCAAAACAACCAAAGATTCACCCTTATTAACTTGCAAATTGATTCCTCGCAAGACTTCTTTTTCGTCAAAATTTTTGACGAGATTTTGAATCGATATTTTTTCGTTCATTAATTATTTTTTAGCCTCTTCTAATTTTTTATCGATAAGTTTTTTGAGAGTTACGTAATCAACATAACCTTCCGAAATTTCGCCATTAACAAAAAAACTCGGCGTCGATTTTATGAAAAGCGATTTAGCAACTTCCATGCGATGTTTTAAAATTTTTTCTTGCAAATTTTTATCGTTGACGCAAGCATTGAAAGTTTCCGAGCTCATGCCATCAAGCTTGAAAATTGCTTCGAGTTTTTCAATAAATTTTTGATCAAACGCCCAATTATCTTGAGTTTTGAATAAAATTTTGGTAGCACTATAATATTTTTCACTCGGATTTTGACTATTTTTAGCAGCACATTCACTCACCATAGCACCAGCGAGAGCGGGGTGATTCAATGGAAAATTTCTAAAAATAAAAGCGACTTTTCCGTTATCAATATATTCAGTTTTAATTTTTTCAAAAGCTTCACGCACAAAAGAAGCGCAATGAGGGCAAGAGAGAGAAGCATATTCGATAAAAACAACTGGGGCATTTTTATCACCAAGAACATAATCTTCGGGTAAAATTTTAAGCAATTCACTATTTTTGCGCGCCTCTTCTTGGCTTTTAGCATCCGCGATCACCGCTTGATTGACTGGGTCTTGCGGGTTTTGCTCAGGCTTTAATTCTTCGGCGCTTTGACCAGCATATTTAAATGAGGTTTTGGTTTTATAATTATTTGCCACCAACGCTCCGAATCCAATCAAGAGAGCGACCGAAACCAAAACAATAATTTTTTTCTTTGAGTTATTTTTCATAAGTTAATTTGGTAAAATTTATTTGAAAAAATAAATTGAATATATTTTTAAAAAATATATTATCGGTTAAAAATTAAATCAATAGAATTTATGATTCCAATTTCAGTTTTTATTATTACCAAAAATGAAGAAGATCGCATTGAAAAAGTTATTAATGCGGTCAAAAATTTTGCCGATGAAATTTTAATTATTGATTCCGGAAGCGTCGACAAAACCGTTGAATTAAGCCAATCCGCAGGAGCGCAAGTTTATTTCAATCAATGGAATGGTTATGGTCAACAAAAAATTTTTGGCGAGCAAAAATGTCGTAATAATTGGATATTAAATATCGATGCCGATGAAGAAGTTTCCGCAGAATTATCACAAGAAATTATAAATATTTTTAGTCAAAAAATTGCTGAAAATGTGGCGGGATTTAAAATTAAAATTGTTAATAGATTTCGCTTTGAAGAGCGTCCTAAAAAATTAGCTTATTTTTATAATCAATTTCGCCTTTATCGCAAAGATGTTGCGGGCTTTAAAAATAGTGCCGTTCATGATTCGGTCGAGTTAAAATCGGTCGAAAAATATCAAATTTTACAATTAAAAAATATTATTTTTCATCAATCTTTTCGCAGTTTTTCACATTGGATTGAAAAAATAAATTCTTACTCTTCAATGCAAGCGCAAGACGCCTTCGCCAAAGGCAAATGCCCATCTTATTTAAAAGTTTTTCTGGCGCCGACCATTGGATTTCTAAAAGCTTTCATTGTTCGTCGTTATTTTATTTATGGTCTTGATGGTATAATTTATAGTTATATTTTTGCGCTTTCGCGTTTCGCTAAAGCCATTAAAACGCGTGAAATTTTTAAAGCAAATTCACTAAAAAATAAATGAAAAATTTAACTATATTTTTGCTGTTTTTATTAGCATCTTGCTCAAGCTTTCCCAAAGAAAGTCCAACGATTTATGTGAGTAATTTAAGTTCAAATATTATAAAAAATATTTCTATAAAATTTCCTCGACAAAACTTAAATCTGCCACAATTAAATCCGGGATTAACTCAAGGAAGATCGATTATTATCAATGATTCGGAGGATTTTTTTGGAACCATAAAAGTGAGTTGGAATAATCTTTATAATGAAAATATAATTCGTAATTTCAGCCTCAAAAAAAATGATTTACCGAGTTTTTTTGATCCAAAAGATTTTAGTTACATACAAATTTATATCAAAGATTACGACATTCAAATTATTACTTACGACACCAAAGATTCGGGCAATAAAACCGCTCAAATGGATATAATTTTGAGAGATTTAAATGTTTATTATAATGTTGAAAAAAAATCACCGGTCACAGGCTCTCTAATGTCGATTGATTATATTCCGAGATAGGTTTAAAGGGTTTTTTCATAAACACAGCTTAAGTAAAAAATTTTAAATTTTTTGGTTAACGATAAAATTTTTTATTAGTTAAAAATTTACACTAACCAACATTTAAAAATAAAAAATTCACGCAAGATTTTTTTATAACATAGTAAAATAAACTCATTTATAAAACTTTATAACTAAAAGTGATTTAACTATTTTATTATTTTCTTGGGAACGCAGATAATAAGGGCCGAGACTCCAAAAGGAGGTTTTAAAAATTTGGATATTTTGATATCGATGAAAAAAATAATTTTAAAAATAAAATTGCAAAAATTATTATTAACCGAAATGTCATTTCTAATTTTTAATTTAAAAATTTTTGTAATTTTACGGAAGAATAAAATGGGAATAAATAGTAAAAAATTAAAATAGTAACTTTCAACTATTTCAAAATTATTTTGCCGAATTATGGCTCGCAGATCTTTGATTTTGTAGCGTCTATAGTGCATATTCATATCATCATGTTTATTCCATAAAACGCCAAAACAAGGAGCTGTAATTATGATTTTGCCATCATCTTTAATGATCCTTCTCATTTCTTTTAATGCCAAATTATCATCGGCAATATGCTCAATAACATCAGTGGCAAGGATAGCATCAAAATTATTATCTGGAAAATTATTTTTACAAATATCGCCAATAACAACATTTCCTAAATTTTTCTTTTCGATAAATTTTTTTGACAAGGGATTGATATCAAAACCAAGATAATTTTTAAAGCCCAGATTTTTTAACAAACGCAGATTTCCGCCCGAGGCACTACCAATATCAAGAATTTTTGCGTTGGAATCTAATTTGAATTTATTCAAATAACTTTTGAACAATTCTCTTCTTACAACAAACCACCAGTGCTTTTCTTCGGTTGGTGATTCAATTTCATAAACATCATTTTCCATATTTATTCTTGTCTTTTGAAGGTTTTATAATTTCTTTGGCGACATGAAGAGGATAATTTTAACTTTTAAAAAAATTCTAATAATATATTCGCCAATAATTCCTTAAATATAAAAAACTATTTTTAATTTAACAGAAATTTCTCACTCGAAATGAAAAAGTCGCGGGAGATTCTTATCGCATTCTACAACGCAATATTAAATCCCTCAATTACATTAGTTTAGCGAATTAATGGCAAAGATTTATCAACAGAATTTTTCCAACGAATCATCATTTGTTCTGGGCTTGGCGACTCTTCTTCAAGAGAAATTGTGGTATTATTTACATAGTAAGAATAAATTTTTTGAATTTCCATGAAATCGCTTGCGACTACATTAGTTATAATTGAATTGTCTTTTTTTATTTTCATAACATGTTGTTTTATAAAATTTTATAAATTAAAAAATATATGAGATCAAAACTTTCAAAAATACCAAATCCCATTTTTAAAAGATTATTAAAATAACGCTGAATTAAGAGGTAATAATTGTCTAGTTATTTGGAAACACTTGGCATTTGAGATTGATTAGCCAATAAACTGCATTCTATAATGCTAGTAGTTGTTGCGCTAAATGGACCAAACAAATTATCATTAGAGAATAAAGAAGAGGGCTCTGAAGATTCTTGCACTCTTCTTGTCTTCATAGTTCTTGTTCTTGGTCTTGATTGACTCTTTTTTAAAAAAAATTCTTCTAATTTTTTTTCGCATTGTTCTAATCTATCTGGCCCAATTTTTTCTTTTATTTTAGATAAATCCAAATCCCACCTAGCACCTTCTCTATTTCGCTGTTCTAGATCTGGTTGAGTTTCAAATTTCTGCGTTTGACCATCAGCATGTCTAAAATATGTCACCAAATTATACGGAGCTCCATAGACGCTATCTTTCATGTAGGTTAACACTATTTTGGTATGCATTTTAATCCCCGATTTACTTCGCTTTTCCTTGGTTTTTTTCTTCGGCTTCTTTACCAATTGCAACTAGCGCTAATTTTATAGCTTCTTGGGTTTCTTCTTGGGAAATAGAGCCTCCGATTGTTCCGTTAAGAATTTTAATGCAATTATCGCTTATACCTTCTTGGGCTCTTGCTATTTTTTCTTTAATTTCATCTTTTCTGATTTCTGCAGCTTTTGCTGACGAGGTCTTGCCAGTGATGGAAAAAATTGGAGCAATTAATGCAGAAATTGATGTATATAGTTTATTAACGGTTTGATCATTAACAAAATTTATTAAACGATATGAAGCTGATTAAGCTGATATTGCCATGGAGGTAACATTTAAGCCAGTTCCCAAATGCCTTGCAGATGAACCCGCATGAGAAACATGGACGTGATCACCACAATGATCTTTTTGGTCTTTTTTAGTATGTTTATGACTTGGATCTAAACAGTTTTGCTTAAATTCTCCAAGCTTGCTTGCCAATTTTTTTGCAACTATTTCAAAAGCGTCGGACAATTCTTCCACAAAATGCCCAACAATTGAGGCTTGATATCCCTTATAAGCGGTAATCGGCGAAGCAATAATTTGAGTTGCTGTGGAGATAATTAGAGAAATTTGAGTTGCCGAATTTAATCTTTCCATTTCGCCATCATCAACTTTTTTACTGAATTCATAGATTGAAGAACTTAAGGCAATCGCTCCAGCTGTAAGACGAATCGAATCCGCAACAAGGCTAAAATTTCTGTCAAGTTTTTTACTATCTTTTGCAAATTCTGAAAGTTTGAAAATATCTTCAAACAGATCTTGATTGGCTGATTCCTTGGTAAGTTCTTCAAGAATTTTAAGAGCTTGTTTATTTTGAAATGTATTTGGATCATTATGGGCGATATTTTCCAACATCGTTGCAATAACCGCATAAATAATTTCTGGAGATTTAAGAATCGCTGATATTCTTTCTTCATCTGCTATTCCTCGATTGCCAATTTGAGGGTTAATGGGGTTAGGGTTAGTTATTTGAGCTGAGATTATCTCAGAAAAACTAATGCAGAAGAAACAAGCGGAGCATTATTTGGTAGCATATTTGGCTTTGGTTATATATTTGTTAAAAAATTTAAATTCGATGTCCAATTTTTTTCTAAATACCAATTTGCAATATTTTTCTTTGGTGTTTCTTATTACAGGTTTGTTAGTTTACATTGAGAAATTATCGAATTAAATTTATTATCAACAATAAGCAAATAAAAATCGCCACTTCAAAAAATCAGTAATTTAATTTTACAAAATTCAAAAAATAATTAAATAATACGGTTTTATGGCAGTTAAAGAAAATATAATTTATCAAATCAAGCAAAAAGGCTGGTCGATTGTAACCGCTTCACAAAGATCTGGAATCCCCGAAGTCACCATTAAAAGTATTATTTATGGGAGAAAAAATAATCAAAAATTAACCACTTTAGAGAAATTTGCCAAGGCTTTTGGTTGTAGTGTTTCCGACTTAATCGCCGATAAGCCAAATCAAGAAGGCGAAAATAATAATGCTAAAATTTCGATCAAAAACTTTACAACAAGGCTAGCAAAAAAGTTAAAAAATATTTAAGCGCCAAAGATATAAATTTTGATAAATCAAAAACTCTTAAAATCATCGATGCGGTTTATTCTCTCATGAAAAAACAGAAAACCGAAGAGATAGATAGCGTTATGATTGAATGGATAATTGGAAGTATAATTTAAATAACAATTACAGCAAAAAAATTTCCATTTTTAACTCTAAATAAAATTTAAATTTATCAGTTTAATCACCTCAAGCTCGACATATTTTGTAAAAAATTATTTTCCCAGATGGCTTTGTAAGAAGATGTATCGACATTGTCCCCCAATAATAAAATTAAATGTCGGTCATTAAATTTTTTTACTTACATTATTTCAATCCAAGGTTAAATTAATATTGTCATTGACCAAAAATTTCTCATCATAGATTTGATTTTTTTGCGAAGCGATGTGAAGTAAGGCATCTCCCTTATTGACCAGAGGCATCATGGTTAAGCCAATCACCATACCATCTTCACTCGCTCGAATTTCAATTTTATTATCGCCAAACGGATTAGAAATCGATCCAATAATTTGTCCTTTTTGCACCATATCACCAAGCTTTATATCGGCAATAAAAACTCCACTTTGTGAGGCGCGAAGCCAAGAGCTCGAAAGCGCCACAAATATTTTTTGCTCTTCATTTTTTAGAGCTTCGTCAATCATGCCAATTTTTTTCATGACATTCAAAATGCCATTTAATCCGGTTTCAATGGCATTTTCATCAAAACGTAAAATCTCGCCCGCTTCATATAAAATTATTGGAATATTGGCTTGTGTCCCTGCGCTTCTAAGCGATCCATCGCGTAAATTTGAGTTAATAATGGCGGGTGCATTAAAAACTTTGGCTAATTCGAGATTAATTTCATCATCAATATTTGTTCGAACTTGCGGATAATTTGAGCGATGAAAAGAGCCACTGTGAATATCGATTCCGTAATCGGATTTTAACACAATTTCTTGCATGAATTTGTAAGCGAGTTGCGACGCCAAAGAGCCATTTTTAATTCCGGGAAAGCAACGATTTAAATCACGTCGATCAGGCAAATATCGTGAATGATCGTTAAAGCCAAAAATATTAACGATTGGAATGGCGATAAGCGTTCCGCATATTTTGTCGACCTCAACATAATCAAGCAAGCGACGCACAATTTCGATACCATTAATTTCGTCGCCATGAATCGTTGAACATACAAAAAGTGTCGGACCTTCCTTGTCGCCACTCACAACTTCGATCGGCATTTTTAAATCGGTAAAATCATGCATTCTACCCATATCAATATTGATGCGATATCTATTTCCTCGCTCAATTTTAACATCGTTAATTATTTTTATTTTACAATTTTCTATGTTCATTTTTTTGGTTTTGCTAAAGCGAAAGATAAAATTTTATAACATAATTTGGCGGCCAAAAAATCACAAGAATGCAATGTTTTAACCGGTGCCAATTCAACCACATCCGCCCCTACAAAATTACAAATTTTCGAAGCCTCTTTAATAATATTTATGGCATCATACCATAATAATCCACCGGGTTCTGGCGTGCCTGTCGCCTGCATAATTCCTGAATCGAAGCCATCGATATCAAATGTTAAAAAAACATTACGACCTTTCAAAGGCTCAACTATTTTTTTATAATCCCAACTATGTTTATCTTTAGCAAAATGCATTTTAATGCGATGTAAATTGCTTTCTAAATAAGGAATTTCTGAGGCCGAAATATTGCGAATACCGCAAGAAATTAAAGTTGAAATCGGGTGATCCATAACTCGGCGCAAAGCCGATGCGTGGGAATAATGTTCCCCGTCATAACCATCGCGCAAATCGGCATGAGCATCAAAATGTAAAATCGCTAAATCCTTATATTTTTTGACAAAAGGGCGAATAGAGCCCGCGGTGATTGAATGCTCGCCACCCAAAATTAATGGAAATTTTTTGGCTTCAAGCACGTCGGAAGTAATTTTTTCAAGTTGATCGAGAGATTTTGGCACCGATTTATAATCTATTTTCGGAGCCTTCATGGTGGCAACGCCATATTGACGAAAAGGTTCGCACCAAAATTCTTCATCAAATAATTCGGCTTGGTGCGAGGCTTTAATAATCGCTTGCGGACCATTTTTAGTGCCACCACCATAACTTACCGATTTTTCCAAGCCAAATGGAATAACGATAACCTTAGCATCTTCTGGTGATTTTAAATATTTTTCTTCAACACCCAAAAAACCTGATTTTTGAGGCATAAAATCATATAAATCAAACAAAGATTTTTTTGATAAATTTTTGGATGAACTTTTTTTAACAACAATTTTTTTCGTCATAATTTTTAATTTAAATATTAAACTTGGTCGAAGCGACTAGATTTGAACCATCAAGCCCAAAGCCTCCAACATAGAAAGCTCACGCAACTCCGCTTCGTCCCGCAAAATAAAATTACTTACTTTTTAAAAAATTTTTAATAAACTATCGAATAAAATAAATTAAATTCAAGTTTTATGAATAAAAATTTTAACCACGAATTATTACAAATTCTAAGATGTCCAAAATCAAAAAGCGAATTATTTTATGATAAAACAACTCATGAATTAATCTGTTTTGAATCAAAATTGGCTTACAAAATTATCGATGGAATCCCAATTATGTTAATAGAAAAAGCTCGTTCAATAAATTAGAGAATCATCAATGCCTCAAAAATTTCAACAATTAAAAAAAAGTAAAAAATTTTCTAAATCTTCAAAAAAATGGTTATTGCGTCAAGTTAATGATCAATTCGTTGAAAAGGCTAGAAATGAAGGCTGGCGTTCGCGTTCCACTTTTAAAATTATCGAGATTGACGAGAAATTTAAAATTTTTAAAAAACACAAAATCGTTGTTGATTTAGGTTGTGCTCCCGGAGGCTGGAGCCAATATTGCGTAGGCAAAGTCGGCGAAGGTAACATAGTCGGAATCGATCTTTTGCCGGTTTCGCCAATAGTTGGCGTTAACTTTATGCAACTTGATTTTTTAACCGAAGAGGCTCCGCAAAGAATAATCGAGGAATTAAAAAAAATTAATCATAACAAAAATGGCTTGTGCGATATTGTTTTAAGCGACATGGCTGCAAATACGACGGGTGATCAAAATACTGATCACCTTAGAATAATAGGACTTCTCGAAGAAGCTCTCAATCTTGCACAAAAAATTTTGAAAGAAGATGGCTGTTTTGTTGGAAAAATTTTTCAAGGCGGAAATTCAGAAGAAATTTTAGAAATTTTGCGTAAAAATTTTTTAACGGTAAAATATTTCAAACCCGAATCTTCACGAAAAGATTCTTCCGAAACCTATCTGGTAGCTCGCGGATTTAAAAAATAATAAATTGTTATTTTGACAAGTTGCAATTTATTTTTTGTGCTTTAAAATTTTTATAAAGATTTTTACACTTTACATTTAATTTTTTCATTGAAAAATAATTATTAATAAAAAACTTAGGAACTTATAGTAAAATATATTTCATTTCTTAATTTTCTTTAATATTAAAAATAATTTTTAAACCCAAAATATACTTGCAAATGCCTAGAGTATCAGTAATCGCTAAAACATATGCCAAAACTTTATTTTTAGCTTCAAAAAAAAATAATTCTATCGACAAAGTTTCTGAAGAATTAGAATTATTTAGAAAAAATTTTAGCAATGAATTTGCCAATGAACTCAAAAATCCCGTCATTTCTAAAGATGACATGTTAAAAATTATCAACCAAATAACTTCACGTTTTGGATTGGGTGCTCTAAGTTCAAACTTTTTTGCATCAATCGTAAAAAATCGTCGTTTAAATCTTTTTCCAGAAATTTACGAAGAATTTAATCGCATGGTTCTTGAATATAAAAAAATTCTTGAAATAGAGGTTTTGTCAAAGGTTAACATCAATATTGATAACATCAAAAAACTATTTGAAAAATCTTATCCCGATAAGAAAATTTTAATTAAACACATCTTATCTCCAAAAATTTTGGGCGGATTGCAAATTAAAATTGGCTCGAAAATTATTGACGCAAGTCTTAAAAACCAAATTGAGCAAATTAAAAAAGAATGTTTATCGGCAATTAATTAAAATAAAACTGCTGTTGCATTTACAAAATTTCTTTCTTAAAATAAAAAAAATATTGCCTCGATGCAAATCTAAAACTAAAATCATTAATAAAACTTTTAACAAAAATTTAAACTAAAATATGGAATTTAAAGTTGAAGAATTTTCAAATATATTGCAAAAAACTATCGAGAATTTTCACTCTTCGGCCGAGCTAAAAGAAGTTGGCGAAGTAATTAAGGTTGGTGATGGAATTGCTAAAGTTTATGGTCTTGATAATGTTCAAGCCGGAGAACTTGTTGAATTTGATGGCGACGTCAAAGGCATGGCACTAAACCTTGAAACCGATAATGTCGGTATCGTAATTTTTGGTGATTCACAAAAAATTAAAGAAGGTTCAAATGTTAAAAGAACTGGTAAAATTGTTGAAGTTCCCGTAGGCAAAGCATTGCTCGGAAGAGTAGTTGATGCCCTTGGCAATCCAATCGATGGTAAAGGTGCTTTACAAAATGTTGAATATCGTCGCGTTGAAATAAAAGCCCCAGGAATTATTGCTCGCCAATCGGTTTCTGAACCAATGCAAACTGGAATTAAAGCGATCGACAGCCTTATTCCAATTGGTCGCGGTCAAAGAGAATTAATCATCGGCGATCGTCAAACTGGCAAAACCGCAATCGTTCTTGATACTTTTATTAATCAAGCTAAGGCTCACGAAGAAAGTGACGAAGATAAAAAACTTTATTGCATTTATGTTGCCATCGGGCAAAAAAGATCAACAGTTGCCCAAATCGTTAAAACACTTGAAGATGCTGGTGCGATGAAATATTCGGTCGTAGTTTCTGCCACCGCTTCTGAAGCGGCAGCTTTGCAATTTTTTGCTCCTTACACCGGTTGCACAATCGGGGAATTTTTCCGCGATAATGGCATGCACGCTTTGGTTGCTTATGATGATTTAAGTAAACATGCGGTGGCTTATCGCGAAATGTCGCTTTTGCTTCGTCGCCCACCAGGACGTGAAGCTTATCCGGGAGATGTGTTTTACATTCATTCACGCTTGCTTGAAAGGGCTGCTAAAATGTCGAAAGAAATGGGTGGTGGCTCTCTAACTGCGCTTCCAATCATCGAAACACAGGCTGGAGACGTTTCTGCGTATATCCCAACCAACGTAATTTCAATTACCGACGGACAAATATTTTTGGAAACAGAATTATTTTATAAAGGCATAAAACCGGCGGTCAATGTTGGGTTATCGGTTTCTCGTGTTGGTTCAGCCGCACAAACTAAAGCCATGAAACAAGTGGCGGGATCAATCAAGCTTGATTTAGCTCAATTTCGCGAACTTGAAGCTTTTGCTCAATTTGGTTCCGATCTTGATCCGGCAACGCAAAAATTGCTCGATAAAGGTCGTAAACTCACTGAACTTTTGAAGCAAAATCAATATTCGCCAATGGGTTTTGAAGAGCAAGTAGCTTCTATTTACACCGGCGTCAAAGGTTATCTCGATAAAGTTCCAAATAAGGAAGTAACAAAATTTGAAAATGGATTCCTACAAAAATTAAGAAATTCATATCCAGAAATCTTAAGTTCAATTAAAAAAGAGCAAAAAATTACTGACGAAACCGAAGTGAAACTTAAAAAAATAATTGAAGAATTTGTTTCAACTTTTTTGAATCATTCACCTTCAAATCATCTTGATCATGTTGTTCTGGATGATAAAATAAAACATGAAAAAAAATAACTTAGCTAACATTTGCCAAATTAAAAATTTGGCATGTTAAATAGAATTTTATGGCAAATTTAAAAACATTAAAAACACGAATAAAATCAGTTAAGTCAACTCAAAAGATGACAAAAGCCATGAAAATGGTGGCAGCTTCTCGACTTAAAAAGGCTCGCACTTTAGTGGAAGCCTCGCGACCATTCGCTGAAAAAATTCGTGAAATGACTTCAAGTCTGGCCTCCAACATTTCTGTAAGAGGCGGGCTCAATGAAAAATTTCCATTATTGACGGGAAAAGGTACCAATGAAAAACATTTAATAGTTGTGGTTTCTTCGGATCGTGGCTTGTGCGGAGGCTTAAACAGTGCCACCGTCAAATTCACTAAAATTAAAATTAATGAATTAATTGCTCAGGGTCGTGAAGTCAAAATAATGTGCGTAGGCAGAAAAGCTTTTGAACAATTGCGTCCAATACATGGCACTAAAATTATTGAAAATTTTAGTGGCGTTTTTCGCAGTGCCATAAATTTTGATGTTGCTAAAAAATTAAGCGACAAAATTATTGAAATGTTTAACGAAAATCAATTTGATGTTTGCGAAGTTATTTATAGCAAATTCAAATCGGCAATTTCGCAAGAGCAAATTTGTAATCAAATAATTCCCGCTCCGATCAATGTCAATGCTAGTTTGGCAAATTTAGAATCGCCAATGAATTATGAGCCCAGCGAAGAAGAAATTCTCGAGGAATTATTGCCAAAAAATATTGCAATTCAGATTTATAATCAACTTCTTGAAAACAGCGCTTCGGAACAAGGGGCAAGAATGTCGGCAATGGAATCGGCAAGCAATAATGCCGGCAAAATGATCAAAAATTTAACATTGGTTTACAATCGCACTCGTCAAGCAAATATCACTAGAGAGCTAATTGATATAGTCTCTGGTGCCAATGCTGTGTAAATTAAATGACAAAAATTTCGAGCATTTTTGCCAAAAATAATTTTGATTTTACTAATGAAAATTATTGGATAAATCTCGATAAACCCAAAGATATTTCCTCAGCCTTCGCTGTAAAAATAATAAAAAAAATAACTAAAGCCAAAAAAGTTGGACATGGTGGAACTCTTGATCCATTTGCCACTGGAGTATTGCCAATAGCAATTAATAAATCCACAAAACAATCTTCAAAAATTATGGATTTCACAAAAAAATATTATTTTACAATAATATTTGGAGAATTCAGAGATAGTGATGATATTACAGGAAAAGTTATTGAATCTAATGAAAAAAGAATTTCCTTGACAGATCTTGCAAAAAATATTCCAAATTTTATTGGTAAAATTAAACAACAACCTTCAAAATTTTCAGCTATAAAAATTAATGGTGAAAGATCTTATAATCTTGCACGTCGGGGCTTAGATGTTGAAATGCCATTTCGTGAAATTGAAATTTATTCGATAAAAGTTTTGGGTTTTCATCAAGATTATTGCGAAATGGAAATTGAATGTTCTAAAGGAACTTATGTTAGAAGTTTAGCTCGCGATATTTGTAAAAAAAACAATATATGCGGTTATGTTGGAGACTTAAAAAGAATGAATGTCGGAAAGTTTTCAATTGATAAAACAATTTCACTTGACGAATTAAAAAATATGATTAATTTTGAACAATCTAATAAAGATGGCTCGCTTCTGGCTTTGCATGAGATATAAAAACTGCAAAAAGATGATTTGAGTTATATTAATACCGATTTTGATTTAAAATAAAATATTTTTAGATAAAAAATTTAAAACAAAAGCTTTGAGTTCAAGATTCAAAGGGTTTTAATAATTTTATTAAAATAAATTCCATTAAATTAAAATAGTATAAATACCAACCCGCTTGAATTAAAATTTTAAGCATAATTAATTAAAAAATGTTGTTCGACAAAAAAACTAAAAAACAAGTGATTAGCGAATTCGCTCAAGGTAAAAATGACAGCGGTTCAACCGAAGTTCAATGCGCAATAATTACTAAAAAAATTGATAATTTAACAGAGCATTTGAAAACTCATAAAAAAGATCATTCTTCTAGAAGAGGTCTTCTTATTTTGGTAGGCAAAAGAAGAAGACTTCTTGATTACCTGAAAAATATTTCAAATCAACGTTACGAAGATCTTATCAAAAAAATTGATATTAGAAAATAAGTAAAAAGATTAATTATTTTTCGAAAATAAATTTATTTAAAGCGCTTGGAATCAAAAATTCCGAACCGTTTAAATAAAATTTATGTTGCAATTTAAGTGATTAAATCACACTCCTCAAAAATTTAAACAAGATGAAAATATGTTCAATGTTGTAAAAAAAGAAATCAATTGGAATGGTAAAACCTTATCAATCGAAACTGGAAAAATCGCTAGACAAGCCAATGGCTCAGTGATTGTAAAATACGGCAATACCACAATTTTGTGCGCTGTAACTATAGCTTCAAAAGCTGCTGAAGGTGCGGATTTTTTTCCACTTACAGTTAATTATTTAGAAAAATCCTACGCTGCTGGAAAAATCCCTGGTGGATTTTTTAAAAGAGAAACTAAGCCTTCAGATGTTGCGACTCTAGTTTCTCGATTAATTGATCGTCCAATTCGTCCAATGTTCCCCGCTAATTTTTACAATGAAGTTAACGTGGTTTGCACAGTTTTATCTTATGATGCAACCTGCAATCCTGACATTCCAGCTTTAATTGGTGCTTCGGCAGCTTTATCAATTTCAGAAGCTCCATTTGAAATGGTCGTTGCTGGCTCTAGAGTAGGTTTAGTTAACGATGAATTCATTTTAAATCCTAGCAATGAAGAATTAAAAAATAGTACTTTAGATTTAATCGTCGCCGGAACTAAAACTTCAGTTCTAATGGTTGAATCTGAAGCAAAAGAATTATCTGAACAAAAAATGTTGGATGCAGTAAACTATGGTCATCAAGCTTTCCAAGCGGTTATTGCTATGATCGAAGAGTTTAAAGCTGATTGCGGAAAACCAAAAATGGTAATTGCCAACCAAAATAATGATGCTCTAAAAACTAGCATTACAAATTTCATCGGCGATCGTTTAATCAAAGCTTACAAAAAGCTTGAAAAACAAGCTCGTGCAGGTGATCTTGACAAAATTCTTAGCGACATCAAAGAAAAATTTGTGAATGCCGATCAAGGAATTGACGACAATAAAATCAAATCTATTTTCAAAATTTTATCACAAGAAATTGTTCGTAACGACATTTTGAAAAACGGCTTAAGAATCGATGGCCGTAAGACTAATCAAATCAGACAAATTGAAATTGAAGTTGGTGTTTTACCACAAGTTCATGGTTCAGCTTTATTCACTCGTGGCGAAACTCAAGCTTTGGTGGTTTCAACCCTTGGGGCAGGCGGAAAAGATAAACAACTTATTGAAAATTTAGATTCAGTAATGGCCGAAGAATCTTTCATGCTTCATTATAATTTCCCTCCATATTCAGTTGGCGAAGTTGGTCAATTAAGATCACCGGGACGTCGTGAAATTGGTCATGGCAAACTTGCGTGGAGAGCCATCAATCCAGTTTACCCAAGTGCCGAAAAATTTTCTTATACAACTCGTATAGTTTCTGAAATAACCGAATCAAATGGTTCTTCTTC
>SXGQ01408623.1_pt1 | contig 17045 bp, 16 predicted proteins | sample 3178371 | NCBI WGS metagenome assembly SXGQ01 (sample SAMN11356859, study PRJNA531348) | freshwater metagenome | isolation source: freshwater sample F1-20 | place: China: Fuxian Lake, Yuxi | collected 2017-12-25
TCCATCAAGTATAAGGATTGATATTACATCATATGATGGAAGCGGTGGTACAGAATATTTTATATCATTTGAATCGGAAGGAAAATACTTAATTGGATTTATTAGGCTTCGACTCGCTAACATTGATAAATCTACGCAACTTCCTATATTGCACAATTGTGCTCTAATTCGCGAACTACATGTTTATTCTAATCTTAGTAATGTTGGAAATAATATCGAAGCTTCTTATCAACATAAAGGATATGGCAAGAGATTAATTGAAGAAGCAGAAAGAATCTCAAAAGAACAAGGATATACAAAAATTGCCATTATTAGCGGGACAGGTGTAAGAAATTATTACAGAAAACTCGGATATACTCTAATAGACACTTATATGTTCAAAGATATGACATTATAATTGCTAATTATTTAATATCTGTTAAATAATTAGAATAATATAAGAATGTCTGGTAAATATCCTGCTTTTGAAAATTTAATAAGAGAAACATTAGGGCCAAATTATGCAAATGGAAATGCTCCTCCTAATCCTAATGCTAATGGTGCGGCATATGGCCCTATAAGCCGTTCTTCAGGCACGCATATGAATTTTAATCCTCATCAACCTCCTCAACCTCATCAACAAAGAGTATCTATATTTGATCGAACTCCCTCCGAAATTGCGTTCGAAGAAAGTCTAGACATTATTATTGAGGATGATAAAAAGGGTAAGGACGCGGTCGAGAAGTGGCTTCCGGCTTACTTTGTTCCTTCTTGGATAAAACATAGAAATGCCGAAAGAAAAAAAATCCCTTTTTCAGTATTAATAATGTCTGAGGCAAAAAAGGAGTTAAGAGATTTAGACGAATTATGGGACGATTATAATTTAGTATTAGACCCGAGAACAAAAAAAATTGGTAACCCCCGAGGTTATTTTGTCGCTCTTCTTGATGGAAAACAGGATATGGTTACACACGTAATGAATAAATGTGGTACAGGAATAGAGGCCTATCGCAATGTAATAAAATGTCTTTTATTATATAATTTAAAAAGAATACATAAAATCGTAGAATGGGATGATGCTCCCAATACTCCTGGAATACCGGTATATGATGCAAGTCCTAATAATATATTTAAACATATTAATGTACAGAACGTTTTTGACGGTGGTACTCTCAACACACATGAAACAGAATTCGTAAGGATAATGAATGAGGAAGCATACTCTTTATATTCGCTATCCAGTAATACAAATATAACACCGCAGAGTTCGCCATTCATAGATATGAATAACTTCGACGAATTGAACCATGATGCCTTTTTTACTCTTACAAACACCAATTTCCGCATATTTTTAAATAGAGTTACTATTAAATTCTGGAAATGGTTAAGATATAATAAGCAGATTTAAATCCCTAGAAGTTTAACGGTTTATTATTGGTTTTTTTTAATTCTTTTACTACTAAATTAAACTCTTTATTAATTAGCATTTCTGGCATTTTCTTCATATCAGCTGAAGATACTGCCAATCTAATTTTAACGAGTCCTTTATTCTTATTTTCTTTTTTTTTAAGAAGCTCTTCTGTAGTCATCAAGCCTTTCATAAAGTTTTTAACTATAGATTTAGATACAGGAGATGAGTGTGATGCTGAAGCGGATTTTGTAGTTCTTGCCGATTTTGAAGAATCCTTACTTGTACTTTTTATTCTCATTTTATCCATTTTATTTATATTTTCAATTCTAATATATATACATATAAATATTACACATTTGCCTTTACAGTAAAATATATATATTTTTTAGCATGATCTTTTACATTGTATATCTCATTGCTCTCTACTTTTTCTATACTTGGAGTTCTATCGTCATTTGGCACATCTTGATATGATATATATTTTTTATATTTATCACCGCCAGCTCCGACAGCTCCGCCAGCTCCGACAGCTCCGACAGCTCCGACAGCTCCGACAGCTCCGCCAGCTCCGACAGCTCCGCCAGCTCCGACAGCTCCGACAGCTCCGACAGCTCCGACAGCTCCGACAGCTCCGACAGCTCCGACAGCTCCTGTTTTTATGGCTTCTGTTATATTTATTTCGTTATGATATACTTTTGAATTATTGTCATCTCCTGAGTTATTTATATTAGCCATATTATAATAAACGGTCTTGAGCTTATTTATACTTATATCATCGACGTACTCTTCAATATCTCTTCTAATACTTAATATTGTTTTGCCATACTCATCCCTTTTAACAATGCTCTTTTTTACTAGCGATAATTCCAAATTATCTATCTCGTCCTCCTTATCAGTTATATCAAAAATGTCTTTTAAATCATTTAGATTCTTGGCGTTTTGAGCATCATCTACACTTTTATTTATAGCCGTATTAATATCCCTAACAGTTTTTTTATTATATTCGAATAAATCATTATTATTCTTAGTAGTTTTAAGATATATTGCACCCGTTATTGATATATCTACAATTATATATATATTAAGTACTATAATTATATTTTTATTTTTAGGATAATCATCCATTAGCACCTTGTATTTTGTGTTACTCATCTCTTTCTTAGACGAATCATACAGTTTAATATTAGGCCTATAATTGCTATTATTATAGACATAAGTTTTTATCTTGTATGTTTCGTATGTATCCAGATTTTTATTAGCCGTCAGCAATATCAATTTATTGTCGATGTCATTTTCTCGTATTATATTTGTAATATTTGCATATGATACATTATCCTTATTATACTTCAATAATGAATTTATATCTTTAGGTACTCCATAAGATATTACAAGATTATTGGTATTCACAAATCTCGCTATTTGCCTATTTGTTTGTTTATCGGTAAAAGTGTAGATTTTATTCCTTATATCAGCATTCATATTATATTCGCCAGCAATTAAATTATGATTAATACCATTTATTTTTACAGGTATATCAGTTGGTAAATTGATACTTTTAGTATTTGTAGTAATCGAGTGGTGATACAAAGTAATACTTCCTATTTTTGTCGAACTTCTATCTCCCCAGTTATTTACTATTTTAAATACAATCTGTTTATAATCACCTGGTACATCTAATTTGTAAAATTGCGAGTAATCCCAGTTTGCATAATTCGGCAGAACAAATGTTAACACTTTTGTAGTTATCCAAGCTCCTTTGGCATCTTGAGATTTTCCAAACACATCTATATTTTTAGCATTACAAGATGCATTATATAACCCGTTTATTCCATAAAATTCAAAACCCGATATAAAATTGACTGCCGGCATCGTTATAGTTATCTCAGGATTAATCCCATTTGCCCCATAAGCACTGTTTTGCGGTGTTTCAAGTATTACTTCTTTAAATCCTTTACAGTTAGATTTACAAACTATATCAATATAGTTAGGTCTGTTGTAATTATAATATGTATTTCTATTTAAAACGAACAAGCTTACGTATGGCCGAGACGGTTCCCATGTCTTACGCCAAAATTCGACGTACCATCCACTAGGAATTTCAATAGAACCAATTTCCTCCCACCATTCTGTATTTACTCCGTAAATTGTGCTCGTGAATTCCGCTATTTTTCTTCCACCAAAATTATGTCCAGTATATAAAATAACTTTATTGTCTACTACTTCTTGTTGTACCGTTTTTATTGTTTGCGTTTTTACGCGTTTGGTGCTTTCTTTTAATATACTGCCGAGTCCTTGATTTGGTAGTGTTTTTAATGATGATTCTATTGTCCAGCCACCGTGAGATAGTTTTTGGCTTGCATTATCAATACGGTGAGCATCGGGAAAATGAGGCATCGCCAGTATTTGCCCGTTGCCACCGAAAGCATAATCGATGGTTTTTGTATTGTCTTTGAGTGTAGCCTTCAATTTATCATCATTTATTATCGGTTCTAATATTTTCTTTTCAATATATTTTTGAAAAGATATTTTTCCTGGCTTTAAATATTTATTTAAGAAGTTCTTAGTTTCCGCATCATAATTCTGTGATTCAACTGTAATTATATTTATTATATACTTGTCTATGGTAGATATCTTGTCGGCAAAAGCATTTTTCACCTTCTCTAATTCTACAAGTTCAGCTTTTTTTATTGCTATTTCTCTTATTATAGGAGTATTTAATGAATCTATGCGATTATCTATGTAATTTTTTATAATTTCTAAGATTTTTTCTTTATCCGTAAAATTCTTAGGTTCATATTTATTATTTATACGTATTCTAAAATTATCCAGAATATCATCAATAAGCTCAGTGCCATCTATCGCAACCGGCAGAATAAGTTTATCTATATTTATTAAAGAAACTGTATTAAGTTTTGTATCATCTGTTATCAATACATCATAAGATATTATTTCCTCTTTTTCACACAAGAGATTCCTTTCAAACTTGTATATTGTAATACCAATTATCTTTTCGTTTTTATTGATTTTGAATTTGAAAGTTTTGCTATTAGTATCATAATAATATATAGATGAACTTGTGTCTAATAATTCTGTGAGAGAAAAAGGGATTGTTTCAAAATTGTTATTGTTTAATGCGTTTATTTTAATTTTATTAATGCTTTTAATAATATTATCATTATCTATAAATATGCGATAAAGCTCTACATTTTTTAAAGGTGGTGTTAGAATAGTATCATAAGTATAGCTACATATACTTTCAATAGCATATTTGTAATAATCTGTTTCTTTGGCAAGCGACGGATTAAAGTTCATCTGTATATATTCCTTACTACCTCCATCCGCCGTTTGTAATGTAGTATATTTATTATTATTATATGATATCAAGGCATTTTCCGCATATTTATGAGTGTTCAAATCATTATTATCATTTTTCAGCTTAAAACATCTGCTTTCTTCACTGAAATTATTAAAATCCGATTTATTAGCCCCTTTTTTTGTTAGTATTTTCTTAGCATATGGCAAGTCTGGGCTATTTTCTCCCGTATTATTATTAATTGTTGCTATTTCCTTCCAATCATCTTTAAAAACGTATTTACTTGAACCGTCTTTGTTAAATCTAATTTCACAAGGTATCAGAGTGACTGTTGAACCTTGTGTGGGATAAAATATAGGCGTCGAGTCTAATTCTAATTGTTGTGTAGAATATATGTGTGTTCCTTCTCGCGTTTCGCCATATTTTTCAAATAATTTATAATGTTTTCTGTTGGTTTCTTTCAAATAAAATAATATAATTACAATAAATAACATAATAAAAATAGATAAATAAATATATTGCATATTCTCTTCTAAACTTATTGTATTGTAATTTAACATAAAGTGTTTATTTTCTTATTTATTATTATATATTATTTATTTTCTTCTTTATTTTATAGAAGAAGAATTGAATGAGTGTTGCTGGGTACGAGAAAGTTAAAACCAAAGTTATTGAAGGAAAAAAAAAGTGCATTTATAAGAAACACAAAGGAACCAAACTATATGTTAAAGGGTTTGGAAAAATGAGATCTGTAGAAAGCTATGTTAAATTATGCAAAAAAGCTGCCGCTTCTAAAGCTTCTAAGCCTAATAAAGCTAAGAAGACGCGTTCAAAATCCGCGAAAAAATATGGTGGATTCCTCCAAGAATTTTTTGCCAATATGGGCGAAGAAGCTTTTAGCGAAAAAGCCGAGAAAAATAAAGATAAGTTGCCTACGCAACCAGTAAATAGCATGGATGTTCCTAAATCTCATCAAGAAGCATCGCCATCTACTCCTCCTTCTAAAACCGAGGGTTTTAATGCACACGATCAAAAAATTGGAGGAAGCAGCTGTAGTAAAAAGGGCGGCTACAGAGGCGGTAATAATGCTATGGATTATTTCCAAGTTCATAAGGATGGAGAGCAATTCCAAAATGAACCTGACCAAACAGGTGGAAGACGCAGAAAAAGAAACAAAGTCCCTAAATCTATGCTTGACAAATTAATGATGGCTGCTACTTTCAGAAAACGCAGTGTTAAGAAAGGCAAAAAATATCACCGTAAAGGAGGTAATCTCTTAAACAACTTTGGCTTAATGGGTGGCCAATCGCAAACTGATTATTAAATTATAAATATCTGATTATTGAATATATCTAGGAATATCCTAAGATAATTCTCGCAATAATATTTTTTCTTTATGTCGGACTAATAATCAGACTTTTTATTATAGGTATATGTCATACATATGTATTTATAAGCTTTGATGATATAGATATTAGCTTTATTACCTTTCTATTCTTATGGCATATACGATGGTATAATATGCCGAAAATATATATTGAGATAGCAGGGCTTTCTCGTAATTTAATACCTGGCTATTATTATCTGGATTTTCCCTCTCATATATTTTCTTGGCATTATAGATACCATTATTTCTCAGGATTTTCTTGACTTTCGGCATCTTCATATATTTAATGATATCATCAATATGATTTTTCAGCTTATCGCCGGCATTTTTCTGACGATTTATAAAGGCTTTTGTATTCGCTCCTGCTTTATATACATAATTCAAACGACATATGCTCTTATGCATCCTTTCATCTATGAAATTATTATATTGCCAGCTAAAATAATTTCTCTCAGTCTTTACATGTATGTTATAATCGTCTTCACGCCAATACATATCTATAATTTCAAGAATATCATCGGGAATCTCTGTCAAATAATTCTTCTTAAACATATTCAATAATCAATGTATTTTTCCTTATATTATTGCTTCTTGCTATGTGTTATGTTTTGATAGACTCTAATCATTTTTTTATTTTATAATGCTAAATAGACATATGTATATAAGCCATATAGGTTATCTAAAAAAATGATTATATATAGTAAGAATAAATATAACAATATGAATAGTGAAAAGAAAATCATAGTCATTGTCGGATTTCCTGCATCTGGCAAATCTACATATTCCAAAAAATTGGCAACCAAATATTCTAAAAACGGCATTATATTATCGCGCGATACATTAGGTGGTGCGATAGCTGATGTTTTACCAAAATTGAAAGAACTTTTAGAATCTAAAAATAAATATAAAATAATTATTGATAATACTAATATTACTATAGATACAAGAAAGCCTTTTATAAAATTGGCACAGAGCTTAAATATTCCCATAGAAGCTCATTATATTGTAAATACTATTGAAGATAGTCAGGTTAAAACATTACATAGGATGTTTGATAGATATAAACACATATATATGACTGGCAAAGCCGAAAAAAATACAGAGGCTCATAAAGACCCTAATGTATTTCCGCCAGCTACTTTGTTTGCTATGCGAAAAAAAATAGAGATTCCAAAAATTGCCGAGGGATTTACTAATGTAATAAAAGTAGAAGCCCCTGCTATTAAATGGGATGGTAGGAAATATAGGAATAAGGCAATATTTTTTGATATAGATGGGACTCTGCGATATACCGAACATCTTAAACATAAATATCCTTTAATTCCTGAAGAAGTGGAGCCAATGAAGATTATATCCTTAGAAGAGCAGAAGAAAAAATTGAGAGCTCTTCTAAAAAATAAATATAAACTGCTTGGTATAAGTAATCAGTCTGGCATTTCTAAAGGTATTGTTAGCAATAATCAGGTAATTGCGTGTATGAATAAGACTCGTGAAATGCTGGGATTAACCGAAAATGAGTTTAATATTACTTATTGTCCTCACAGCGCCTTTCCGCTCAGTTGCTATTGTAGAAAACCGCAGGTGGGACAAGTTGTAAATTTCGTAGAAACTCTAAAATTAAATCCTTCCAAATGTATCTTTGTAGGAGATAGAAAAACTGACGAAACTACCGCGATTAGAATGGGAATGAAATTTATTACCGCAGAAGACTTCTGGAAAAACGCTTAATATATCGTGTATCGTATATCATATATCGTATATCGTGTATCACATATATAATATTATATAAACAAATGAACAATTAAACAATTAAATAAAATAATTAGGTGCGAGAAATAAATGAGCTTTAATAATCAGTTGTTGGAGAAATACAATGTAAAGTTATTTAGTATGGAATACACTACATATGACATAATAAATGATTTTTTAAAAAATAATCAGAGCGAACAGCCATTCTATATCATAGATTTGGGGGAAATTATTAAATTGTATGAGAAATGGATTACTAATTTTCCCAATATTAAGCCATATTATGCCGTCAAATGTAATCCAAATCCCGTAATCTTAGATTTGCTATGTTGTCTCGGGACTTATTTTGATTGTGCCTCTGAAAATGAAATCAAATCTGTAATAGAATACACTAACGACCCTGACAAAATAATATTTGCCAATCCTTGCAAAATGTCTTCGCAAATAAAATATGCCCGTGCTAACGATGTTGATATGATGACCTTTGATTGCGAAGAAGAGCTCTACAAGATTAAACTTTATCATCCGTATTCCAAGCTCCTTTTGCGTTTGGCAGTAGATGATAGCAATAGCATCTGTCAATTTAATTCAAAATTCGGGTGTAAATTGGAAAATGTAGAAAAACTCATTGCTCTAATGAATATTCTAAACTTGAATCTCGTAGGCTTTAGCTTTCACGTAGGAAGCGGTTGCCGTTCTCTTGATAACTATTATAATGCTATAAAAACCTGTCGTGAAGCTTACGACTTGGCGATAAAAAATAATATCAATATCAATATTATAGATATTGGTGGAGGATTTCCAGGCGTTTATTCAGATACTTCTATAAATATTGACCAGATTGCCGAAACTATAAACGGGGCTCAAAAAGAATTTTTTGCCACTGAGATAGAAGAAGATACTATTAAGTTTATTGCCGAGCCTGGAAGATATTTCGTGGAAAAATCGCATATCCTCGTACTCAATGTAATCGGCAAAAAACGAGAAAAATATTTAAATAAAGATACTGGAGAATTAGAAGAAATCATCATTTATTATCTTAATGATGGTGTTTATGGCTCCTTCAATTGTATATATTTTGACCACAACAATCCTATCATACAACCTTTTAATGAACGCAATGAAAAAATATTATACAAAAGCAAGATATTTGGGCCAACTTGCGATAGTATGGATTTAATAGCGAGCGAAATAATGCTTCCAGAATTGGTAGTAGGCGAATGGGTATATGTAGAGAACTTCGGGGCATATACTACGGCAGCCAGCTCGTCCTTCAACGGCTTTATGACAACTGACTATAAATATATTCTTCGCAATTAGTGATTAGGATATATCATAGTTGTCATTCATATCTGCGTAATATATAATTAAGTTATTTAGAGGAATGTAAATAAATGTGATATATTTTACAGTTGATGATATAATAGAGAGGTATAAGAATAGTTATTGGGATAGGAGCGAAGAAAATTATTTAATATCAAATGTTTTCATCGCGGATTATTATGATATTGCCACAGTATTAAATAAGGAATATGATGATGTCATATATAAAATAATAAAGAAAATTTTGCATAAAGAATATATCAATGATATATATAATAAAAAATATAGAGATGATGAAGGCACAAGTATATTGCGAAAAAAATATAAATTAGAATACATAACAGACACAGAGATTGACAAAATATTCCACGTATATTGATTAAACTTTTTAAACTCTAATTGAGGGAATCTATAAATACGGTGGATATAGTACAAGTTGATGTAAGACCGTTAAATAATGCCATAGCGCCGAAGAGTATCAATATGATTAAGGGAATCTTATTGATATTTTTATAGGGATATGTAGCATATAGCGTATAGCCCCCTATGAGTAATATGAGAGAACCGAGAATTATTTGAGTTATTCTCATAATATTATAGAGATTGAAGCTATTACTTCCTATTACATTTATTTTTACTGTATTATTGTTTTGTAAAGAAACCATATTGACTCCCTGAGATAAATTATTAAATTGAAGGCTTTTGCTGACAATTACATTGCGATCATTCGCAAAATACTTGTCCTTTATGAATTGCGAGCGAGATGCCGAATTACATACTATATATATCTCCTTCTTGTATTTTAGATGTTTTTTTATCATATCCACATTAAACCTTATCATATACATAGGGATATAATACACATCGTAATTATAGGATTTATCAAAGTGTCGCGAATATACTTCGTCACTCTTTCGTATATCGATAAATAAATAATCGGCCATAATCTATATCTTACTTTCTTGCAATATTTTATTTATTCCTTCACTTGAATATCAAGAGGTTTTATGAATACTTCGTTGAACTTATCCATTACTTTGTCATATGTATAATCTCTAAAAGCATTCCAATCCTTCGTTTTTTCTATATTCGGGTTAAAGTTTGTGATGATAGTATGTAATTCGCTAAGAGTGCTATACCATATTCCCTTGTTTCCAAGTAAATGATAGTGAGCATCGCTACCTATCTTGGCGGCTATAACAGGCTTATTCTTGCTTGAAAATTCGCCTATTGCCAATCCAAAGGTTTCACCATCTACTCGTGCCCACAACATAGCATCGCAGGTATTGATGAACTTTACCTTATCATTCAAATCTATTATTTTGTCTAAATAAATTATGTTAGGAATATTTTCGCAAAATGGTCGCGTATTACAAAATAGGAAATATATCTTAGGATTATTCATGGCAATACTTACAACCAGTTCAGGAACGCGCGGGATATTGAATTGGTCGTATCCACCGTGTCTCCCGAATACAATGGCATCATCTGGAATATTTAATTCTTTTCGCATATTTATGTTATCTGGTAAATTAGGCAAGTTAATCATATATGGTACAACGGGAATATTTGTATTATCTTTGTACATAACATAGGGCGATATAGTAGCATAGACATCGCCGTGGGGATAATAAGTGTTAAAAACGCAATGGACGACTGTTTTACATATATCTTTGGATGCTATTTTATTGTCCCACTCGCCCGCCTTCTGCATATACAAGATATCGCATTTTTCTTCTTTAAGAATATTGTCGGCTTCTTGTTGCCAATTGCCGTAAGGCCTAAGAGTAAACTCATTTCTAAACTTTTCTATAACATCTGTGGAATTATACTGATGACTATTACAATACATAATTATACTCTCGTTTCCCAAATAATGCTTATTATAATAAGCATAATCATATAGTGAAACTGTAGTTCCTCTTTCACATAATTGATTGTCGTGAAAGGCAATCTTAATCTTCTTTTTCATATCCATAATATATGTTAGTAATATCTGATATGTTTATATAGAATCTTTTTGTATAATTATAAATAGAAAATAGCTGTAAAATAATATAAAAGAATATATGCGCAAGCTTATAATAGTAATAGACTCGGGAATAGGAGGAAAGGATTTCATGAAAAAACTAAAAGAATGTAAATATAAATGTAAATTTGTAAAACCATTTGATTCTGTTGTAGTTAAAAATGATAAAAATTATGTCCGTTATAATATAATAAAATTACTACGGACTTATTCGCATACCAAAGTACAATCAATAATCATAGCGTGTCATAGTATATCATCTTGTATCATAGATATTATCATTAAAAACAAATTTAAAATTAATAATATTCCCATCTATGAACCCATAATACCAATGTGTTTTTATATTTCACAACATAATAAATATAGAAATATTTTAATTCTATCTACTCTTTTAACACGACGAATACAATGTCATTATCATTTATTGAAATCAAATAGTCGTGTCATAAAATATTTAACATTTCCAAGATTAGCAAAAGAACTCGAATTGGGTATGAGTTATAATAAATCTCTTGAAAGATTACAAAAAGCAAAAAAATTTATTGAAAAATGTGATTGTATAATATTAGGATGCACGCATTATAATATAATTAAAAAAGAGATATCACAAGAAGTAAGGAATAAATATAATTTCAAAGGTGATATATTGGACTCTAATGAAATCTTGCGAACCTCTTTATAAAATCAAAAAATATAGATATTCTTGTGTCTCAAGAATTGCTATGTTAATCTAAGTATTTTTAAATATCCTCGACAATAGCCCACTCCGTGTCCTACAATTTAATATTATACATAGTAGAATATCTATATTATTTTATGGAAAAACAAGTTATTACCCTTGACAGGTTTCTCTCTATCTGGATTTTCCTTTATACTATCCTTTATTTATTTGGAATAGTTCCATTTAATCCTGTTATTCTTATTGCTATCGCTCTTTCCTTCTTCTTTATCTCTCTATTTATCATTATCCCTCGCTTGAATGAAAAATCACTTCTTACCTATTATATATCCATAAATACCCTCGCTAAAATAATCCCTTTTCTTCTTATTATTACTCGTCTAATAACTTTTCCAGATATCATCTTCTCTATTATCTTTATCCTCTTCTATCTCATTTATATGCATATTCTTAATGTTAATATCTTATCTATTTATACTGATTATATTGAATTCATTATTGACAGCGAAACAGCAAATGATGGTGCTATTTATCATTATTTTAATAAACTTTATTATAAAAATACTTAAAATATACTTTATTTTTCATTTTAATTTTACATTTTTAGAAAATTCTAGTTTTTTAAGTCTCAATAAAGGTATTACAAATAGCCTCTTAATAGTCTCTCAATAGCCTCTTAATAGCCTCTTAATAGTCTCTCAATAGCCTCCCAATAGCCTCTTAATAGCCTCTTAATATTTATTAAAAATACTTAGATTAATCTAGAATAACAGAGCATTTCTTGAGACACTGGATTTTTAAAATTTTTTCAATTTTAAATTTGAGTACATCTCTTGATTTATTTTATAATTTCTAAAAAACTTTTGAAATTTTAGAAAAAACAGAAAGATGTACTCAAATTTTATTTTTCAACTTTTTGAAATTTTTAGTGTCTTTTTAGGACATCATAATGATAATATAAATATCTTTATTTCTCTTAATACCTTTCCATTTTGTTTTATAAAATCTATAGATAGCCTCTTAATAGCCTCTTAATAGCCTCTTAATAGCCTCTCAATAGCCTCTCAATATTTATTAAAAATACTTAGATTAATCTAGAATAACAGAGCATTTATTGAGACACTTAAAAAATAATAATATTCTAGTGTCTCAAGAACTGCTAAGAATCTTCTTAGTATTTTTTCTATAACCTCGACAATAGCTTGCGGAGCCTCTCAAAACACTTCATCCAACTTCACCCACTATAAAACCGTGTTAGAGGCAGTTTCACCCGCTCTATATTCATCTACCTTTATTATTTTTGCCCTTAATTCATTTGCCCTATTCATATTTAGATCATCGCGATAGTTTCCTTTTTTAATAAGTCTATCCACATTATAGCATATCTCAAAGCCATCGCTAATTTGTCTTATTCTATCATCTTCATTCTCAGATATATATACATTTTCTGTTAATACCTTTCTCAATTCCGTGGGTGTCGTTATAGCATTTGAAATAACTGTTGTTAGTTTATCATCATTTGGCATATATTGCTTTCCCAAAGGATATGTTATAAACTTTAGAAGTCCGCCTATAATTTTTATAGGAAAGTTGGCAGATATCCCATTTATATTTTTTTCTATATTACAATAATAATCATTTAGCGAATAATTTAGTATTTTATCAATATCTTTGACATCCTTGTTTTGCTTGTAATACCATAGACAAGCATAAGACATATAAATATCCGCTAAGATATCGGCATATCTTCCTGATATATATTCTGCCGTTTTTATCTTTCCACCCATCAGCAATCCAATATTAGCAGCAAATGCAAAGTTGGCAACTTGTCTATTCAAATGATTTTCATGATATTGTGAAATAGCTTCTTGTGTAGCTCCTGACGGATTTCTATATATTTTTAGATATATTCCATAATATACTGATTTAACCAAGTTATTCAAGGTATGATAAATAATTTTATTAAAGTGTTCTCCAAAGGCCTTCTTATCATTATTCTCTATGCTTGTAATGATATTTAGCAAATGCGGATGCGAGCGATTCAATCCTTGTCCAAATATTATTAGAGAACGTGTAAGTGTATTAGAACCCTCTACTGTTATAGCTACTGGCGTTGCTACATAACTGGATGCCAGAAAGTTCATAGAACCTTTACATATTCCCGCGCCTCCCAATATATCCATGCCATTATTTACAGCTATGCGCCCATATTCCGTAAATTTATATTTCATAATTGCTGATATTACAGGAGGCTTCTCGTTATTTGCCAAAATAGCATTAAACAGCGATTGAGCTGCTATCATTTTATAATTAATTCCAGCAATTATAGCAAGTTTCTCTTTAATTCCTTCCATCTCCGCAATAGGTATATTGAATTGCTTTCTTATTCTCGCGTATCCTCCTACACCAAATGTACATAGCTTAGCAGTAGCAACAGACATAGCGGGGAGCGAGATGCCTCTTCCTTCTCCGAGAGATTCCATAAGCATCTTCCAACCCATCCCACATCTCTCTTCTCCTCCAATAACACAAGACATAGGCACGAATATATTCTCGCCTCTTATAGTTCCATTCATAAACCCAATATTCAAGGGATTGTGGCGATTTCCTATGTCAATTCCCTCGTATTTCTCCTTTTCCAATAAAACTACTGTAATCCCTTCTTTGCCCTTTGTAAGCAGTTTATTAGGGTCGCTGAGTTTAAATGCGAGACCTATCAATGATGCCACAGGCGCGAGAGTTATATATCTTTTTGAGAATGTCATTCGTATCCCTAATATCCCATTTTCCTCTACTACAATTCCTTTATCATTCATAGCGGCTGCGTCAGACCCAGATGTCTCGGTAGTTAAACCAAAACAAGGAATATGAGTACCATCTGCCAATTTAGGCAAATAGTAGTTTTTCTGTTCTTCTGTTCCATAATGATATAACAATTCGCCGGGTCCCAATGAATTAGGAACCATTACAGATACGGCAGTCGCAATATTACGCCCAGCAATCTTTTCAACAATCAAAGAATGTGCGTGAGGACTGAATCCTTTTCCATTAAATTGCTTTGGTATTACTAATCCCATAAAGTTATTTCGCTTGATATATTCCCAAGTCTCAGGTGATAGATTCTGTCTCTTTTCTATTTCGTGATTATCTATCATATCGCACAGCTTATTTGTTTCATTATTCAAAAAGCTTAGCTCATCGCCTCTAAGTGATATATTGTATTTAGAAACTATACTAGATATATCCACGCGACCCGCAAAAATATCTCCTTCTATTGAAACACTCCCTGAGTTTAATGCTGCCTTTTCAGTCTCTGATATCTTAGGTAATATCCTCTTTATAATGTTATAAGCATACCCAGAAATAACCCTGTTGACAATCATTCTCCTTTATACACTTAATTATTTAATTATTATAATTTTTATATATGTGTGTATACGAAGTATTTATTATAATATATAGCGACATAGTTGCGACATCGCCAGTAATAGCTTCTCTTTCTTGCTAATTGGTTTTAATTTCTTAGATATATAAGTTTCTCCGAATAATCTATATTCTATTTGTGATAATAAACAATAATTATTATTAAGCAACCACGATATATATACTGTGACTGCTATATAAGTATTATAGGGCGAATAAGGATATATCGTATAGATGACAAACATATAATGAAATGAAAATGCGATATATTTCAATATCATTATCATAGTAATTTATTATAATATTGCCTATATTTCTTAGATATTTTAAGATGCCTTTTATTATATCTTGCTATAAATATAATTTTAAAATATTATTATTTATTTAGAATATTTAAAAATATATTATGGCGGATAGGATAATTAAAGATACTTATGATAGAGAACAATTGAACAAAGAAAGGTCTCGTAATAAAAAAGTAGAAGCTGCTTTTATGACTGCTATTGCTAAAGCAAGTACTGATTTTCAAAACTCATTAAGCGAGGCGGCGATGCGTACGCGACAACAAAATGCAATAAAAGAAAGTTTAAAAAAAGACAATAAACAAATACAAGCAGCACTAAAAAAAAGGAGGGAGGAAAGGAGTCTTAAACGGCAACAAAATTGGAAAAATAGGGGAGCTCTAAGTAATGATGACGTTTCAAGTAATGGAGGTTTTAGAAACAAAAAATATTCGATTCCTCAAAGTAAAGTAATTCTTGGTAAAATAAGGCGTATATATAAGATTGCTGGCTCTCGTAAAGAGTATATCAAATATAAAAAAGAGCTAATAGCAGTATCTGATTATAAGAAGCTTATGAAATTAATGTGATAATTTTTTAGATATTTTATACACCCTTGGATATCATATGGTGTTTAATGCTACTTGAATAGTTAATTAGTAATATTCCTAATAATATTAGAATAAAGCCGAGGAACTCTTCGCCTGTTATTGTCTCGCTCAAATACATATAGCCGAATATTAAAGTTAGAACAGGATATAGCGAGGTTAATATGGCAACTATGGCAATTGATTTGTCATTATTTACGATATATAAATATAGATATTTTGAAATAAATAATAAGATAGTTATAAAAAATATACCCATTATGATTGTGCTGTCATTCAGCAATATTGTAGCATCGTTGACAATATGTACATTATCATAATATAACATTAAAAATAGAGCGGCTAAAAATTGAATACCAGAACCTAGTATGATAAATGAAAGGATATTTATCTTTCTCAATAAATATTTTTCAAATATCGGTGAAAGACCCCATATTACATTCACAAATAAATAATATAATAACAGCATTATACTATATATAAACATAGAATATATTATATTATCTGTAATCAAATATGAATAATCATAATAAACTTATAGCATCTCAATATAATATTATATCAAAAGTATTTGATAATTCTCGTGTAAGAATATGGAACAATGTCAAGCAATTTTTGCTTGAATCTAATACTGCTAATACTGCTAATACTGCTAATACAGCTAATACTGCTAATACAGCTAATATCGCTAATACTTTGTTAGATTGTGGGTGTGGTAATGGTAAAAATATGATATATGCGCAATCTCTTGGATATCATAGTGAAGGCTTTGATATCTCTAACAATTTATTGGACATCTGTAAAAATAAAGGACTCGAAGTATATTATCAAGATGTATTAAATTTCAAAGCTAATAAAAA
>SXGQ01253476.1_pt1 | contig 17043 bp, 23 predicted proteins | sample 3178371 | NCBI WGS metagenome assembly SXGQ01 (sample SAMN11356859, study PRJNA531348) | freshwater metagenome | isolation source: freshwater sample F1-20 | place: China: Fuxian Lake, Yuxi | collected 2017-12-25
CGGTTCTATGGATGAACTATTAAAAAACGTACCTGATGAGTTTTATAGAAAAATCAGAGATTACGAAGAAACTTTAAAATATGGGTATTATCAAGTTTCTGAATATTGTGGTAAAGCTCACGATTATTTCAGATATGGTAAATACAATGACAGGGAATTGGAACCAACAAGAAAACAATTTGCAGAACACGTAATGAACAATATCCATCCTCCTTACAGAGCGGTTATGTTTTTAATGTGGGATGGTAAGGATTATGGTAAGGCTGTTTGGAACGTTATTAAACCTAATTGGAAAAAACTATGAAGACATTTAAAGAAATTGAACGCAAATTTTTACTCAAACGTTTTCCAAAATTGGAAAAGATTAACACCGTTTATCAAATTCAACAGTGGTATCATTCTGATGGTTTCAGATACAGATATCAAGTTGAAATCCCAAATGGTGATGTCAAGATTTTCAAAACAAGGAAGACCAATATCTCAAAAGGTGTAAACCAAGAGGAAGAAACAATCTTGAGTCAAAATGAGTTTAATGAGTTGGATTTAAACAATTCTTTGAGTGTTAAAAAAATTAGAACAGTTGTTAAATATAAAGGACACAAATTAGAGATTGACAAATACGAGGGTTTGAATATTGTTATCTTGGAGGTAGAATTGGAAGACCTAAATGAAAAAATTCCAATGCCAAAATACATTGATAAAGAAATACTATACGAAGTGACAGGAATAAAAGAATTCAGTAATAAAAGTTTAGCAGAATGACAAACGAAGAATGGATAGAGGAACTATATAATTTGGTTGCCGATATGGGTATGTTCCATGAGATGCACCCAAAAATTGATGAACTAAAATCAAAACACTCTGACTTGAGTATTACTGAAGTTGTTGAACTTGCGTATGCCGAGTTAAAAAGAAAATATGAGGAAAAAATTAGTAACCAAGAGGTGATTAAAAAGTCTTATATGAAATATGCGGTAAACGAAATAACCGACAACACAATGACACAGGGTGAATTCCACAAAAAAATAGTTACAGATAAAAAATTTAGAGCACAACATTTACATGAATAAAATAGACAAACAGTATCTCCAATTAGTTCAAGACATTCTTGACTATGGGGTTGAAAAGAAAGATAGGACTAAAACTGGTACCAAAAGTATATTTGGTTATACCATTCGCCATAAAATGAGTGATGGGTTTCCTTTGTTGACTACCAAGAAAATGGCTTGGAAAACATTGGTAACGGAATTGTTATGGTTTCTAAGAGGTGATACAAACATCAAATACCTTGTAGATAATGATTGTAACATTTGGAATGGTGATGCTTATAAGAGATATGTAAATAGTAATGAAGTTAGGTGGCCAAAAAGTAAAGAGGATTTTATTGAACATATTAAAAACGATAAAGAGTGGGAAAAGAAGTGGGGTGAATTAGGACCAATTTATGGTAAGCAATGGAGAAATTGGAAAAAACCAAACCACCTTACAGGGCCATGTGAAGATGAATATACAACTGATTTAGGATTTATATCAAAAGAAGAATACGAAATTGAAAAAGATTTCTACGTTATTGACCAAATTGCAAACCTAATCAACGACCTTAAAACAAATCCCGATTCAAGACGATTAATGGTTTCGGCTTGGAATGTAGGTGAGTTAGACCAAATGGTTCTACCACCATGTCACTACGGCTTCCAAGTTTACACGAGAGAGTTAAATCTGGATGAACGAATTGAATATTTTAATTCAACAAAACAACCATTGAGTAGAAGTATGGATTATCACCATTCTCATATGGATAGCTTACGAGTTCCAAAGAGAGCAATTTCACTAATGTGGAATCAACGTTCAGTAGATGTGGGTTTAGGTCTTCCATTCAATATAGCATCTTACGGACTATTACTTGAAATTATTGCTAAAATTACAAATATGGTTCCTGATGAATTGATTGGAAACTTGGGTGATACACACCTTTATTTAAATCATATTGAACCAATTAAAGAACAATTAACAAGAGAACCATTTGAGTTACCTAAATTGGCTCATATGAAAACAGATGAGTTTTGGAAAGAATTTGATGTGAGTTTAATTGGACATTTGGACCCTAAAGATTTCATATTAGAAAACTATCAATCACACCCAACAATTAAATTACCATTATCAAATTAAATGGCAACCTTAGAAACACAATATAAACTTTTTTTAGAAAAAAATCCTGATTGTTCTCATTTGACATACCAACAATGGTTGGATTGGTGGAGTAATGAGGTAAAAGAGGCAATAAAGAATGGTTTTGAACCAACAATATCGGACGATTTCCAAATCGGACCTGACGGTGCCTACGAACACACAGAAGAAAATAATTAAACATATGAATACCACAACAAACATAAAATATTTACCAACTAAGGCGAATATTGTTCAAAGATTACTTGAAGAAAAACACATTACCGCAGAGGAAGCTGTGATTCTATTAACCAATGATACACCTGTATCACCAATTGCTCCAACATATCCATACCCCGTAAGTCCATTCCCTGGTTATCCACAATATCCTTACGTTTATTGTTCAAGCTCTTATTCACCACAAAAATAATATGGAAACACCTTTTATATTTGAACACAAAACATTTGAAGACTCAAGAGGTAACTTCTGTGCAACACAACTTAACCAAAAAAACGGGAATGAGTTGATGAAAAATTGGATTCAAGTTAATACTAGTATTAGTTTGGAACCATATACTATCAGAGGTCTACATTATCAAGAAGAACCATTTGAACAGGCAAAATATCTCAAAGTTGTTTGGGGTAAAATCTACAACATGGTAGTTTGTGTTAACAGAATGAGTCACGATTTCGGAATGACTTATGTTTTTGAGGTAGATAAAGACCATGCGACTTATGTTCCTCGTGGATATGCAAACGGTTTGATAACTTTAGAACCCAATACAGTAATTCAATATTTTGTAGATAATACTTACTCTCCTGAATATGAAAAATCAATGAGGTATGATTCTGTTAAAGATTTCAGAGTCATGGTTTCAAGATTGACCGACAATCCTGTAATTTCAGAAAAAGACGCTAACGGTATTGATTTTTCAGAAATTACCAAAAACGGAACGTTTCTGAAGTAATCTTAGATGCTAATCTACCAATTACATTATTGATTTTAGATAGTTCTGCACCTTCACCAGCAACTTTAATCCCTAAATTAATCATTATTGATTGAACTTCAGGATGTAACTCTTCTAATTTTTCCATAGCCTCTTCTGCCTTATCTGACAAATCTTTCCATTTAGTTTGGTCTTTAATCCACTCTAAAGGTGCGTATAAATAAGGTGCGGCTCCAAACATATTTACAACACCTGTAAGTCTTAATTGTTCCAAATATTCTTTTATTGTGTCCCAATCCTGAGGTACTAGATTAGAATAAATTTCATCCATTTTATACATTCTGTCTAATTCATTTACCTCATATACTAATTTAGCATCTCCAACCAATTCATATTCTTCGGTTATGCTTTCACCCAAAGTTGTAACTATTTCAGGGAATATCATCCCAATATTATTTGGTTCTTTATCTGGATAATCTGTATTTGTTAAAACAACACGTAAAGCGTTTAATATTCCAACTCTTTTATCATTTGTGTCTATTAAAAACCAAGGACTAACCTCTTTAGTTTTTAACATTGCAGTTTTTTTGTATTGGGTGTAATCCTCCCATTTTTCTTGTGATTTTGCGTCATTTGGTGAATACTTCCAATATTTTAATGGTGACTTTTGTCTAATATCGAACCTTTTTTGTTGTGTTTCTTTTGTTATTGAAAACCAAAACTTAAATAATGGAACTCCTGAACTCTTAAGTTTCTGTTCAAACGGACCAACATTCGTCATAAATTCTTGATATTCCTCCACTGAAGAATAACCCATAACGGGTTCAACAATACCTCTATTATACCAACTTCTGTCAAAAAGGATAATCTTGTTTGGTTCCATTTGACTCTCGTATCTTTGGAACCAATTTTTTCTTTCTTTTTTTGTTGGTATACCTAAAGCAACGACCTTAAAGTATTTTGGGTCCATATATTCAGTCATTGTTTTAATGATTGTTCCTTTACCTGCAGAATCTCTACCCTCAAAAACAATAACAAATGGCTTACCTGAATTCTTCACATATTCCTGTAACTTAAGTAATTCAACCTGTAATGGTCTTAATTCTTTTAAAAATTTTTTCTTTTTTAATTTTGATTTTTCAGGTTCTATACCACCTGTTTTAAACATAAAGTCTAAAAACTCTTCGTCTTCATCTTCTTCTTTATCATCATCTTTAGCATAAAGTGATTGTCTAATCTTTAAAGACTCAATATATTTTTTTAGATATTTTCTTACGTTTTCTACAGAGTCACCACTTTTTAATAATTTTCTATCTAAGTTTCTTAAGAAATCATCTGTGATGTCTTCATCCTTTAATTGAAGAATATAATCGTCAAAATCTTTTGGGTCCAATCCGTCATCTAAAAGTGTCATTTTTAATTTCTCAATATCCTCATCAATTGGTAATTCTTTAATTTCACTTTCACCAAGTACGTTTTCACTTTCATAATCCCATCCATCAGTTTCAGGAATTAAAGGAAGTGTTGAGCCATTGTCCCATTTTACATCATATTGATATCCCATACCAAACGGAACTTTTACAATTTTAGTTACGGTACCAGTCGTTCCAATGGGAACACTTTTGGTTTCACCTTCCATATAATAACAAACTACTCGGTCGCCTTGCTTTAATTCGGGATTCATATTACAATAAATACACTATTTATGTATAAATATGAAGTTTATTATTACAGAAGAACAGTACAAACAGATTCTGAATGAATCAATCCAAGAAAACATTTCTAAAAAAATAGAAAAGTTTAAAGAATTTTTTCAAAAAATAATAGACGACTTAAAGAAAAGTTATAATTTTCATATTAAATTCGGTCTTACATATGGTGCTGGTATTGGTGCTATTATACAACCAATAACTGATTATCTTAATAGTAGATATCCAAATTTAGAAACAAGTCAAATTGAAATGTTAGCCGTTGCGTCAATTATGATTGTTTTTTTTGAAGGTAAAGAAATTGAAAAAGTTGAACAAAAAATTTCTGAAGAAAATTTAGAGAACGAATTGGCTGATGGTGTTGGTTACGCTGAGGTATTAAGTAGAAAATTTAAAAAAGTAATAAACGTTCTCGGAATGAGCATTTATAGAATGAGTGATATTGTTGCTTATGCTTTTCTTTTACCTTTATTAAATGAAATATACAAATTCATGGATAAAGGTATCGACGCTATGGACTTTGATATGATATCCAAAAGTATAATGGTTTCCACAGGAATAATGATTGGTGGAAATCTTATAAAAAGAATGGTCGAAAGACTAAACAAATAATCTACTTCAATTCGAAGTATATATTGTCATTAGCATAATACAACCTGTGAGCTAACTTCTTTTCTACCAATTTTCCCATCTCAGCGAGTTGCACACTGTCTTCTAATTTCACCGCTTTGATTTTTAATTTCGGTGTTTTTTTTGATGATTCAACTTTAACTTTCATAGGTTTAAAATATTCGTCAAGTGCAAAGATAAGCTCTTCCCTTGACTTATCAAAATTTAAACCTTCTTTCTTACAAAGATTTTTAAGCTCAACCAAACTCAATTTTTCAAGTTGACTTTTTTCCATACCTTTTTTCGTATTCGTTTTTCAATTCCGTTTTTAATTTCTCGTATGACTTCTTCGGCATGCCTTTTTCGGTGAAAGTTCTACTATACCAGTCATCCATTACAACATCAAGCGGTTGGTTTTTAAGTTTCATGACTCTTCTAAATCCTTGCAATACTGCTGGTATTTCATGTTTCTGAAGATAATACTTATAACTTTTTGGTTGTTTTGATAATGGTAAATCTGAGTATTCTTCATCAGGCCTTAAACCCAAATATTGCATGTGGTGTTCATATTCATGTCTAACAATATCATTCAAGTCAGCGATTAAGTCATATAAAGATTCAGGATAATAATCTTTGTTCATAAAAAGAACAATACCTGTTGATTCTGTTTTATCATCGTAGTTACCATCTACAAAGTATTTTTGATTCGGTTCTTTCCAATTAAAATTCCAATCAAAAAAAACAATTAAATCGTGTTTATAATAATCCTCACCATTTAATTCTAATGGAAGTTGGTATGTTCCTTCTTCACCTGATTTTACAATCTTTATAATATCCCTAACAATTTGTCTTGTTGGTAAATCTAATCCTTCTGTTAATAATTCCATATTACATTTTTTAATTGTACTGCGTTCATATTACACATTTTTTCCATCATTTTAAGCTCATGTTCAAAACCCCACCAAAACAATGTATATCTTCCACTTTCATCGGTTATGACACCATTATGATTTGAAATAAATATTTTAAATAATTTAATAATATGCTCCATTGATATTTCCAATCCTTCGTTAATTTTCACATCTAATACTTCAGCATCAACCCATGTATACATCACCCAATTTCCAACTGAAATCATAGGTCTAAATTGTTTAAACTTAAATTTAACCTTTAATGTTCCAAATGGACGTGGTAACTCATCAACAGAACCCATACCCATAGGAAAATATAAAGGGACTTCAATAGGGTCTTCAAACATAAGTTCCAAACAAGGAAGAAATTCCTTTTCATATCTTGGGATATCCTCCTTTGCCTCTTCTTGGTTTTTATAGTAAAAAATAACTGCCATTTTAAATAAATACCTTGAATAATGGTAATAAAAAACTTATATTTTGTATATGGAATTATTGAACACACATCCTATTAAGAAATCAGACTTAGGGTTTCACGGAAATTTATTTGGTGGTAAAATTTTAGCATGGGTTGACTCAGCAGCATCAGCATTATCAATGCAACTATGTGACAGTCCAAGAATGGTTACAGTTTCTTTAGATGAGTGTAAATTTATCAAACCTGGTAAAGAAGGTCAACTTCTTAAAATTTATGGTAAACCTGAAAAAGTAGGTAATACGTCTGTGACATTATATTTAGAAGCCAGGTCACACAGTGTATATACTGGTTCTCAAACTGTAATTCTTCACACTAAAATTACATTCGTAAGAATTGATGAAGAGGGTAATCCAATACCAATAAGTGATAGGGCAAGAAATCGTGTAAATCGAATTATCAGAGGAGAAGAGGTTAAGGGTGATGTAGCCCTTTAACCTTTTTTTTGATAATTATTGGTATGAAGAAACTATTAGCATTTTTATTACTCATACCTTTATTGTCTTTTGTACCACCAAAAAGAAATAAAGTTACATTTAAAAACGAACTATTTAAGGGAGAATATTCCGAAACTTTAGAACAACCACTTTGGATTGAATATAAAGTACTTTGTCCAAACGGGACCGCATCAAGAACAGGAATGGACTTCTACACCAATGATTCCATATTCACCTCAGACTCAAAGGATTATGAAAATAATGTCTATGATAAAGGGCACTTAGCGCCAGCTGCTGACTTCAGTTGTGATAAACCAACACTTTATAAAACATTTTCTTACTTAAATTGCGCTCTACAAAATCAGTATTTAAATCGTGGTGTTTGGAGGATGTTAGAAATAGAAGAAAGAGAGTTGGCTAAGAAGTCAGAAGTTAAGGTAAAAATCGTATTGGACTTTAATGGAAAATGTGAGGTCTTGACATCAGGAGCAACAGTTCCTGTGGGTTTTTTCAAATACATAACGGTCAATAAAACTACAACAACTTATTACTTTGAAAATCAACGACCTGTGAGTCCAGACCCCAAGTTTTACGTCGTAAAAACTAACTAAAGTTACGGAAATGGAACCTAATCGGTTCCATTTTTGATTAATAAGGGGTTTGACTTTTAAACCATTAATAACTAACTTACACTTATGAACACAGAAAAGATTAAACAGAAACTCATCCAAGCTTGGAAACATTTATCACTTTACTCTGTAATTTTGATTACTTTAGTTGTTGGAATATCAATTGGATATTACTACGACTTCATTAAAAACAGTATTACTCGCAATAAACCTTCATCCGTAAAAAGAGAAGAGGTTAGTTTAGCCATCGACGAAAGAAACAATCTATTGATTATTAAAAAATCAGACGGAACTTACACAACATACCAAGACTCTATCGGATATATGATTTTCAACTTGTACGCAAAGAATATTTGGGGACAAGCAACAAATCCTAAACCTCAGACAAGTGATGTTAAATAAAGCAATAAAATTCGCGTACTTCGTATTCTCAACCGCAATAATTCTTGCAGTGTTTAGTTTGTTTTCTTTTTGGAAACCGAATTTAGACTCACAATATGAAATGTATGGTAAGCCAACATCTCCTGAGAGTATTCAAATGTACAACTCAATTGAGAAGTATTCGGCTCAATATAAAGTACCAAAATACATCGCATATAATGTTGCATATCTTGAGACAGGATATAGAGGTCCATTTCATTGGTACTACGAACCTGAACAAGTTTCTTACATGGGTGCCGTAGGTCCAATGCAAATTATTCCAAGATACGCACCACCATACGCTGACGGTAGAGTTTCAACTATGGAACTAATGAAAAATATTGACCTTAACGTTAAGGTGAGTATGAGAATGTTAAAGAAATGGTATTCTATTCATGGTAATTGGGTTGAGGCTTGTGGAGCATATAATTCAGGTCAACCAATACACAACGCATACGCTATTTTCTGTGCAAACAACAAAAATTACAAGAATAATTGGATTCCTTATTAATTTTTGTTAACTTTGTAATATGAAAATAACTCTCATCAGCGATACTCACAACAAACATAAACAAATTACCTCCACTTTACCTGGTGGTGATTTGATTATACACGCAGGTGATTTGAGTAGTATGGGCTACAAACACGAAATCCAACAGTTCCTTAAGTGGTACAACAGTCTTGATAATTACACTAATAAAGTATTCATTGCTGGTAACCACGACTTTGGTTTTCAAGACAGACCTGATGAGTGTAAAATGCTTCTTGGTGTTTATGACAGTGTAACTTATCTTGAAGACAATATGGAGTTGATTGGTGATGACTACCAAACCGCAGTTAAAATTTATGGTAGTCCTTGGCAACCTGAATTTTACAATTGGGCTTTTAACCTGCCAAGAATGGGTGAACAACTTCAACAAAAATGGAACGATATTCCAACTGATGTTGATATTTTGATAACTCACGGTCCTGCATGGGGTCACTTGGATACTGTTAAGTTCAACCCTGGTGTAAATCTTGGTTGTGAATTGTTGGCTGAAAGAATTAAGGTTGTAAAACCAAAGATTCACGTTTGTGGTCACATCCACACAGGATATGGTTACAAATTTGACGGTGACACTCACTACTTCAATGTGGCGGTTTTGGATGAACAATATAACTTCACCCAAAAACCAATTACTATTGATTGGAATCCTGAAACAAACGAAATAGAATTTTTAGATTAATATGAATAAAGAATATAATCAGTGGTATTGGAAGATATATAGATGGTTCAAATGGGATGCTAAGCATTTTCATCGTGATGTTGCTCAAGGTTTCAAAAATCTTTGGAAATGGTTCCCAATCATTTGGAAAGACCGTGATTGGGACGACCATTTCATTTTTGAAGTTTTAAAGTTTAAGATTAAAAATACTGCAGACCTTTTTGAAAAAAATCAGAGGTTTGTTGGTTGGGAAAACGAAGTTAAATACATGAGAATCTGTCAATCTTTAATTGATAAGATTCAAAATGAATATTACAAAATGGAACACTATGATTTTTATGAATTTGAACTCAAGTTTGTACCAACAGAAAATGACATGTACGAAATGAAAAGTACAACAACCAAAGACGATTGTAGAACCTACATAAAAAAATACCCAAGAACTGAAAAGATTGTACTTTCAAATCCGCATTATACACCATTAACCAAAAGAGAGGATAAAGGAATTGCACTTGCAATGGGTATTGAAAGACATAATAGAGCAAGAAAACTACTATTTAAAATTCTTGAACAAAGGATTGAACATTGGTGGGATTAAAAAGTAAATATATAGATTGACAAAGACATGGAAAAAGTAAAGATATACCTTGACGACATTAGAACCCCAATTAAAGAGGGTTGGACCGTAGTTAGAAACTACGATGAATTTAAAAATAAAATTGAAGAAGTTGGACTTGATAATGTTGAGTTGATTTCATTGGACCACGATTTGGGAGACACTGCAATGAATGAATATTACAACAATGTTTCAAAGAACTATAAATTGGATTATAACAACATTGAGGAAAAAACTGGATATGATTGTGCAAAGTGGTTAGTGGACCATTTCTATGACAATCATCATGAAGCAACAGAAAGTTTTAGGTCTTTCAGAAATAAAGAATTTCCTTTCCCTGAAGTGTATGTTCACTCAGCAAATCCAATAGGGGCTGCAAATATCATGGGATATATTAACAACTTCCTAATGAATGAAGCTCAACCACAAACTTGTGTTCGGGTATCAATACCACACACAGTTGATGAATAATTGAAAACCACCTTTGGGTGGTTTTTTTATTTTATTAGTATTTATTAATATGGAAAATAAAAAGTTTATCATCGAAAATCAAAGAATGAGAAAACTTATGGGTTTGAAGTCAATTTCTGAGGGTAAAGATTTAGAGGTATTTCCTGTTGGTGGTGGTAAATACAATATAGGATGGGATGAGGATTGGGACAATTTTGATAACCCAAAAGGAACTGCCAATTCAGATTTTAGTAAAGTACCAACAGGGGCTGGTGCTGATGGTCACCCATTGGGACATCACGGTATTGATATATTTGGACCACGTGGAGCAGCGATTTATGCACCTGTTGATGGTGTTGTAAAGATTAATAAGAGTAATGGAAATACTGTTATTATATTAGATAAGGATGGTTACTCACACTGGTTAGGTCATTTAGACTCTATAAATGTTAAAGATGGTGTATTGGTAAAGGCAGGAAAAAAGGTTGGTACGTTAGGTGATTCAGGAAATGCTATAGGAACCGCACCTCACTTACACTACAATGTATATAAAACAGACCTTGGTTTTTATTCTGCTGAAAATCCTTTAAGTGATTTGAAAAATGCAATTGATAAAGAAGCTGATGATGATTTAGAAATTGGTGACCAAACACCTGAGACTTTCTTAACTAAATTAGAAAAGGCTTATAATGATTTCTTTGATAAAGAAAATAAAGATAAAAAAGACGATACAGAAGACAAAGAAGATAAAGAAAAGTCACCAGAAATTGCAAAGGTAGATAACGAAAAAGACATGTTCGATATTCTTGTAGATAAAGGAAAAGAGTTTATTAAAAATCTTTTGGGATAATTTTGACTTTTAAAAAATCTTTTGTAACTTTGTATCATATTTAATTAGAAAGGTAAAAACAATGACACTCGTAAATAAACATAACGTCAACCAATTTAAGCAGTTTTGTATTCAAAATTGGTATATTCGTATGTTTAATAGTTCGGGTGACTTAGGTTAACATTGTGTAGCCTCATATAAAGAGAAACCCGAACTCACAAGGTTCGGGTTTTTTTTGTTCTTTGACATATTGGTAACCAAATTGGACAGGTAGCTCAGGTGGTAGAGCACTGGACTGAAAATCCAGGTGTCGCGGGTTCAACTCCCGCCCTGTCCACAACATATTGGGATATAGCTCAGATGGTTTAGAGCATTTGTCTGATACACAAAAGGTCATCGGTTCAAGTCCGATTATCCCAACCATAAATTACCCTCTCGTCTAACGGCAGGACTAGTGGTTTTGGTCCACTCAATGGAGGTTCGAATCCTTCGGGGGTAACAATATGACTTCGTAGCTCAATAGGCTTAGAGCACCTCACTTTTAATGAGGGGGTTTCGGGTTCGAGTCCCGACGGGGTCACAAAAGGTTGATTGGGGAATGATGATACCCATGACTCGAGAGTGTATATCGGTCAGTATCATCGGAGTTGTTAGGTATACACCGCAGTAATGCCAATCGTAAAAACAGATGTCCACTCGACCATCTTCTGTTTTCCTTAATTCCCACCTTAGCTCAGTTGGTTAGAGCACTTGCCTTACATGCAAGGGGTCGTTGGTTCGAATCCAACAGGAGGGACAAAATGCCAGTATCGCATAGCGGCAATTGCACTTGACTGTAAATCAAGCCTCTTTTGAGTTCGTAGGTTCGAGTCCTACTGCTGGCACAAAACTTATAATCTTCCAAAACTCGTTTTTTTCACTAGTTTTGGAGAGTTATAGAATATAAGTCCATGTGCCTGAGTGGTTTAAAGGGACGGTCTGCAAAACCGTTGTTCGTCAGTTCGAATCTGACCGTGGACTCTGTGGTTGTAGCTCAGTTGGTTTAGAGCGTTGGTTTGTGGCACCAAAGGTCGTGGGTTCAAGTCCCATCAATCACCCCAATGGTTCCTTAGTTCAACGGATTAGAACATTTCGCTACGGACGAAAGGGTTGGGAGTTCGAATCTCTCAGGAATCACAACATACAGGTCAGTAATGAAATGGTATCATTACAGTCTCCAAAACTGTCATTCGCGGTTCGAGTCCGCGCTGGCCTGCTAAATAAAAATTTGTGTAATTAAGTTTTCTGTTGTATCTTTGTAATATGAAAACCAACTACATATCATCATCGGAAGCTGTCAAGGGAGCAAAAGAATCGGTTATCGCCAAAGGTGAAACCAACGATTGTGTTGTTAGAGCTTTCGCATCGGCGTTTGATGTTGATTATGACACGGCGCATGCTGAGGTGAAAAAAACCTTCAAACGTGAAGACCGTAAGGGTACAAGATTCTTCATGGGTCGTATGGTTGATATGGGTACTAAGGGTTATGTTTTTAATGACCGCAAAATTGAAACTGTGAAGACTGATGTTTTTGGTATGAGATATTATGTTCATACCGATGATGGTTTGACTCTTAGAAACACGACCACCGCATACTTTTTAAAGAAGTATCCTGTTGGGACTTACATCGTGGTTGTTCGTGGTCACGCCTTCACAATCAAGGACGGTGTTGTAATTGGTAATCTACAAGACGCAAAACAAAGAAGAAAACATATCACAGGGGCTTGGAAAATCGCTTAATGTTTTTTAACTTTGTAATACAAAATGCCGAAGTGGTGGAATGGTAGACACTCCAGTCTTAGGAACTGGTGTCGCAAGACGTGCAGGTTCGAGTCCTGTCTTCGGTACAAAATATATTTGGTATAGGTAGCTCAGTAGGTAGAGCAACGGCTTGAAACACCGTGTGCCGAGTGGTTCGATTCCCTCCCATACCACCAAATTCCTCGATAGCTCAGCGGTAGAGCACACGGCTGTTAACCGTGCGGTCCCAAGTTCGAATCTTGGTCGGGGAGCAACGTGAGACTAAGACACAGAAACGAACTCAAGTCAGTGGAGGGTAAACCCGTAGAAGCGTTATAACACTTGGGTAGAGACAGATACCTCACAAGTAATCAAATGGGCGTAATGAGGGAAGGTCCCGAGTCCTGAAGACACCACGGTCCATAACCATTTGGACACGAGACGTTGTAGGGTTGTCTAATCCGTCTTGAACGGTATTCGGTTCGAGTCCGACTTTGATTATGAGCTAACCCAGCTTCACAATGAAGGCTAATACCTTCGGAGTGGGGGTGACGGTCAGGAGAGACTGACACACATAGTCAGGTGGCGGAATGGTAGACGCAAGGATAAGTGGTGAGGTGAGGCGGGTAATCCACCGTAGATACCATATCCACGATTACAGGTTCGACTCCTGTCCTGACTACCTTGGGCTCGGTAAAGCCTCTTATTGAAAGATAACGTAACCGAAGTGGATAACTTAGAAATAAGTGACGCTCCACTACATAGTCAGGTGGCGAAATGGAAGACGCTTAGTCCAGTGAAGTTGAAATAAACAGAGGACGAATACCGTAACTGCAGTAATTCGGTGCTACAGGTTCAAGTCCTGTTCTGACTACTAAAAATAAATAAAATGGCAAAATATACACTTAATTCCTATGGATGGTCTATGGAGGCTGTCGGCAAATCTTTAACTGATGAACAGGTAGAGCAAATTAAATCCAAAATGGAAGAATTGGGTTATACCGAATTATACGAGATTAGACATGAACTTGATGAATTTGGTATAGATATATGGGATGGTGATTTGTTTCATACGACCCGAGGTTCAGACAACGGAACCATGTTTTTTGAGGTTGAAGATGAAAATGGTAATAAGGTTGTTGAATTTGGAATTGAGGATACCTTAGATATCTATGATATGATTGAGGACTTCGATGAAAATTACAGTTACACTGATTACAACGGATTTCCACAGGAAGATGAACCCAAAAATGTTTATGTTAGTATAGACGAAAGTAAGGGTGGAATTTCTACTTATGAGTTTGAGTGTGATGAAGTTCCGACCGCAAAAGATTTTGCAACCGTAAGAGGTTCAGTTGCAACCCCTGACGGAGATTGGGATTTTATCGACAAGATTTTCTTCAAAGGTCAAGAACTTGAAGTATACGATTGGTTGGATAGTACAGGAAAAGGTTCGACAACCACCATTTATCTTCCAAACGAAGAAACCATTTCATAATGGTTAAATGGCGAGGTAGCTCAATTGGTTAGAGCGTCTGTTTCATACGCAGAAGGTTGACAGTTCGATTCTGTCCCTCGCTACAAATTTGATTATTCAGAAGTAGTATTTTATATTTAAATTGATGGAAAATTTATCAAACGTAGGAAACCAAATCGTGGGTTCAGAGATTATCAAAATCTCACAACAAATCAAAGAAATTTCAAAAACAAAACCAGTTGTAAATTTAACAATCGGTGATTTTAATTCCAAACTTTGGCCAATACCCAGTGATTTGACTCAACACATCAAAGACGCATATGATGAAGGTCTAACAAATTATCCGAACTCACAAGGTGAAATTAATTTAAGAGAATCAGTTTCAAAACACATCAAACATCAATTTAATGTTGATTATTCACCTGAAGAAATTCTAATTGGTGGTGGAGTTCGTCCGTTGATTTATACGGTTTATAAAGCAACCGTAAATCCTGGTGAAGGAGTTATTTATCCTGTTCCATCTTGGAACAACAATCACTATTCATTCTTACACGGAGCTGTAAAACAAGAAATCGAGTGTTTACCTGAAAACTCGTTCTTCCCAACCGTGAAAGATATTGATATGAATATTAAAGACCATACGTCTTTGATTTGTATTTGTTCTCCACAAAATCCAACAGGTCGTGTTATTGACCCTGAGGTCCTAAAAGGAATTTGTAACTTGATTGTAAATGAAAATAACATCAGGAAGAACCAAGAAGGTGGAAGACCGTTATATCTTTTCTTTGACCAAATTTACTCCGATTTAACCCAAGATGGTAAATTTGTTCACCCACTTACATTATGTCCTGAAATCCGACCATATTTGATTTGTGGTGATGGAATTTCAAAATCACTTAACGCAACTGGTATTCGTATTGGTTGGTTGTTTGGTCCAAAAGAAGTTATTGGAAAAATGACCGAGATTCTTTCCCACATTGGAGCTTGGGCACCAAAACCTGAACAACATGGTTTGGACCGATTCATTCGTGAAGATTATAAGGGATATCAAAATCATATTAAGTATGTAACAACAGAATACGAATTAATCACGTCTTATATTTGTCATGAATTAAATGAATTGAAAAAACAAGGGTTCAGAGTGGATTGTCAAAAACCTGAGGGAGCAATCTATATTTCGGTTTATTTGGATTACGTACATTCATTTAGTTCAACCGAAGAATATATCTCATTCTTAATTAACGAATGTGGTCTTGGAATTGTTCCTTTTGAATATTTTGGTTCAAAACAAAAAGGATGGTTTAGGATTTCGGTTGGTAATATTGACCATTACAATCTTACCGAAACAACCGCAGTTATAAGAAATGCAATTATGAAATCACATACATATGTAAATTCTATGGTGTTTTAATTGACTTTTTCTAAAATAGCATATACTTATATCGAACAATATTAAATTTTCGATGAAAACCATTTCCATATTCGGCACACCAGCAACGGAGGATACCACAAAAGTGGAGATGGGATAGTATTGCTTAACAAGCCCTTTGAAAACCCATCTCCACAAAGATGGGTTTTTTTTTGGTGTTTAGTTGTTAATACAAAAAATGTGTTGTAACTTTGTAAGACAATTGAACATCACAGTTCTTTGACATATGAGAAGCCAAATGGCCCTTTCGTCTATCGGTTAGGACATATCCCTTTCACGGATAAAAGACGGGTTCGATTCCCGTAGGGGCTACAAAAAGTTACGTCTTCAGGTACCCACACAGCGGTGAGTGGGGCTAAGTTAGATACAATTTCTCGGAGCTGGAAGTAGAATGCCTGTCTGAAGTAACTTAAATGCCTTCATAGCTTTAATTGGTAGAGCACCTGACTTGTAATCAGGGGGTTGGCGGTTCGAGTCCGTCTGGAGGCTCATATCGCGGGATGGACTGGAGATGGTACCAGCTGAGTCTCATAAGCTCAATCACGGGGGTTCGAATCCCTCTCCCGCTACCAAGTGAACTTTAAAAAGGGCCCTTCCTGAAAGATGGCATGCTGGGCCCGAGTTCATTTACAAATGGGTGTAACTTGGGTCGAGCCACGTGGGCCACTTTTACATCAAGAGTCAGAAGGATTAGAGGTGGCCGTGACTACTCTGACTCGAAAGCCTTGTGTCAATAGTCCCTGTTTCAAACTATTGGTCTCGGTGGACGAAACGTAATCGATTCCACCCAAAAATCGTATTTTATAAATACTTCCAACTTTTTTTGTGTTTGGAAGTATTTATAGAATATGGAAATAAAGTTAAAAAAATGTCAAATATGTAAGTTGGATTTACCTGAAGACGATATTCATTTTGCATCAAGACACGATAGAGGAAAAAAACAATTTCAAAGTAA
>SXGQ01140405.1_pt1 | contig 17038 bp, 15 predicted proteins | sample 3178371 | NCBI WGS metagenome assembly SXGQ01 (sample SAMN11356859, study PRJNA531348) | freshwater metagenome | isolation source: freshwater sample F1-20 | place: China: Fuxian Lake, Yuxi | collected 2017-12-25
AGCAAAAGCAGCGACTACTCCGATTTCAATTAAGCCCGAGTCTACGAATATCCCTCCGATACCGATGACCATCGCTACTCCTATTACCCCACAAAACTCGATAAAGGGGAAGTAGCGGGTTGATATGGCGATAGTTTTTAGGTTGGCATCAAATTGCGCTTCGTTGGTTTCCCGAAAACGATGAGTGAACGAACGCTCTCGGCCAAAGGCCTGCACCACTCTTACCCCGGCGAGTCCTTCTTGCAGAGTGGTCAGATTAGCGCCAATACGCTCTCGCACTTCAAGGTAGGCCTCTTGCGATGCTCGTCTGAACCAGCGAGTGGCGATGACGACTGGCGGGACGAGGATAAGTACGCAAAGTGCCATCTGCCAACTCAAAATAAAGATAATGATCAATGCGCCAATAAAAAGCAGCGCATTTTGGACAAACATAACTAAACCCATTTGCACAAGTTCTTGCAGGGCGTCGATATCAGAAGTAAGCCGAGAAACTAAGCGGCCAGTGCGCTCGCGTTCAAAAAAATCGAGTCCGAGCGACATCAGGTGCTTGAACACTCGAATGCGTAAATGACAAAGGAATTGTTCACCAATAGAAGACACCACGCGAATAGTGGCTCGGCCTAACACCAGCCCGATCAAAGACACGCCCAAAAATAAGACTGCGGCGAGATTTAAAGATCCGGCATCATCGGCCCGTAAGCCCGCATCAATCCCGTAACCCACAAGCGCGGGCCCGGCTAATAAGCATCCGGTTTGGGCCACCAAAAGAGCTATCGCCCCTATTGTGGGCCAGCGCCACGGACGCAACATCTTGGCCAGCCGGCGCATAACCCCGCGCGCGCGGTAATCGGAAAGATCGGGATCAGAAAGGTCGGCCCCCATTCCCCACATCATGAGAAAGGCCCCTCGGGCAGACTATTCACTACCGGTGTTTCTGCCTCGGCGCGGGCAAGAACCGTTCGGTACTCAGGAGAAGTGCGCAGTAACTCGTCGTGAGTGCCTTCGGCGACGACTCGGCCGTCGTCGAGCAATACGACTCGATCGGCTAAAGCAATCGTGGCCGCCCGATGAGCAATAATCAAAGTAGTTCGACCAGTCATGACTTCTTTTAACGCGGCGCGGATCTCGTGCTCCTTAGAAGGGTCAACTGCCGATGTTGCGTCGTCAAGAATGAGTACTCGGGGATTGGCCAACACTGCACGGGCAATCGCTATTCTTTGCCGCTGTCCGCCGGAAAGAGAAAAACCTTGTTCACCAATTACGGTGTCGTAACCATCAGGAAGTGCCATAACAAACTCATCGGCTCCAGCCAATCGCGCCGCTTTGCGTACCTGTTCGATCGTGGCCTCGGGATCAGCAAAAGCAATATTTTCTGCTACCGAATCGGTAAACAAAAAGGTATCTTCAAAGACAATCCCCACTGCTCGGCGCACATCGCGTACGCGCATTTCCCGCACATCGACGCCATCGATCGAAACTACTCCCGTTGATACATCGTAAAAACGCGACACCAATCGAGCCACGGTGGTCTTGCCCGATCCGGTTGCCCCTACTAGGGCTACGGCTTCACCACCCCTAATCATCAAATCGAGATTGTCAAGCACCGTTGGTTCCGAGCCGTAGGCGAAGTGCACTTTTGAGAAACCGACTTCGCCGACTCCAGTTTCGGGCAGCAACTTAGGGTGCACGGGGTCGATTACTGCTGGATCAGTGGCCAAGATTTCGTGAATTCTCCCCGCCGACGCTGAGGCCCGAGCCGCTTGAGCCACAAGCATTCCGGCCATTCGCAAAGGCCAAACCAACATCAAAATAAAGAAGTTAAAGGCCACCAAATCTCCGATAGCAAGGTCACCGTCAAGCACCAAATACCCGCCGTACCAAAGAATGGCCACTAATGCGAGGGCGGGAAGAAAATCAACCAACGGCATGAAGTTGGCTCGCATGCGCGCAGCGATCATGGCCTCGGTAAATATTGAATGGGCTTCGGCGTCAAGACGGCGCTCTTGAAGCCGTTCGGCACCAAAACCTTTCACTACACGAATACCGGCCACACTTTCTTCTACGACTCCAGAAAAATCCCCTAGCTCTTCTTGTAGGCGTAACGACACTGGAGTGACTCGATGAGAAAAACGCGTAGCAGCAATATTTAAAAGCGGAAGAGCCCCAAGAGCTAAAAACGCAAGAATCACATTCTGTAACAACATTATGATGACAACGACTAGGACAATCAAAAGACTGGCTGCGAACAGGGGAAGGAGAATTACTACTTGATTAATTTGTTGAATATCAGTATTGGCTCGAGCCATTAATTGGCCGGTTTGGGCTTCATCATGAAAAGCAAAATGTAAACGCTGAAGGTGGGCAAACAATCGTTCACGAAGATCGGTCTCGACTCGGTAGGAAATGCGAAAGGCGGCGTAACGACGACCCGCGGTTCCTAATGCTTGCAGTGCGCCCACTAGAACAATGGCGACGGAGTACCAAATGATGGCGCTTCGATCATTGGGCAAAATACCTACATCGATTGCGGCGGCGGCCAGCAGAGGAACGGCCACCTTGGCCCCAGTCCACAACACCCCGAAAACAATTCCCGCGAACACCCAGGATCGCTGAGGTTTAAGAAAAGCCCCCATCAGGCGCCATCCCGCCCGTCGCAACTCGCGTTCGCTGTCCACTCAACCCCTTCTCGCGTCCGTGGCTCGGCGCGCTCACGGCGTTACCGAGACTACCGCCCGCCTCAAACTAGGGGGAACAATTCGGCCACCATGGCCGCCAAAGATTCTCTCGCCTCGCTGGGTTCACCCACAAAGGCCAAGGCCCGAGCCCCTAATGAAAGAATTTCATTCACTAAATCCCCGACTTTTTCTGAATCGACTCCGACTACCAGTATCGCGGCGCCGGAGAGCGCTAAAGACCGAGCGGCGGTGGCCTCGGTGACGCTGACAACTACTACTCGTCCGGTAAGAGGCAAGTTTTCCGTACTCAAACTGATAAACCTTAAAATAATTTTGTTAGGAGTCGGGCGAGTGCAGGCGGTGATAAGCGCCACCGTAATAAAGCAACGGGTTCACTTCTCGGTTGATCCCTAGATCGATAACTCTTCCCACCACAATAATGTGGTCGCCACCGTCGTACTCAGCCCAAAACTCGCAGTCTAAATAGCCGATCGTGTCGTGTAGTACCGGTGAACCACCTTGACCTCGATGCCAGTCGATGTCGGCAAACCGGTCAATATTTTTACTGGCGAATAAACCTGAAACTTCTTCTTGGTGCTCACCGAGAATATTCACGGCAAACTTACGAGCTTTTTCGATGCGCGGCCAGGTGGAAGATGTTCTCGCTACACAAAAAAGCACTAACGGTGGATCAAGTGAAACTGAAGTGAAGGAGTTGGCGGCTACTCCCACCGGTTCGTCGTTATCTATAGCCGTGATAATGGTTATACCAGTGGCAAAGCGTCCCATAACCGTACGAAACTCTTTTTCCCCCGATTCGTAGACCCTCTCAGTGGCGTCAGCAGGGTGTTCGCTCATCGATTCAATCTCCTCATTACCGTAAACCCGAACAATACTTACTCAATCACCGATAGGGGAAGACGCTCTATTTAAGCAAGGACTCGACTACGGAAACCTTTAATACCGAGCCAAGTGAACACGATGGTAAAGCCCAACAAAGCGCCGTATACCGCCCAAAGGCTCATGTGGGGTACCGAAGTTAGAGCCGCTCGGAAACCCTCTGACATATATACGAGCGGATTCGCTAATACCAATATCTGTAACCAGCGGATCGGTTCAAGGGAGTCCCAGGTGTAATAGATCGCGCCAAGAAAAGTGACGGGCAAAACTATTACCCCAAACAAAATAGGTACTGACCGAGGTTCAAAACGAGTGCCAAAAGTAAGACCGATTGCCCCGCACATAATGCAAGTGAGTGGCATAAGCGTTACGAGCACGAGCCAGTTGATTTCAAGATTTACTGGGGTAGCCGGAACGATGGCCGCAATAGGAAATACCAACAAGGCAGAGAAAAAGGAGACTATTGCCCCCGCAGCGATTTTCTCGGCCGCCACTAAAGGAATTGGCAAAGGAGCAAGCACTCGGTCTTCGATTTCACGAGTAAAGCCGAACTCGTTGACCATTGGTAAAGCTACCGACTGGATACCTTGAAAAAAGATGCTGAGAGCTACCACACCAGCAACTAGGAGGGTGGAAAAGATTCCCTCCGCATCGGCGCTAGTGCCGCCAACGCCTTGGCCGATCTTTGGGAATACATAGGTAAAAACAAACATCAATAGCAACGGTTGCAACAAGGTTCGAGGCACCACTTCCCGAAGGTTCTTACGAGTAACAGTCAGATCGCGAACTAAAAGTGCCCAAAAAGCAACTGCCGCTGAGCTAATTGACGAGCGCTGGGGGATTAATGCCCGATTAGCGAGTTCGCTCATTCGCGTAAATCCTTACCGGTTAGTTCGATAAATACCGTTTCCAGCGTGGGAGAAGAAATAGAAAGATCGGTGATCTGAAATCCCCCATCGTCAGCCGCTGATACCACCGCGGGCAAAACCCCCAGCGTGCCGTGGACCATAAGTAAAATGTTTCCCTCAACTACTTCGGAGCGACTTACTCCATCAACGTGTTCGGTCAAATAATTAGACAAGTCAGACAGATCACCGTTCGCGGAGACGGTGACGATCGTGTCGGCTCCAGTTGATTGTTTCAACGCTTCGGGAGTATCGAGAGCAAGCAAGCGACCGTGATCGATAATGGCAACCCGATCGCAGAGGTGATCGGCTTCTTCCATGTAGTGAGTAGTAAGTAGAATTGTTTGTCCCGCGCGGTGCAATTCGCCCAAAATATCCCACAGTGCTATGCGGCTTTGGGGGTCAAGGCCGGCAGTTGGCTCGTCAAGAAAAAGGATGCTGGGTTCGTGCATAACCGCTCGAGCCACCATCAATCTTTGAGCCATGCCCCCCGACAAGGCCAACACCGGCACTTTGGCCCGATCAGAAAGCCGAAATTGCTCGAGCCGAGCGGTGGCTTCTCGTTTGGCGGTACGAGCCGACATCCCAAAGAAACGACCGTGAAAATAAAGGTTTTCCCATACATTGAGTGATCGATCCAAGGTATTGGTCTGAGGAACTACCCCGATCATTTGTTTGGCTGCAGTGGGGTGTTCAACTACATCTATCCCGCCGACGAAGGCTCGCCCGCTAGTGGGCATCACTCGCGTCGTCAACATTCCGGCGGTGGTGGTCTTGCCCGCTCCGTTGGGACCCAGCAAACCAAAAATCTCACCTTGGTTAACCGCTAAATCAAGTTGATCAACGGCACGAATATCTCCGGGGTAAACCTTAGTTAAACTTTCGGTATGTATTACCGGCTGACTAGCCACTTATAAAAATAGAACTAAGGAGTCTCGTAAGGACGCTGGCGTGCTGGTAATGCTGCTTGGGTGTATACCATTACTCTCCGGCGGAAATAGCAAACTTCTTCTCCCCGCTGATTAAACCCTCGTGACTCAACCGTAACAATTCCTCGATCGGGCTTACTCGACGAAAGTTTTTTATCGAGCACTTTGGTTTCGGCATAAATTGTGTCCCCATGAAAAGTAGGACGGGCGTGCTTTAATTCTTCGACCTCAAGATTGGCTATGCACGACCCACTCACATCGGCCACGCTCATTCCTAGAACTAACGAATAGACAAGGTTGCCCACAACGACATTTTTACCGAATTGAGTTTGGGTTTCGGCGAACCACTCGTCGAGATGAAGTGGATGATGGTTCATAGTGATTAGGCAAAACAAATGATCGTCGGATTCGGTGATGGTTTTCCCTGGCCAGTGGCGATACACATCACCGACCTCAAAATCTTCGAAACTTCGGCCAAACGGACGTTCATAAGTTGTCATAAGAAACAGCCTACATAGAAGAGTTTCGGCCATAACGATCCTCAAGCCCAAACAGGGCTTGAGCGATGATTAAGTGCCTACAAAGACTCCGAAGGCTGAGATCTCCTTTGATTCGGTAGATTAGATACCTGATGGCAATGCACGCAATGATAACGAGTTTCCGCCACGACCCTGACGCAGTTCGAGGACGCAAATTGGAACGCGACCTCCTTCACCGAGTGATGGGATTAGCCCGACCTTACCGAAAGCACCTCATCGGCTTTCTTATTAGTGTCATAGCCGCTGCGGGAGTAGCGGTCTTACCGCCGCTTTTATTTCGCGCTCTACTTGACGACGCCGTACCCAACAGCAACACGCAGTTAGTAACGCTGTTGGCCTTAGGTGCCGTGGGGCTGGCGATTGCCGGTGCGGGACTTTCACTACTCCAGCGTTGGTATTCCGCGCACATTGGAGAAAGTATGATCTACGACTTAAGAATTTCGATGTTTGACCATGTTCAGCGACTGCCGATTTCATTTTTTACTCGAGCACAAACTGGATCGTTGATGTCGCGTATGAATAACGATGTCATTGGTGCACAGCAGGCCGTTACCGGAACACTAGGAACCGTAGTTTCGAATACCATAACTATCGTCATAACTTTAGCGGTGATGTTTAGTCTGGAGTGGCGACTCACTCTTATGACTTTGATAGTACTGCCTGCTTTCATAATTCCGGCGCGACGCATAGGACGCAAACTTCAATCTTCTACGAGAGAAGGAATGCAACTTAACGCCTCGATGAACAACACTGCCGCTGAACGTTTCAATGTGTCAGGGGCTCTAGTAGTAAAACTTTTTGGTAGCCACGACCTTGAAACTGAGTTATTTTCTGATCGAGCACGAAGAGTGCGAGACATAGGAATCAAAACGGCTATGTACTCACGAGTGCTTTTTGTTGCTCTTGGGTTTGTTGCTGCGGTGGGTACGGCGGTCGTTTATTACATCGGTGGACGGCTCGTTATTGAAGACGTTATTTCTCAGGGAACAATTTCTGCCCTAGTCATTTATGTCGGCCAGATTTACCAGCCGCTGACCCAGTTGACTAATGCTCGCGTTGATGTGATGACGGCTTTGGTTTCGTTTGAACGAGTATTTGAGATACTCGACTTCCCCGCTTTGGTGGACGATGAACCCGACGCGCACTCATTAGCGAAGCCAAAAGGCGAAATCGAATTCGCTAACGTTTGGTTTCGCCATCCGGCAGCTTCGGTGGCATCACTCGCTTCGTTAGAAGAAGGCGACTTGGAGATAAGCGATGAACCTAGCCCATGGATTTTGCACGGCGTATCCTTCTCGGTCGCGCCGGGAGAAATCGTGGCTTTGGTAGGACCATCGGGGGCAGGAAAAACTAGTACTGCGTTGTTGGTGCCGCGCATTGCGGACGTGAATGACGGCTCAGTCAGTGTTGACGGCCACGATGTCCGCAGTCTTACTCTTGGTTCGCTACGCGACTCAGTCGGGGTGGTCATGCAAGACCCCCACTTATTTCATGAGTCAATTGCCGAGAATCTTCGCTACGCGCGACCTGACGCCAGTGATCGAGATCTCGCCGAGGCGTGTCGCGCGGCCAACATTTATGACCTAATAACCAGCCTGCCGGAAGGATTTGCCACCATTGTTGGCGAGCGGGGGTACCGGATGTCGGGGGGCGAAAAACAACGACTGGCTATTGCCCGCATGCTCCTCAAAGACCCCGCCATCGTGATCTTGGATGAGGCTACGGCGCACCTCGACTCCGAATCAGAACAAGAGATACAAGTTGCTTTGGCTAACGCTCTAGCTAATCGAACGGCACTGGTTATCGCTCACCGATTATCGACCATCGTCAATGCTGACCGAATTATTGTGCTCGACGAAGGGCGAGTAGTCGACCAAGGAACCCACTTGGAGTTGTTAGCGCGCGGTGGACTCTACGCCGATCTTTACAACACCCAACTTGACCGCAACCAAGACGAAGCAATGTTTGCTGCAGAAACTCACTCTGGCGAATCGGTAGTTACAGAAAGCGCGTGAGGCTATGAGCAATCGAAGAGAGAGCCTCTCGCGAGCCGAGCGCCGAAGCAAGAGTCGAAAAAAAACCCAGCGGAAAATAATTTTCGTGACAGCAGGATTTTTGGCTATCGGCCTCGGGATTATCACTGCTGGCCTGTTGAGCACCGAAAATAGTTCAAGTTCGAAAAAAATTAAATCAGCTCCTACTACCGCTACCGCCACTACGGCTGGAGTTGTCAAAGCCGAGTGCCGTCAACCTCTTACCCCAACCAGCCCTCTACGGCTCTGGATCGGAGGGGACTCGCTAGCGGGTTCACTCGGACCAGCTTTGGGTCAACAAACTGCCGACACGGGGATTGTCCAGCCAACCTACGACAGTCGAGTGTCAAGCGGGCTCCATAATCCGGAGTTCTTCAATTGGCCTAAACAAGCAGCCGAAGAGATGGCAAGAGTGAACCCTGAAGTGGTGGTATTTATTATCGGAACTAACGACTGGGGCCTGGTGCGAGCAACTCCGACTGACGCTAGTGGATCACCGACATGGAAAGCTCAGTACGCTGAAAAAGTAGAAGAGTTGGTTAGGATTTTTGAAAATGCGGGTTCGCCAACTAAGCCCCGAAAAATTTATTGGGTGAGTGGGCCAACAATTGCGCTGGAACGAATTAATACTGGCGTAGTAGAGGTGAACGCGGTAGCCAAAGAAGTTGTGGCCAAGCACCCCGATGTAACTTTTATTGATACTTACGCTTTGTTTTCTTCGTCTACTGGTGGCTACGTTGACACCATCAATATCGAAAACAGTAAGTCAACTCGAGTACGAACTGGTGATGGAGTCCACTTCACACCCAATGGCGGGGACTTCCTTGGTCGGGCGGTTTATTCTAAGATCGACCAACTGTGTCGCATAAACGCTCAAGCGGTCGCGGGTCAGCCCAAGACTGTTCTGCGCACGCCCGGCTCAACCCAAATCCCCGGCACTTATCGCGAGCCCACTACCACCCTTGCGCCCACTACCACCCTTGCGCCCACTACCACCCTTGCGCCCACTACCACCACTACGGAAACTCCCTCGCCAAGCGTCGAGCCGGCCGAGCCGGCCGAGCCGTAAGTAGGTAAGTAGGATTTGGGCGTGACCGACTCTCTGAGTGCTGCGAGTAAAGCCGTGGCTGATGCGGTTGCCGTTATTGAGGCCGCGACCACTCATCTCGCTCGCCAATGCGAAGCGAACGGAAAGATTTCGGTAGCCCAACTCGACCAACACCAAGTGTTGGCTTACGACTTGGCCCATACGACCAGCGCGCTAGAGGGGTGTCGGGTGATGCTCGACTACGCCGAAAAGGGTGAATACGAATCTATGTTGGCGCGAGCGTTTATCGCCGATGCTATTTGGGATTTAGGTTCTCGCATTATTGGTCGAGAAAGCGAATGGGGAGTTTCCTTGCGCGACTTGTTTGACGCGTTTTCTTTTGTTGAGGCTCATCGCTCGTCAGAATTTCTTGAATCTATTGCCGATCAACTAACGACCCAGGGAACTGGGCCAACTCATCTCGGTGACGAATTCGATTTAGTACGGGAAACTTTTCACCGTTTTGCCGAAGACAAGATCCGACCGGTGGCCGAACATATTCACCGCACTAATGGCGATATCCCCGAGCCGATTATTAGTGGGTTGGCCGAAATCGGAGGGTTTGGTCTTTCGGTTCCAGAAGAGTACGAAGGGTTCGCTCAAGGCGGCGAACAAGACTACCTGGCCATGGTTATTGCGACCGAAGAACTCGCGTGGGGGTCACTAGGTGTTGGAGGTTCGCTAATCACTAGACCCGAAATCCTTACTCGCGCCATTGTTACCGGAGGTACCGAAGAACAAAAAAAACGCTGGCTTCCGCTCATTGCTAGTGGCGAACTCATGGCGGGGATTATGGCCACTGAACCCGACTATGGATCCGACGTGGCCAGCATCAATGTGGCGGCTACCCCGACCGAGGGCGGCTACATAATCAACGGGGTCAAGACTTGGGCAACTTTTGCCGGTCGGGCCAACGCGATCATGTTGCTCGCTCGTACTGACCCCGATCGCTCGGCTGGTCACCGTGGGCTATCTGTATTCGTCATCGACAAAGAGCCTCGCCCGGGTCACGAATTCACTTTCACCCAAGATGCCGGCGGAAAAATGGAAGGTCGAGCTATCGACACCATTGGCTATCGCGGCATGCACTCTTACGAAGTTTCTTTCCAAGACTGGTTTGTTCCAAAAGAAAATCTAATTGGTGGCGAAGCGGGCTTAGGCCGAGGTTTTTATTTACAAATGGAGGGTTTCGAAAACGGCCGGTTGCAGACAGCGGCACGAGCAGTCGGACTAATGCAGGCGGCTTTTGAGTCTGCTTTGGCCTACTGTCAAGACCGATCAGTCTTTGGCCAATCGGTTTTTGATTATCAACTAAGCAAAGTGAAACTCGCCCGAATGGCATTTTTGATTCAAACTGGCCGGCAATTTTCTATAGCCGTAGCCCGCATGATGGGTGAAGGACAGGGTGCACTTGAAGCATCAATGGTAAAGGCCTATGTATGCCGAGCGGCAGAATGGGTAACGCGTGAAGCAATGCAACTCCACGGCGGAATGGGCTACGCAGAAGAGTATGCAGTTTCTCGTTACTTTGTTGACGCACGCGTGCTTTCTATTTTTGAAGGGGCCGACGAAACTCTTTGCCTGCGAGTCATTGCTCGTCGTCTCGCCGAGCGGGCGCTGGCCTAAAGCGGCCACCCTTATTGAGATAAGCAACCCCCAATCCGGTGCTAGAAAACCTCACCGACCGCCAGCGGATTTCCCTGCTGGTCGTGCCGACCATCATCGTTGCGATAGCCGGCAGTATTGGCAGTGCCTTATCGCCGACCTTGCTCGTCGAGGCTCCACTGCTATTAGTAGCGCTCGTACCTCGCAATCAGGTCTTGGTTCTCGTTGCCCCCCAACTCGACTTCTGGCCGTTTTTTTTAGTGGGAACCGTAAGGTTGTTAATTACCGACCCGATGTTTTTTCTCGTTGGCCGCTATTACGGACCGCGTGCGGTGGCGTGGATAGAGCAGCGCTCAAAGTCACCCGGGTCGGTGGCGCGTTTTGAGCGATGGTTCCAGCGAGCGGCTTATCCGGTTGTGGCGATTGCTCCTAATAACCTGATCTGCACTATTGCCGGTGCGAGCAAAATGCCCGTGCGGGGATTTTTAATCGCTAACTTCACCGGAACCGTAGTGAGAATGTTATTGATTTGGTGGCTAGGGGAAATTTTTGCCAAACCACTAACCGACCTCGCCAACTTCATTGGCGAATACCGCTGGTACTTCACCGCCCTAACGGTGGCTTTGGTAGCCTATTCGATTTATCGGGGCCGGCGCCGAGGCACTTCACCGATTGAAAGTATCGATGATGCAGTGCACGAGTTAGAGGGTGACGAAACTCCCTAACCAGAAGAGCGGCTCATGCCCGCCCGCTGGCCACGAGAAACAAACTTGAGTGCCATTTTGCGACTCGCTTCGTCAATCATCTCGTCGCCGAACATAACTGCCCCTTTGCGCTCACCCGCCGCCCCTTCGGTGGTGGCTTTTTCGTAAGCATCGAGAATATCGAAGGCGCGATCGTACTGCTCTTGAGTTGGAGTGAACACTTCGTTAATAATTGCCACTTGGTCAGGGTGTAAAGCCCACTTGCCGTCGTAGCCGAGCAAACGCGTGCGCATAGCGTAGTCGCGCAACGCTTCACCTTCCTTGATTTTAAGAAACGGGCCGTCAATAACTTGTAGTCCGTTAGCCCGTCCAGCCATGAGAATTTTAGAAAACACATAATGGAAATGATCCCCAGGGTATTCGGGAATTTGTACTCCCCCAGTGAGAACCGGCATTTCGGTTGAGGCGGCAAAATCGGCCGGGCCGAAAATAATTGTTTCGAGACGAGACGACGCAGCACAAATTTCTTCAACGTTAATCAAGCCGCGAGCAGTTTCGATCTGGGCTTCAATCCCCACGGAAGATTTACGTCCAGTAACTTTTTCGATTTGCGTTAACAGCATGTCAAGTGCTTGAACATCGGCAGCCGACTGTGCTTTAGGCAGCATCAGCTCATCGAGTCGTTCACTTGCGTTCTCGACTACATCGATTACATCACGATAAGTCCACTCGGTATCCCACGCGTTGACTCGAACGCAAAGAACTGCTTCTCCCCAGTCAAGCGTGTTGATCGCTTCGACTACCTGACCCCGGGCGGCTTCTTTTTCTAACGGCGCAACCGCATCTTCAAGGTCTAGGAACACCATGTCGGCGCCAAGACCGGCCGCCTTGGCCATCATCTTGGGGCTGGAGCCGGGAACCGATAGGCACGCCCGGCGGGGCAAATTGCGAGACCGCTCTGACATAGCCCCACGCTACCGAATATGGTTAGGTCATGGCCGAACCGGAAACCGTGGTGCTTGCTCAACTGGCGGAAGGGGTATACGCCTGGATCCAGCCCGGAGGCGAGACGGGAGTGAGCAATGCTGGCGTTATCGTCGATGACGACGGCCTGACGATTGTCGACACCCTCATGGTGCGTTCGCAGTGGGAACCTTTTTCTCAGGCGGTGGCCGAATTGGATTTACCGGTAAAGCGAGTGGTCTTGACTCACGCTCATGTTGACCATGTTGGGGGCACTAAAGCATTCCCCCATGCGGCTATTTACGCCACTCCCGACACCAGTGAATTGCTCGACGAATTAATGCCTATTGATGCCTACAAAGCGTTTATGCCGGAATTTGAAAATGAGTTTGATGAGTTAGCCGAAATCGGTACTCGGCCAGTAACTCACACAATCGAAACCGCAGCCCAGTTAACTCCTCGCATTGAGGTTCTCTCTGCCTCCGGTCACACTGCTGGTGACCTTATGGTTTTGGTAGCCGACGCTGACATTTTATTTTCTGGCGACCTTTGTTTTTTTGGCGTGACTCCACTGGCGTTTCAGGGTGATCCGGTGGCGTGGGCCGGTGTCCTCGACGCAGTTAGTGAGTTAGCCGACACCATCGTCCCGGGTCACGGCCCCACTGGGGGAGAAAAAGAATTACGAGATTTGCAGAGTTACTTGCGGCATTGTGCGACGGGAAATATTCCTGCTGGGCCGTGGGATCAATGGATTGAGCGCTCAACTCGAGACGAGATAAACATTGAGCGCGCCGCGCTTTTACGAGCCGGACGAGACGAAATGCCCCCCGCCATGCTGCGAGCTATTGGCTGGGGATAAAGATAGTTATGGCGTTAGCACGATTCTCCCTTACGGCAAGGCTCTGCGCTAATTTCGTAGGTAACACTCGCATAACTGATAGGAATTTTTGTGGCCCAAAATCCTGATCCCACATTAGAATTGAGCACCAGCAAAGGCGTGACTCGTTCACTTGACGACTGGCTAACTATGCACCCAATGTGCCTCATTTTCTTACCCGGGCGAGTGGAAGGAGCCCAGTGGATACCGGTGGCGGAAAGAATTTTTGCCACTTTTGGTGACGCCGACTGCACTTGCGCTTTCGTGGTCGCCGGCCCCGAAGAAGTGGCTCGACGCATATTGGGATTAGCCGAAGAAAAATGGATGACTTTTGTTGATCCGACCGGAGTTCTAAGCGCCGGAGTTGGCTTAACTCAACTTCCGGCGTTTGTCTACCTGCGCCAAGACGGCACGGTGGTTAGCGCGACCGAGGGTTGGAACCCAGGAGAATGGCAAAAAGTGGCGCGCGTGGTGGCTCAGTCAACCGCGTGGACGGTACCAGAAGTGCGGGGCGCCAATGACCCCCCTACCGGAACGAGTTGGCCAGTAAAAGCCGCTTAAATCTTCAACTGCGCGCCGAAAACTGTTACCGGAACTTAGATTTAGCGCGCGCCGAGGAAACCCTTGATTTTGTTCTAGAATTGGTCCTTGGCGCAGCAAAGTTAGTTGCGTCCTTTTTCCCTTATGACAAATCTTTGGTTGAAGTTGCTCAAAAGCCGTAACCGGAGCGCGCCTAAACGCAAGCGATGGCAACTAGCCGTAGTGGCGTTGATTGTCCTAGCGGGTAGCGGTGTCCTGCCGCTGGGCTCTAGTGCTATCAGCACTGCAGCTCCCATCGACGATAAACGAGCCCAAGCCAAAGCGATTCAAGCCCAAATCGATGACCTAGATATAAAAATAAGCGCCCTAGCCGAGCAACTCCACGGCGCCGAAGAGGCCCGTGACGCGGCGTTGGCGGCGGCTAAAGAGGCCGAAGCCCAAATAGTTGCGGCCCGGCAAGAAGTGTCTCGCACACGAAAAATTGTTCGTGCTCGTTGGGCGGCGATTTATCAGCAGTCAATCAGCGGACGAGGGATCAACGAACTCAACCTCAGAAATACCGACCAATTATTAAGCAGTCGCCAGTACGCCAAAAATCAAGCCAGTAGCGACAACGAAATGCTTGATCAATTAGCTGTGGCCCAACAAGATTTGGCGGTAAAAAAATCTGACTACACTGCGGCGGCTAAAGAGGCCGAAGCCCAAAGTTTGACTATTGGTAACTCAAAGCGCGAACTTGAAGCGGCTGAAGCCCAACAGACTGCGGTGCTCGCCCAAGTGAGTGCCGATATAGACGCATTGATCAAAGAGGAGCAGCGGCGCCAAGCGGCCGCGGCCGCAGCAGGACGAGGACGCAGCAGTGGCCGCAGTAGTGGCCGCAGTCCAGAAACTTTCCCCGACCTCCCCCCACCGGGTCCTGCGGCGGCCAACGCCATAGCCTGGGCGCGAACACAAATCGGAAAGTCTTACAACAACACCAACCCTGCTCGCTTCGGGCCCGACGCCTTTGATTGTTCGGGCTTGATTTACATGGCCTACGGAATGGCCGGCGTGTCTATTCCAAAAGTCTCGGGCCCGCAATATCAAGCGTTACCTCGTGTATCAATGGATGCGCTATTGCCGGGTGATCTTATTTTCTGGGGAAGCGGCGGAGGTTCCCACGTAGCGCTCTACGTCGGGGGAGGCCAAGTCGTGGACGCGGGCCGAAGTAACGGGGTGAGCGAACGAGCGATCTGGGGTAGCCCAGTGGGGGCGACTCGACCTACTGGTTAGTTATATTTTCTTCGGCGATGGTGATTGAATGAAATCGCCGTAACATCAGTCAATGAATCCTTTAGATCACCCAGTAAGACTCACCGACTATTCCCACGGTGCAGGTTGTGCGTGCAAGTTATCGCCGGCGGATCTCCGGACAGTACTGGGAATGATGCAAGCGCCCAACGTCGCTTCCGACCCCAACTTGTTGGTTGGTTTTGATAAATCAGATGATGCCGCGGTTTATCAAGTACGAGACGACCTTTCCATCGTGGTAACTACTGATTTTTTTACCCCAATAGTTGATGACGCTTACGACTGGGGACGCATAGCTGCTACGAATGCTCTGTCGGACATTTACGCCATGGGTGCCGACCCACTATTGGCGCTCAACTTGGTGGCTTGGCCCCGAGAAGGAATACCGTTTGAAGTTTTGGCCCGAGTTCTTGATGGCGGGGGCGACGTAGTGCGTGAGGCGGGCGCGCTGATTGGCGGCGGCCATTCGATTGATGACACAGAGCCTAAATACGGTCTCGCAGTCGTAGGTACTGCTCACCCTGAGAGCATCTGGCGTAATTCGGGGGCACAGGTAGGCGATGTCCTCATACTCACTAAACCGATTGGACTAGGCGCAATTTCGACGGCCATTAAGCGTGGATCAGCTTCGGCTTCGTTAATAGAGACCGCAGTAACAGTAATGACCACTCTTAACGCAAGCGGGCGCGACGCGGCACGCGCGGTGGGAGTAAATGCTGCTACTGATGTAACCGGGTTTGGCTTACTCGGCCACGCCCGAGAAATGCTTAGTGGTTCTGGTCTGGCCGGAGAAATGCAGTTTCAGACAGTTCCGGCTATTGATGGCGCCCTCGAACTTATTAGCGCGGGAATGATCGCAGGAGGCACCCAACGCAATCACGCCTACCTAAGCGATACTGAATCAGGCCTGCCCTTGATTAACTGGGGACCACTAAGCGAAGACCAACAATTTTTTCTTGCCGACGCGCAAACTTCAGGAGGACTGTTATTTGCGGTAGAACCTGACCGAGCCAACGCACTCATAGCAGCCCTTAAAGAACACGGAACACTGGCGGCGGCGATTATCGGAAAGTGCGTAGCGGGCGTAGCGGGCGCGATCTCAATTATGGAATAACCAACATTCCGAGTTCGGCTTCAATTTGTGGACGCGGTTTAGCGCCGAGCACCGAACGCTCAAGTTGACCATTTCTGAATAAGCCAATCATAGGGATACTTTTCACTTCGTAGGCTTGGGCCAAACCGGGCTCAGCGTCAATATTTACCTTCACTACTCGATACGAACTAGTGCGCATAGCGGCAATTTGTTCAACGATGGGCGAAACTTGGCGACACGGTTCGCACCACGGCGCCCAAAAGTCGACAATGACTGGTAGTTCACAGCGCAATACTTCGGTTTCAAAGTTTGCCGTTGTTACGGACTTGACCAATGGTTCAGCCGGTGGTTCGGGGATAGGAGCTTGGGGCTGCGCCCCAGTTTCTATAGCCAACAACCATTCATGCGCCGAAGACAAAGACTCCATTGCGACTTGATGACCCATTGGGTACTGCTCAAAAGTTACGGGTAATCCGGCGGCAACTAAAGTTTCGGCTCCTTGGCGACCCCGCTCCAAGGCAATAAGTGGATCGTCGGTACCGTGCTGGATCAATACTGGTACTTCTTGGGCCGCCAAAAAATCGTAAGTAAGACCGGAGTCTTCGGGAAGATAAGTGCTCATAGCCAGTACGCCGGCCGGTCGGGGGCGAGGGCTCGCGCGTAAACCTAGCGCCAGCGCTAGGGCACCTCCTTGAGAGAATCCGGCTATTACCGCCTCACTACGATTTAGTGAGCGGGCTGTGCATACTTCGTCGAGAAGGTCGTCTAACTCATCGAGAGCGGGCATGAAACCCGAATCGGTAGATTCGTCGGCGGAACCCACCACCGCGGCAATGTCGTACCAAGAAAATCCCGGAGGAGCCGAAAGAGGACCCCGGGGCAAAATGGTCAAAAAGCG
>SXGQ01537342.1_pt1 | contig 17037 bp, 13 predicted proteins | sample 3178371 | NCBI WGS metagenome assembly SXGQ01 (sample SAMN11356859, study PRJNA531348) | freshwater metagenome | isolation source: freshwater sample F1-20 | place: China: Fuxian Lake, Yuxi | collected 2017-12-25
GATCGATGACACCAAGGAAGCTCTTGGCGTAGCGCAGCGGATTCGGGCTGCAGGCGAGTCGCGCAAGATACTCCGCAGTGAACAGTATCGTGAAACCCCACTCGATGAAGTCAAATGCTGTCTCGAAATCGGTATGCAGCGCTTTCACGCTATCGAGCATGATCACGAGCAGGCTGAGCAAAATTGCCCAGATCAGCAACACATCAAAGCGTTGGCCGGCTTTGGTGTCCGCCTCGAAGATAATCGTGTACCACTTCAGCCGCCAACCCGAGAGAGATGAGGGCCGGTGGCCATCCGGGTGATCGGAAAGAATCTCCTGATCCATTTCGCGTCGTCCTTGGAGTGTCACTCGGATTTGTTTGTGGCTTCTTCGCCGGCAGTTTCCTCAGCGGGCTTGGCGTCTTTGCTAACCCACGCGCCGAGTGCCACAACAAGTATCGCGCCGATTGTTCCAGTGAGGCTGAGGTGTACACCGATATCATGGAACTGAAGCAGATCCATCGGTAGATTTTGCGTAGTCCAATCGACGATTGCTAAATCATGCGAGATCATGGCACCGCCCAAGTAGCCGAGCAGTGCAGCCCCTAGCGTGACAACTGCAGGAAACTTGTGCATTACCTTCAAAATGATAGAACTACCCCAGATCACAACCGGGATACTCACCATAATGCCGAACGCGACCAGAATCATTTTATGATCGGCGTGGGCTTGTTCTGCTGCAGCGGCGACTGCAATTACGTTGTCAATACTCATCACCAGATCAGCCACGATCACGGTTTTAATAGCGGTCATTAAGCGCGTACCGCCGTCGATCTCTTCATCGTCGTCGCCCTCATCCAGCAGCAGCTTCATACCGATCCAGATCAGCAGAATACCGCCGATGATTTTCAGGTAGGGTACCGAGAGTAGCGTGACGGCAAATGCGATCAGGACCACGCGCAGCACAATCGCTCCTAGCGCACCACCAACAATACCCTTCATGCGCAGGTGCTCGGGCAGGTGCCGGCAGGCCAGCGCGATGACGATCGCATTATCGCCACCCAGCAGAATATCGATCAGGATGATCTGACCGACCACCAACCAGTTCAACTGCTGAAAAAATTCAAGCATGCTGTCTCCCGTTCGGCCCTGACGGAGTGCGTCGGTACCGGTATCGTTTCACGCAGCTTAGGCTTTGCCGCGCGCTTTTTCTGCTTTTTCTTCTTCAATTTGCCGACGAATCGCCTCAACCTGATCGTCGCTCATACCAAATTGGCGCTTCAATTTTTCGAGCTTGAGTTGCTCTTCTTCTGTCACGATGCCATCGGCCAGTGCCTCACGGATTTCGGTTTCCATCATGACTTCGCGTCGCTCAACCTGCGTGGTGTATGCGGTAGCTACTACACCCGTCAGAATTGCCGCTAGCGCAATCGCCAACACTTGGGTAATTACGACGAGTACGATGCCGAAAGTGGAGACCGGATCAACGTTACCCCAGCCAGAGATAATCGTAAGCAGGTACCACTTCATGGTGGCCGGAATCGAGGGAAACACCTCAGGCTGCAAATGACCTTCAGCGATGTAGATCATCGAAGAGCACAGCAAGCAAGAGATCAGCAGCAGGAACAGCGCCGAGGTGAATGAATCACGCTCTGCTTTGACCGCCTCGATCAAATCGGTGAGTGCGCTGTTGTAGCGAGATAGCTTGAAGATACGCATTAGGCGGAAGATACGCAGCACGCGTAGATCAAGCCCGGGGAACAGTAACTGCGCGTAGAACGGAACGGTGCCGAAGAAATCGATCAGCCCGTAAAAACTGAAAATATATTCTTTGCGTCCGCGCCAGCTGCCGCCTTCTTCTTTGCTGTATTTGACGCCGTAAGACCAAACCCGCAGCACATACTCGACCGAGAAGATCATGACGCTGACGACGTCGAAGATATGAAACTCAGCGGCATAGGCCTCGTGCAGCTCATGTACCGATTCAAGGATGATCGCAAGTACATTGAGCACCACCACCGACGCGATGAAAAATTCGCAGGTACGGCTGGCCTTGTTGTTGATCGACCCTTCAAGTAGGTCGTAGATTTGGGTCTGTAGCGATTTCATCGATATCATTTCGGCATTAAATTTGCCGTTTTTTTAGTGCCGATGCTCTTCTTGGTGAGCTCCCCCAACGCCACATTGATTAATGAATCAATGCGCGGCTATTATAGCTTTGCGCTGCTTAGGATCATCAGAAATATGTGTACGATGCCAGATAATTAATTACTTGAATGGCATCGCTGGCGAATGCTGGCGTTAATCTTTTAATAAAAGTCGGCTGCAACCGGCAAAACATGATGCAACCCACCTCGAATTCTGTACCCGTCGGCTTGCGCCGTAGTGTCTACAACTTCCTGCTCAACGACCAACAGAGCGAAGGTGCACGGTCGTCGCTGGACAGGTTTCTGTTCCTGCTGATTCTGCTCAACCTGTTCGCGCTACTGCTTGAATCAGCGCCGGTGCTGGCGGCTGAATATGCAAAAGCGTTTTACTGGTTTGATGTGTTCTCGGTGACAGTGTTCTCGATTGAGTACCTGTTACGCATCTACCTTGCGCCGGAAGACCCTGAATACGGTACTGCAAAGTCACCGCGCTGGGCCTACATCAGCAGCGGGGTCGGTATCGTCGATCTGCTGGCAATTCTGCCGTTCTTCATCGGATTGCTGTTGCCGATTGATTCTCGTGTACTGAGAATTCTGCGTGTGCTGAGAATACTGAAAGTTACTCGCATTTTGAAAGAAGCGATCACAGAATTTGTCGCGCTTAATCGCGGCCGCACTGCACGACAAAAAGTACACGCCATGCTGTTCCCCAGCGAGTACGGGGGCAAGCTAAATATCGTCATAGAAGTATTTCTGATTTTCTGGATCGTGGTGTCAGTACTCTCGATCGTGCTCGAATCTGTCGAGAGTATCCGTGCACTGTTCGAACCCCACTTTGCATTTCTGGATGTTGCCTCTTTTGTGGTATTCGCTATCGAGTACTCGCTCAGAATTTACGCCGCGCCTGAGGAAGATCCATCGCGCAAACCGTTTCTGGCGCGTTACCGTTTCTTCTCGTCTTTCTCCGGGCTGTTGGATCTGTTCGCGATTCTGCCGTTCATTTTAGAGGCCGCATTGGGCGGCACCGTCGATCTGCGCTTCTTGCGGATTGTGCGGATGGTACGTTTACTCAAACTCGGTCGCTATTCTTCTGCCAGTGACACCATGTTTACGGTAATTCGAAAAGAATTACCCGTATTGATGGCGGCGATGTTCATGATCACTTTACTTGTGTTCATGATGGCTGCGTTTGGCTTTTTGCTTGAACGTGACGCGCAGCCCGATAAATTCGAAAATATTCCGCAATCAATCTACTGGGCAGTCATTACACTAGCCTCGGTAGGCTATGGCGATATTTCACCGATCACGCCGGGCGGCCGATTTATTACGGTGGTATTGGCGTTGATTGGTATTGGTATTTTTGCGATCCCGGCCGCTATTTTGGCGTCTGGCTTTACCGATCAATTGCGTTCTAATCGCGAGCGCATCAAGCAAGAGTTACTCGCCATGGGTAGAGAATCCGAGTTTGATGCAAACGCGCGTGAAGAATTCATCAAAGCAGCGCGCCAGCATCACCTTTCCAACCATGAAATCGATGAGATGATCAAGCTGATTGAGCAGGGCGATGACCCGATCGAGACGCCAGCAGGGGAGTTTGGCAGTTTGACGTTAGCAGCAGAGAATCCCGAATACGCCTTGGCGCAGTACCGTATGCTGGTGGCGCGCATGAGTGAGCTTTCTTCTGTTGCAGATACTGACAAGATGAGTCGAGCCATCCAGCAGCCAGGTCAGGCGACAGAACTGGAGCGATCCATTTGGGAGCAACTGGATCGCACCCGCCCGAAGTTTTAGGTTGCATCTGCCCCAAGTTTTAGGGGCAGTGGTGAATTGGTCATGCCGGCGCAGGCCGGCATCCAGTATTTTTTTTCTGAGTCTTTGTTTTGCTGGACTCCGGCCTTCGCCGGAGTGACGAAGTTCGAATCAATAAGAACTTCCTCAGATAGGTATCAGTACCTTTCGTAACTACAAATTACTCTGAATAACGGAGACAAGTGATGGAGCGGTTTGATCTGGTGGTGATTGGTGGCGGTCCGTCCGGTTTTGCGGCCGTGATGCGTGGGCTGGATTTTGGCAAGCGCGTCGCGCTGGTTGAGAAAGCCAAGGTAGGTGGCGCAGGTATTTTCAATGGTGCGTTGTCTTCCAAGACCTTGTGGGAGATGTCAGAAGCCTACTTGCAAACCCGCCAAACCAATCACGGTTATACCGTACACGACTGCGAGCTGAGCTACCCGGCGGTGATTCAAGAGATGCACCATGCAGTGGGTGAGAAGCACCGTCAATTGCGGGAGCAAATTAACTACTTCCGGCGTAGCGGGCATTTATCCGAGTATCAAGGTCATGGGCGATTACTCGACGCTAATCGTATCGAGATCACGCTGCATGACGGTAGCACCGAGGTGATTCATGCGGACCATATTGTGCTGGCAATTGGTAGTCGCCCGCGCTATTTGCCTGAGATTCCGATCGATGAAAAAACGATTCTTACTAGTGACGGAATCGCAAGCTTGCCGGATTTTCCCAAGAGTATAGTGATACTGGGTGCGGGTGTAATCGGCTGCGAGTTCGCAACGATATTCTCGAATTTCGGCCGCACCAAGGTGTATTTGATTGATAAAGAAGATCGTATTCTGCCGTTTGAAGATGAAGATATCTCGCACGCGCTAGCAGCGAACCTTGAGCAGCACGGCGTTGTGATTCACCACAATGCCTCGCTGGCCTCGATGAAAGTCGTCGACGGCAAAGTGGAGTACGTGCTTGACTTTAAAGACGGCCGCCATGAAACCTATGTGGTCGATAATGCTTTAGTTTCAGTCGGTCGCGTGGCGAATACCGATGGCTTAGGTTTGGAGAATGCCGGCGTTAAATTGAATGAGCGCGGCTATTGCATCGATAACGATACGCAGACCACGGTACCGAATATCTATGCCGTGGGTGACTTTACCGCCGATATCTCACTAGTGAATGTGGGCGAGCTGGAGGGGCGTTATGCGGTTGAGCGCATCTTTGGCAAGCCTAAGCATGAACTCATCTACGAAAACATTTCCACCATCATGTTCCTCAACCCCGAGGTGGCAGCGGTTGGTTTGAACGAGACGCAGGCCAAGAAGAAAAAGATCCCGTACCGCATGGCGGTGATGAATTATCGTTATATCAACCGCGCGATTGCGATGGGCAAGACCGGCGGCTTTTTCAAGATACTGGTGTCAGACGACGACGAGATGAAAATTCTTGGCATGCGCGTAATGGGTAACCATGCCTCGAGCACCAGCCAGGCGATTGCGTTGATGATTGCCATGAATGCGGGTATTGAGGTGTTGGCTGAGTTGATTTTCCCGCATCCCTCGGTACCCGAAGGCATACAGGAATGCGCCCGTATGCTGATGGGTAAATCCATCGTCAAGCCCGAGGTATTTAACCTGGATTTGCGTTGCTATCGGGTCGATGCCAGCGGTCGGGTGTCTGATCTATTCCCCGCGGTGGCTGCCTGAAACCCGGGTTCAGATAGAAACGCGTCGGATGTAACGGTAGTTTTTCTAAACGTCTCTTAAACCCTGGGTCCCGGCCGGCGCCGGGACGACGACTAGTAGGTCTACCGCACTTAACTTGTCATCCCGGCGCAGGCCCGGATCCGCGCCTACGTGTCGAGGTAATTACTCACCCGCAGCGACGTCGCGCACTTTACGCTGATACTTCTCTTCGAACTCTTTGCGCGCTTCTTCCATCATCTCGCGCGCCTGTGCCTCAGACAGGCGGTACTGACGGCGCAGGCGATCCAAGGTATCCGTCTCTGCTTCGGTAATCACGCCATCAGCTAGCGCTTCACGCAACTGCTGCCCGAATGCCGCCTTCTTGCGACCGAGCTGGTTCGAGAAAGCAGATGCCACAATACCGGTCATGATGGCCGACATACATACGCCCAGGAAGCCGGTGAGCAGGGCGATGATGTCGCCCGCAGCAGTCAAATCCTCCACGTTGCCGTAGCCTGAGGTAATGGTAATAATCGACCAGTAAATACACGCTGGAATCGAGCCGAAATGCTCAGGCTGATTGTGGCCTTCGGCGAAGTACATCAACGACGCCGACACAATAGTCGCGATCAGAATTAAAAACAGCGCTGAGGCAAACGCCTTACGCTCAGACATGACCGCGTGCGCGAGGTCTTGCAGCGCGGTGTTGTACTTCGAGAGCTTCAGAATCCGCAGCAAGCGCAGTACGCGCAGCACGCGCAGATCGAGGAACGGGAAGAAGCTGTGCACGAAGTAGGGTGCGGTGGCAAAGAAATCAATCAAGCCAAAGAAGCTGAACATATACTCGCGTCGTCCACGCCAGGCGCCGCCTTGGTCTACTGCATAGCGCGCGCCATACGACCAGACCCGGATCAGGTACTCGGCCGAAAAAAACATCACGCTCCAGAATTCAAACTCATGAAAGAAATCTTTGTACTCGGCGTGAATCTCGGGTACGGAGTCCAGAATCACCGCGGTACAGTTGGTCAGCACGACGAAGGTAATAATCCATTCGACGATGCTGCCCGCACGGTCGAGCGACGACCCATCCATTACTTCCATGACACGGCGCTTCATACAGGCTCCTGCGGGCTTTCTTTTTTTGCAAGGGCCGGGCGACCCTGGAAATAAAAACGGGCTGGCGAATAGCCAGCCCGTAGTGTAGCGAACCGTCCGGAAAGTTTCCAGACGGCAAAGCGATATTTAGCCGCCGATTTGGTCTGCCACGCGCTTCTGGTTGGCATCTACCTTCTCGCGCAGCGAGATCACGCCTTCACGCAACTCGTTACCTGCATCCTGCATCGAGTTCAGCTTGTCTTTCAGCGTCTCGCCGGTAGCAAACGTCTCGTCGATGATCTTGCGGGTTTCGATCGCGCTGTTCTTGATGCTGCGAACAACTTCTTCGATCTCGTTAACACGCGACTCATTGCCGTGGTGTGATGCCTGACCCATCATCTGCTTGAGCTCGCCATCCATCCACTGACCATTCGAGTCAGCGATTTCGTCGATGTAATTCACCATCTCTTCATTCAACTCGTAGAAGGTCTGGCTGACATCACCCAGCGCGCGAATGGCCTCGGCCATTTTTAGCGCGATGCTCGCCATTTTGCGGTTGATTTTCGAGCGATGCTCGAGGTATTCCACCTTGACGCGGTTGGCCATCGACAGCTGGAAGGCTTCTTCGTCATTGTTGGTCGGTGTCAGGCCTTCGATCATCATCAGACGATTACGGAATACATCGTCTGTGGTGCGCATGATCAGCTCGCGGTTACCCGCTGCGTTAATCAGATAGCTCTGCTGGGCGTCGGTAATGTTTTCCTCGATCGTGCTTCGCGCGACCTGGATTTGCCCGACGTTGAACTGGACCAGCGCCTCGACGTCGAAAATCGCGCGCTTGTTACGCTGGATCATGTTCTTGATAACGTCACTCATGGATCTCTCCTGTATTAGGTGTTGTTGTGTGCGTGGCGATCAGGCTGCGTCTTCCATACCAGGCGGCAGCGCGACTCGGGAAGAGCGTGACAAACGATTCACGTAAATCATGCCCTTACCCTGATGCTTCATATCGCATTCTTCATAAAGCATCGCGTACACGTAATCGGCCTGGTCAGCGGACACCACCAGATGAACGATCTCGGTTTTCGGGATCTCTGGCAGGCCACCGGCCAATGAAGCGCGACCAATCGGGTTGCCTCGCACCGAGTACATATGGCACTCGTTCAGACCCTTATGGTGCAGCAATTCCATAACGCGGCTACCACCACCTTCGTACAGAATGCAGGTGATAAGTCGCGTGTAATCGATATACGGGATATCGACTTTATCGTTTTGGCTCATGTTGATCTCCTGGCGTCCTGATCAGTCTTGCATCAGGCTGGGCGGGATGTAGGTCGCAGCCTGCATCAGCGGGGTCACATAGATGTAACCCATGCCTGGTGTATCGAGGCGACCCGCCAGGAACATGCGCTCGAAGATTCGGTCGGTCTGGTCTTGCGGCACCATCACGCTGATGATCTCGCGCTCAACGTCAACCGCAACACCCAGAATACCGAGACGCTCACGCACCCCGGTGCCCACACCCATGTGCACCGTCGAACCTTGCACGCCCACTTCCAGTAGCGAAGTATTGATGGTGTCGGCCAGACCTTTCTGCACCACACAGGTAATGAGTGCAACCTCGGTCAGGTTGGTAACTTTACGCTTAGCCATGTGAATATCCTTTTCTATACTTGTTCGTTGATCTGTAGGCTTATGCGCCTTCGGCTTCTGCGGCTTTCATCTCTTTCTTGACTTTCCACTGGACGTACACGCCCAAGCCAAGCACCGCGACGATAGGTGCAATCGATGCAGCAGCCAGAATGCCGAAGCCTTCTACCGCTTTCACCGCGCCACTGAAACCAAGACCCATCGCCAGCACCAGCGGCACCGTTACCGGACCTGTGGTCACACCTGCAGAATCCCAACCGATATTGACGAATTCTTCAGTGGACAGCGCAGTCAGAATGACCGCGAGGATGTAGCCGGGTACCAAGATATACAGCAGGTTGAAGTCAAAGATCAGCTTGGCTACACCGAGCGCGATACCGGTGGATACACCACCTGCAACTGCGTACATGAGCATCGACTTTTTGAACGAGCCGTTGGTCATGTTTTGCACTGTCAAGCCCAAGGCGTTCAATGCAGGTTCAGCCATGGTTGCACCGAAGCCCAATACCCAAGCAAAGATCAGCGCAATCACTGCACCCCAGAATGGGCCATACAGGTTGCCGTAGGTTGGGTTCTCACCCGGTGACAGCAGACGCTCAGGGATCGTGATTTCCTGGAATGTGCCTGGGATCAAGCTACCGGCTTGGTCGCCGAGCGACGACAGACCGTACAGCAGGCCGATGTTGAACAGGCACATGCCTACTACCGACAGGAACAAGCCCCAGACGATGATGAAGGCATTCGGCAGCTTGGTTCGCAGGATCGCAAACAGTACGAACGACAGGAAGATCACCAGTGGCACAATCGCTTGCACACCGTCTTTGATCGGACCCATCAGGATCAGATCCCAAGTCGATACGTCGCTTGCACCCGAAGCAGTTTTTGCAGCTTCGAATACGACTGCATTCGCCGCTTTGATCTCAGCTGGCGATACGGTAAAGCCAAAGTAAACGCCGAGTGACAGCACCGCGAGGATCGGAAAAATCGATGCCAGGGTCACGATACCGAAACCAGACAGTGAGCTATCACCCTTACCACCGGATGATGCGATACCAATACCGAGCGCGAGTACCAGTGGTACCGTCACAGGGCCGGTCGTTACACCACCACAATCCCATGCCAAGCCAACGATCGAAGACAGTTGTTCGTTCGACGCGCAGTACAGCGTGAGGATGGTGGTAGGTATTAGCGAGATATAAATTAATGGCTTTAAGCTCCAGCCGTACAGGAAGCGCATCGAGCCAATCACTGCCGCCAGACCCACACCAAAGCCCACCAGTAACACGGTGACATCGGTTCGAACCATCAGCGCGTAGTAAAGCATTGGCGCTTTTTCAGGGTCCACCATCGACCCGGCAATTTTCAGGGTACCGATCGCTGGTTCGGCATAGGTGACGCCGATACCGAGCAAACCTGCAATAATCAAGACGCCTACCAGTGGTAGTTTCTTGGGCAGGGTGTTACCGATGATGTCGCCGAAGGGCATCAGACCGAGCTTCAGACCTTCCATGAAGATCATCAGACCCACAATCACCGCCACCAAACCAAGTGTGATGGATGCTGATCCGTTTACCGAGCGCTGCAGCACCAGAATCTGGAACAGTGCCAGATAAAGCGCGAGCGGTAGCACCGCCTGCAATTGCTCCATGAACCGCACGCTGATGTACGGTTGCAGCAGGTTATAAATATCAGTGCCCGCGAGTTGCATCTTCTCGGGCTTCATCGGGATTTCTTTCCCGTTCTTGTCTAGCTTCGGTTTTGGAATGAGTTTCGAGTAGCTGATTGAGTCGGAATCAACTGTCACAGCCTGCACGTACTCACCGAAGCGAATATTCTTCGCCATGTTTCCCCTCCGGTTGAAAAGTTACCGCGCGGAAAGAATACTTGAACCGAGATGAGATTGACAATCAATAAAACCAAGAAAGTGAACAATTTATTAATGACATGTGAGTAATTTGGTAATAAACCCCTAAAACAACTGAAAACACTCGAATAATTACGTTTCGGGTTAATTGATTGGCCATGGCTTTGTAGGGATTTTGAGGCTTTGGCGCGTGCTATTCTCGGCGCAATTAAAAGAGGAGACCGACCCCATGAGAGTCTGGACCATCCCCGCGCTGCTGATCAGCGCAATTGTTTTTGCGGCACCCATGGCGCGCGCTGCTTGCCCAACGGATGCTGAAATCGACGCCTACCTTGAGGATTTCACGCAGCGCCGCTTAAGCCGGGCATTCAGCAATGACATCAGCGTGGCAGACGCCGAGTGCGCAAAGCAGAAGCTGGCCAAAAAACTGACGCACGTACTGGGTAGCCCGATTGGTTATAAGGCGGCATTCACTAGCGCAGCGGTACAGCAGCGTTTTGGTGTGGATGGGCCGCGCTGGGGCTATATGTTCGACCGCAATATTATCGACATCATCGCCGTGTTACCGCATGATTTCGGTGCACGTCCCTTGTACGAAGCGGATCTGATCGTAGAAGTGAAAGATGCCGGACTGGCGGAGGCGCGTACGCCTTTGGAGGCCTTGGCGCATCTGGAATCGATTGTGCCGTTTATTGAATTACCCGACTTGATGCTGGATGGTCAGTTCTCGGGTAACCGATTCACTGCAGTGAATGTGGGTTTTCGTGGGGGTGTCACCGGACAAGAAATTCCGGTGCAGGTAACGCAAGCATTCGCAGATTCACTGGCAAATATGACGGTAGTGCTGATTGATGAAGCCGATGGAAATAAAGAGCTTGGTCGTTCTCAGGGCAATGCCATCATGGGTAATCCGCTGAATGCTGCGATCTGGTTAGCAAAATCGTTGAAGCAAGCGGGTATCTCATTAAAAAAAGGCGATTTACTGAGTTTGGGTAGTTTAATCACGCCTGCACCGACCCAAGCGGGTATGCGCGTTCGCTTGCAGTACATCGGGTTGCCGGGTGATCCGACGGTGTCGGTGGTATTCAATTAAATATGACGTACTGGATCCCGGCCTGCGCCGGGATGACTCGCAGGGGCCGCGGATTATCCGATTTGTTAAACCCTGGCCTGTACCTGGATGATGTGAGGGACTACACATGATGCAATACACACGTTTTCTGCCATGGGTCTTGACCGGCTTTGGTGTGTTTCTGTTGTTACCGGTCTCGATCTGGTTATCGTTGTTATCGCTGGCATTGTTTATTGTGGGTTTGAGCGACTACCGGCAAACGCATCATGCAATTTTGCGGAACTACCCCGTGACGGGTCACCTGCGTTTCATGCTTGAATATATTCGGCCCGAAATACGCCAGTATTTTTTGGAAAGTGATGAAGAGGATTTACCTTTCTCACGCAATCAGCGCGCCATGGTGTACTCGCGTGCCAAGCGCCAAAATGATAAGCGCGGCTTCGGCACCATACGCTCGATGTACGCGACCGATAGTGAGTGGTTCGTCCACTCGGCCGCACCCAAGCACGCCGATCCGGCGACGATGCGTGTGCAGATTGGTGGCCCGAATTGCAAGCAACCTTATTCCTCATCGATCTTCAATATCTCGGCGATGAGCTTTGGCTCGCTTTCACCAAATGCAATTCGTGCGCTGAACCGTGGCGCGCAAATGGGTGGTTTTGCGCACGATACTGGTGAGGGTTCGATCTCGTCATATCACCGCGAGCATGGCGGTGATTTGATCTGGGAAATTGGTTCAGGTTATTTCGGTTGCCGTAATTCGGCGGGCCATTTTGATCCGGAAAAATTTGCGCAGCAGGCGCAGTCGCCGCAAGTCAAAATGATCGAGATAAAACTCTCGCAGGGCGCCAAGCCGGGGCATGGCGGCGTACTACCCGCTGCTAAAGTTACTGCGGAAATTGCCAGCACGCGTGGTGTGCCGATGGGGCAGGATTGTGTATCGCCTGCCGGGCATAGCGAGTTCTCGACGCCGCTCGGCTTGGTGGATTTTATTCGCCGCTTGCGCGAGCTATCGGGTGGTAAGCCGGTGGGCTTTAAATTATGTGTTGGTCAGTCGTGGGAATGGTTTGGCATTGTGAAGGCGATGCTGAAGGAAGACACCTGGCCAGACTTTATTGTGGTGGATGGAAGTGAGGGCGGTACTGGCGCAGCACCCGTGGAATTCAGCGATCACATGGGTATGCCGATGCGTGAAGGTTTGCGCTTAGTGCACAACACGTTAGTAGGCGTGGGCAAGCGCGATCTGGTGAAGATTGGTGTCTCCGGCAAAATCATTTCTGCCTTCGACGTGGCGCGTGCAATGGCGCTCGGCGCGAACTGGTGTAATTCTGCGCGTGGCTTTATGTTTGCGCTGGGCTGTATTCAGTCACGTTCGTGCCATACCGATCATTGCCCAACGGGTGTGGCAACGCAGGACCCCGATCGTCAACGTGCACTGGTCGTACCCGACAAGGCCACGCGCGTGAAAAACTTCCATGATCTGACGGTCGAGGCGGTGGCCGAACTGGTAGGCGCCGCAGGTCTGGAGCATCCCGAACAGATAACACCGCACTACATCATGGTGCGTGATGGTTCCGGGCGGGCTGTGTCATTGGATACGCAAATCCCGACGCTGGCGCACGGAGTACTACTCGATGAGTCGCAGCTGGCGAATTTGCCGGAACCCTTCTGTACCGAGTGGCAGCTCTCGAGTGCAGAGAGCTTTGCGCGTGCGGCGAGCTAACCTGAGTATTGGGTAAGAACAGCGTCAGCCGAACAGGTAGCGCTGTCCGGGCTCGGGTAGCCTGAGATCACGATCACCAAGACCCGCACGAAGCTCTGCAGCGATCTGCTGCTCTAATCCGGGTTTTCGGTGCACGATAATGCTGGCCACATTTCGGGGTAGTGCGTTAATGCGCTTGATAAGCGCAGTACTGTGCATGTGCATCGACAGATCTGCCATGTCGGTCATGGATGCCGGATAAGAGCACTCTACGACTACCGCATTCAGCAGTGGTACTTCGGTAATCGCCTTCCAGAAAGCCGCGCAGTCGTCGCTATCGCCTGAAAAGGCTATTGCATTATGTTGATGGCTGACCAGATAGCCGCACGCGGGAATGCCGTGTGATGCTGGCAATGGCTTGAAAAAATACCCTTCAATATCGACACCTTCGGTATCGATTGCAGCGAAGCGCATGAAGGGTTTGTCTTCGCTGGGGATTTTGGTGAAATCCGGCCAGATATGATCATTCAGCAGATGCGTGCGCAGCAGGGCGATGACCTCGTTGCTGGCCCATACGGTGACAGGCGTTGCGCGCGCGCCCGCGACTGAATCCAGCATCAGCGGTAAGCAGGCAACATGATCCATATGCGCGTGAGTCAGCACGACATGATCAATTTTTTCAAGTTGATCAAGCGATAGTGTGGTCAGGCCGGTGCCGGCATCAATGATCAGCCGATCGCCAATTCCGTAACAGGTTGTCTGCCGGCCAGCACCCCCAATACCGCCATTGCAGCCGTGTAGTGTCAGTTCGATCATGCGGTGGTTGACGAATGATTTCGTTGAATCATAGCGTAATGCGCGCGCGCAGCACCGGCAGCCGCGCGGCTTGTATGCTGACCCTCGCCTCTACGGCTTCGCCGAGGTACTCGCCATCAGCGGCCATGGGTACCGGCTGCTGTGCCTTGATGTGCAGATCACCAAAACACTGATGAATCACGCCGGGCTCGCCCAAGTGACGACCCAGCAGCATGCGTGGCAGTAGCGACAGAACGCGCAGCAGACCCATACGCTCGGCGATCAGCAGATCCAGCGCACCATCATCGATGGCGGCGCTGGGGGCGATTTGCATACCGCCGCCGTAGGTCGCGGAGTTGAGCGCGCTAGCCAGCAAGACTGGCCCGGCATGAATTGCTTGTCCATCAATCGAGATGCGCAAATCAAAGCTGCTTAGTGCGGACAGCATGATCAGGGTGGCGATCGTGTAGCGCGGCATACCACCCAGCCAGTGCGGCAGCGATTGCGCTTGCTGTGCGGTTGCGGCATCAAACCCGGTACAAAAACTCGAGATGAATAATTTGTTTTGGGTGAAGCCACGCGCGTTGGTATAACGAATTTCGCCAATATCGATATTTTCCGGTGCTGATTGCAGCGCGTGGTCGAGCGCGACGCGCCATTTCATGCGGTCGACACCCAGTGCGCGGGCGGTGTCGTTACCGGTTCCCACCGCGACCAGACCCAGCGTATGACCACCGGCGAGCAGCGAGGGAAGCAGTTGGTTCACACTACCATCACCACCCAACACAATGACACGACTGCGCGCTGGTAATGCCTCGACTAACCGAATTGCGGCTTGTGCCTCGCGACTGACGAACAGCATGGGCCGCCTCGGCAGCTTTGCGGTGTGTTCTTCGATTTGGCGTTTGTAACCCGCTGCGCGACCACCAGCGGCATTGGCATTGAGCAGCAAGACGGTTTTGGGTTCGCGTTCGGCGCGTGGCTGCTCCACGTCTCGCATTGCGTCATGCGGGTGGTCGGGACTTTGCGCGGAGGGGTGAGAAATTTCCATCGCGCACAGTTTACCCTGCGGCGATGGAAAGTTTAGTACGCCCTGCCCGGGCAGGAGGGCTGGAAATTCTGTCCGGGCTTGATACTGTTAGCTGAATTCGTCGCCGATCTTTTTGGGAATGACCGGCGGCTCAAACCAGCGGTACAGCACAGGTAACACGACCAGCGTTAGCAGGGTAGAAGTAATCAGCCCACCAATCACCACCACCGCCAATGGGCGCTGCACTTCGGAGCCGGGGCCAGTTGCAAACAGAAAGGGAACCAGACCAAGTAACGCGACGGTTGCTGTCATCATCACCGGCCTGAAGCGCTGCGAGCAACCATCACGTAAGGCTTGATCGAGTGGTACACCTTGTTCACGCAGGCTGCGCACATAGGTGATCAGCACGACGCCATTCAGCACCGCGATTCCCCACAGTGCAATGAAACCGACCGATGCGGGTACCGATAAATACTCACCGGTGATCGCAAGCCCGAATACGCCACCAATGGAAGCGAACGGCAGTACGGTGATAATCAGCGCTGCCAGCTTGACCGAGTTGAACATCATGAAGAGCAGGAAGTAGATCGCCACAATGGTCAACGGCACGATCACCATCAAGGTGCCCATGGCGCGCTGCATATTCTCGAACTGACCGCCCCATGAGAAGTAGTAACCCTCGGGTAGTTTTACCTCGGCCTCGACCCGTCGCTGTACCTCTGCCACAAAGCCACCCAAGTCACGATCGACTACGTTGCTACCCACCACCACGCGGCGCTTACCGGTTTCGCGGTTGATCATCGGCGGGCTATCGACTAATTTGATGGTGGCGACGCTCTCGAGTGGAATGAGTGCGTTATCAGCGGTGCGCAACGTGGTCTCGCGGATGATATCGACCGAGTTACGGAAGCTCTCAGGATAACGCAGTTGTATCGCATAGCGACGCTCACCTTCATAGAGCTGACTGACTTCACTGCCACCAATCGCGGTTTCGATAATGGTATGGATATCTGCAACATTGATACCGTAGCGCGCGATGGCACGACGATCAATATCGATGGTGAGCGTCTGCTGCCCAGATAAACGATCTACCCGAATATCACGCGCACCGGGAACCGTCTTGACGATCTGGGCGACTTGCTCTGACAAGCGTTTCAACTCATTCAAATCGTCGCCAAATATTTTGATCGCCAACTGCGAACGCACACCGGTCAGCATTTCATCGACGCGCTGCGCGATCGGCTGGTTCATCACAATTTGAACGCCGGGGATATGCGTGAGCGCTTTCCGAATATCTTCTTCGATCTCAACTTGGCGTCTGCCCGACTCAGGATCCATCGAGACTACCGGGTTGGATTCATTCGGGCCCGATGGGTCGGCCGGTGATTCACCGCGGCCGAGCACCGACATCGCTTTTTTGACGCCGGGCACCTCGCTGACGATTTTCATCACTTCCATGTCGATCTTGGCCGCTTCATCAATCGCAATACTCGGCATACGAATAATGGTCGGCGTAATCGAGCCTTCTTTCATGATCGGGATGAAGCTCTTGCCTAGCAAGGGAAACAGCGCAAACGAAGTGAGCAACAGCGCAACTGCTGCGGCTACGGTTTTCTTTTGTGACACCATCGCCGCATTCAGCATCTTGAGGTAGTAGCGTTTCATGAACGCGATCGGCTTGGTGTCGTGATCTGCACCGCCTTTCAAAATGTAGGCGCACAATGCTGGCGACAGCAGCAGCGATATCGCTAATGACACCGCCAAAGCAATCGCAATCGTCAGCGCCAGCGGGCCGAACATTTTGCCTTCCATACCGGTGAGGGTCATCAGCGGCAGGAATACCAGAATGATGATCGAGATCCCGTAGATGGTGGGCTTGGCAACATCAAGCGTCGCCTCGAGCACGATCTTCAAGCGTTCTTCGGGTTTGGCATGCCCCAATTTATGAAACACGTTTTCTACCACTACGACGGTGCCGTCGACCATTAACCCGATCGCAATCGCTAACCCGCCCAGCGACATTAAGTTTGCCGACAAACCGATCTTGTTCATGATCATGAAGGTGACCAAGGGCGTAATCACCAGTGTTGCAATCACGACCAGCGATGAACGCAAGTCACCCAGGAAGATGAACAACACCACCACCACCAGAATCACACCCTCGATCAAGACCTTGCCGACCATCCAGAGCGAGGCATCGACCAACTCGGTTCGGTCGTAGAAGGGGACGATCTGC